>AZIJ01019223.1_pt1 | contig 11722 bp, 10 predicted proteins | sample 359151 | NCBI WGS metagenome assembly AZIJ01 (sample SAMN02429718, study PRJNA222666) | marine sediment metagenome | biome: Sediment sample; isolation source: enrichment culture of sample MGS-ElMAX(UA) from oil contaminated site at the... | place: Egypt: El Max | collected 2013-01-23 | depth 9.22 m m | reverse complement strand
CCAGGCTGGAGCTGCCGGCGGGCCGGGCGCTGACCCTGAGCACGGCGGCGGGCCAGGTGACCGGCTACCGTACCCATATTAAATCGTTGTCGCTGGGGCCCTTCACCCTGTACGATCTGGACGCCGTCATCATGCCCAGCCAAAGCGACGAAGTGCTGCTGGGCATGAACGCCCTGCGCCACTTCGAACTGGTGCAGCGGGGCGAACAAATGACCATCACCTATTTGGCGCCGGCGCCCTGAGCCCCGGCCCGCACGCTTGTTAGTGAACCCGTGATAAAAGGTAGACTCCATGCACAACGCCACCCTGGCCAAGGAAATTCGCTTTAACGTCACCGCCGCCCTCACCGAGGATCTGGGTGGCAGCCTGGATCCCAAGCAGGACATCACCGCCATGCTGTTGCCCGAGGATCAGCAGGTGACCGCTCACCTCATTACCCGTGAAAGCGGGGTGTTCTGCGGCCGGGACTTCGCCGAGGAAACCTTTACCCAGCTGGGTGGCCGAGTGCAGCTGCACTGGCTGGTCAAGGACGGCGACGCCATTACCGCCGGCCAGCGGCTGCTGACCCTGACCGGGCCGGCCCGGGCCATTCTCACCGGCGAGCGCACCGCCCTGAACTTTATTCAGACCCTCTCCGCCGTGGCCACCGAGACCAAACGCTATGTCGACAAGCTGGCCGGCACCCAGTGCCGCCTGCTCGACACCCGCAAGACCCTGCCCGGCCTGCGCCAGGCACTGAAATACGCGGTGACCTGCGGCGGTGGCCACAATCACCGCATGGGCCTGTACGACGCCTATCTCATCAAGGAAAACCACATCTTCGCCTGCGGCGGCATCGCCCAGGCGGTGGCCGAGGCCCGCCGGCTGCAGCCGGAAAAACCGGTGGAAGTGGAGGTGGAGTCCTTGCCCGAGCTGGAGCAGGCCCTGGCGGCCGGTGCCGACATCATCATGCTCGACAACTTCAGCGTACCCGACATGCGCACCGCCGTGGCCACCACCGCCGGCCGCGCCAGGCTGGAAGTGTCCGGCAACGTCACCCTGGAGACCATTGCCGACTACGCCGCCACCGGCGTGGATTTTGTCTCGGTGGGGGCGCTCACCAAGCACGTGCACGCCCTGGACCTGTCCCTGCGGGTGGAAAGCTGAGTTCGGCACCCTTCACTTTTGTTCATGCATTATGCCGGGCCTGCCCGGCATTTTTATGCCCACCCCGCAGTAAGAGCCCCCAATGAATGAAAACCGCTGACGCTAGCAGATGAACGAAAAATAACCATCTCATAATATGCGCAGATCGACCGCCAAAATGCCGCCAACGTTTCCGTTCCGTGCATTCATGCAATGGGCAATATTCCAAAGCCTTGCTATAGATATGAGGCAGGCTTGATTGAAGCCGGCCCCAAAGAGAAGACTGGATTGCCACTCAAGGATGATGCCATGAACAAGACTTCGCTTTTCCGCCAGGGCGGTTTTACCCTGATCGAACTGATGATAGTGGTGGCCATTGTGGCCATACTGGCCGCCGTGGCCCTGCCGGCGTATCAGACCTATACGCTGAGAGCCAAGTTTAGTGAGGTAATTGCAGCCTCTAGTCCAGCTAAAACAGCTATAGAGGTCTGTGTACAAACTGCAGAAGGCAATATCGACTTGGGTGGCGCCCATGCCAACTGTATTGCTGCAGCAGACAACGCTCTTGACCAGGGGATATCAAGTGCAAACAGTGCAATTATCTCAACTAGTAACTCAAGTGTTACTGGTACTGGTCAAAGCGTAACAATCACTGTTGCAAGTGGCTCAGACTTCAATGGTGTTCAGATTAGTAGCGCTAACCCTACCTACGTTATGGCTGGTACTGTAGCTTCTAATAAACAGATTAATTGGACTAGAAGTAGTGGAACCTGTATCCAAGCCGGCCTCTGCTAACCCATGACCATTCCCATTAATACCACCCGCAGTGGCCTGGCCCGCAGCCTGGCCGCGGCCGGGCTGCTGTCTTCTGCCGAGCTGGACCAGGTGCAGGGCCTTGCCCGGCAGGAAGGCAAGCCGCTCAGCACCATGCTGGTGGACAGGCAGTTGCTCAGCTCCCCCGAGCTGGCCCGTTTCTGCGAGCAGGAATACGGCCAGCCGCTGCTGGATCTCGACGACTTCGACCTCGAACAGCTGCCGCCCCAGTTTCTGAGCATGGATCTGATCGAGCGCCATCATGCCATTCCGGTGAAGCTGGACAACCGGGTGCTCTACCTGGCCATGTCGGATCCCACCCATGTGGCGGCATTGGAAGACTTCGGCTTTCGCTTCAACCTGGTCACCGACACCCTGCTGGTGGAAGAAGACAAACTGCAGCAACTGCTGCTCAGGTTGCAGCAAAGCGGCGGCACCGGGCTGGATCTTGACGGTATTGCCGACGACGACATCGCCGGCTTGGAGCTGGACCAGGATCCGTCGGAGCGGGAAGACGAGTTCGACCACAACGAGGACGATGCCCCCATCGTCCGTTATATCAACAAGATCATGCTGGACGCGGTGCGCAAGGAGGCCTCGGATCTGCATTTCGAGCCCTTTGAGCGCTTTTTCCGCATTCGCTTTCGCATCGACGGCATGCTGCACGAGGTGGCCTCACCGCCGGTGCACCTGGCGTCCCGCTTCGCCGCCCGACTCAAGGTGATGGCCCGGCTCGACATCGCCGAGCGCCGACTGCCCCAGGACGGCCGCATCAAGCTCAAGCTGACCCGCTCCAGGTCGGTGGACATGCGGGTCAATACCCTGCCCACCATGTGGGGCGAGAAAGTGGTCATTCGTCTTCTCGACAGCTCTGCCGCCCGTCTCGACATCGAACAGCTCGGCTACAGCGACGAACAAAAGGCACTTTACCTTAACGCCCTGAAGCGACCCCAGGGGCTGATCCTGGTCACCGGCCCCACCGGCTCGGGCAAGACGGTGTCGCTGTACACGGGCCTGAGCATTCTCAATACCGTCACCGCCAATATCTCCACTGCCGAAGACCCCGTTGAAATCAATCTGCCCGGTATCAACCAGGTGCAGATCAACCCCAAGGCCGGGCTGTCCTTTGCCCATGCCCTGCGCGCCTTTTTGCGCCAGGATCCGGACATCATCATGGTGGGGGAAATCCGCGATCTGGAAACCGCCGAGATCTCGGTCAAGGCGGCCCAGACCGGCCATCTGGTGCTGTCGACCCTGCACACCAACTCCGCCGCCGAAACCCTGACCCGGCTTGGCAACATGGGGCTGCCGGCCTACAACATCGCCTCATCGGTGAGTCTTATCATGGCCCAGCGGCTGGCCCGCAAGCTGTGCACTCACTGCCGCACACCGGAAACCCTGCCCGCTGAGCAACTGACCCAGCTTGGCTTTACTCCCACTCAGCGGATCGGCGGCATGTCCCTGTACCGGGCAGTGGGTTGCTCTCACTGCACCGAAGGCTACAAGGGCCGCATCGGCGTGTATGAAGTGATGGCCATGAGCGAGCGGCTGGCCAACCTTATTATGGAAGACGCCGGCTCCCTGGCCCTGGCCCGGGCGGCAGAGGAAGAAGGCATGATCACCCTGCGCCAGGCCGCACTGGAAAAGGCGCGCCTCGGCATTATCAGCCTGGCGGAAGTCAACCGCATCACCGGCTAAGGTTCTCTGGTCACAGGAAGACACCATGGCAACCACAAAGGACTTTCGGGTGTACCCCTACAGGTGGGAAGGCATTAACCGCAAGGGCAAGAAGGTTTCGGGCTTTGTGCAGGCGGCCGACGTCAAGGCCGCCCGCCGCGAGCTGCAACGCCAGGGGGTTAATGCCCTCACACTCAGGCGCAAACGCCAGGGCTTGCTGGCCCGCTTCAAGGACGCCATCAAGCCCGCCGACATTGCCATCATCACCCGCCAGGTTGCCACCATGCTGGGCGCCGGCGTGCCCCTGGTGCAAACCCTGCAAATCATTGCCCGTTCCTATGAGAAGTCCAGCATCCGTGAGCTGGCCGGCACCCTGGCCGCCGACGTGGAAGGCGGCACACCGCTCTCCGATGCCCTGAAAAAGCACCCCCGCTACTTTGATGATCTTTACTGCGATCTGGTGTACTCCGGTGAGCAGACCGGGGCACTTGAGCATATTTTTGACCGCATCGCCATCTACCGGGAAAAGGCCGAGGCCATCAAGTCGAAAATTCGCAAGGCCATGTTCTACCCGGCCATGGTGATCCTGGTGGCCATGGTGGTTACCGCCATTCTGCTGCTGTTCGTCATTCCCCAGTTCGAGGAGATCTTTGCCGGCTTTGGTGCCACCTTGCCGCTGTTTACTCAAATGGTGATCAACCTGTCGCGCTGGCTGCAGCACTACTGGCTGTACATTCTGGCCGCCATGGCCGCGTGCGTCTGGCTGTACGTGCGCGCCTGGCGCAACTCGCAAAAGGTGCGTGACGCCACCGACCGCTTTGTGCTGCGCCTGCCCATTGTCGGTAACATTCTGCACAAGGCGGCATTGGCCCGATTTGCCCGCACTCTGGCCACCACCTTTTCCGCCGGCATTCCGCTGGTGGAAGGCCTGCTGTCGTCCGCCGGAGCCGCCGGCAATGTGGTTTATCGCCAGGCGGTGCTGCAACTGCGCGACGAGGTGATCGCCGGCATGCAGATGAACATCGCCATGCGCGCCACCGGGCTGTTTCCGGACATGGTGGTACAAATGGTAATGATCGGTGAAGAGTCGGGCGCCATCGACACCATGATGCACAAGGTGGCCACCATCTACGAACGGGAAGTGGACGATGCCGTGGACGGCCTCACCAGCCTGATTGAGCCGCTGATCATGGTGGTATTGGGGGTTTTGGTTGGCGGCCTGGTCATCGCCATGTATCTTCCCATCTTTAACTTGGGCAACGTGGTACGCTGAGCTCAGCTTGTTTGTTGGACCATGCAAGTTCGTCGGACAAAGGGCACTACTTCGCCGACACGCCGTGAACCCCTCCATGGGGGCTCCGCTGCGCCATCCATGGCGCAGAGGGTACGGCGAAGCAGACACCCTTTGCCCTCCTTGTCAGGCACCGAGTTGACTGTCAGTATTCTGCAGACGGCTCCGCAACATCACGAAACGGCAGCGTGGATTACCGGAGCCGGCCATCAAATGCCAGGGATGGCATTTGCTGAGCGACCATGGGACGAGCTTGCTCGCCGTGACGAAGTAAAAATGCCTGATCGAACATTAATTATGTTCGCAGCAAGCTTTTTTAGTGAGTGGCATCCATCGAAGCGTGCCGGCGGAGCGTAACCGCGCTGTCGCTTCGCACTGCGTTCGCTCCAGCAATTTGCAACGATAAGCCGGGTGAAAGCCGAGAGAAAATAATGATACTGGAAACCTCATGACCCAACTGCTCGACAATACCACCCTGCTTTACATCATCATTCCCCTGTTGGGATTACTGGTGGGCAGCTTTCTCAATGTGGTGATCCACCGGCTGCCGCTGATGATGCAGCGGGAATGGCAACGGGAATGCGCCGGCCTGAACGATCAACCAGTGACCGATGAAGCCCCCTTCAACCTGTGCGTCCCCCGCTCCCGCTGCCCTCACTGCCAGCATGTGCTTTCGGCCAAGGACAATATTCCCCTGCTCAGCTGGCTGTGGCTGAAAGGCCGCTGCCGCTATTGCAGCACGCCCATCACCAAGCGTTATCCGCTCATTGAACTGACCTCGGCGCTGATCGCCGCCCTCGCCCTGTGGCGCTTTGGCCCCGGCCCCCAGTTGCTGGCGGCATTGGTGTTCAGCTGGCTGCTGCTGTGCATGACCATGATCGATCTGGATCACCTGCTGTTGCCCGATGACCTGACCCTGCCGCTGCTGTGGCTGGGACTGCTGCTGAACGTGGGCGAACTGTTCGTCTCGCTACCATCGGCGGTAATCGGAGCCGCCGCCGGTTATGGCATTCTGTGGAGCCTGTACTGGCTGTTCAAACTGGCCACCGGCAAGGAAGGCATGGGGTATGGCGACTTCAAGCTGCTGGCCGCCATCGGCGCCTGGTTTGGCTGGCAAAGCCTGCTGCCGGTGCTGCTGCTGGCCTCCTTTACCGGCGCCGCTCTGGGCATTGGCCTGATGGCCCTGCGCCGCCTGAACGAAGACCGTGTGCTGCCCTTTGGCCCGGCCCTGGCCCTGGGCGGCTGGTGTTACCTGATGTGGGGCACGGATGTGGTGAACCTTTACTGGAGTCTGGCGTTATGAGTTATGTGGTAGGCCTTACCGGCGGCATTGGCAGCGGCAAGAGCACTGTGGCCAACCTGTTTGCCGAGTTGGGCGCAGACATTATCGATGCCGACATTATCGCCCGTGAAGTGGTAGCCCCCGGCGAGCCGGCACTGGCCGCCATCGCCGAACATTTCGGCCCCGAGGTGCTCACCGCAAGCGGCGAGCTGGACCGGCGTGCGCTACGGGCCAGCGTATTCGGCAACACGCAGGAAAAAGACTGGCTCAACGCCCTGCTGCACCCGGTGATCCGCGAGCGTATGGTCGCCGCCTGCGCGGCCAGCACTTCCCCCTACTGCCTGCTGGTAGTACCGCTACTGGTAGAGAATAACCTCACCGGCCTGTGCCAGCGCGTGCTGGTGGTGGACGTCAGTCCCGACACCCAGCTTGAACGCACCATGACGCGGGACAGTGCCGATGAAGCCCAAATTCGCGCCATCATGGCCGCCCAGGCCAGCCGGGAGCAACGGCTCGCCGCCGCCGACGACGTCATCAACAACAACAGCCCCGACAAAGCGGGGCTGCAAAGTGAAGTGGTGCGACTGCACCGGCACTACCTGGCACAGGCTCGGGCCAACTGACGCGAGGGTTAGGCAAAAGAATAAGGGGAAGCCATGTGCTTCCCCTTATAATTGCGGCCCGCTTATTCAGTGCGGGTAAAGATCAGATCCCAGACGCCGTGGCCCAGGCGGTGGCCGCGCTGTTCAAACTTGGTCAACGGGCGGTAGTCGGGACGGGGCATATAATCGCCCTCGGTGCTGGCATTGGCGTAGCCCGGTGCGGCCTGCATCACTTCCAGCATGTGCTCGGCGTAATTTTCCCAGTCGGTGGCCATATGGAATTCACCGCCGATCTTGAGCTTGCTACGCACCATTTCTACAAACTCAGGGCGCACAATGCGACGCTTGTGATGGCGCTTCTTGTGCCAGGGATCAGGGAAAAACAGCTGCACCCGATCCAGGCTTTGTTCGGGCAGCATTTGTTCGAACACTTCCACCGCGTCATGGCACATTACCCGCAGGTTGGTCAGGCCGGCTTCCGCCGCGCCCATCAGGCAGGCGCCCACGCCCGGGGTATGCACTTCAATACCAATAAAGTCCTGCTCCGGCGCGGCGGCGGCCATTTCCACCAGGGAGCTGCCCATGCCGAAGCCGATTTCCAGTACTCGTGGCGCGACTCGGCCAAACACCGCATCCAGATCCAGCAGCTCACCGCTGAAATCGATGCCCATCACCGGCCATTGCTCTGCCATCGCCTTTTCCTGGCCCTTGGTCAGGCGGCCTTCCCGGCGCACAAAGCTGCGAATTTTACGCTTGCGCAGCTCTTCCTCGGTCTGGGCGGGCGGGTTCTGTTCTGTCATCTCGTTTCTCCGGCAGGCAATGAAGTGCGAATTATCCAAAGTTGAGCCAAAGGTGCAAGCCGAAAACATGCCTGCGAGTCAGGCCGCCCGTTGGCGTCCTGCTCACCAAGTTCCATCTGCACCCGAGGCACTCACAAAAAAGGGCCTGTCATCGACAGGCCCTTTGGTATTCGCAAAATATCGTGATTAACGCTGCGGACGCAGGGTCGGGAACAGGATCACGTCACGAATGGTGTGAGAGTCAGTCAGCAGCATCACCAGACGGTCGATACCGATGCCCTGGCCGGCGGTGGGCGGCAGGCCGTGCTCCAGCGAGGTCACGTAGTCCTCGTCGTAGAACATGGCTTCGTCGTCACCGGCGTCCTTCTGCTCCACCTGATCACGGAAGCGCTGGGCCTGATCTTCGGCGTCGTTCAGCTCGGAGAAGCCGTTGGCAATCTCGCGGCCGCCGATGAAGAACTCGAAGCGGTCGGTGATGCTCGGATCGTTATCGTTACGACGGGCCAGCGGCGACACTTCGGCCGGGTACTCGGTGATGAAGGTCGGCTGGATCAGGCGGTGCTCGGCGGTCTCTTCAAAGATCTCGGTGATCACCCGGCCCAGGCCCCAGGTTTTCTCCACCTTGATCTTGAGATCCTTGGCCACTTCACAGGCGGACTCGTAAGTCGCCAGCTGGTCCAGGGTCACTTCCGGGTTGTACTTGAGGATGGCGTCCTTCATGCTCAGGCGCGCGAACGGCTTGCCGAAGTCAAAGGTTTCCTCGCCGTACTGCACCTCGGCGCTGCCCAGCACTTCTGTGGTAACGGTGCGCAGCATTTCCTCGGTGAAGTCCATCAGGTCGCGGTAGTCGGCGTAGGCCCAGTAGAACTCCATCATGGTGAACTCGGGGTTGTGCCGGGGCGACAGGCCTTCGTTGCGGAAGTTGCGGTTGATCTCGAACACCTTCTCGAAGCCGCCCACCACCAGCCGCTTCAGGTACAGCTCGGGGGCGATACGCAGGTACATGTCCAGATCCAGCGCATTGTGATGGGTGATAAACGGACGGGCCGAGGCACCACCGGGGATCACCTGCATCATGGGGGTTTCCACTTCCATGAAGCCGTGACGGTTCATAAAGCTACGAATCGCGGCTATGACCTTGGAGCGCACCATGAAGGTCTGGCGGGACTCTTCGTTGGTGATGAGATCCAGGTAGCGCTGACGGTAACGGGTTTCCTGATCCGACAGGCCGTGAAACTTCTCCGGCAGCGGACGCAGGGCCTTGGTCAGCAGCTGGAAGCTGTCCATGTTGACGTAGAGATCGCCCTTACCGGACTTGTGCAGGGTGCCGGTGACGCCAATGATGTCGCCGATATCCAGGCCGTTGTACTGCTCCTTGATAAAGGCCTGGGCCTCCTTGGTGGCATAGGCCTGAATGCGGCCGGACATGTCCTGCAGGGCCAGGAAGGGGCCGCGCTTGGCCATGATGCGGCCGGCGACCGAGGCCACCTTGCCAAGGGACTCCAGGGTCTCTTTGTCCTGCTCGCCGAATTCGGCCTGCAGCTCGGCGGCCAGGTGCTGGCGGCGGAAATCGTTGGGGTGACCGTTGGCCGGGCAGCCCTTGCGGATTTGCTCGAGCTTGGCCCGGCGCTCGGCAATGAGCTTGTTCTCGTCTTGTTGCTGCTCTGTCGTCATGATTAAGCCTTGTTTGAATCTTTTTATTTACAGCCCGGACTTGAGGCTGGCTTCAATAAACTTGTCCAGACCGCCGTCCAGCACCGCCTGGGTGTTGCGGGTTTCCACGCCGGTGCGCAGATCCTTGATGCGGGCGTCGTCCAGCACATAGGAGCGGATCTGGCTGCCCCAGCCGATGTCGGACTTGCTGTCTTCCAGCGCCTGCTTTTCGGCGTTCTGCTTTTGCAGCTCAAACTCATAGAGCTTGGCCTTCAGCTGCTTCATCGCCTGATCGCGGTTCTTGTGCTGGGAACGATCGTTCTGACACTGCACTACGATGCCGGTGGGCTCGTGGGTGATCCGCACCGCCGAGTCGGTCCGGTTAACGTGCTGACCACCGGCACCGGAGGCGCGGTAGGTATCTACCCGCAGGTCGGACGGGTTGATCTCGATCTCGATGTTGTCGTCGATTTCCGGATACACAAAGGCAGAGCAGAACGAGGTGTGGCGGCGGCCACCGGAGTCGAACGGAGATTTCCGCACCAGGCGGTGTACACCGGATTCGGTACGCAGCCAGCCAAAGGCGTATTCGCCGGTAAACTTGACGGTGGCGGACTTGATGCCGGCCACTTCGCCTTCCGACAGTTCGATGATCTCGGTCTTGAAACCGCGGGCCTCACCCCAGCGCAGGTACATGCGCAGCACCATGTTGCACCAGTCCTGGGCCTCGGTACCGCCGGAGCCGGCCTGCAGATCCAGGTAGCAGTCGGCGGCATCCTGCTCGCCGGAGAACATGCGGCGAAACTCCAGATCCTCAAGCTTTTTCTCAAGGCCCGCCAGGTCGGATTTGGCTTCTTCGAAGGTGTCTTCGTCTTCTTCTTCCACCGCCAGCTCAACCAGCTCGCCGATGTCGGCAATGCCCTGATCCAGCTCGTCCAGGGTTTCCACCACGGTTTCCAGGGCGGATCTTTCCTTACCCAGTGCCTGGGCGCGCTCGGGCTGGTTCCACACATCCGGCTGTTCCAGCTCGGCGTTTACTTCTTCCAGACGCTCTTTCTTGGCGTCATAGTCAAAGGTACCCCCTAAGAAGCTGCGCCCGTTCAGACAGCTCCTTAAGTTTGTTGTACACAGGGTTTGTTTCAAACATGGATCGACAGACTCTCTGTTGACTGAGTGAGTGTTTTTGGCGTCAGGCCAAAAAATGAGGCGATCATTCTACCCAAAGCCGGCCCCGAACGCAGCAACAGGGGCTCATTTTCGTGGCAAGCGGAATAACGCCGCCGAATGAATGCCCGGCCTTCCGCTTAAATTGCCGTTACCTGCCGCCATTCCCCATCTTTGTGCTAATACTCTAAGTGGCATTGCGGTTTTATGCCCCAAATGAGTAACGCTATTTCGCATCGCCAATCAAGAGGACGTGATTATGACAGGCAAAGGAAAAGCAGCCCTGCTGGCAGCCGGTATAGTAATGACAGGGAGCCTTCAGGCCGCCACCCTGGATGACGTCAAGCAACGAGGAGTACTCAAGTGCGGCGTTAACAGTGGTTTGCCGGGGTTTTCCAACCCCGATGACAAGGGAGTATGGAAAGGGCTGGACGTGGATCTGTGCCGGGGCATCGCCGCCGCCGTATTCAATGACGCCGACAAGGTGCAGTACATTCCGCTCAATGCCAAGGAACGGCTGACCGCCCTGCAGTCGGGCGAGATTGACGTGCTATCGCGCAACACCACCTGGACCTCCAGCCGGGACACCGAACTCGGTGTCAACTTCACCGGCATCAACTATTACGATGGCCAGGGTTTTCTTATCAACAAAAACCTCGGCGTCACCAGCGCCAAAGAGCTGGATGGTGCCGCCATCTGCATTCAGTCGGGTACCACCACCGAGCTGAACGTGGCCGACTACTTCCGCCGCAACGGCATCGGCTACAGTGCCGTGGTGTTCGACACCTCGGAGCAGACCGTACAGGGGCTGGAAGCCGGTCGCTGTGACGTGCTGACATCGGATTTGTCCCAGCTCTATGCCCTGCGCATCAAGCTGTCCAAACCCGACGAGGCAGTCGCCCTGCCCGAAGTCATTTCCAAGGAGCCGCTGGGCCCCTCGGTACGCCAGGGTGACGACCAGTGGTTCAATATCGTGAAATGGACCCATTTCGCCATGGTCAATGCCGAAGAACTGGGCCTGACCAAGGCCAACGTCGACAGCATGAAAAACAGCGAAAACCCGGACATTCGCCGGCTGCTCGGACTGGAAGCCGACTTTGGCAAGGGCATGGGGCTCGACAAGGAATGGGCTTACCGCATCATCAAGCTGGTGGGTAATTATGGCGAGATCTTCGAGGCCAATGTGGGTCAGGGTTCGCCGCTGAAAATAGACCGGGGCCTGAACGCGCTGTGGACCGAAGGCGGCCTGCAGTACGCACCGCCGGTGCGCTGACCCCTCTGCGGGCTGCCCCCGGCAGCCCGCTGGCCAGTCTTC
>AZIJ01019265.1_pt1 | contig 11769 bp, 11 predicted proteins | sample 359151 | NCBI WGS metagenome assembly AZIJ01 (sample SAMN02429718, study PRJNA222666) | marine sediment metagenome | biome: Sediment sample; isolation source: enrichment culture of sample MGS-ElMAX(UA) from oil contaminated site at the... | place: Egypt: El Max | collected 2013-01-23 | depth 9.22 m m | reverse complement strand
TTTTTACTGCTTGTTGACCGTGGCGTGTTCCGCCGTGTCAGTGGGGGCGCATTATAGGGGGGCCGCGTTTTTTGCGCAAGGGCTTTTTGAAGAAAAATCGCGTCCGCCGCGCCAAGCGCTCAAAGGTTAACCAAAGTGATGGAATTTACTGCGCCCTGGCCAGTTGCCGTGCAAATTCCACCAGAGAAGGATAGACGCTTTCCGCCAGTTTTTCCCCTTCCTCGGTAATTTCCTTGCCGGTCCGCACCAGTACGGGGTGGCCCACACCGGCGGCAATGGCTGCATTCATGTCCGATAACTTGTCACCCACCATATAGGAAGCAGCCAGATTTATGCCAAGTTCCCTGGCGGCGTCCAGCAGCATGCCGGGAGCCGGCTTTCGACAGTCACACGCTTGCGTGTTGGGGCCGCTGCCGGCAGAAGGGTGATGCGGGCAGAAATAGATACCGTCCAGATCTACGCCCCTATCGGCCAGGGACCAGTCCATCCACTCGGTCAGGCGCATAAAGTCATCTTCACTGAACAGGCCGCGAGCGATACCCGACTGGTTGGTGACCACCACCAGCAGATAGCCTTTTTCCTTTAACTCTCTGAGTGCATCAATGACGCCATCGATAAAGATAAAATCATCGGAATGGGACACATAGCCGCTGTCCTGATTGATGACGCCGTCCCGGTCGAGAAAAATCGCTGCCTTTGTCACTGCATTACCTGTCTTAGAAAATGGTTACCGGCCGCATGTTAGCACAGGGCTGCAGCTCGCCAGAGGCGATTTGCTCGTGAAAGTGGCAGGCCACCCGATGCCCCTTGCCCATAAGCCCAGGCGACTCTTTGGCACACCGTTCCTGAGCATAGGGACAGCGAGTCCGAAAATGGCAGCCGCTGGGGGGATTGGCCGGTGACGGCAACTCGCCACTCAGCATCATCGGAGGCTGGCGATCCCGGGGATCGGGTTTCGGGATCGCCGAAATCAGGGCGCGGGTATAAGGATGCCGGGGCTGGCGGTAGAGCTCCTCGGCCGGCGCCAGCTCGACGATGCGCCCCAGATACATGACGGCGATGTGATCCGAGATATGCTTGACCACCGACAGATCGTGGGCGATGAACAGCATGGCCAGCCCCCGCTCCTGCTGCAGCGACAACAGCAGGTTGAGGATCTGGGACTGCACCGACACGTCCAATGCCGACACCGCTTCATCACACACCAGCAGGCGGGGGCTGAGCGCCATGGCCCGAGCAATGCCGATGCGCTGCCGCTGACCGCCGGAAAACTCATGGGGAAACCTGTCCAGCGCCGACACCGGCAGCCCGACCCGCGCCAGCAAGTCGGCGGCCCACTGACGCCGTTCGCTGGCATGGCCTATCCGGTGGATCACGAAAGGCTCCTGCAGCAGGGTGCCTATGGTATGGCGACCGTTTAAAGACTCTTGAGGATCCTGAAACACCATCTGCATCTCCCGCCGCAGCGGTTGCATTTGGCCGCGGCTGAACCGGCTGATATCGACGCCGTCAAACAGGATCCGCCCCGCCGTGGGCTCATGCAGCTTGAGCAGGGCCCGGGCCAGGGTCGACTTGCCGCAACCCGATTCCCCCACCAGCCCCAGGGTCTGCCCTTCTTCCAGTTCAAAACTGACACCGTCCACCGCATACAGGGTGCGGCCCTTGCGCAACAAGCCGCCTCCCAGGGTAAAGTGCTGTTGCAGGTTATCCACTTTCAGCAAAACACTCATGACGACAGCTCCCGCCAATGATGGCACCAGACATAATGCCCGTCTCCCGCCGCCTCGCGGGGCGGCTGGACTCGGCAGACGTCAGTCATGTGCGGACAACGATTGGCGAACCGGCAACCGCCCGGTAGCTCTTCCAGAGAAGGCACCTGACCACGAATGGCCGGCAGCTCGGTTTTACCGGCCCGCTCCAGGCGGGGAATGGAGGCCAGCAGGCCTCGCGTATAGGGATGGTGCGGACGCTCAAAGAGTTCAAACACCCCGGCCTGCTCGGCGCTGCGGCCGGCGTACATCACCAGCACCTGATCGCAAATCTGGGCCACCACCCCCAGATCGTGGGTAATAAAGATCACCGCCATGTTGTTTTGCTGCTGCAATTGGCGGATCAGATGCAGGATCTGCGCCTGTATGGTGACGTCCAGTGCGGTGGTGGGCTCGTCGCAGATCAGCAGATCCGGCTCGCAGGCCAGCGCCATGGCGATCATCACCCGCTGCCGCATGCCGCCGGACAACTGATGGGGATAAGCGCCCAGCCGGGCTTCGGCTTCCGAAATGCCCACCTGGCGTAATATGGCCAGGGCCGCCTGCCGGCGCTGGGTCTTGTTCAGCTCCGGCCGGTGCAGCTCATACACCTCCATCAGCTGGCGGCCGACGGTGTGCACCGGGTTGAGGGCCGTCATCGGCTCCTGAAAGATCATGGCAATCTTGTTGCCGCGCAGGCGATAGCGTTCTTTCCGGTTCAGGGTCAGCAGCTCCTGCCCCTGAAACCGGGCCCGGCCCCCCACCACTCGTCCGGCGGGCTGAGGCAGCAGCCCCAGCAGGCTGAGCGCCGTCACGCTCTTGCCACAGCCGGACTCCCCCACCAGGCCCAGGGTCTGGCCTGGCGCCAGCGAAAAACTGACATCATCCACCACCCGAAAGCTGCCCGCCTCGGTGGTAAAACTGACCGCCAGGTGCTCTACCTCCAGCAAGGCACTCATCAGGGCGCCTGCCGCCGCCAGGTTTCCACCACCTCGGTCACCGGCTCATGGCGCTGGCCGCCGGCCTTGATCTTATCCTGCTCGGCCTGGTCAATCCAGAACAGACCACCGGTGCTGTGGGGATAGCCTTCCATTGGCCAGAACAGGGAGGGGGAGCGGCGCGTGCCCCTGGCCTCGGGCAGTTTGACATAACGCCAGTAGGCTTCCCGGGTATAGGGCACCTGGTAGCCGGGAATAAAGAGGGCCAGCTCATGCACCCGACGCTGGATTTGCCGGGAGATCGCGGCCTTGTCGTCGAGATCCATGGTGCGACGATAGGTCTCGATCAACCGATCCAGCGCGTCGTCACTGATATTGAACAGGTTGTTGGTCTGCGGCTTGTTGGCGTTGGCGGAATGGAAAAACTCCCAATACTGGGGATAGAGGCCACCACCGCTCCAGCCCAGCCAGGCCGCCTCGTGTTTTTTCTCCAGCATCACCTTAAAGCCGGTGGCGCCGTCCACCAGGTTGAGCTGCAGATCCAGCCCCGCCTTGCGGGCCTCTTCCCGCAAAATGGCCAGCCGGGCAGTGTGTTCCTGGGTGGTATAGGTCACCGCCAGGCTGAGCCGGTCGCCACTGGCGTTCATCAGAATGCCGCCCGGGCCCTGCCGATCGTAACCGGCCTCGGCAAACAGCGCCCTTGCCTGCTGAATGTCGTACTCCCGGGCTTGAATCTCGTAATCGGTGAAATCCCCATAACCGCTGCCAAAGCTGTGCATGCGCTCATAGTCGCCGCGCAGTATGGTGTCGAGCATGCGCTGCATGTTGATGGCATGGGCAATACCCTTGCGCACCCGCACATCCGAAAGCCGGGGATGGGCGGTATTGAGGTGCAGTCCCTGAGCCCCCTGCTGGGTATCGTTGTAGAACCAGATGCGTTTGATCAGGCCGTTGCGGTATTCGGGGGTGCTGGTCTTGTCGTGCCACCATTCCGGCAAGATCAGGCCAAAGGTATCCACATCGCCCCGCAGAAAATGGCGATAGGCAATGTTGAGATCCCGCACCACGGTCAGGCGGATTTCATCCACATTGAACCGGTGCCGGTAGTAGGTAAGATCATTGCCCCACCAGTCGTCCAGCCGCTTGAAGGTAATGGAGCGGCCCCGTTTGACGTCGCTAATCACATAGGCGCCGGTCACCGGCACCACTTCCCAGTTATAGCGGCGCACCCAGTCGTCGGTCATTTCATAGTAATGCTCGGGCTGGGGCACCAGGCCAACGGTATTGAGCAGCTCGCGCCGGCTCTTGGGGCTGCCGGCGGTCACCGAAATGGTGTGGTCGTCGTACTTGGTGACGTCGGTGAGTTCTTCGGTGAAATAATTGTTGTACCAGGGTGCCCGTATCACCTTGGAGCGCATGAACTCCAGCGCAAACACAAAGTCGTCGGCGGTGACCGGCTCGCCATCGGACCAGCGCGCCGCCGGATTGAGTTTGAAATACATGGTGCGGTTGTCGTCGCCAAAGGCCCAGTGGGTGGCCAGGGCGGGAATGGGGTTTTCGGTTTCCGGGTGCAGGGCGTAGAGGCCGAGCTGATTTTCCAGAATAAAGGAACGGAACGCCGTGTTGGAGTCCGGTCCCACGGTACGGAAGGTCAGCGGAAAGGTCATCAACGTCATATTGAACTGGCCGCCCCGCCTGGCCTCGGGTGAGGCAAAAATGGGATCCTCATGGTTGGTTTCCCATGCCAGGTTGTCGGGCAGCTCCGCCGCCTGCACCCACAGGGCCAGGCCAAAGGAAGTCAGTATCGCCAGCAGTTTGTTCATCGCAGTCCCTGCCTATTCGTAACGAGAGAAGTGTTTGGGGTCAAAGGCCTCACGAATGGCCTCGCCGATAAAGGAAACGGTGATCAGCACCAGCGACACCGCCACCACCACTGAGCCCACTATCCAGGGCGAGTCCAAATGATTGACCCCCTGACGCAGCAGCTCGCCCCAGCTGGGGGTTGGCGGTGCCAACCCGAAGCCCAGGTAGTCGAGGGCCGTCAACAGGGAAATATTGGCCACCACGGTAAAGGGCGCCAGGGTGACGATCATCATCAGGGTATTGGGCAGAATATGATGCACAATAATGCGCCAGGTGCCGGCCCCCTGGGCCCGGGCCGCCAGCACATAGTCCCGTGCCTTTTCCTTGTAGGTCAGGGTGCGCATGTACCAGGTAATGCCCATCCAGCCAAACAGCACGTTGATGCCCACGAACAGTGCGAAATTGGGCTGGGTCAGGGACACCAGTATCATGATCACGTACAGAAACGGCACCTGGGACCAGATTTCGATAAAACGCTGGAATAACAGGTCAAAGCGCCCTCCCCAAAACCCCATCAGGCAGCCGAGCAGCACGCCGATGCCATAACTGGCGGTAAGCGCGATAAAGGCAAAGCCCACCGCGGTGCGAAAGCCGTACACCAGGCGGGCGACGATATCCCGCCCCGAGCTGTCGGTGCCCAGATAGTGACGACTGCCGGCATCGGGCGCCGTCGGCGGATAACTGTCGCCGCTGTAGTCCTGCTCATAGGGGCTCCAGGGCACCGGCGGCAACAGCACCCAGTTGCCGGGCTGCCCGGCCAGGGCGTGTTTCAGCTCCCGGTAGTTGGTTTCGTACTGGTAGCCGAGATCAAAGGTGTTACCCGGGATCACCGCGCCATAGGTAGGAAAATACAGCCGGCCTTCATACTTCACCAGCAGCGCCCGGTTACTGACCCACAGCTCGGCGGCCAGCGACAGCAGCACCATGATCATGAACAGCACAAAGGCGTAATAGCCGCGCTTGATACTGCGAAAGCGGCGCAGCTTTTTTCGAGTTACATCGGAAAGCAGCCTAGCCATCGAACCTCACTCGCGGATCCACCAGCGCCACACAGATATCCGACAGGATGTTGCCCACCAGCATCAGTAACGAGGTCACCGCCAGTATGCCCATCACCACCGGGTAATCCCGCTCCACCACCGCCTCGTAACCCAGCAGGCCCAGGCCGTCGATATTGAAGATCACCTCGATCAGAAAAGAACCGGCGAAAAACACCGAAATCACGTTGCCAAAGTGGCTGGCAATGGGGATCAGGCTGTTGCGCAGGGCATGGCGGGTGACCGCCTGGCGAAAGGGCAACCCCTTGGCCACAGCGGTACGTACATAGTCGGCGGAGAGGTTTTCCATCAGGCTGTTTTTCATGGTCATGGTCAGCACCGCAAAGTCGCCGATGGCATAGGCAATCAGCGGCAGCAGGGCATGATGAAACAGGTTGAAGGTCTTGGGCCAGAATCCCTCCAGGTAATAGAAGTCGTCGCCCACAAACCCGCCCATGGGAAACCAGCCCAGCTGAAAGGCAAAGATGGTCAGCAGGAAAATGCCCACCACATAGGCCGGCAGCGCATAGCCGGCATAGATCAGCATGGAGCTGATGCTGTCGAAGCGGCTGTTGTGCTTCAGGGCCTTGAGAATACCGAGCGGAATGGACACCAGGTAACTGAGCAAAAAGGTACAGATGCCGAAAAAGGCCGACACCGGCAACCGCTCCTTGATAAGCTCCCACACCGGCAGGTAATAACGGGTCGAATCGCCCAGATCCAGCCGCACCAGCTTGCCCAGCCAGTCCAGATAGGCTTCCGCCACCGGCTTGTCGAGGCCGTAAAAGGCCTTGAGTTCGTCAATTTGCTCGGAAGACAGCACCTGGCCGCCCCGGCTGCTCTGACTGTATTCGCTGCCCGCCAGCTGGCTTTCCATCAGCATGCGCTCCACCGGCCCCCCCGGCACGAAGCGGGTAATGGCAAACACCACCAGGGTAATGCCGAGAAAGGTGGGGATCAGCAGCAATAATCGACGCAGAAAATACTGGCCCATCGTTTTCCTTGTATTCGTTCCCTGAAACAGAATGAAAGGCACTCGGCACACCGGCCGCAGGATCCTTGTCAGCTTACGGGTTATGGTGCTCTTTTTCATCCTATATCAATGCATTGGCAAAGCGCGCCTTTTTCCTTGTCGCCCCGAGGAGGGAAATACTCGTTGACTCGGACGTCCAGACGGCTTAGCATCCTCTGCTATTCGTCATGGTTTCATGACTTGTCCCTGTTCTTACGCTGTCTATGCAGTGGATAACCATACCGGAAGGCCCATCCTCCGATGATCAAACTGACCAATATCACCAAGCGCTACGGAGCGGGCGAATCCGCCGTTCACGCCGTGAACAACATCGATCTGGAGGTTGCCGCCGGCCAGATCATGGGCGTTATCGGCGAATCCGGGGCCGGCAAGAGCACCCTGATCCGTTGCGTCAACCTGCTGGAGCGCCCGACCGAGGGCCAGGTGTACGTGGATGGCCAGGATCTGACCGCCATGAGCGGCACCCAGCTGTCCCGCGCCCGCCGCAACATCGGCATGATTTTTCAGCACTTCAACCTGCTGTCATCCCGCACCGTGTTCGACAACATCGCCCTGCCCCTGGAGCTGGCCGGCGCCTCCAGGGCCGACATCAAACAGCGGGTGAATGAGCTGCTGGAGCTGGTCGGCCTGTCCCACCGCGCCAACGCCTATCCCAAGGCCCTCTCGGGCGGCCAGAAACAGCGGGTAGCCATTGCCCGGGCGCTGGCGCCGGCGCCCAAGGTGCTGCTGTGCGACGAGGCCACCTCGGCGCTCGACCCGCAAACCACTCAATCGATCCTGGCGCTGCTGAAAGAACTCAACCAGCGGCTGGGCCTGACCATTTTGCTGATCACCCACGAAATGCAGGTGGTCAAGTCCATCTGCGACCGGGTGGCCATCATCAACGACGGCGAGCTGGTGGAGCAGGGGGAAGTGGCCTGGTTCTTTGCCAATGCCAGAACCGAGCTGGCCCGGCGCTTTATCGCCTCCACCATTCATCTGGAAATTCCCGATGAATACCAGGCCCGACTGTCACCCGATCCGGTGGCCGGTGCCCTGCCCCTGGTGCGGCTGGGCTTTACCGGGGACACCGTGGACACCCCGCTGATCTCCATTCTCAGCCGGGAACTGCACGTCGACGTCACCATTCTCAGCGCCGACATCGAGTACGCCGGCGGGGTCAAGTTCGGCTTTATGCTGGCGGAGCTCGATGGCCAGCCCGAGCAGACTCAGGCCGCCATCACTTATCTTCAGGAACACAAAATTCAGGTGGAGTTACTCGGTTATGTCCGACGCCATGATTAACCTGCTGCTCTCGGCACTCTGGGAGACCCTGATCATGACCTTTGGCTCGGGCGCCATTGCCTGTGCCCTGGGCCTGCCGCTGGGCATTGCCCTGCATGTGAGCAAGCCCGGCCAGATCTGGGAAAACAAGGCTTTTAACAAAATCCTGGGTACGGTGGTGAATATCGGCCGCTCGGTGCCCTTCATCATTCTGCTGGTGGCCATCATTCCCTTTACCCGGCTGGTGGTGGGCACCAGCATCGGCACCTGGGCCGCCGTGGTGCCGCTCACCGTGGCCGCCATTCCCTTTGTGGCCCGGTTGATGGAAGGGGCGCTGATGGAGGTGCCGTCCGGACTGGTGGAAGCGGCCCAGGCCATGGGCGCCCGCCGGCTGCAGATCGTGTACAAGGTGTTGCTGCCCGAGGCCCTGCCCGGCATGCTCAACGGCATCATCATTACCCTGGTGACCCTGGTCAACTATTCCGCCATGGCCGGGGCCGTGGGCGGCGGTGGCCTGGGGGATGTGGGCATTCGCTACGGCTACCAGCGCTTTGACCCGCAGATCATGCTGATCACCGTGGTGATACTGGTGGTACTGGTACAAATCATTCAGAGCGCCGGCGAACGGCTGGTGGCTCATGTGGATCGTCGCTGAGTTTTCTTTTATCAAGGAGTGCATCATGAAAGCAGGATTGAAATCATTCGCCACCCTGGGCGTGCTGGCCTCGGCCCTGACCCTGGCCGGCTGCGGTGAACAGAACGAACAAGCCACCGCCGAAGCAGAAGCTGCCAAGCCGCTGCGCCTGGGCGTGATCGCCGGTGCCGAAGAGCAGGTGGCCGAGGTCGCCGCCCGAGTGGCCAAGGAGCAGTACAACCTGGACGTGGAGCTGGTATCCTTCAGCGACTACGTCACTCCCAACGTGGCCCTGAACGACGGCAGCCTCGACATCAACGCCTTTCAGCACAAGCCCTACCTCGACAAGCAAATCGCCGATCGCGGCTATGAGCTGGTACCGGTAGGCAACACCTTCGTCTATCCCATCGCCGCCTATTCCAAGGTAATCAAATCTCTGGACGAACTGGCCGACGGCGCCAAGGTGGCCGTGCCCAACGATCCCACCAACCTGGGCCGCAGCCTGCTGCTGCTGGAGCAGCAGGGCCTGATTGAAGTGGACGACGCCGTGGGTCTGGAAGCGACCCCGCTGAACATCACCGCCAATCCGAAAAACCTCGACATCGTCGAGCTGGAAGCACCCCAGCTGCCCCGCTCTCTGGATGACGTGGCCTTTGCGGTGATCAACACCACCTATGCGTCACAAATCGACCTGCTGCCCGGCCGCGACAGCCTGTTCGTGGAAGACAAGGAATCTCCCTACGTCAACCTGATCGTATCCCGCCAGGACAACCAGAACGACGAGCGCATTCAGACCTTCGTCAAGGCCTACCAGAGCGAAGAGGTCTATCAGGCGGCACTGGAGCTGTTCAAAGGCGGCGTGGTCAAGGGCTGGTAAGCCCCGCTCACTTTGTCAGCAGGGTCACGGCACGCCGTGGCCCTTTTTTTTTGTTGCTGCCATAATGCGTGTTTGACAGCGTGATCCGGGAAGGAACTATGCAGCACTGGTATCTGGCCCACTGCCGACCACGGGAAGAAGAGCGGGCCCTGCTGAACCTCGACAACCAGCACATCGAGACCTTCTGCCCCTTTATCGAGGTCAGGAAGATAGTGCGTGGCAAACGGGTGATCCGCAACGAAGCGCTGTTTCCTGGCTATGTGTTTCTGCGTACCGATCTGGAAGTGACCAGCTGCGCCACCCTGCGTTCAACCCGGGGCATTCGCAACCTGGTGCGCTTTGGCGAGCTTCCCTGTGTGGTGCCCGAGGCACTGATCCTTGATCTGATGTGCCGCACCGGCGACCAGCGTTTGAGTGAGCGGCTGAGTGACTTGCCCAAGTGCGGTGACAAGGTGGTGATCAAGGACGGTCCCTTTGCGGGCATGGAGGCCATCTATCAGGAAGCGGACGGCGACAGCCGCGCCATGCTGCTGCTGACCCTGCTGCAAAGTCAGACCCGCGCCAGCTTCGCCAATACCGACTACCGCCGCCTCGACGAATAATCCTTCAGCGCCGGCCCGGCGGCGTCCGCGAACACCGCCCTGCCCCGGCACAGTCATGCCCGCTGATGCAGCGACCTTCCCCTCCTCTGCACAGTTCAGCCCTGCAGGCCACACAGCAGCCGGAATTCTTCCAGCACGTAGGTGTCCGTCATGCCACTGATGAAATCCAGCAGCAGCCGCACACGGAAATACCACTCCCGCTCGGCCCCGCTTTCAAAAAAAGGCGCCTGTTGGCTGTCGCGGCGATAGGCGGCCAGGTGCCGGGGCGGCAACCGATGAAACAGCCGGCGCAGTACCTGACCGTTGGCGTCCTGACGACGCTCCAGGGCGGTAAACTCCGCCGCCGACAGCGCCAGCAGCGGCGCAAAGGCCTCCAGCACCCCCTTGAGCGCGGCAAAGCCCGCCAGTTCCAGGGACTCCACTTCCCGCCGGCGGAACACATGGTCATGGGCAAAGCTTTTCAGCCAGTGCAAGGCCTGGGCCGGGGGCTGCTCCACCGCCAGCAGCGGCTGATCATGTTCGCCGTCAAGAATGGCCTGCTGATGGGCCAGGTACTGGTCACTCACCAGCGGCAGCAGATCGGCCCCCAGCTGCTGGCGAAAGCGGCCGAAAAAGCCCGGCTCCGCTACCCTCGCCTGCTGCCACAGTTGCTTCAGGTAATCATTACCGTCATTCAGCAGGGCCAGTTCCAGCTCGGCCAGGCTGAGCACGCCCCTGTCTACCGCGTCTTCCAGATCCGCCACGCCATAGGCCATGTCGTCTGCCGCCTCCATCAGAAAAGCCAGCGGATGACGGCCCCGGGCGGTGGTGGGAAAAAGCTGACGAATCTGCTGAATGAGCGGACGTTCACTGAAAAAGTGCCCAGGCTTTTGCTGCCAGCGGCCACCGGTTTTGGGCTGATAGGCGCCACGCACGTATTTCTGCACCGCCGCCAGCTGGCTCAGGGTCAGGTTCATGTCCTGCAGACTGTGCAGCAGGCGCAGGCTCTGGGCATTGCCCTCGAACTGGCGCAGATCCGCCAGCAGCATGGGCCACTGGCGAGAAGGGCTGCCCACGGCCCGGCGAAACAGCGCCGGCAGATGCCGGCTCAGCCAGTCGATGATCACCGCCTCGCCAAAGTGGCCAAAGGGCGGATTGCCCACGTCGTGCAGCAGACAGGCCATTTCCACCAGGCTGATCAGGGGCTCCCGCTCCACTTCAGGCTCCAGCCCGGCCACCACCCGCAACGCCAGCTGGCGCCCGGTTTCCTTGACCTCCAGGGAGTGGGTCAGGCGGCTGCGCACCGAGGCCTTCACATCCAATGGAAACACCTGGGTTTTTTGCTGCAGCCGGCGCACCGGCGAGCTCTGCACAATACGGGCCCGATCCGCTTCAATGGCCTGCTCCGGCGTTTCTGCCTTCGGCTCGGGCCGCAGCCGGTCGGCGCGAATAAAGGCGGCATAGCGGCTCATGCCCGCTGCTCCAGCCAATGGCGCAGCTCCGCCAGATCCGGCGCCAGCAGGCGGTTGAGCTCGGCCACCCGGTCATCGAGCCGTTGCCACCAGTCGGGCAGCTCCGGGCTCTGGATCTGCTGGGCCAACAGCTGAACCCGCTTGAGCCCTACCGACCCCGCCGCGCCCTTGATCTTGTGGGCTTCTTCCACAATTTCCTGCTGGCGGCGCTCGGCGGTAACGTCGTTCAGCCGGCCCAGGTAGCCTTCGGCCATGGAGGCCAGCAGATCCACACTCGACAGCAATGCCGCGGCCCCAACGGTGTCCACGTAGTCCTGCAGAAA
>AZIJ01014500.1_pt1 | contig 11808 bp, 9 predicted proteins | sample 359151 | NCBI WGS metagenome assembly AZIJ01 (sample SAMN02429718, study PRJNA222666) | marine sediment metagenome | biome: Sediment sample; isolation source: enrichment culture of sample MGS-ElMAX(UA) from oil contaminated site at the... | place: Egypt: El Max | collected 2013-01-23 | depth 9.22 m m | reverse complement strand
CGAGCCAGCCGTTGAGCCCGAGCTTCCTGCCGAGGAAGTGGCGCCCGCGCCGCAACCGGTAAAGCCCGAGCCGGCCCTGCGCGAGGTACCGCGCACCTGGCAGGACGTGTATGTGATCAACCTGATGGCCCGCCCCAACCAGCAGATGGACGGTGTAGCCCTGATGCGCGCCCTTACAACCAATGGTTTTCACTTTGGCGAGATGGATATTTTCCATCATCACCAGACCCCGGCGGGGCAGGGCAGTGTGCTGTTCAGCCTGATCAACATGGTCAAGCCCGGCACCTTCAACCCCGAGGCCATGAGCGACTTCCATACCCCGGGCGTGTCCATCTTTATGCAGTTGCCGCGCCCGGGCATGGCCAAGAACCAGTTCAACCTGATGGTGCAGACCGCCGAGAACCTGGCCGAGGAGCTGGACGCCCTGCTGTTTGATGCCGAGCGTTCGCCCATCAGCCCCGACTACCTGGCCCACTGCCGCGAGCAGTTGCGCGACTACGACAGCCAGGCCCGGTAACTTCTATCAACAAGGGCCCGGCATACCGGGCCCTTTGCAACTGCCTCTTCTGCCGGCAAGGATCTTGTAACGACGGCTATGGCCGGCAGGGATTTTGTAGCTGCCGCTTTAGCTGGCAGGGCCTGCGCAGCAGGCCTTTAATTTTTTAAGTGAAATCTGAATGAACGACGCTCACGCCCGCCTTCTCGCCCTGCGCGAACAGCTCAACACCTGGAATGACCAATACTACCTGGAAGACGCGCCCACCGTGCCCGATGCGGAGTACGACCGTTGCATGCGCGAGCTGCTGGCGCTGGAAGCCGAACACCCCGAATGGCAGGACGCGAACTCACCCAGCCAGCGGGTGGGCGGTGCGCCGGTGTCGGCCTTTCCCGAGGTGCAGCACGCCCTGCCCATGCTCTCGCTCGACAATGTGTTCAGCGAAGACGAGCTTGCCGCCTTTGAAAAGCGCATTCTCGACCGGCTGGGCCGGAGCGAGCCGCTGACGTTTTGCTGTGAGCCCAAGCTCGACGGCCTGGCGGTGAGCCTGGTGTATGAGCAGGGCCGGCTGGTGCAGGCCGCTACCCGGGGCGATGGCAGCACCGGTGAGGGCATTACCGAAAATGTGCGTACCATTCGCTCCGTGCCGCTGCGGCTTAGGGGCGCGGGCTGGCCCGAGCGGCTGGAAGTGCGGGGCGAGGTTTATATGCCCAGGGCCGGCTTTGAACAAATGAACGAGCGCGCCCGGCTTGAGGGTGGCAAGGTGTTCGCCAACCCGCGCAACGCCGCCGCCGGCAGCCTGCGCCAGCTCGACTCCCGCATTACCGCCAGCCGGCCGCTGGCCTTTTACTGCTACGGGGTGGGGCTGGTGGAAGGCGCGCCCCTGGGCGAGCGTCACTTTGATGTGCTGCAAACCCTCAAGGGCTGGGGCCTGCCGGTGAGCCCCGAGGTGAAACGGGTGAGCGGGCGAGAGGGCTGCCAGGCCTATCATGACGATATTCTGGCGCGCCGGGATCAACTGCCCTACGAGATTGACGGCGTGGTGTACAAGGTGGACGAGCTGGCGCTGCAGGCCGAGCTGGGCTTTGTGGCCCGGGCACCGCGCTGGGCTACCGCCCACAAGTTTCCGGCCCAGGAAGAGCTGACCGAGCTGCTGAACGTAGAGTTTCAGGTGGGTCGCACCGGCGCCATTACCCCGGTGGCCAAGCTGAAACCCGTGGCGGTGGCGGGGGTGACCGTGTCCAACGCCACCCTGCACAACGCCGATGAAATCGCCCGGCTGGGGGTGATGATTGGCGACACCGTGATCGTGCGCCGGGCCGGCGACGTGATCCCTCAGGTGGTGGGGGTGGTGCTGGAGCGCCGCCCCGAACATGCCCGGGCCGTGGTCTTTCCCGCCCAGTGCCCGGTGTGTGCTTCCGACATTGAGCGGATAGAGGGCGAAGCCGTGGCCCGCTGCACCGGCGGGCTGATTTGTGCCGCCCAGCGCAAGGAGGCCCTGCGCCACTTTGCTTCACGCAAGGCGCTGGACATTGAAGGCCTGGGCACCAAGCTGGTGGAGCAACTGGTGGATCATGATCTGGTAAAAACCCCGGCGGATTTGTTTCATCTTGACCAGCCAACCCTGATGGGGCTGGAGCGCATGGGCGAGAAGTCGGCGATTAAGCTACTGGCCGCCTTTGACAAGGCCCGCCACACCACGCTGCCCCGCTTTCTTTATGCCCTGGGCATTCGCGAAGTGGGCGAAGCCACCGCCAATAACCTGGCCCGGCATTTTCTGGAGCTGGACGCGGTGATGAACGCCGAGGTGGAAACACTGATTGCAGTGCCCGACGTGGGCGACATTGTGGCCAAGCACATCTACTACTTCTTCCGCCAGCCCCACAACCGTGAAGTGGTGGAGGCCTTGGTTAAGCCCCTCGATCAAGGCGGCTGCGGCCTCACTTGGCCGGCGATGGAAGCCCCCAAGGCCGACGCTCAGCCATTGGCGGGCCAGACCTTTGTACTCACCGGCACCCTCAGCCGCATGCCGCGCAACGACGCCAAGGCGGCGCTACAAGCGCTGGGCGCCAAGGTGGCCGGCTCCGTCTCCGCCAAAACCAGCGTGCTGGTGGCCGGCGAAGCCGCCGGCTCCAAGCTAACCAAGGCCCAGGAGTTGGGTGTTGCCATTATGGATGAAGAAGGGCTGATTAAGCTGCTGGAACAGCACAACTAATGGAGCGCGGGCAGCTTGCCCGCATTTTGCCGCGAAGCGGCAACTTCAATTTGCTGTGGCCGCCATGATGAGGCTACTTCAGCTCTACTCCGTTCTGTTTGGCAATATCGTAAATGGCCAGTTGGGGGCCGGCGAACCGGTTGATCACCAGATCGATTTTCTGCTCACCCAGTTGCTGATAAATATCCACCATGGCGGCGATGCGAGCATCCACAATGCCGGCCGGGGTTTGCACTTCTGGCTCTATATACAAATCAATATCGCCACCCCGGGCGTTATCATCCACCTGTGAGCCAAACAGCCAGATCCGGCTTTGCTCACCGAAGTGTTTTTTAAGTGTCTGGCATATCAGCCCTTGTTGTTGTTCAGATAAACGCATAACTACCCCACCCGCTCATGCTCAAAGGCCACCACCTGGCGCTGCTCGCGGGAGAACTCCACGCCAATTAAATGAATGGGCAGGCCCAAGGCTCGGTATTTTTCTGCATAGCCCCTGTCTTTCAGCTGCTGCAGGGCGCTGCCTTCGGGTACCTGCTCCACCACCTTGAACTCAAACAGATAAATATGGCCGTTAAACTCCAGCGCCATGTCCACCCTGCCGGTGTTGGAGGCATCTTCCACCGTTATCCTGAATCCCAGCGTCGCCATATGGCTGTAGAACACGCTGGCATAATGGCCCTCGTAACGGGCAATGGGGTTGTTGCGATACCAGTCGTGGGGCAGGGCGGCAAACAGCGAACGAAAGTGTTGCTCCAGGCCGGCAAAGTCGTTGTTTCGCAACAGGCCAGGCAGAGTGATTAACAGATCGTCGGTAAACATATTCTCTGCCCCGAGCGCCGGTAATAACGCCTCGTTCAAGCTGGTCTCAACTTCCAGGTTAGGGAAGCCAAGCTGATAGACGGTTCGCCCGGGTAACAGCTCTTCGGCTTTTTTGATGGTGAGATAACCAGTCTGGAACATCAGGGCTTCGGTGCTGATATTGTCTACGTCAAAACGGGACAGCAGCGCTTCCCGAGCGTTCAGCCGGCTGAGCTGCGGGCTGTAAAGCCCTCGCTCCGCCAGCACATTGATCAAAAAGGTGGGTGTGGCAGTCTCAAACCAGTAAGGTCGAAACTCTCGTTCCTGCAGCAACAACAGCACATCAAAAGGATTATATACCGACTCGCCTCCCCAGTTGTAGCCGTTATACCAGGTTTTAATCTGTTCCCGGTCCAGATCCGGCAGCTCGGGGGCAAACACGGTGTTCACGTCCTGCTCGGTATAACCGCAAATGGCAGAATAATCCTGCGACAGACTGATGTCCCTGAGATTGTTCAGTCCCGAAAACAAACTCACTTTGCTGAACTTGGACACCCCGGTCAGCAGGCAAAAGCACAGGTGCGGATCCGCATCCTTCAGCACTGAATAGAGGTTTTTCAGCCCTTCCCTCAGCTCGGTGGCCACGGGGGCATTGCTGATGTTATCGAGAATGGGCTTGTCGTATTCGTCGAGCAGCACCGCCGCCTGCTCGCCATACCGCTCCTGGGTTTTGCGAATAAGCTCGGCAAAGCGGCCGCCGATGGTCTGGTTGACCAGAGTGACGCCCAGGCGTACGGCCTGCTCGTTCAGTTGTTCATGGATATTCTGATCCAGCAGCTCCCGTCCGTTCATCACTCCGCTGCCAAAGCCTAAGCGGATCACCGGGCGGGGGCGGGACCAGTCCCACTTGTCGTGAATAAACAAGCCGTGAAACAAGCCCTCCCTGGCCTCAAACAGCTGGTGCAGGGTATCGAGCAGCAGGCTTTTGCCAAAACGGCGGGGGCGGGAGAGGAAGTAGTACTTGCCCTGCTCGATCAACTGATGGATATAGGGGGTCTTGTCCACATAGTAATAGCCCCCGGTGATGATCTCCCCGAAGGACTGTATTCCTATGGGCAACTTGCGTTTGCTCATTTTGCTCTCCTGCCGGCCTGACTGGACTTGAGTGTATCATGGCAGGCCCGAAAGCCGCCTTTACGCTTAAGCACGCCATGCCCTTGGAGCGCGGGCGGCTCGTCGCGGACAGCTTGTTCGCCACTTGCCGCGAAGCGGCAACAGTTCAAGCGCCCAGCGGGCGCTAATGCAGGCTGGTAGCCTGCGCTCCAAATACCTTCACTTTCTCCTCACCCCCTCACAAAAGTGCTAAAGCTTTGCCAAACGGAGCCGATAGCCCCAATAGCAGGCCAGCAAGGCGTGGCGAACACAGCGCAGCCAATTGCAGAACAAAGCAAAAAAGAGCAAAAAAAGCGCTAAAGAAGCATTCACCCACGCCGATAGCCTGAACAAGCAACGCCGGCAGAGCGCCGGAACTGAACTCATCACGGAGATTCGATTATGGCGATTACAGTTAATTCCAACGTTTCGGCCCTCACCGCCCAGCGTAACCTCAGCAAGTCCAGCAGTGCCCTGGCTACCTCCATGGAGCGACTGTCTTCCGGCAGCAAAATCAACTCCGCCAAGGACGACGCCGCCGGCCTGCAAATCTCCAACCGGCTGAACTCCCAGATTAAAGGCTTGGGCGTGGCGATGAAAAACGCCAGCGACGGTATTTCCATGGCGCAAACCGCCGAAGGCGCCATGCAGGAGTCTACCAACATTCTGCAGCGCATGCGCGAGCTGGCTCTGCAGTCTGCCAACGGCTCCAACTCAGATGAAGACCGTGCCTCCATTCAAAAGGAAGTAGGCCAGCTGCAGTCGGAACTGACCCGTATTGCCGACTCCACCTCTTTTGGTGGCCAGAAGCTGCTGAACGGCGCCTTTGGCACCAAGTCGTTCCAGATTGGCGCTAACGCCAATGAATCCCAGAGCCTGGGTCTGTCGGATATTTCTTCTTCCGCCATTGGCCGTAAATACCAGAGCTTTGATCAGACTGATACGTTGGCAACCAAGGTGAGCGGTGGTACCGAAAGTGGTGCCAGCCAGGTGTTTGTCAAGGTGGGCGACAAGACCCATGAAATTGCCCTGAACGCCGGCATGTCCGCCAGCGATGTGCAGGAAAAAATAAACAGTATTGGTGGCCTGAGTGATGTCAAGGTGACCGGTGGTGATGGTACCCCTGAAGCATCTGCTGCAACCATGAAATTGAGCAATCTGGCGGTTAACAGTGGAGAAAGTATTGACCTGACTATTGGGGGTGAAAAAATTACCCTCACAGGTACCGGCGACACCAATACCGATGCTGCCACCTTCAAGTCCCAGATTGAGCAGGCCGCTGCCGAAGCAGGCTATACGGTAAGTGAGGATGAAGGTACCTATACCTTCACCGGCAAGGCGGACGGCTCTCAGATCGGGATCAGAGTGGAAGGTGCTGCTGCGACCACTAGCGCTACCACGGTAAATATCAATGGTACCGACTATGCCGGTGATGGAGTCACTGCTATTAACGCTACCGAAAGTTCAACCAATGGCGTCAGTACCGAGGCCATTCAGTCTTCCATGGAACTGGGAAATCTGGCCGTCAATAACGGTGAAACCTTGGCGCTTGAAATTGGTAGTACGGCAGTAAACCTTGTCGGTACAGCATCATCAGCTACTGATGCGCTGACGTTTAAAGCGCAAATATTGGAAGCAGCAGAGACAGCAGGTTACACCGTGACCGAAAGCGGCGGCACCTATACTTTCACTGGCCCAGAAGATGGAGAAAATATTAGTATCAGTGTTGACATGGCGGCAACGAACACGGCTGCAACTACCGTTGATATTAACGGCCGGGCAAATGCCGGTGATACTACTGATCTTGACAAGGTAACCGAAACCTCTTACAACGGTAACCCAGCGGCAACCAGTGCTCCGGCCTCGATTGACTTGACGGGTTTCAATGCATTGGCGTCCGGCAGCATGACTTTGAATATTGATGGTGTTGATGTGGTGGTTGATCAAAACGTGGCCGATGAGGATGCGCTGGCCAGCCTGATCAATGACACCATGGCGGCTGAGGGCAAGAGCATTACCGCATCAAATAATGCAGGTACTATCACCCTGACTGGTGCATCCGATGCGGCCAATGGCAGCAAGTTCAGTGTGTCAGTGGATGCAACCAAGGCCAGTGCCGGTGATGGTATCAGCGTTGCGGGCCAGGCTTATTTGAATGGTGCTACCGAGACAGGTACTCAGGAGTCTTCCGAGGCTGTGATTGTGGAGTCCAGCGAGTTTACCATCGACTTCAGCAATGCCAAACTGGATGACGGCATTACCAGTGTAGCCATAGCCCAGAATGAGAGTGACCTTACTACAGGCGCTGCCGAAATGGCTCTGGCAGAAGGCACTACCTTTAAGTCGGTAGCCAGCATAGATCTGAGCACCGCCGAGGGTGCCCAGGAAGCGGTAGACATTCTGGACAAGGCCATTGCCTCTGTGGATGACCAGCGCGCCAGCCTGGGTGCCTTCCAGAACCGCATGAACAGTACCATCAACAACCTGGCCAGCATTCAGGAAAACGCCGCCGCCGGTATGAGCCGCATTATGGATGTGGACTTTGCCCAGGAAACCGTCAACCTGACCAAGCAGCAAATTCTGCAACAGGCCGGCACCTCCATTCTGGCCCAGGCCAAGCAGCTGCCCCAGGCAGCACTGTCGCTGCTGGGCTAAGGCATTAACGCAGCGTTATTTATTTTCAAGGGGCGGCAACGCCCCTTTTGTGCAGTTTGTTTTTGTTCAGGCAGACCCTAAAGCAAAATGGTTATTTATATTGGATTTTGCTTTATGGTCTTACCGCGCTCACGGCCGATTGCGGCATAGCGCGCTTATCAAGGAGCCATAGTATGGACATTCCCGCCCCCATCAACCGGCCGCAAACAACCGCCGCCGAGGTAAATACCCAGTCGCGCCAGAGCCCGGCCCCGTTAACCCCGGCCCAGGCCGAGGCTACCCAAACCAGGCAGGCGGTGCAGGCCACCGCAGAAACCGGTGGTGCCAACCTCTCTGCCGAACAGCTGAAAGACATGGCCGGGCAGATGCAGGCATTTATTGGCAGCTTTAACCGCAGCCTGCAGTTTCGGGTAGATGAAGACTCGGGCCGCAATGTGGTGACCGTGCTGGATGACCAGGGCGAGGTGATACGGCAAATTCCCAGCGAAGAGCTGCTGGAGGTGGTAGCCCGGCTGGCCGAGGCCAGCGGCGGCCTGATCGATACTCGCGCCTGATAAATACGCGCCTGACAGGAGAGACAAGATGGGTGATTTAAAGCTGCCCGGAGTGGGCTCGGGCTTTCCCATTCAAAGCTTTGTGGATGCCACTGTGAACGCCGAGCGGGCCCCCAAGGAGCAGCTGCTCAACAAACGGGCGGCGGACATTAACGTCAAGCTCTCGGCCTATGGCTCCCTTACCGGTGCGCTCGACGGCTTTAAAACCGCGCTGGGCAAGCTGGAAGGCAATGATGCCTTTCAAAAGCGCTCCACCAGTTTCAGCGAAAGCGGCTTTGTCTCCGCGAAGGCCGGCAAAAACGCCGTGGCCGGCAGCTATACCCTGGTGGTGGAGCAGCTGGCCCAGGCCCACAAGGCGGGCAGTCAGGCCATTGACAAGGCCACCGAGCTGGGGGATGGCAGCCTCAATATCAGCGTGGGAGATGCGTCCTTTTCCGTGGCGGTGGAAAAAGACAAAAGCACCCTCTCCGGCATTGCCGATGCCATTAACCGGGCAGAAAACAACAAGGGTGTGAAGGCCACTGTGGTGACCGACGACGCCGGCTCGCGACTGGTGCTGTTTTCCGAAAAAACCGGCACCGATCATCAAATTGGTCTCACGGTGGATGAAGACACGCCAGGCGGCTTGTCGCAACTATTGGACGCCGATGGCAAGCTTGCCGAGGTGCAGGCCGCCAAAAACGCCGAACTCACCATAGACGGCGCTCGGGTTACCAGCCAGAGCAATGAAATAAAAGATGCCATCGCCGGCGTCACCCTGACCCTCGACAAGGTCAATACCACCGAAAAGCCCGACACCCGGCTTACCATTGGTTACGACAAAAAGGCGGTGGAAAACAACATCAAGAGTTTGGTGGATGCCTTTAACAAGGTGGCCGATACCGTGGGCTCGCTCACCAGCTTTGATGCCGATGCCGGCAAGGCCTCGCCGCTCAATGGCGACACCAGCACCCGCAATTTAATGTCCCAGCTTCGGCGCATGATGAGCGCGCCCATTGAAGGCACCCAGCCGCCGGTGCAGAGCCTGGCGGATCTGGGCATTACCACCAATAAAGACGGCACCCTGGAGCTGGACAGCGAACAGTTGCAGCAACAGCTGAGTGATAATTTTGAGCAGGTTGGTCTGCTTCTTGCCGGTGAAAAGGGTCTTACTGGTCAGTTAACGGGTCTGGCCGACGACTTTGTGGGTAAGGAAGGCGTTATTACCCAAAAAGGTGAATCCCTTAGCGAGCAAATGAAAAAGCTGGAAAAAGAAAAGGTGTCGTTCGACGAATACATAGAGCAATACGAAGCGCGGGTCTACAAGCAGTTTTCCGCCATGGACATGGTGGTGTCGCAAATGAACCAACAGCTCAGCTCGGTGATCAGCGCCTTTGAAAACATGCCCGACTTTTATGGCAGCAGAAAATGAGTTTGACCAAACAACTGGAAACCCTGGATGCCGAGCTGCTGAGCCGCTTTGGCGATGCAGCGCAGCTCGACGGCGAACAGCTACAAGCGTTGCTTGCCGAGCGGGCTCGCTTGCTGGCCCTGCTGCTGGAGCAGGAAATGCTCAGCCCCGAGCAAGTGGGCGAGCTGATGGCCCGCTCCAAACAACTGAAAGAGCAGGCGGAGCACACCCGCCAACAGCTGGCCGAGCAACTGGCCGGCATGCAAAAGGGCCGCCGTTCGGTGGGGGCCTATCAAAAAATCAAACATCAGGAGTAAGCGATGCGCGGCTCACTAAAAGCCTATAAATCCGTGGCGGTGTCCAGTCAAAAAGATGTGGCCAGCCCCTACAGAATGGTACAAATGCTGCTGGCCGGTGCCCTGGAGCGGCTGGCCCGGGCCAAAAGCGCCATGGAGCAGAACCTGCCGGCGCAAAAGGGTGAACAGATAGGCTCGGCTTTGGCCATTGTGGCCGAGCTGCAGGCGGCGCTGGATGCTGAAGCCGGCGGCGAGCTGGCTGCCAACCTCGACAACCTTTACGACTTTGCCGCCCGGGAGCTGATGCTGGCCAATAGTGAAAACAGCGCAGAGCGGCTGGAAAACGCCGCCAGTGTGCTGCGGGAAATCAAGGCCGCCTGGGATGCCATTCCGCCGGAGCTGCAGGACGTACCGGTTTGATGTATTGGGCGGGCAGGTGCCGCCCGCTTGTTCAAATGGTTACAAACGTCATAAATTTGCCGCACTTGATTATTAGTTCAGCAATCTCCTGTCTAAATTGTATTCATCTTTTGATCCTGATCAATTTAGCATCTGTTAACGCCCTCTTCTGTCTCGCCAACTTTTGACACTCGTGTCAGAATAACGTCTTACATTTCAGCTCTGGAACCAATTGAGCCTGACTTGTGCTCTCTCTCCTTGCTGGAACGGATGTACGAGAGATTCTCATTTTTGATCATAAACCAGAGAGGATACTTGACCCTATGGGCTTTAACGGCTGTGTCTTGATCATGGATCATAACCAGGAACGGCGGTCAAGACTGGAAGCTATCCTTTCCTTTATGCAGGTGCAATGGCGAAGTGGCAGTCGCGCCAACGATCTGGCGTGGTTGCGGGAGCAGCCGCACACCATGACGGTATTGCTGGGGGAAACGGACTTTCCGCCCGACGAGTTAATGAAAAACCACGGCCATCATGTCTTCATCACCCTGAGTCCCTGCCGCAGCAAGGCGGCCAATCTGCTGGGCACCCTGAACGAGCTGACCTACGACGAGCTTACCCGGCTGCTGGGGCTGGCCGAGCAATGGCAGCCGAAGGCTGAAAACCAGCAGCACGAGCGGTGCCTGAAGGAGTTTCTGGTAGGGGAGAGCCCTGCCATGCAGTCGGTAAAGGGGTTGATCCGCCAGGTGGCCGACAAGCAGGCCAATGTATTGCTGCTGGGGGAGTCCGGCACCGGTAAGGAAGTGATTGCCCGCGCCATTCACTCGCTGTCGCAACAAGCCGATGGCCCTTTTGTGCCCATCAACTGTGGTGCCATTCCGGCAGAACTGCTGGAAAGCGAGCTGTTCGGTCATGAAAAAGGCGCCTTTACCGGGGCGGTGTCGGCCCGCAAGGGGCGCTTTGAGCTGGCGGATGGTGGCACCCTGTTCCTGGATGAAATCGGTGATATGCCCCTGCCCATGCAGGTCAAGCTGTTGCGGGTGTTGCAGGAGCGCAGTTTTGAGCGGGTGGGGGGCACCCGGCCCATCAAGGCCAACGTGCGGGTGATTGCCGCCACTCACCGGGATCTGGAGGTGATGATCGGTGAACAGCGTTTTCGGGAAGATCTCTATTACCGCCTGAATGTGTTTCCGATCACGGCGCCGCCATTGCGCGAGCGCCGGGAGGATCTGCCGCTGCTGCTAACGGAGCTGGTGGCCCGCCACCGCAGCGAGCACAGGGTGGAGCTTGGCTTTTCACCGGCGGCCGTTCAGACCCTGCAGGGCTATCGCTGGCCCGGCAATGTGCGCGAGCTGTCGAACCTGGTGGAGCGCATGATGATCCTTCGTCCGAATCAGCAGGTAGAGCCGGGCGATCTGCCGGAAAAATACCGGGGAGACTATGTGCCCGCGTCCTTTGATGACATGGACGAACAGGCAGCGCTGGCTTCTATTTTTGCCGATGAAACTGCCACTTTCGATGAAGAAGGTGCCACCTTCTTTGATTTTGATTCAGAAGAAGACACCTCCGCCAGCAACGGCGACTGGCAAGTGCCCGACTTCGCCAGCGAGGGGGTCAACCTCAAGGAAATGTTGGCCACGATTGAGGTGGACATGATTGGCAAGGCGCTGGACGCCCACGATGGCGTGGTGGCCCGGGCCGCCGAGCACCTGGGCATGCGCCGCACCACCCTGGTGGAAAAAATGAAGAAATACGGCATAGGGCGGGACTGACCGGCTCATTTGCGCGTAGATCAGTCATGCTGGCCTTGAGCCGGCATCTTTTTCAATGCGATCCTAGGTACCACAAGGTCC
>AZIJ01019250.1_pt1 | contig 11833 bp, 9 predicted proteins | sample 359151 | NCBI WGS metagenome assembly AZIJ01 (sample SAMN02429718, study PRJNA222666) | marine sediment metagenome | biome: Sediment sample; isolation source: enrichment culture of sample MGS-ElMAX(UA) from oil contaminated site at the... | place: Egypt: El Max | collected 2013-01-23 | depth 9.22 m m | reverse complement strand
GGTTATGCAACTGCTCCTGCCACGACAGTTCCTCGGCCCGCTGCCACAACTGCAAAGCGCGCCAGGCAGCCGATGGCGGCTGGTGCAGACGGGCCTGCCAGTCCGCACGCCACTGTTGCCAACGGCTGCCGTTGCCGCGCTGACGATCATCGACCAACGACTCCCAGGCCGCGCGGATTGCCAGCAGCGCCATGACGGAGTGATCGTCCTCCCCCTGCAATCGGGCCTGCCAGCGCAGATAGGCACACCAGGACGCCCAGCCCAGACTGCGCAACAGCAAACAATCGAACCACAGGTGCCACTCATCCGGCTTGAGCCCAAGACGCTCCACCGCAAACGCCAGCGCGGCAAGCGGTTCGCAAGGCAGCTCTTCAATACGCTGATGCAGTTGCGGGCAGGCACTGAGCACACTCAATCCCCTGTCCTCCAGCATGCTGGCGCGCCAGGCCTGGTAAAGACCGGCGCTTTCGCCTGGCCGCCAGTCTGCCTGTTCGTGGTCGAACCAGGCCGCACAGCACTGACCAATCTGCTGATTGATCAGTACCGGCCATCCCGGCAGCGTAATACCGGGATCGGCCATATCCTCCAGCAGCGGCAGCCCGTTGAGGTCGGCCGGCGACTCATCCAGCGCCCGCAACAATTGCTCGACGCTGAGTGATCCCCCCTGCTCGGTTTGCGCTTGCAGAAGATGACGTTCGGCAATGACCCCGTCATGCCAGGCCCTGCGGTAGTCGTCGGGCTTGAGGGTCAGGCTGATACCTGCGCGCTGCCAGAGCTGCTCGGCGACGCTATGCCACGCCTGCTCCCTGCGCTCCCAAAGCGGGTTGACGGCGATCATGCGGTCCAGCGGCCAGGTCGGCGCTATCTTCGCACAAGACTGACGAACGGCATCGTGCAGTGCGTCCCGGTCGAGGCCGGTGAAGGATTCAAACGCGGTCATTGGCGATCTCCATGAGTCGGGGCAACAGGGTGCAGCGGGCGCGGAGGCCATACCCGGAAGGTCAGGCGGGTGAAGTGTTCATCAAGGGAGAAACCGGCGAATGCCAGCGGATACAGACGCTTGGCCAAAGCACCCGCAGGATTGGCCAGAATCTGGGCCTGAATCAGATACAACGTCAGAAACAGCGCAACGGCGAAGATGTTCAATGCGGCAGGGGCCGGGCTCAACTGCTGCGCCAGTATCCATCCGGCGATCTCATGCCAGAGCAGATAAGTGCCAAGCAGCAGGCAAAACATCAGCAGGCCGTACCCGAGTTGGCCGCGACGCAGGCACCAGGGTGCGAGACCAACGGCCAGGATGGCCAACGCTACCAGGGGCAATTGATGTCCCGGCAACAGGTTCGTCACGAACGCCTGCAGTGCAATCAGCACGCCGCCAGCCAACACAATGGCCACAAGCAGGCTGCTCAGCGCTGGAACCGGGACCTTCGGATGCAGCGCGTGATGACGCGCATGAGCAACCGTTTCTCCGGCTGCCAGGAAGGCATAGGCTTTATAGAGCGAGTGGGCCAGCAAGTGCACCAGCGCCAGTTCCCACAGCCCAAGCCCGCATTCGAGCAGCATCAGCCCCATCTGCGCACAGGTGGACCAGGCCAGGCGTACCTTGATGCTTACCCGCGTCATCATGACCAGTGCCGCCAGCATTGCGGTTAAACCGCCGACCACTACCAGCAGGGTCTGCGCCGGTACCGTTACGGAAAACAGCGGTGCGAAGCGCAGCAGAAGAAAACCACCCAGATTGACTACGCCTGCATGCAGCAGAGCTGATACCGGCGTCGGCGCCTCCATTACCTGAATCAGCCAGCCATGCACCGGCAGCTGTGCCGACTTGAGAATCACCGCCATGGCAAGCAGCAGTGCGGCCAACTGCATGTCCCAGCCTGGCTGACCATCGGCCTGCAAGCGCACGTCAAGCACCTGCAGGATGACGGCGATATTGCTGTCGCCCGCTGCTCGCACAAGCAGAACAGTCGCCATCAGCATGCAAATATCGGCAAGCCGGCTGGCGAGAAATTTCTTGTGCGCGACCACAATTGCCTGTGGCCGATCGCGATAGAAGGTCAACAACTGATGCAGGCACAGACTGGACAGGATCCAGGCACCCACCAGCACATAAAGGTCGGTGCTGGTCACCACTGTAGCTACGCAGGCCAGGGTCCCCAGCAACGAGAGTACGTAGCGTCGCTGCCCTGCCTCACCCTCCAGGTAGCGATGGGAATACCCGACGATCACCATGGCCAGCAGACCAATCAGACCAGCCATCAATAACGCCAGGCGATCATTGCGTAGCCCATCAGAGGCTGCCTCAAATCCGCCCATGACGACAAACAGCAGGGCCAGAAAAGTCGCAACGCGTGCAGGCAACCATAAAGCCCGCACGGAGCGTGCGAGGACAACCGGCAGCAGCGCCGCCGCATAGATCATCGGCAGCAACTGAAGCAGGGAAATGGACAAACTCGGCATGAAAGGCACTCCGCAACAACGTGACTGGCCAAGTGTCGGGGAGTGCTTGAAATAATAAAAATAGATAGATAAGAATGGATTATTAACTTAAAGAGAATGAACTTGATGCGTCGACTGAATTTCCACCACCTGCACTACTTTTGGGCCGTCGCCAAAGAAGGCAATCTGACACGTGCTGCCGAAAGCCTGCATGTATCCCAGTCAGCCCTGTCGACCCAGATCCGCGCGCTGGAAGATCAGTTGGGCCATGCACTCTTCCTGCGCGCCGGGCGGAGCCTGCAGCTCACCGAAGCAGGCCAGCTGGTGCTTGATTACGCCGAAAACATCTTTGCCCTTGGCAGCGAACTGCAAACCACACTGCAAAGCAGCCGGCAGGCCAGCAGGATATTGCGTATTGGTGCGGTGGCCACGCTGTCGCGGAACTTCCAGGAAAACCTGCTGCGACCCTTTCTCGGTCGTGACGATCTGCGCATCACGCTGGAATCCGGCAGCATCGATGACCTGCTCGAGCGCCTCACCGTGCATAAACTGGACGTCGTACTGACCAACAAGGCGGTGAGTGCAGATAACCAGCGCAGCTGGCAATGTCGCCGGCTCGCCCGTCAGGCAGTGTGCCTGATCGGCCCGCCCCGCAAGCATGCAACCCCGTTTGATCTGCAGCGCGATCTGCAACGGGTGCGCTTGATCGTTCCAGGCCCCAGCAGCGATGTGCGCAGCCAATTCGAGGTGTACTGCAACAGCAACGGCCTCAAACCGACCATATGTGCAGAAGTGGATGACATGGCCATGCTGCGCCTGCTTGCCAGGGATTCCGGTGACGTTGCCCTGCTGCCGGCGGTCGTCGTGCAGGACGAACTGCGCAGCGGCGCGCTGCAACTCTACGCCGAGGTACCCGACGTTGCCGAGCAATTCTTTGCGGTCACCCTGGAGCGCCAATTCAGGCTGCGTATCCTGGACGAGCTGCTCCAGCAGGCAGCGCAGGAAGCGTGACCGGCCAAGGCTCTCCCATGCTCAGAGCCACAAGAACCCGGCGAAGTCCCGCCCGGCTTCAGCAAAGTCGGGCGGGCGGCAGCTGATTGTGGCCACCGCGGCATCTCAGGCTGCCAGTCAGAACAAGCCGGACATACTCCGGCGCTAGAATACAGTGCTGATCAGATAGGTCGTGTAGGCCACATAGGCTGTCATTAACGCAGCCCCTTCCACACGGTTGATACGCCCGGCGCTGCGAAATCCGTAGCCAACAATAAACAGCGATACGGTCAGCGCAATCATCACCAGCATGTCTCGGTTGAATACCTCCGGCCCGACAGACAATGGATGAATCATGCCTGCGATGCCAACCACAGCCAGGGTATTGAAGAGATTTGAGCCCAGAATGTTGCCGAGGGCGATATCGTGCTCGCCTTTGCGGGCCGCGATAACCGAAGACGCCAGCTCAGGCAGCGACGTGCCCACCGCAACAATTGTCAGGCCGATTATCAGGTCACTCACGCCAAACACGTGTGCGATCTCGACGGCACCCCAAACCAGGATCCGGGAACTGACTATCAGCAGTACCAACCCCAGAATCAGCCAGTAAACCGCCCGGCGAATTGGCATGACGCTCTGGTCCAGCTCCTGCTGCATTTCGCTTCCCAGCGCATCACTCTGCTTGCGCAGCCCCTGCCAGATGGTCCAGGCCATCAAGCCGGCAAACACGCACAGCAATATGACGGCGTCGAGTCGGGAGATATGACCATCCCATAACTGCCATGCAGCCAGCGCAGTCACCGCCGTCAGAATCGGCAACTCCTTGCGAAGCACCTGCGAATGGACGGCAATAGGACTGATCAACGCGGTCACACCGAGGATCAGGGCGATATTGGTTATGTTTGAGCCATACGCGTTGCCCAGTGCGATCCCCGGGTTTCCCTGGGAGGCAGCCAGCGCCGATACCACCATCTCTGGGGCCGATGTACCGAACCCCACGATCACCATGCCGATCAGAAGCGGCGGCATACCGAAATGGCGAGCGGTTGAAGCCGATCCTTCGACGAAACGATCAGCACTCCAGACAAGAAGAACCAAACCCAGAACAACAGCAATGATTGCCAGCGTCATATAGACATTTAACTCGCTGAGAAAATAGAGGGTTATCGACAACGAACAAAACTGCAGATCCTGCCAGCGTGCCACGTGCCTGCATCATCCGGCACACGAACGCCCGCTGGTCCACGCCAAGCTATCAGAAGACAGGAACAAATCACATACAGCGCCACCCATACCGTATCGAAATAACGGATAGGCAGATCTGGATACAACAAAGCCCCATCAATGGAGCCCTTACGTCAAAATACGCTGGTAAAAACGTCAGGTACTCAAGAAGAGAGAGCGGATAACAACAGTAACGTCCAAAGTGCGAAATTGAAACTCAACGCAGAGTGCTTCAACACTCAATGCCTAGCTCGTTACAACGTTGCAGCGTTGCAACGGCATCTTCGATCATGCCTGCCTGCTCTGACGCCTGCAGGAACACACGAAGCGCTCCGGAATCATTAACTTGATCAAGCCGGACATGTTGGCGACGCAGAGGCTCCGCCATTGGCAGCCCCAATTGCTCAAGGCTTGCAATCACGAAAAGTAGGGCATCGGGGTAAAGCGGAGTGTTGCGCAACCTTTTGAGCCGCTCAAGGGCGTCTTCGTGGCGACCGGCAGAAAAGAGCTGTTTAGCTTCATCAAACTCTGCCTGATGAATCGATTGCTGGTCAGGTAGTGCAGGATACTCGACCTTAATATCCCCCAAGGGAACTTGGCAGACTGCAGTCTTCCAGCCCCTTGGGCTTTTCAAAGCCCCGTATTCGACATGAGTGAACCGCAAGGACGGGGCACTACTCCGGAACAGACGAGCTGCAATGGCACTGTCGCCACTCAGCGACTCCGTTAACCTATTCAGCCATGTCCGGCGTTCGGGATACCCCAATGCGGCGTTGCAGTACATATCGCCAATGCTTTCTAGACTGTCTCGGTACAGCACTACACCATGACGTTTGCCTCCCGCCTCAGCACTAGCCTCTGCACGGTTTGATGTGATCGAACGAATCTCGCTCGCTCGGAAAACCGAGGTGAGCTCTGGACTTTGCTGAACGAGGGCGTGAAGTGCCTCTGCTGCTGGCTCGGCAAGAGCCACGTTGCCAGCCAACAGCAAAGTGAGCGCAATCATGCGAGACATTCTGTATCTCGACTTAGAAGTCATTTCCCTGCACTACGCGCCCGCTTGGTCCCTTGGGATTCTCGCTCTCCGGAGCAATCCCCCCCTCAAGCCGCATTGACCTCCCCGCAGGCGCACCAACCGCCCCAACGCCCCCCGACCGGCCGGCAGCACTCCGATTTTCCTGGCCCGCCTGCTGAGCTGCGGCGGTAGCTGAAGGCATATAGATGGATATCGTGTTCATCCAATAACCATCCTCACTTGGGAATGTTTTAGTCTTGACCCCTGGAGGCAAGTTTCCTGATGTAATTGATCTATATTCATCCGATTGAGTTACTGTATTCAGGAAATTGGCACGGGTAGCATCATAGATAACCGGATCCATGGGATTGCCCTCACTGTCAGACGGGATTTCGAATTGTTCAGAGCTCTCGATCTGTGACTCATCAAACCCACCTTCCCAGTAAACCTGACTCCCCTGCAGGAACGCGACCAGGGCATTATTGGCACGGAGCTGCGATTGACGCCGAGCCATATTACGCATGTTGTTCATCATCGAGGGGTCGCGATTCTGGCGAACGATCGCACTACCAAAGCCGATCACAATGGACTCACCGTTATCAGGGTTATGAATGAGTTTGGCGCCAATTGGCGGAACCACACCGGATGAGATCTCCCTTGCGACATGCGTGAATGCGGATTCCGGATCCCCAGATACCAGCACCGCCCCACCTACACGAGAAACGGCTGAGCGAGTTTTGGTGCTACTTGCCAGGCTAACGGTAATCTGGTTGGCTTGATCGTCATCTTTAACCATATAAGTGACAAACCCGGCTAGAACACCTTTAGCCACTTCTGCACAACTTTCTGACTGACTGATCGCCGTGTTGGCTGCCCCCTCAACGCCACTATCGATCGCTATCGTATTTGACCTGGCGGCCTGGTTGCAGACGTTCTCGAAGCCTTCGAAGCTCTTGACCAACTGCGACTGAGCATCTGCAAATGCGCGCACATAGGCTGCACGCTTACTGAGCAGGGTCGCGTTGAGGTTTTCTGAACGTCTGTAGTGTGCAGTAGAAACGGCAATAGTCCCGAAACCAGTCTTCGTCTGGACGGTGCGAATACCCTCTCCATCTTCATCGAGAATATGCTGGTACGCATAGCCAAGTCCGTCCTGCATGCTTTCGGCAACAATCACCTCTCCTTGAGAACTGACAGCGCCTTGAGGTTCGATAGTGCCGCCGTCGGCCGGTGGCACAAAGTCATCCAGTGACATGGCTGCGACGCTCCCAGCCATCGTGAGCGCCGCAATCGCTGAAGCAAATATATACATCCTGTGGCATGACGTAATCATGGCGCGAGATCCTTGTATAATTTTACGATTCACCAGTCTTCCTCAAGATTGTTATGCAAAGACTCAGAGCGTTGTCTGGGTACCGGCTTTGTCTCCGCTGCTGTTGATGCAGGCGCACCATGTGTATTGGAATGAGCGCTGGTATCTAGCCTTACTACAAACTTTGCAGGCGCGAACTCATGAGCTATATCTACGTTTGATTGCAAAACACGAGCCTTTGAGAACTTGGCTTGGACCTCGGTTATTTCAATCAGGCCTACTTCATGCTCTTCCCGACCAAGACTTTCGCCACTGTAGCTATCCACGATGTTTTCACCGTAATGCAGTAGCCGATATATTTGTCCAACCTTGACGGAAGACCCACCCTGCCCCAGAAACAAGACATTGCCAGATACCCTTTCGACAAGAATTGGCGCGATCGCATCAACAATACTACGAGCAATGGACTCAGCCGCCTGGCCAGCAAGCCTCTCCACAGAAGTCCCCTCGGCTGAGCGAGTCCAGCTATCAGAGAACTTAACCTGCCCCGTAGCTGCATCAATGATTCTGTATGTCACCGCAAAACTCCCGGCAGAGCTGGTTAAAGTGCGGCCAGCAAGCTCGGTGCTGCGTGTATTGGTCTGAGCCCTATCCAACGTGCCCACGACCATGTAGTCAGTCCCAAGCCTGTTACCAAGCCGGGCCATCTCCTCGATGGGGGCATCGACAGAGGCATTTATCGCCATTTCTGACTGGCGCTCCGCCTCATACTGACGATCAAGCATGGCGAAACGCCGGCTCTGGGTGAGATAGGTGTTAAGCGCCTCAACGAACTGGTCGCGTACATTGGCATGCTCCGGAGCAAGGACCCGGAAGGGCAAGACCGACATGCGCAGACGGTCAGTCTGTGACGAGCGCACATAACGGGGAATATTGGCCTCAATAACAACGCGCCAAATTGCATTATTCTGAGTTTTGGCAAGAACGCGATAGTCGCGCACCAGACCACGTGTTTGCTGGCTAATTACTTCAGCAGAACTGCTGGCTGAAGCAGAGATACTCTCCGACTCACTATCAAGGGCAACATGGAGCTCAGAAGTCACCAGATTGGCAGCTACCGCTGCACCATTGACTTCAGCCACAGCTGAACTAAGGGCGGCACTAGTTGCATGCATCAGCGTTGCGCCTTCACCTTCACTTTGAACGGTAACGTACTCAACGCCAGTCGCAATGCTTGCCCTTGCCACAACGCAAAGCAACAGACCAAACCACAATGCCAATAAGCGAGGTGTTTTCATGCCAAAGCCTTTTAACGTCTGAAGAAGGGAGCGGCGCACCGCTCCCGGCGTGACTTACAGCTCGCCAAGCTGGCTTTCGACATCACCTACGTTGATTTCATTGCTTTTGGCAAAGGCAACAAAATCTCTGGTCGTTGCTCCCCAGGCCGAGATCAAGGCAGGCAGATTTGTGGTCACTACAACAACTTCACCAAGGCTTTGCTTCAAGCTTGCCGCACCCATCGGGTTGCTGCTGAGACTGGAAATTCCGCCACTAGCTGACGCAGACCAGTCGCTGAAAGCGTCAGGAAGCTTAGTTCCTTCATAGACGCCCTTGGCGTAGTGAGGAACGGCTGCCAGCAACAGAGCACGCCCCTCTTCAGATAGCTGACTCTTCTGGCTAAATATTTCTTGGATACGCGCATTGTTTTCGGCGGTCAGTTGAGTATCACGATCAAGCTGGTCCTTAGAGACCACGTTACCAGTGGCGTAATGAGCAGCCGTAGCAGATGCCAATTCTGCCTGCTCTTTCAGGTTGCCTGCCGCAAGTACATTCGACTGAGCCAGCAACATATTTTGCATAGCAATATTGAAACGTCCCATAAGATCCTTCTGCTTGGTGACAAGGCTGTCGACATCAACCGCTCCGCCACCGGTTGCGTTTTCACCACCCACCATGGACTTGACCGAATCAAGACCAAAAGCGTGAACAGAAGACGTTGTGCCAATAGCACTGAATGCCATAAAAGCAGAGAGTCCCAGAGTCATTGCACTTTTCTTGAATTCCATATTTGTTACTCCTTTTGTGTTGAATCCGGTTGCGCTCAGCGCTTGCCGCGAGCATTTAGTTGATCTACGAGAGTACGAGCAGCCGTTTCCCCAGAGAGACGCAGAGCATTGCGTGTTGCCACATCGGCGTCTGGCCCCAGGCCGGCATACTGGATAGGCCCTACAGATGCAATTCGGCGCGGGAGCCTCGAAGAAATATCCCAAACCTGCCCTCGTACAGAAACATGAACCCGCTGATTTCCGGTAACAGGATCAATATCCTGGACACCAATATCCATGGTTCCCATAGCGAAATAGTTCACTTCACAGGCTCGAGCAGCATCAATAGAATCCTTGCGCGTTTCACCGCTAATATCATCTGTGAGAGTAAACTCTTGACGAATTTTATCCGGTGAAGCCCCCCCGCAATTGGCTACGACATCCTCATAACCAACAACGTCAAAACCATAACCTGCCAGAGTTTCGCCAATCGCTGCGTCGATATCGGCTGCCGAGCGAACGCGATACGTAATCTCATTCGCTTTGCGCTGGGTACTACCTCCAGTAGTAACCTTGGACAAATCAGACTGGGTCTCCGTAAGCGTTGCCCCTCCCCTACCCATGTCGGTGCTCTGCCGCGCCGAGAGCTCGCTGTCTTCCATACGAACCTGAGTTCGGCGCTCATCGAAGCTCTTATGGCTTTCCACTTCACGGGCTACAAACATGAAACTGAACAGCTCCCCTGCTCCATATTGAGCATTGGCGGCCTCAGTCCCGGCATTGTTAAGACTGCTGGCCAGTGCAGCTTCGTTTATGCTAGCCCGGACTGACACCGTATACAGTTGCGTGTCCGGGTTGATTGACTCATCCAGAATATTGATATCAATGATGTATTCGTTCAGCTCAGCCAAGATTTCCTGCTCTACCGCACGGTAACTCTGTAACTGAGAAGGACTGAATGTGGATGTGTAACGATTCCAGGCACTTAGTTTGGCCGCTTCGAGTGCCTGCTGACGAAGATTTGCATCAGGACCTGATGAAAAAAGTCCCTTTTTGAATGGCACATCAGCCCTGCCTCGAATTTCAGCGGCGTGAATCTGTGCGCTCAGAAATACAAGAAGTGAACTTACCGTTATTACCTGTATCCATCCGCTCAGTTTTGACATGACTACCTCCTGTAAAATGCCTCAGCGGCACCTTTCAATGATTTCCTGAACATGCATTAACTGAGTAGCAACCGATCTGCCTTCCGAGCGACTTTCAAGCCATGCACGGTCCGGATCAGACATTTGATTGGTGATCCCGTTTATCAGGCTGAACAAGGACTCTTGATAGGCGGCCCAGTCATCCGGCACCACCCCTCCCGCAGGAACTTTTTTTACGGCACCGAACTTGAATGGTGCGGAAAGGTACGTCGTGGATTCGTCGTAGTCCTGAATTTTTACGTGCATGTAACTGCCGTAAGCCCAAGCGGTTTCAAGAGACGAGTTCCCTAGCTCAACCTTCTTGAATCCCCGGACAGTCAAATGAACACGATAGTCGGGTGTCGGCAACTCCAGCTGATAGACTTCCCCACTGGCGAAACGCGCAGCCATCTTCGCGCCAACCGCGGCACCCTTTGTGTAAGGAATGTAGGGAACCCGCTGATTTTCCGACAAGTATTTACCAAACGAATTGGCAACTCTGGCTTCGAAAATATCCTCCTGCTCCCCAGCTTCGGCCAAGGCTGCGCGGGCGTTATCCTCAAGAGTCACTGAGACGACTCGAATGTAGTTACCACGAGACCGCCGAACTTCGATCTGGGCAAGCTTTTCCGCCGTCGCCGCGAATAGTGTTTTATCCAAGTCGCTGCCGTAATACATCTGGCGAAATCGAGACTCGATCTGAGACTGACCTACTGAGTGACTGTCTATTACGTCAATCAACTGGACTGCTACAGGCCATGACCCCAGCACCTGACGGGTAGCAAAGTCGAAGATCATGATTTGCGCATGCAAATCGAGGACAAGCTTGGTAGTGCCGCGCAGACTTTCGGTGGATGCATTCTCCCAGTCAAGCACAACCGCCAGAGCCAAGGCATCCGGGCTAGTGTGGCTGGCAGCAATATCTGGATTCAGTACCAGATTTGGGTACCGGCTACCGTCTCTGGTCAATGCGTCCCACAAAGCAGATTCAAGCAGAGGGATCCCGCGTGCATCACGCTCTTCAAGGAGCATAGTGGTTACAGGAAAAGCACGTTCAGAATGCGCCGCATCGCCGGCTAGAGCGAAACCAGCAAAGTGAACATTTTCAACCACGGCACTGGAAAACGAAGAAGTCGACAACAACAGCAGGCCGACTATGCATTTGAGCGTTCGAAGCAAAAAAACGGGGTGGGAAAGAAAATGGGACAAACCGCCCAGTACTACCTGTTTCATTATTTGCCGGCTTCCTTGTGGCAAGTTTTTTGTGAGCTCAGTCACTTATTTGGTCATTGATACAAGATTAGGTCTCAGAATACAAGCAATGGGAGTCCAGAAAGAGTCTGAATGATGACGCCCCCTTAGCCGCAAAGCCTCACTGGCGCCAGACAGGTAGAAAATGAACAGGCCAACCAAACCGGCAGACGTCGGCTTCGGCACGATACTACACAGCGCCGACCTACGGAGCTTCAAGACTGAATAACAGCGGAGGAACGGGACGGATAATTCGGTGCACGGTGCCTCACCACTCCATGGCCACCGTCACCGAGCAACAAAGTTCCTCCCTGAAAAACAAAAAACCCGGCACAAGGCCGGGTTCTTTGATTGTATGGCGGAGGGACAG
>AZIJ01019146.1_pt1 | contig 11840 bp, 12 predicted proteins | sample 359151 | NCBI WGS metagenome assembly AZIJ01 (sample SAMN02429718, study PRJNA222666) | marine sediment metagenome | biome: Sediment sample; isolation source: enrichment culture of sample MGS-ElMAX(UA) from oil contaminated site at the... | place: Egypt: El Max | collected 2013-01-23 | depth 9.22 m m | reverse complement strand
TACGCCAGCCCCACCCAGTGGGTTGCCAGCGGCGCTCCCAGCAGGCCAGCGGCCATCATCCCCATGGCCGCGAGGATCAGGCCGCCGGCCAGTTGCCGGCGCAAAACAAGGGGAAACAGCGAACACAGGGTGGCGAGCAAGGCGGGCTCCGCAGTCATGTTGAATAGAGGCGAAGATCATAACCAGTGGCGCCGTGTAAACAAGGCCATCACTTCCACGAAGGCGGGAATCCAGAACAGGGTGCAGAATACTGGCGACAGCGCGGTGTCTGCAAAGGCCCATGGCCCCCCGCCGGCGCGGGGGTGACAGATGAGCCCCCTACCCTCGGGTTTTCACCAGCCAGTACGACACCCCAAGGGCGATGGTGACCAGCGCCAGACCGATGATTTGCTCCGCACTGACCAGCTTGAGATCCAGCACTATCACCTTTCGGGCCACCGCCATCAGCGCCGTGGCCAGCACCAGTTGCACCGGGATCACGCTGGTGCCCAGATACAGCCGAATATTGATAAAGATTTCCACCGCAATCAGCACCGCCATAAAGGCACCAAAGGTCTGCAAAATATCTTCCAGGTTCAGCAGCAGAAAAGGCGGGGTCTGCAACCGCTCATAAAGCACGTACACCACATCGAGAATGCTCCAGAAGATGACCAGCACCATCAGCACGGCCAGAAACTTGATGGCAACACGAATGGCCTTGTGCAGAAACCGAAGCAGAGGGTCGGAATGATCGGCGGGAATTTCGTCGTGTTTCATGCACGGCTCCGGTCGCAAAGAACTAGCAAAAGTGTAGTTCAGCGCCGGGCCGTTATGGGGCCGGCTTCAGGCCGGATATACACTCCCACGCCGGAGCGTGGGAGCGAAGTGCGAAAGCCCCTTAGCCCTTGTAGATCTTGGGGTTGAACACATCCCGCAGCCAGTCGCCGAGCAGGTTGATCACCAGCACCAGCACCACCAGGTAAATGCCGGGAAAGGCGGTGATCCACCAGGATCCGGAGAAGATATAGCTGAAGCCCATGCTGATCAGCGACCCCAGCGAAGGTTTGTCCACCGGCATGCCGAGCCCGAGAAAGGACAGCGCCGCCTCGCTCATGATGGCGTTGGCCACCTGCACCGTGGAGATCACCAGTATCGGCGACAGGCAATTGGGCAGTATGTGGCGGAACATGATGCGCAGGGACCTGAAGCCCATCACCCGCGCCGCCTCCACGTATTCCTTTTTCTTTTCCGCCAGCACGGTGGCGCGAATGGTGCGGGCGTATTGCGGCCATTCGGCCAGGCCGATGATCACCACCAGCATCAGCACCGCATACTGGGCGTAAAAATCGGCGCCCAGGGTGGCCTGAAACACCGCCGACACAATGATCGCCACCATCATGGTGGAGAAGGACAGCTGCACGTCGGCAATGCGCATCAGCAGGTTGTCGATGCGCCCGCCGAAATAGCCGGCACTCAGCCCCACCACTATGCCGATAACCAGCTGCAGCGCCACCGCTCCCAGGCCGATGATCAGCGACACCCGGGAGCCATACAGAATGGTGCTGAAAATGTCCCGGCCCTGTACGTCGGTGCCAAGCCAGAAGCGCTCGTCCCCCATCTCCAGCCAGCTCGGCGGCAGCTCGGAGTCGAGAATGTCGATGGTGGCCAAATCGTAAGGGTTGTGGGGCGCAATCAGCGGCGACAGAAAGGCCGCCGCCGCCAGCGCCACAAACACCGCAAAGCTGACCATGGCCACCTTGTCGCGCAGAAAATGGTAGAGAAAGTCCGACTGGCGAAAACGGGCCCAACGCCCCTGAGAAAGTTCGCTACTCATGTGTTTATCCCTTTGCAGCCAGGTTGACGGTGGGATTCACCAGGCCGTAAATCAGGTCGACTATGGTGTTGGTCACCACGAAGATAAAGCCCACGAAAATCACATAGGTGGTGATGAGCGGCGTGTCCACCCGAGTGATCGCCTCCAGGAACAGCAGGCCGATGCCCGGCCACTGAAACACGGTTTCGGTGAGAATGGTGTAGGCCACCATGGTGCCTATCTGCACGCCGCCCACGGTGATCAGCGGCAACAGGGTGTTTTTCAGCGCATGCACAAACCAGATGCGGTATTTGTCCAGGCCCTTGGCCCAGGCAAACTTGACGTATTCGGCACTGAGCTGCTCCAGCATTTCCGAGCGCACCAGGCGAATGAACAGCGGCAGCATGATGGACGACAGCGCAATACTCGGCAAAATCAGGTTGCGAAAGCCCTGCCAGTTGAACAGCCCCGACTCCCAGCCGAGCGGGCTGGTGAGCTCGCCCCGGCCATAGGCGGGCAGCCAGCCGAGCTCGATGGAAAACACGTACATCAGCAAAATGGCGGTGAGGAACACCGGCACCGAAATGCCCACTATGCTGACGCCCATGATCACCTTGGACAGCACGGCCCGGGGCTTGATGGCCGAATACACCCCCAGGGGAATGCTCAGGCCCACAATGATCAGGCTGGCGCAAAATACCAGCTCCAGGGTGGCCGGCAGCTTTTCAAAAATCACCTCCAGGGTGGGCTGCTTGAAGAAATAGGAGGTGCCAAAGTCGCCCTGCAGCGCATTGCCCACAAAACGGCCGTATTTCACCAGAAAGGGATCGTTCAGGCCCAGCTGGTCGCGCATCTGCTGGCGCACTTCTTCCGACACCGACTGCCCCACCAGCTCGCGCAGCGGGTCACCCAGGTTGTCCTGAATGGAGAAGGCCACCAGGCTGATAACAAACATTACCACCAGGGCCTGAAACACCCGTTTAAGCAGAAAAGTAAACATCTTTGAATTCCAATTGCGGGATTGGGGACTGGGGATCAGGGACTGGAACGAGGGCTAGTCCCCAGTCCCAAGTCCCAAGTCTCTGATCCCGGTTTTATTCCCTGCTCCCGGTCTTATTCTTCGACGACCAGGTCACCCAGATAGGGGAAGTCCATGGCGTTGACGATGGCTTCGGCCTGCACGTTGTCGCGGGCGCCCCAGGCCAGGTTCTGCCAGTGCAGGGGCACAAAGGCGGCGTCGTCGTAGAGGATTTTTTCCGCCTGCTGCAGCATGCTTTCACGCTTGGCGCCATCGGTTTCCACGTTGGCGTCTTCGATCAGCTTGTCCAGCTCGGGGTTGGAATAATGGCCACAGTTATACTGGCCCCGGCCGGTTTCCTCGTTGCGGGTCATGGTGAGGAATTCCGAGAAATTGGCGGTGTCTTCGGTGTCGGAGTGCCAGCCGATCATCAGCATGTCGGCGGCGCACTTGTCGAACTCCGGCCAGTACTGGGCCACCGGCATGGTCTTGAGATCCACGTCGATATTGATGCGCGCCAGCATGGCCTTGACCGCCTCGGCAATACGGTAGTCGTTCACATAGCGGTTGTTGGGGGCGATCATGCTGACCTTGAAGCCGTCCTGATAGCCGGCCTCGGCCATCAGCGCCTTGGCCTTGTCCAGATCAAACAACGGCACCAGCTCCGGGTTGTGCCCCACATAGCCGGCGGGCGCCTGCTGGCCGGCGGTGGTGGCGAAGCCGCGCATGATACGCTGGACGATGCCTTCCTGGTTGATGGCATAGTTCACCGCCTGGCGGACGCGCACATCACGGAATGGCTCAAAACGGTCCTGATTGAGCTGGAAGGTAATAATACGAGTGCCCGGCTCGGTGATCAGTTTCACACCGCTGGCCGACTCCACCCGCTTGTGATCGTTGGGCGACACCGGCTTGATAAAGTCCACGTCACCGGCCAGCAGCGCCGCTACCCGCGTCGCGTCTTCCTTAATCGGCACCAGGGTCATGTTGTCCACGTTGCCGGGTGACGTTTTGTCCCAGTAATCGGCGTTGCGCTCATATTCCACCTTCACGCCCTGCTGGCGGAACTTGAGCTTGAATGGCCCGGTGCCCGAAGGGTTGGTGGAGGCAAAGGAGCTGCCGTGCTTGACCACTTCGCCCTTGTCCTTGCCGTCTTCGGTGGTGCCGCTGTAGAACTGGCTGTCCATCGGAAAGAGGTAGGTGACGGTATTCAGCACCAGCGGAAAGGGCCCCTTGGTCACCAGATCCACGGTGTGATCGTCCACCTTTCTGGCCTCGGCAAAGGGCTCGAAAATGGCCTTGAAGTCGGGGGAGGTTTTCAGCCGGTTAAAGGTCCATACCACGTCGTCGGCGGTAAAGTCGTTGCCGCTGTGAAACTTCACCCCCTGGCGCAGATAAAAGCGCATGGTGTTGTCATCCACCCGCTCCCATTTTTCGGCCAGCCGGGGCTCAAATTTAAAGTCCCTGGTCCAGCGCACTAGGGGATCAAACACCAGGTGGGACATTTCCAGGGTGGCGCCCGACAACTGCTCGTGAGGATCCATCGACACCGGATCGGCATCGTAGGCAATGGTGATGTCGGCGGCCTGCACACTGAAGGCAAAACCGGCGGCCACCAGCGCAGCGGCTATTCTGTTGAGTCCTTTTTTCATGTCGCACTCCATTTACAGGGTTAAAGTAGGCCGTCAGGCCTGTTCCGAAATATCCAGCCCTTCCCGGGACATGCCCCTGAACTCGGGCATCAGGGAAATCAGCGAACGGCTGTAGGGATCCGCGGCGTTGGTAAAGAGTTGCTCGGTGGGCGCCACCTCCACCAGGGTGCCTTTTTTCATTACCCCGATGCGATCGCACATCTGCCGGATCACCGGCAGATCGTGACTGATAAACAGCATGGTGAGTTTCAGCTCGTCCTGCAGATCCTTGAGCAGGTTGAGGATCTGCGCCTGCACCGACACGTCCAGCGCCGAGGTGGGCTCATCGCAAATCAGCAGCCTCGGTCGGGTGGCCAGGGCCCGGGCAATGGAAATGCGCTGGCGCTGACCGCCGGAAAACTCGTGGGGAAACTTCACCCCGGCGGCCCGGCCCAGGCCCACGTAATCGAGCAAGTCGGCCACGATGCCGCGAATTTGCGCCTCGCTTGCGGCCAGGCCATGAAAACGGATGGGCTCGGCGATAATGTCTGCCACCCGCATGCGCGGATTGAGGGAAGAATAGGGGTTCTGAAACACCATCTGCATCTGCCGGCGCAGGGGGCGGCGCTCCTGCTCGGTCTTGATGGCGGTCAGCTCAATGCCCTCAAACCAGATTGTGCCGGTATCGGGCGGATAGAGGCCGGTAATGGCCCGGGCAATGGTGGACTTGCCGGAGCCCGACTCCCCCACCAGACCAAAGGTTTCGCCTTCAAAAATCTCAAAGCTCACATCATTGGTGGCCTGCAGGTACTCCCGGCGGGACGGAAAAATCGAGTCCTTGGTGACAAAGCGCAGGTTGCAGTGCTCCACCCTGAGCAGGGCGCCGTCGTAGGCCCGCTGATCCTGGCTCTGGCCCAGCCAGTGGGTTTTCAGATCCAGGCTAACCTTCTCTTTGGCATCCTCGATATAGGACACCAGCGGAAAGCGGCGCAGCTTGATGTCGGAGCGGGGCACGGCGGAGATCAGGCTTTTGGTATAGGCATGCTCCGGGCGGCCCAGCACTTGCTCGGTGGGACCGATTTCCATCAGCCGGCCCCGGTACATCACCGCCACCCGGTCGGTGACGTTCGACACCACCCCCATGTCGTGGGTCACCAGCATGCAGCCGACGTTGCGCTCCTTGCACAGGCTGCGAATGAGGGTGAGGATCTGATCCTGAATCGACACATCCAGCGCCGTGGTGGGCTCGTCGGCAATGATCAGCTCCGGATCGCAAGACAGCGCAATGGCGATCACCACCCGCTGGCGCATGCCGCCGGAAAACTGGTGCGGATATTGTTTGATGCGCAGCTCCGGTTGGGCAATGCCCACGGCATCGAGCAGGGCAATGGCCTTGTTACGGGCCGCTTCACGGCTGAGCCCGGTGTTGGCCAGCAGGGTTTCCACCATCTGAAATTCCACGGTAAACAGCGGGTTCAGGGAGGTCATGGGATCCTGAAAAATAAAGCCGATGCGCTTGCCCCGCACCGCACTCATGGCGGCGGAGGACTGCCCGGAGATCTTCTCCCCATCCAGCCAGACATCGCCGCGGGCAATGCGCCCGGGCGGGCTGAGCAGATCGATAACGGCGTTGCCGATGGTCGACTTGCCGGCGCCGGACTCCCCGACCACGCCCAGTATTTCGCCCTTTTCGATGCTGAAGGAGAGATCTTCCACCGCGGCCATCACGCCATGGCGGGACGGATATTCAATCCGCAGATTTTTAACTTCCAGTAACGACATGCTCATCCTTAAACGCGGGTTCATCCCTTGTTGCCTGCCGGCGGCCGAGATTCAGAAGTGCCCTTTACTATAGCTTCAATCGGCAACAAGCCACCCGGCCCAAATGCAACAAAAAAATAACATTTCGGTGCATTCTAATCCGGTTACGGGGGAAAGATAAAGGTTGATATGACGGACAAGCATCAAATTTCTAGATTATTTATTTGTTTTTGAAAAATAATGCAGAGTTTGTGACTAATTTATCATGCATAAGCAGGTCATGAACATGAGCAAAGAAGCTAGGGGAATACACGCCAAGACCGTTATTCCCACGAAAGTGAGAATCCAGAAACCCGGCGCCGGCTGGTTAAACCGTGTGGGCCACACGTACCCCCCGCCTTCGCGGGGGGAGGTAGTTTGAAGGCCTTCACATGGGTGACCCCTTGAAGGCCTTCACGGGGTGGCAGATAAATTAGAAGTACAGCGCCAGGCCCTGCAGGCAGGCTAGGGCAAAGAGGCCGGCAATAACATCGTCGAGCATAATGCCAAAACCGCCGTGCACCCGGCGGTCGAACCAGCCGATGGGCCAGGGCTTGACCATGTCAAAAAAACGGAACAGCACAAAACCCGTGGCAAGCCACTGCCAGCCCGCCGGCGCCGCCACCATGGTGACCCCAAAGCCGATAAACTCGTCCCATACAATGGCGCCGTGATCGTGCCGGCCAATGGCGGCGGTGGCGGCATTGCAGATTTTAATGCCGGCCACAAAGCCCACCACCAGCAGCACCCCATACAGCCACAGCGGCAAGTCGGCTATCAGCAGATAGAACGGAATGGCCGCCAAAGTGCCCATGGTGCCGGGCATGATGGGGCTTAAGCCAGAGCCAAAGCCCAGGGCCAGCAGGTGCAACGGGTTGGACAGCTTCAGTGCGGCAAGCTCCGGCTTTCTCATTCGCCACTCCGGAAATGATCCCAGCTTCTGGCGGCCAGCTGATAGGGCTTGCCGTCCGCATGCAGCTCAACACCGGGCTCGCCGGCCATCATGCGGCCGATGCGGGTGAATTTAACGCCGCAATGGGCCAGCGCGGTTTCCAGCTGGCCCCGGTGTACCTCGGGCACAGTAAAGCACAGCTCGTAGTCGTCACCGCCGGTCAGCGCCAGTTGCCAGGCCCGCTCCAGCTCAACAGTGTCGGTCATGGCCTGGCTCAGGGGCAGCTGCTCCAGTTCCAGCACGGCACGCACGTTGGAGGCGGTGGTAATGTGGCCCAGATCCCCGAGCAGGCCATCGGACAAGTCCAGAGCACTGGAGGCAATGTCGCGCAGGGCCTGCCCCGCCAGAATGCGCGGGTGGGGGTGCTCAAACTTGGTGCGCACAAAGTCCTGATGGGACTCACCGACCTGAATATGACCCAGTTGCTGCTGCAAGCCCAGGGCCGCATCCCCCAGGGTGCCGGTGACGTAAATACCGTCGCCGGCCCTGGCGCCGTTGCGGCGCAGGCCCTTGCCTTCCGGCAGGGTGCCGTGCACGGTCACGGTGATCGACAGCGGTCCTTTGGTCATGTCGCCGCCCACCAGGGCCACGTTGTAATATTCCGCCAGTTCAAAGAAACCTTCGCAAAAGCCCTTGAGCCAGGCTTCATCAACCTGCGGCAACGTCAGCGCCAGCGACACCCAGCAGGGATCGGCGCCCATGGCCGCCAGATCCGACAGGTTAACCGCCAGGGCCCGGTGACCCAGCGCCACCGGATCCATACCGGCAAAAAAATGAACGTCTGCCACCAGGGTGTCGGTGCTGACCGCCAGCCAGGTATTGGGCGGCATCTGCAGCAGGGCGCAGTCGTCGCCCGGGCCCATGATCACGTCCTTGCGACCACTGTGACCGGTAAAATATTGTTTTATTATTTCAAATTCATTCATAGAAAATGAAAAGCCAGCGTCAGCTGGCTTTTTTCCCGTGCATCCCGTTATTTTTTCAACTGCTTGACGACCTTGTCGAGCACGCCATTCACGAATTTGTGACTGTCTTCGGCGGCGAACGCCTTAGCCAGCTCAATGGCTTCGTTGATCACGACCCGATAAGGCACGTCTTCACGCCGGGTCAGCTCGTAGCAGGCCAACCTCAGCACCGCCTTGTCTACCATGTCGAGCTCGGCCAGCGGGCGGGACAGGTAAGGGGAAAAAACGCCATCCAGATCGGTGGCGTGTACCGACACACCAAACAGCAGATCACGGAAATAGTCCATGTCCACGCCCTTGGTCTCTTGCTCCAGGGCAAACTGCTGGGCAATGTCGGCCACGTTGTCCTTGGTCATTTGCCACTGGTAAATGGCCTGGGTGGCGAATCGGCGGGCCTTGCGGCGTTCAGACGGTTTCAATGCAGTACTCCTCTCAGTCCAGCTGCTGCAGGACGTTAATCATTTCCAGCGCGCTCAGGGCCGCTTCCGCGCCCTTGTTACCCGCCTTGGTGCCGGCGCGCTCGATGGCTTGTTCAATGTTTTCGGTGGTCAGCACGCCAAACGCGACGGGAATTTCATAGTCCATCATCACGCTGCTCATGGTCTTGCTGTTTTCGTTGGCCACCAGATCGAAATGGTAGGTGCCGCCGCGGATCACGCAGCCCAGGGCCACAATGGCGTCGTACTTGCCGGTTTTGGCCAGCTTTTTACAGGCCAGTGCAATTTCCACCGCGCCCGGTACCCGTACCAGGGTGATGTTGTCGTCCTTGACCTGGCCCTGGCGCTTGAGCACGTCGAGGGCGCCGGCCACCAGGCTGTCGTTGATAAAGCTGTTGAAGCGGGCGACCACGATGGCCACTTTGGCCTCGGGTGCGGCCATCAGCCCTTCGATTACCTTCATGGGAATCCTTGTTTGCAGAAAAGTGCGCACATTCTAGCACAATCGGCGATTGACAAAAGCCTTCGCCGGGCGCCCTCGGCAGCGAGCGCCGGCCCCGTTAATGCCGCTCCCGTCACAGGACCGGACACCATGGTGTGCAATGCCATTCAAATCCCTTACAGTAGCGGCATTCGGCAACCGTCCGGTTGTCCGGCATCGCGGCGCTTCCACCGTGCTGTTCGTCTTTATTTCACTGCATTCAAGGGGTCTTTATGCTGCCGGAACGGCGCGGCGATCTGCTGATTCTTACCGCCACCTTGCTGGCCTCGGCGGGCTGGCTGTTTTCCAAAGAAGCCATCACCGCCCTGCCCCCGGCGGGCTTTGTGGGCTGGCGCTTTGTGCTGGCGGCACTCATTCTGCTGCCCTTCTGCCAGCATCAGCTGCGGGCCACCTCCCCTGCCAACCTGCTGAAAACCGCCGCCATCGGCCTGGTGATGACCCTGAACCTGATTTTCTGGATTCAGGCGGTGGCCCACAGCGAGGGCATTGGCGAAGGGGCCTTTATCATGAGCCTGGCCATGCTGATGGTGCCGCCCCTGGCCTGGCTGATTTTTAGGGAGCGACCGAGTCGTCAGTTCTGGCTGGCGCTGCCCATTGCCGTGGCCGGGCTGTTTTTGCTGACCTCGGGTAACGGCGTTTCGCTCTCCCTCGGGCAGTTGCTGTTTTTGCTGGCGTCATTGTCACTGGCGCTGTATTTCAGCCTGAACAGCCGCTTTGCCCGGCGGGTGGACCCGATGGCGCTGACCTGCGTGCAACTGACGGTCACCGGCGTCATGCACCTTATCTATTCCGCCCTGTTCGAACAATGGCCCGCACAGGTGCCCGGCCATATCTGGGGCTGGTTTGCCGCCAGCGTGCTGCTGGCCACGTCATTGCGCTTTTTCTGTCAGAGTGCCGGGCAGAAATACAGCAATGTGGCCAACGCGGCGCTGATCATGATGCTGGAGCCGGTATGGACGGTGCTGATCAGCGTGTTCTGGTATCACGAGCCCATGCCGCTCCAGAAGATAATCGGCTGCCTGCTGATTTTGCTGGCGCTGCTGAGCTTTCGCAGCCGGCCGCTGTATGAGTGGTATCGGAACAGAAAGGCGTATAAACGGTAAAAAAGTAGAGTCATTCCGGCCTTCGATCCGGAATCCATGCAGCAGACAGCGGTGCAAACCGCCCTGGACTCCGGCCTGCGCCGGAGTGACGACCTAACCTCGTTCCCACGCAGAGTATGGGAACGAGTTAAATAAGGGGGTTAGGCCTTGGGGGTCAGCGCATCGCCCTGGAACTCAATGCCCATCCAGCCGGTGTTCATAAAGTTGCGAATATTTTGGTGGTCGTCACCGTCGGGGTTGCCGAGCACGTCGTCACGATAGAAGGCGCCGAAACAGGCCAGGGTTTCCTGCTCGTCAAATCCCTGCAGCCGGGCAAAGGCAAACAGCTTGCAGGAGCCGTTGTTCTGGCCGGCGTCGTTATGCTGATCGCCATTGGTAAAGGCCACCGGGGTAAAATCGTACAGGCTGTCGATCAGCGCCATCACCTCGGTAAATTCAATGGACGCCGGTGCTTCGGCCAGCTTGTGCTGCAATTCGTTGATGTTCATCTTCTTCCTTTACGTCAGTTCAGTGCCAGACAACGGCACAAAAAACGGGAAATGTCGGCTATCTCCTCGGCACACACGGCATGGGCCATGGGATAGCGGTGGTATTCGGGCACATGGCCGAGCTGCTCCAGGGCACGGCAGGCGCGCAGGCCCAGTTGCTCGCTGACTACCGGATCCTGAGTGCCGTGCAGCACCAGTATGGGCAGAGCACGATTGGCCTCGCTCGGCACAATTGTGTCGGCGGTGGCGAAATAGGTGGACATGGCAATCAGCCCGCCCAAGGGCTTATCAACGCTCAACGCCGCCTCATAGGCCACGGCGCCCCCTTGCGAGAACCCCGCCAGCACGATGCGCCGGCTGTCGATGCCGGCGGCGATCTGCTGCTCCACCAGCTCAATGACCGCCGCCGCCGAGTGGCGCAACTGGGTTTCGTCCACCTTGCGGTCGATGTCCATCGTCAGAATGTCATACCAGGCGGGCATGGCCATGCCGCCGTTGATGGTCACCGGTATGGCCGGCGCGTGGGGAAACACAAAGCGCACCGCGGCACCGGCGGGCAGGTGCAGCTCGGGCACGATGGGGGCAAAATCATGGCCGTCGGCCCCCAGGCCGTGCAGCCAGATCACACAGGCATTGGGATGGGGGGCGGTATCAATCTTCAGGCTGGTCAGCATGCCGGCTCCGTTATTTATCGAAAGGGATATTCAGGGGCCGGCCACATGCAGTCGATCCCTGCCGGCCTGTTTGGCACGGATCAGCTCCTGATCGGCCCGCCTGATGGTGTCGTCCAGCGATTCGCTGGGCTGGTGGATTGCCAGCCCGGCACTGACCGTCAGCTGCAGGCTAACCAGATCGTCCATCACCAGCTCGCGCACCGCCGTCATGATCCTTTTCAGCAGTGCTCCGGCCGGCTCCATCGCGGTATGGGGCAGCAACAACACAAACTCTTCACCGCCCCAGCGGGCGCACAGATCCTGGCTGCGCAACTGGCCGGCCAAGGTGTCTGCCAGCCGGCACAGCACCCGGTCGCCGGTGTCGTGACCGTAGGTGTCGTTGATGCGTTTGAAATGATCCACGTCCAGCATGGCCAGGGCAAAGGCGGGCTGGCCGCGCCGGCAGCGGGCCTGCTCATCATGCAGTCGCTCCATCAGC
>AZIJ01017197.1_pt1 | contig 11900 bp, 10 predicted proteins | sample 359151 | NCBI WGS metagenome assembly AZIJ01 (sample SAMN02429718, study PRJNA222666) | marine sediment metagenome | biome: Sediment sample; isolation source: enrichment culture of sample MGS-ElMAX(UA) from oil contaminated site at the... | place: Egypt: El Max | collected 2013-01-23 | depth 9.22 m m | reverse complement strand
AAAATAAGATCTAAATTCAAGATAATAATAACAAGGTGAAAGCAATGATGTGCGATCTAAGCCCTGATCAAATTCAGAAAATTAAAGTAGCCTTTCAACGCGCTGACAGCTTAATCATTTCAGCAGGTGCGGGTATGGGAGTGGACTCAGGTTTACCTGATTTTCGAGGCAATCATGGCATGTGGCAAGCTTACCCTGAGCTTGGAAAACAGCGTATCGACTTTACTGAAATTGCCAATCCTACCGCTTTTAGACGTCACCCCCGTTTAGCATGGGGATTCTACGGACATCGACTCGCACTCTATCGTCAAACTAAACCACATCGAGGATTTACTTTACTCAAGCAATTGGCAGAAACATTACAACTACCCTATTTTATCTTTACCTCAAATGTCGATGGACAATTTCAAAAAGCGGGCTTTGACTCGGCCAACATCTATGAATGTCATGGCTCAATTCATCATTTACAATGTCTAAAATCTTGCCAGCCAGAGATTTGGTCAGCAGATAATATTTCTCCTAAAATTGATCATCAAAAATGCCAATGGTTAGGCGATTTACCGCACTGTCCTCACTGCGGTCATTTAGCACGCCCTAATATTTTAATGTTTGATGACTATGATTGGTTAAGCCAGCGACATCACCTACAAGGTCAACGTTTGGATCACTTCATCAAAGTACATCGCAATCCGTTCGTGATTGAAATCGGTGCAGGTACAGCAATTCCAACTGTACGATATTTCAGTGAGCGCTTTGCACCCAACTTGATTCGGATCAATCCGCGGGAATACACACTTCCACCGCACGGCGGCATTGCACTTGCAAGTAACGCGGAGGCTGGGATCAAAAGTATTTATCAGATATTTATAAAATAAGTATGTGGAAAAATAGAAAATAATTCTCATTCTAGATTAAAAATATTCACTCTTTATCCTTATTTCACTTTTATACTAAGCCCAGTTCTCACTTTTGACTCGTCGCCATGCCAAAAACAACGTCTAAAAAAATACCATCTCGCAAAATTATTATGATCGCTATCGGCGTGCTCATCATTGCAGCACTCGGATGGATATTTTTTAAACCCAAAGCGCAGCAACCACAGTATATTAGTGCAGAGGTCTCTCGCGGCGATATTGAAGATTCAGTATTAGCGACTGGTGTACTTGAAGCAACCAAAATGGTGAGCGTTGGTGCACAGGTGTCTGGTCAGGTGAAGAAAATGTATGTGCAATTGGGTGATCAAGTAAAACAAGGTCAGTTAATTGCACAAATTGATTCGATTCGCCAAGAAAATGATTTAAAAACAGCGGAAGCAAGCATTAAAAATCAACAAGCTCAACTCGCTGTACAACAAGCGAATTTAGCAAAAGTTGAAGCAGAATATAAACGCCAACAAGCGATGTATAGTCAAGATGCAACGTCTCGCGCTGAGCTTGAAACTGCATTGGCAAATTACAAAACCGCTCAAGCGCAAATCGCAGCGATCAATGCACAAATTGAGCAGTCTCGATTAACACTAGCGACTGCAAAAGAAGACTTGGGTTATACCCGTATCGTTGCACCGATGAATGGAACGATTGTTGCGATCGTGACAGAGGAAGGTCAAACCGTAAACGCCAATCAAACAGCACCAACCATTGTGAAATTAGCGACTTTAGACACTATGACTGTCAAAGCACAAATTTCAGAAGCGGACGTTATGAAAGTTGAAAAAGGTCAAACGGTGTATTTCACTACATTGGGAAATAGCGAGAAGAAACACTATGCAACCTTGCGCCAAGTAGAGCCAGCTCCTGACTCAATCAATACCGAAAGCACGACGACCAGTTCATCGTCATCAACATCTGCAATTTACTATAACGCTTTATTTGATGTGCCGAATGATGATGGCAAGCTTCGTATTGATATGACTGCACAAGTTTATATTGTATTAGCGGAAGCAAAAAATGCGTTAACCATTCCTGCGGCTGCGATTCAAAGCAAGCGTTCAAATCAAAAACAAAACAGTAAAAATAACGCATCAACTGATACCACACAAAAACCTGAAACAGCAAACGCACAACGTCCAAAACGTTTAGAGTTAACCGATCAAGAAAAAGCACTCGTGTCTCAAGGCAAAGCGACAACAGGCATGGTGCGTGTCTTGCAAGCTGATGGTACGGCGAAGCCTCAACCTGTTCTGATTGGTCTTAATAACCGTGTGACAGCGCAAGTCTTGAAAGGACTTAAACAAGGTGATCAAGTTGTGATTGCTGATGCGACTGATAGTTCAAATGAATCAGCAAAACGTAGCAATCAACGTCCAATGAGAATGTAATATGACTCAAAATCAAACACATTCATCACAGCCACTACTTGAGGTCAGCAAACTGACTCGAGAATTCCCTGCAGGTGAAGGTACAGTCCAAATTCTCAAAGGCATTGATTTAAAGATTTATGCAGGTGAATTGGTTGCGATTGTTGGGCAATCAGGATCAGGTAAATCAACCTTAATGAATATCTTGGGCTGTCTAGATAAACCAACAGACGGAAGCTATCTAGTCAGTGGCCGTGAGACGAGACAGCTTGAACCTGACGAACTTGCACAATTACGCCGTGAATATTTTGGCTTTATTTTCCAACGCTATCATTTACTTGGTGATTTAACTGCATCGGGCAACGTTGAAGTTCCAGCGATCTATGCGGGTGTAGAGAGCCATCTACGTCAGGAGCGTTCAGCTGAATTGCTCTCTGAACTTGGCTTAGAAGAGCGTCTACATCATCGTCCAAGCCAACTTTCAGGTGGTCAGCAACAACGTGTTTCGATTGCACGCGCGCTGATGAATGGTGGCGATGTGATTCTTGCCGATGAACCCACAGGTGCATTGGATAAGAATAGCGGTATTGAAGTGATGCGTATTTTGCGTGAGCTCAATGCCAAAGGTCATACTATTATTTTAGTCACCCATGATATGAATGTTGCAAAAAATGCGACCCGTATTATTGAAATCAGTGATGGCAATATTATTTCAGATCGTGCTAATACACCTGAAAATGATGATCCAGATGTAGAACGTCAGACACTACAACGCTCACCGCAAAAGAAAACCTCAGCTTGGCGATCTTTCTTTGATCGCTTAGGTGAAGCATTCCGTATGGCACTGCTTGCCATGAATGCACATCGAATGCGAACCTTTTTGACCATGCTCGGAATCATTATCGGGATCGCCTCAGTAGTGTCTGTTGTTGCACTCGGTAATGGTTCACAAAAACAGATTTTGGAAAATATCAGCAGTCTCGGAACCAACACCATTACCGTATATCAAGGTCGTGGCTTTGGTGATAACTCAAGAGCATCACAAACCAAGACCCTCGTTCCTGCCGATGGCGAAGCTTTAGCTGAGCAACCCTATGTCGATGGTGTCAGCCCTTCTGTGAATACAAGCGTCACTTTACGCTTTAAAGAAACAGAAGCATCGGCGACCGTCAATGGTGTGAGTTCTGACTTCTTCTATGTTCGAGGTATGACCTTTAAATCTGGGCAAGCTTTTGATAAAGACAGTGTGACTCAACGTGCGCAAGACGTGGTCATTGACACCAATACTGAAAAAACGTTCTTTGCGGATGGAACTAATCCGCTCGGACAAGTGATCTTATTGGGAAGTGTACCGAGTCGTGTCATTGGTGTGATTGATGCTGAAAAAGGCTTTATGGGAAATTCAGACAGCTTAAATGTCTATCTCCCCTATTCAACAGTCATGAGCCGCATGTTAGGTCAGTCTAATGTGCGTAGCATCATTGTTCGTATTAAAGATGAATATCCAAGTAGTGCGGCTGAAAATGCGATTTTGACTTTGCTTGAGCAACGCCACGGCACACAAGATGTCTTCACTCAAAACTCAGACAGTATTCGTGAAACAATTCAACAGACAACTGCAACGATGACATTGTTGATTTCAGCGATTGCGGTGATTTCATTGGTCGTCGGTGGCATCGGTGTAATGAATATTATGTTGGTCTCTGTGACGGAACGAACCCAAGAGATTGGTGTCCGTATGGCGGTCGGTGCTCGACAAAGTGATATTTTGCAGCAGTTCTTGATCGAAGCGATTTTGGTCTGCTTACTGGGTGGTGTACTCGGTGTGCTGCTGTCTTTAGGTATTGGACAAATTATCGGGCATTTTGCGAAAGGTGTGATTGAAATGAGTTATTCAACCACATCTATTGTTGCGGCCTTTGTCTGCTCAAGTTTGATCGGTATTGTTTTTGGTTTCTTACCCGCACGAAATGCAGCACAACTCGATCCAGTTGCAGCTTTAGCAAGAGAATAATAGCGAAAAAATCTATCCTAGAAATATGATACTCGTGAACGTCATCCGCAACCTGCGTGGTATCAAAAAATATTGTTTCTGCGATAGATCAAGATAATTGGAAAAATATAACAGGTTTTGCGGATGACAATGGTTTTGCCTACTTTTCCCGAAAGAAAAGTAGGTCGAGCCGAAGGCTTAATCAGAAAATGGATGAGAATTCGATAAGACACCGTCTCGATAATCATGCTCTTTCAAATTATTAAAGGAATGACAAGCAATGTTATTCAAACCAAATAAAATCGCACTTGCCCTATGCCTTAGCACTTCTCTAGCTGGCTGCTCTGCTATAGTCAAAACACCTTACAACGCACCAGCTGTACAAGTTCCGCAGCAATACCAATACGATGCGCAAACCAATAAAAGCATAGCACTGACAGACCAATGGTGGACATTATTTAATGACGCTCAGCTCAATCAGTTGATTGATCAAGTCTTGGCGACGAATAGTGATCTAAGTGTTGCAGGTATCACACTGAAGCAAGCCCGCTTACAAGCTGGCTTGGCTGCAAATCAACAAGGCATCCGTACCAGCTCAAGTGTATCGACAGGTCATAACTATGATCTACGTTCAGGCGATGGCTCAGATCGTGGCTTATCTGCTAGTGTCGGTGTGAGCTATGAACTCGATTTGTTTGGAAAACTCGCCAATCAAACAGAAGCCAGTCGTTGGGAAGCACTCGCCAGTGCTCAAGACTTACAAGCAACGGCACAAAGTTTGGTAGGAACAACTGCAAAACTGTATTGGCAATTGGGCTACCTCAATGAACGCTATCAAACCGTTCAACAAAACTTAGCATCGACTCAAAAGATTTATAATTTAGTTCAATCACAATATAAAGCGGGTGCAGTTTCTGGCTTAGATCTCACGCAAGCTGAACAATCAGTGCAAAGTCAGAAAGCAAGTTTGAGTCAGATCGAACAACAACGTGTAGAAACACGTACTGCTCTCGCTGTACTGCTACATGAACCTGTACAACAGCTGAATATTCAAGAGCCAGCGAAATTACCGCGTAATGCATTACCTAATATCGCTGTCGGCTTACCCGCAGATATTTTATCTCGCCGCCCTGATTTACAAGCTTCAGAGTTACGTCTTCGTAAAACGTTAGCCAGTAAAGATGCAACCAAAGCCAGTTATTATCCGTCGATTAATCTGACTGGAAATTTGGGGTCTTCAAGTACATCTCTGACTCAACTTGTGCAAAATCCAGCACTCACCTTAGGCGCAAGCTTAAGCCTACCCTTTCTTCAATATAATGATATGAAGAAAGATATTGCGATTAGTGATCTTGAATATGAGAAAGCCATTACTCAATATCGTCAAACGTTATACCAAGCATTTGCTGATGTAGAAAATGCGTTATCGAATCGCACTCAACTTGATCAACAAGTTCAGCTTCAACAACGCAATCTTGAATTAGCAGATAAAACTGAGCGACTCACTGAAGTTCGTTATCGTAATGGTGCGATTGCATTAAAGAATTTACTTGATGCACAGGAGACTACACGTAACGCACGACTGAGCTTAGTTGAAACCAAGCAGAGTCAATACAATGCCTATGTGACCTTAATGCAAGCGCTAGGTGGAAGTCCTGTGAAAGAACTACCTGAGCAATAACACACGAGTTGTTATTGCTTACTCACTTACAGTTTTTGGCTCATTTTTAATGAGCTGAGAACTTTTGATTTTACTCATCAACCTCTTTGTATTGATTCAAATATTACGGTTTTATTTGCTGATCAAAATATAATTATATTACATAGGTGCAAAATTGGTTATATGGCATTTTCATTTCGGTTATGCAGCAAATATGCCGTATAACTGTAGTTATACAAAAAAGTCAGCATAAAGTGCTGACCTTTAAATTATTCGGCAGATATTTGCTCAATGAGCTCTCTATTTTCAGTGTTTAATCGTTCGATGTTGATATGAGAAAGTAACTTATCAAAGCATAAGATATTAGGCTCACATGTACTTGTTTGTAGGTTATGAGCTGCTCCCCACCAGTTAACTTTATTTCCTGTTTTCTTTGAAGTTGCATCAAGCCTGTTTGCTACTTGATAAGCTAAAACACCGCAGTCTAATTGATATTTCTCGGCAACTTGAGTTACTGAGCCTTTTAACCATGCAATTTTGCCATTTGCATTTTTAAAACATTCTTCAATATATGATTCGGCATTCTCTCCAAGAAGAACCTTAGCTGCAAAATTATTAGCGTCAATTTCTTCTTGATCGTTACGCCTTTCATCACTAGTTTCGCTTAACTCAACTACAGAGAACTCTTCTTGTTCAGGTGATTGGCTTGCATGATATAATTCGTGCAATAAATCAAACATCCACTTAGAGGTGTGTCTCGATTTTTGCTTCAACACGATTACATTTCTGCCTTGAATACGCCAAGTTGCGCCATGAAAAGCACCAGAATCATTTAATGAAATTACTGGGGTTCCTAAGCTAGTTACGTAAAATAGAATAGATTCAAATGTAATCTCACCGTAAGTTTCTAATATAGACTCGCGAACAACATTATGTTCTTGCGGGATTGCCTTTCTGTCGAGAGAGCAATTATTAGCTACTATATTGGCAATAGAGTATGCATATTGTGTATAAGCACTTGTATATACTTCATTTGCCCCCACTGGCATTTTAAACCGAGCAACCATTGAACCATCGCGTCCAATAACTAGAGGTGCATCACCAAGTAACTGTTCTTTTGTCCAACCAAAAACAGAGCTCAATTTCTCGACGGTCTTTTGTACCCATAAGCCGTAATCAAATGGCATCACATCTCTTGGTGCAATACGTTTTTCAATAAATGTTTTATCTAAACCAGCATCACTTAGTTTAGAGAGAAGAATATTTTGCTCTCTAGATTCTTTAGGCAAAAATACGTCTTCAGTAATTTTTAGATCTAGTGCTTCTACGATGGATACTAATGTTTTGAAACTAGCTGAGTTATATTCAGTGTTTTCATATCGCTGTATTTGCTGTTCTTTCATCCCTAGTCTTTCAGCAAGGTCTTTCTGAGTTAGCCCCGTCGAAATTCTAGCCATGATGAGAGCTTTTGGTAAATCAGCAAGGCTATTTACATCAAAAACAACTAGATCACCTGACAATAAATGCTCGTATTCCTCGGCTTGCTGAACTAACTCGTCTCGTTGACAAATTAATGCGTCAATCTGAGCTTTTGCTAAAAGTGGAGAAAACCTTGGTTCTTCTGCTTGTAACTTTTCAATAGCACCAGAAAACTCTTCGATACGCTTTCTTGTTAATGCTAGTTGTTTGTTATTCTTAATCATAATGAACCTCCAATTTTAATCGCCACAATGCCTTTTTTTTCACCTGTATTTTTATCCGTCTGAAAAAAATCTACGAATAATTTGCCTGAACCACCTTCTGGAAGTTCCGCAGGGAAAATGTCACCGCGATACTGCTGCTCCATTGTTGCCCGCCCCGTAGGGCTAAAATCTAAAAGTACTGGATCTACTTTTTCTTCAATCACATCAACAAGGCTCCAACATAAATCGTAGTCGCCTGGAATTTCTTTTGAAGTTACGAAACTCCCGTCGATATATACAAGCGGACAGTTAGCTTTCTGCAATGCACATATTAATAGCTTCAAACCATCAATCAGCCATGCTCTCTTCGGGTTATAGCCAAAGCGATCCACTAACTCTTCCATAGAAGCTAAGTGGATCCCTTCTGGTAAATTTCCCGTATCGTCAAAATCAGGAATCATACAAAACCATTTCCCAACAAAAATGTTGTGTAATATGCGCTCTATATATCATATATTTACTTATGGTGCAATTTTTGTATAACAAAGCATTTAAGAGTGGTTCGCACCTTAATGTGGCGTAATAATTTAAAGCCGCCCTCCTAAAAACAAAGCCGCTATAAAAGCGGCTTTATTCAATAATTTAGATTAATCTAATTATTCATCATCCATCATGCTTTGGCTCATACCGACAGTATTAAAACCACCATCAACATACATGATTTCACCCGTAATACCTGAAGCCCATGGTGAACAAAGGAACAATGCAGCATTGCCCACTTCTTCAATCGTCACATTGCGTTTTAGTGGAGCAATTTTTTCATTGGCATCTAACATTTTACGGAAAGATTTAATCCCCGATGCTGCCAAAGTACGGATTGGACCTGCTGAAATCGCATTCACACGAATACCATCTGCACCCAAGCTAGAAGCTAAATAACGCACACCCGCTTCTAAAGATGCTTTTGCCATGCCCATCACGTTGTAGTTTGGCATCACACGCTCAGCACCTTGATACGTCAATGTCAACAAACAACCCTGACGTGCTTGCAATAAAGGTTTTGCAGCACGCGCCATTGCAACAAAGCTATATGCGCTAATGTCATGCGCGATTTTAAAACCGTCACGATCTGTCACGTCTGTGAAGTCACCATCTAATGTATGTGCTGGTGCAAAACCAATTGAATGCACAACACCATCTAAACCATCCCAATGTTTCGACAATTCAGCAAATGCACCATCAATTTCTGCATCAACAGCAACATCACAAGGGAAAACCAAAGTTGAACCAAACTGTGCTGCAAAATCATCAACACGTTTTTTCAACTTTTCATTTGGATAAGTAAACGCAAGCTCCGCACCTTCGCGGTGTAATGCAGCAGCAATACCGTAAGCAATTGATAATTTACTTGCAATGCCAGCAATTAAAAAACGTTTACCAGCTAAAAGTCCTTGTGACATCTTATTCTCACTCGAAAAATTTTCATCACATCATGCCAATATTCCAGCAATTTCGGAATTGCATAATCCATCTTTTTTACAATCTTGCATAAAAAAATCGCCTTCAGATGAAGACGATTTTATTTTTAAGCAAAAGCTTAGTCATCACCTTGGATCAGACTCAACAAGCGCATGAATGAGTAATACATCCAAACCAAAGTTGCGAGTAATGCGATACCACACAACCATTCAAATGATTTTGGTGCACGTTGTGCCGCAGCACTTTCAATCAAATCAAAGTCTAAGATCAGATTTAATGAAGCGATCACCGCAACAAAAGCAGCAAAGCCGATACCCAACCAGTTACTTTCAAAGATGTAAGGAATAGTTGAGCCAAAAGCTAAACGTAAAATAATTTGCACCACAAACACCAAAGCAATCGCCAATGTCGCAGAGATCACAATCGATTTAAATTTCTCTGTCGCACGAATCACTTGGAATTTATATAAACCAAATAACACCAATGTCGTAATAAAAGTTGCCAGTAATGCTTGTAATGGCACACCAGGAAACTTCAATTGGAAAATAAAGGAAATGCCACCTAAAAATGCGCCTTCAAATAAAGCATAAGGAATCGCTAAAGCAGGTGCAGTATTTGATTTAAAAGTGGTAATTAAAGCCAGAACAAAACTACCAATTGCGCCAACGATTGCAGCGGCATATGCAATAGAAAGATTTGCAGTCATCGCGCAATAGAAAAATAATGCGATGCCTAAACCCGCAGCAATCACGGTTAAAAGGACGGATTTTTGAATCGCCCCTTGGATCGTCATTGGTTCAGCTAAATCACTATAGGTTTCTACCCGAGTTAAAATTGGATTATTACTTTGCATGTATGCTCTCTTTTTATATTTCGCAATAAAACGCTGAGTTTAAGCGATTTTTTAATCAAGCCCAATATTTTTTTACATTCAATAAAAAAGGAGCATCCGCTCCTTTAATTATCAAACAATTAACTTGCTCGATTAGTTTTTATCGTGATTCATAATAAAGAAATATTCACGATAATATTTTAACTCTGCAATCGAATCACGAATATCATCCATCGCTAAATGCGAGGCATTTTTCTTCAGACCACTCATAATTTCTGGTCTCCAGCGTTTTGCTAACTCTTTTACAGAAGACACATCTAAATTACGGTAATGGAAAAATTGTTCCAACTCAGGCATTAAACGATGCAAGAAACGGCGATCTTGGCAAATCGAGTTACCACACATTGGTGATGATTTTGGATTAACCCATTTTTTTAAGAACTCAAGCGTTTGCTGCTCTGCATCTTGTGCAGATAACTTACTACGGCGTACACGTTCAATCAGACCAGATTGACCATGTTGCTTAGTATTCCACTCATCCATTGCGTTTAGGATCAAATCTGATTGATGAACAGCAAGAACAGGACCTTCAGCTAAAATATTAAGATTGTCATCTGTAATAATTGTCGCAATTTCAATAATCTTATCGTTATCCGTATCCAGACCTGTCATTTCTAGGTCGATCCAAATTAATCGTGTATCTGGGGTGCTGCTCATAAATGGCGATTCTAAAGTGCTTAAAAACATCAATAGTAGCAAATTAATTACATCTTGGCTGTAATTCTATAGCGGCTTCGTGCTATTTTTGCGGTCTTCAAAGTGTGGATTTTTTGGGATATGAATGGCTTTAATTCGTAAGCGTCGTTTAACCGAACAGCAGCAACGTCGTATTGAAAAACAGCATAAATCACGTCAAGACGACATTGATACATCGCAGGATTTGGATGGACTGGTTGTTCAACATTATGGTCGTCAACTCGAAGTACAAGCTTTATCTGTGCCTGAACAGCACCCCGAAAAACCACAAGTCGCTGATGGTGAGCCAGAACCGTTTTGGAAACCGATTGAATTAGACAGTGTTTGGCGCTGTCACACCCGTACCAACTTAGAATTATTGGTGACAGGTGATCGAGTAAAATGGCAAGCTGATCCGAATACAGGTTTGGGTATCATTACCGCGATCTATCCACGAAAGTCATTGCTGACTCGTCCAGACCGTTATCATAAAGTTAAACCAGTTGCCGCAAACATCAGTCTGATCGTGATTGTATTTGCCCCCTTACCAGAACCTGCACCGACATTGATTGATCGCTATCTCGTTGCATGTGCTGACGCAAATATTCCAGCCCTACTGGTGTTGAATAAATCAGACTTGCTCACTGAAAATGATCCGATTCTGACCTTACTCAGTGAATATGAAGCATTGGGTTATGAAACTTTGGTTTGTCACTCACGCGGTGATTTGTCTGCGCTTGCAGCACGCTTGGATAATGAAACCGTTGCTTTCGTTGGGCAGTCAGGCGTAGGGAAAAGCTCGCTGATCAATACCATCGTGCCTGATGCAGCACAGAAAACCAATGTCATTTCAGAAAACTCTGCACTTGGGCAACATACCACGACTTCAACACGTTTGATTAAATTTGGAACAAACGGTGCATTGATCGATTCACCTGGAATCCGTGAATTTGGACTCTGGCATCTCAGTTTAGAGAAGGTACGTACAGGCTTTCCTGAGATTGAAGCACATCTTGGACTATGTCAGTACCGTAACTGCACCCATACGCATGAAAAAAATTGTGCGTTGAAACAAGCGGTTGATGCTGGTGAAATTTTACCGCGTCGTTTAGACAGTTATTTACGTCTTATTGATGAAATTCAAGAAGCTCAACAAAAAAGTTAACTTTCTTGATGTTTCACCCTTGAACTAACATTTTTGATCACCATTGAGATAAGTTATA
>AZIJ01003864.1_pt1 | contig 12005 bp, 13 predicted proteins | sample 359151 | NCBI WGS metagenome assembly AZIJ01 (sample SAMN02429718, study PRJNA222666) | marine sediment metagenome | biome: Sediment sample; isolation source: enrichment culture of sample MGS-ElMAX(UA) from oil contaminated site at the... | place: Egypt: El Max | collected 2013-01-23 | depth 9.22 m m | reverse complement strand
CATCTGGGGCGGGCTATGGAGCCTGCCGGAGCTGGACCCGGCCTACGGCCCCGAGGAACTGCCCGACGCCTGCGAGCGTCAGTTCGGATTCAGCTGCAGTGACGCCGAGCTGATCAGCGGCTTCCGCCACACCTTCAGTCACTACCACCTGCACATCCAGCCGGCGCGCCTCGCCGTCACCGGAGCAACCGGGGTGGCCGAGGAGACTGAACAACGCTGGGTCCACCGGGACGAAGCCCTCGCCCTGGGCCTGCCCGCCCCCATTCGCACCCTGCTGACCACACCAGAGCAAACCGCCCTGCTCTGATCTGTTATCATGCCCGCAGACCCGCTACCCGGCGATTCCACAGGAGCAGACATGAGCCGCACCGTATTCTGTCGCAAGTACCAGGAAGAACTCGAAGGCCTCGACTTCCCGCCCATGCCGGGCAAGAAAGGCCAGGAGCTGTATGACACCGTGTCAAAAAAAGCCTGGCAGGAATGGCAGCAACAACAAACCATGCTGATTAACGAAAAACACCTCAGCATGATGGACCCGAACAGTCGCAAATACTTGCAGGCCCAGATGGAACGGTTCCTCGACAACGAGCCGTTTGACAAGGCCGAAGGCTATGTTCCACCGGAGCAATAAGCCCAACCTGGTCAAGGACTGAGCAACCCCGAAAAGATCCACAAATTTTTTCTGCACAGCCTTGACTCGGTACCGCTAAACCGGTTTAATAGCGCCCCGTTGCAGCGCAGTACCGCAACATGCCCGGATAGCTCAGTTGGTAGAGCAGGGGATTGAAAATCCCCGTGTCGGTGGTTCGATTCCGCCTCCGGGCACCATCAGATTCAATGACTTAGCCCGCCTCGTGCGGGCTTTGTTGTTTCTGGAGTTCCGGTTTGTAAGCAATATGTAAGCAAATCCCTGAAAAATACAATTTGCGCCTCTCTCTCACTCGGTGCCTACCGCTAACGCTCCGATTAAAGGCCACAAATTGACAACGTGTCCCATTTGAGCACACTTAGTTAGCTACTCCAATTTACCGGTTGCTACAAGGAAGGCCTGAATGGAAGATCATGTCCCCCAAATCGCTTTAGTCGTAATCGCCCTGATATCAGCGGTCGGCATCACGGGCTGGACTGTAAAGGCTAAATTAAGCTCTTCTAAAAAGAACACGAACGATGTAAGGATGAGAGGCGTAAAGGCCGGCCGAGACGTCGCCGGGCGAGACATCAAGAAAAAGAAAAAATAGCCATGCAAGACAATAAGGTAACCATACGGGGAGCAAGAGCAGGCAGGGATGTAGCCGGTAGAGACATAATACATCAAGCTCCTCGGACGCAAATGCAAATCCTCCTGGAACGGCTCAGAGACCAGAAAATGCAGGAAGCGTTCACGGACGACATCATTGACGAGCTCGAACACTACGGCACCATTGCTGCTTCTGAGTCCGAAGAGTTTCTTGGCTTAGAAAAGAAACTTCAGCTTGGAGCGCGCGAGGACGAAATTGAAGAGGCTTCAGAGCTTAAACAGTTTGTGTTTAAAAAAATTGCGAAACACAACAATCTGGAAGCAGCCCAAGAGATATACGCATTGCTACTAAGCAGTGTTTGGTCAGCCTTCAAAACCAAGGTCCGTCCACTAATAAAAGCACAACGACCAAGTGAAGAAATAGACGAAGCTATTCACGATGCGATTATAATCCCAATAAGAGAAATGCTGGATGAAAATACGCTTAGAATATATGATCGAGAAATAATGGGTTTTATTTACTACTTAACTGGGAATTGCCACTTGCGGTGGGATTAAAATGTTACTTTATACGCCAGCTTATGATCCCTATCACTGCTCTTTTCGAATCCTTTCTATCCTGATCGAAATTTATCCCGCGCACCTAGAAAAAGAAAAGCTGTCAATACTAGACGCCTACCTGGCGATACCGGCGCTTCTAAATGAACTCAAATGTCCACAAGGTCTCATCAGAAAGCGTAATAAAGTACGGCCGAAGCCATCTCCCTACAATCAATACTATGATGCACAAAAGTTGTTTGAAAAAATATCAAGAATCCAAGACTCAGCTCTTAGAAATTTGGCAAGCATTAACCTCATCTCTTTAGAAAAGCTACGTGACAACATTATTTTACTAAACATTGAAAAGATTGAAGACACTCTTCAAGAGGCCATCGACAGCACTCATAGCATCAAACCGGATCTTTTTGAATTTTTAACGCATGACTTAAGCACCATTGACCTTCTTGGACCGAATGGATTAAAGAAAAGGTCTGGACTTATGGAGTATAGATATGACCTTTCATAAGCCTACTTTAATAATAAAGCGCGTGATCGCAGCAAAAGAGGGAAACTTTGTTTACGATGAAAGGTTTCATTCTGGACTCAACATCATTCGTGGCCAAAATGGTTCGGGGAAAACCACCATAACTCAGTTAATTGCTTTTGGTCTCGGCAGAGAGGTGGCCGCATTAAAGCCAGAAATTCTCCTCTGTGATTACGTCTATCTAGAAATATCGATTAACAACTCGCCTTACACCCTGAGAAGAGAACTCGAATCGACCGCAAGAAGGCCTCTGGATATCTTCGAAGGGGGGTCGGAACAAGCGCTCACCGCTGACATTTCTAGCTGGAAGCGCTTCCCTTTCAATGGAACGTCTGATCGCGAAAGCTTTTCACAGGTCCTATTCGATATTATGGGGATGCCTCAAACCAAAGGAGCGTCCTCAAAGTTAACCATGAATCAAATTCTTAGGGTGTGCTATGCAGAACAGTCCAATCCAGCATCTGCCATCTTCACACTTGAACAATTCGACTCGGCGTTAACACGTGAAGCCACATTCAGCCTGCTTACTGGCCTTTATAATGATGATCTATATGCCGATCAGATTAAGAGGGACGAGCTAGACAAACAGCTTCAAAAAACTTCCGACCAACTCACGGCTATTTATAAGGTTTTAGCTCAATCTGGCTTCACTCACCTCAATCAAAGATCTTTCGATGATGCGTTATCTGAGCTTGCCGATAGAGAGAAATCTATTTCCGATGAGATTTCTCAAATTCTCGATAACTCCTATGCCAGTCAAGAGAGTTCTGACAATGACCCACAAATTTCAAAAAAATACAGGAATCTAGAGCCAATTAGGGAAGAGCTGGTAGCAGCTTATGAAAGAAGAAATGATCTAATTCTTAACATTGAGGACTCTGAGCTTTTTATATCTGATTTAGAGAATCGGCTAGCTGCGCTCGAAGATGCAAAAAATGCGAAAATAGCATTAGATCATTTTAGCTTCGAATATTGCCCCGCTTGCTTATCTCCTGTTTCCAAAGAACTAAATAACCAGCATGCATGTTCTTTGTGCAAAACTGAAATCGATGAAAAAAGAATCTCCAACAACTATTTAAGAATGACTAATGAGATAAAATTCCAAGTCATTGAGTCGAAAAAGATACTTAGCCGAAACAAAGATAAGGCAGACCACTACAACCAAGAGATAAGGCGCCTAGAATCCCAGCTATATGAAGCAGAGTCTGAAATTAGATTATATAAAAAGCACTTTTTCTCGAAATCGGACGATCAATTAAAACGATGCTTCGAGGAGTTGGGGTTTATACGAGAGTCTATTAACTCGCTTCGAAAGCAAGAAGACCTTTTTAAGGTAGTTGAAACATTACGCCTTGAAAAAACCAGACTTGAAGGCGATCTTTCAGACGTGAAGGATCGAGTAGAGCGTGAAAAATCCCTCCTTGAACGGCGGCATTCTGATGTAAACGCAATCATTTATTCTTCGCTTGAGCAGCTTCTTAACGCGGACCTTGACCGAGAGGAGGAGTTTAGAAGTGTTGAGTCTCTTGAATTCTCTCCAGCACATAACACCGTTTATGTAAATGGTAGGAATAGTTTTGCTGAGAGCTCGCTGGTTTATTTAAATACTGCGTTCCACCTGGCCTTATTGAAAAGCTCTTGCGAAACGGACTTTATGAGATTTCCTCGCTTTCTGCTTCTAGACGGTATTGAAAATGGCGGCATGGAATCCGGTCGCAGCCGGCATCTTCAACTTCTCATCGCTCAACTGTCAGAGGAAATGGAGGTCGAACATCAAATAATAATAACCACCGCAAACATCGACATGGATTTGGAGAAGGAAAAGTTCACGGTTGGGAGGTTTTATACCAGGGATGACAAGTCATTGCGGTTCAAAAAAGCAACAGACTCCCAAGGTCAAGAATAACCGGTGGGTCCTTCCCAGGGGTATTCATTCACCGCGGGGATCGCTGAGCGCGGTTCTGGCTTATTTTCAAAATTTTCCAGGCACCACAATTTCAAGGATTCATCACCGGGATAATTCAGTTCGGTTCGCATGTTCGGTACCCCTAAAGGGGGGTACACCGAACGAACATTGCGAGACACCGAACCACCGAACCGAACAAAAAGCACCATCGGCGCCAAAACCCCTGGGGCACAAGGGATTTCAGTTGTTCGCTCTTCCGAACTATTGAACCGAACTATTCCGAACTTTCAGGCGGGGAAAAAGATTGTTCGGTGGGGGTTCCGAACAACCAGAGGAGGCTTTTAACCCATCACCGGGTCTTTCAGGTGGATTTTCACAGCCTTGCCGTCCTTGCTCACGGTGATTAAATCCTGAACCTGAAAATGTTTAACTGCATCTGATACAGCCCGCCGTGTCGAATTTTTATTTTTCCCCACTCCCTGAGCTTCACACCGTTCAACCAACGTTTTGTTATCCAGAACTTCACCACCAGCGTCATCCATTGCGTAAACCAGGATTTCCCAGATTTGCTTTTGCTGTTTGCTCATCGGTGGTTCTGGATCATCAACGAACTCGTCAGCCTTAACCACTACAGCACTGCTTCCGATCTCTCCCAGCTCGACACCATGAAGCCGCATTAAAACCGGTTCGGGTAACTCGGCATCTTTCATTTTTGTTGTCTGTAATGCGATAGTTCCGCCAGCCCTCGCTTCAACCCGGTGCTCAATATCAACGGCTCCCTTCAGTGCACTGGCACCACGGGCGCGGTCTTTATTCCCCTGCCCCGTATGGTGAACGATCAGAACCGTGGTTTGCAGTTCATACTTTAGCCGGTCCATATGCTGAACGAACAACCCCATGTCTTTGTTGCTGTTCTCATCAAGGCCACCGAAATTTCTAGCCAGGGTATCAACCACAATCAAAGCCGGTACCCCATGCTGTTCAACTTTCGCCTTGATTCCCCTCATTACCTGTTTCACGGCTTCCCATTCTGTGAGCGGTGCAGCAGTGGTACTAACGTGAATGCTTCCAAGCTTCACCCCTCGATACCTACACCAGGCACCAAGCCTACGGCCTATACCCGCGTGCCCTTCTCCAGCGATATAGAACACCGGCCCCTGCTTCACCGGGAAACCCTGCCAAGCCTCACCGGTGGCGATACAGCATGCCATATCCAGGGCAATGAATGACTTCCCCACTCCGGGTTCACCGAACAGGATAACCATTGCATTAGCTTCAATATACCGTTCCACCAGCCACTGAACGGGCGTGATATTGGCTATCAACTCAGCACCGGAAATGAAGCTGAAACCACGGCGAACCGGTGCCCGTTCCTTTCGTTCAAGCGGTGGCAGGTCATCAAACAGGTTCACCAGTTCCCACCAATCCGCCAGCACTTTTGCCAGGGTGTATTTCCACAACCACTGCATAGCTGATTTCCGGTTGCCTCTCCGGTCCAGTGCAGCACTTGCCAGCAAGTTCGCCTTATCAGTGAGCACCGTCAGGATTGATTCAACATTCACCCCGGCGCTTACCATTTCCTGACACACCGCCAGCAGTGCAGCAGAACGGTCAGGGCTTCCCGCTGAGTCGGTGAATTTATCCAACCCTTCACCGGCGCCAACCAGGGCTTTCCAGTCCTCCCCTATGGGCATATCATCCAATGACACCAGCGGTGCTTCAGGGTCCCATTCCAGATCCCCCACGGTGTGATTTGCGTCATTGCTGGCGGATTGTTCGAACCAATCCGAATACAGCGCTTTGAGGGTGGCACCGCCAGCCTTAACGGTGCCCAACCCTTCCACCACGTCCGCCGTTATCGTGAAAAACCGGCCTTCCTGATACATTTCCCGGCCTGCTTTGTTGTCGCAGTGACCGGTACCGGGCAACTCCCCTTTGCAGATAATATGCAGCCCCTTACCGGACGGTGATCTTTCGGTGAATGACTGCAATTCATCTACGGCCCTACGGGCGTCATCCCGCAGGTTCCCGGATTCATCAAAGCAGTTATCTAGATCTATCCCTACGAACGGATCATCAGCAGTAAAAACGAACCCTATACCGGTGTAACCGTCCATCAGTAGGGCTTCACACACATCATCAAAAGATCCCCATTGTTCCGGGCTCACTATGCTGGCGGGCTTCCCAGTGTTCGGGTTGTACGGGACCTTGGTCACTTTCACCGAACCATCCCGCTTTGTTCTTTCCACGGCTTTCCAGACTACCCATTGCCGATATTGCTGTAGTTCCTCCGGCACTGCTTCCAAGTTCGGCTGTATTAGCCCCGGCGGTATATCCGGGGCGGCTCCCTCAGTGTTAATTGTTGCCATTTTCAAACCCCATCAAAGAATTCAACTTCCACGATCCGCCCCGGCAAAGTTGCAACACAATCCAAGCAATGTTGCTTAATCAAGTTCACCATTTTCCGGCGATCTTCCGGAAAGACTGTTTTATTGGGTTGATAAAACGGCATCAGCCAATCCAATTCAGTAAACGGGACATTCCTAAAATGATAAACAAGGGGGGCATCATCAGGATCATCCAGCCCCTGAAAGAGAACCATGTCCCGCCTGACTCCCAACAACATTGAGTCAACCAGTAACCGCCCCTCTTCATCTCGCAGCACAAACGATGAGACCCCTTCTAGATCAATTGGTAAATCAAACGCTTCAACTTGAATGACAGACATGATCGATCCTCCCTTACGCTTGCAGGCTTTCGGTGCTGTTTTGCGACTGAGCCAACAGCCGTTCAACGGCGTCATCAGGCCAAGCTAGAAAGCGGTTAGGAAGGCGAACGGGACGCAGCCCGCACCAGTGCCCTTTACGGCAAAGTGAGGTGCGAATGGTGTTCGGTTTGACGTGGAATTTTTCGGCTAGCTGTTCAGTGGTAATCATGGTGTTATCTCCCGATTGAATGTGATGGGGAACCATCGGGAAATAACGATACAGGCGGGTATTACTGGAAATAGGACAAAAAGTATTTACGGCTCATTCGTCGGTTTTCTTTCCTTTGGGCCTGCCTCTTTTGATCGTCCATCCCTTTATTTCGGCTGCTTTTTTACGATCCCGATTTACCTCCTTCAGCAGCGCCTCTGAAGTTTCGTTATGCGAGACTTCCCACTTTTCAGGCCAAGGTAACGGGGCGTCATCAGGAAAATGCGCCTCTTCATCCTTTCCATCGGTCAAGGTTTCAACAACCCGCCCAACGGCAGTAGGTATTGTTAGTTCTTCCCCTTCTATCTGTTCATGTAGATACCGCAACCCGTGCACCGTGTTCACCAGGTAGTCTTTATCCTCCCGGCTTTTCTCCCGCTTCCGCTTACCGTCAAACACCCGGTATCCGAACATAAAAGTCAGCCAGCCATCTGTTACATCAGCCCCATTGAAGGTGCGCTGTGGCGTGAATGAAGCTTGCCATGCCGATTCCCAATCCTCCGGGACAAACGAAAGATCCCCACCGGTGAGAACAAAGCGAATACCCCCCGGTGAGAAATCGACATCGGACGCCAGAAAATAGCCCTCAGTTGTGCGGCCCGGTTTTATCGAATCCGCGGTTCCGTATAGCGCAGCATCCGCAGGGAGCGTAAAAGTCAAAGGGCGGTGACGGGAAGCCCACTCGTCATTCATCACAATATGAATGGGCTTACCTATCAAACGCAGAAACCAGGTCACTGTTACCCCCGCATCCCTTCCAGGCGGTTCACCGCTGTTTCCATCAGCTCGGTTACCCTCCGGTGTGCTTCCAGGGCTTCCCGCAGATCCGCCAGCGAGTCGGACTTATACAGCGGGTCATGCTTCATCTCTTCCTGAATGTCGCTGCCTGTCTGCATCATCACGGTAAAAGCACCGAGTCTGCCTGACCGGGTATCCTGCAGTGACTGTTCAAGCTGGCGGGCCTCCTGTTCCGTGATAACATCGGCTTTGCTGTTCTGCAGCATGGCTTGTTTCCCCTATTGCTCCCGGCTGGCGGGGTTACTGTTTACTGTTTCACGGTTCGCAGGCGCTTACCTGCCACCGGTGGTTCAAACGTGATTCCGGCCTGTTCCAGAACCCAGCTTTCTATTTTCGTGTGCCACTGTTTCAGCAAGTCCAGAGGACGCTGGCGGTAGTGCTTTTCAACGGTGGCGCTGGGCTTGTGCCCTTGAATCTGAGCAACGATACCGGCGGGCACTTCTACCCATTCCGACAGGGTGCCAAATGACCTCCTCAGCCCGTGCAGGGTTAACCCTTCAATGCCTGCCACTTTCAAGGCGCGGGTATGCTGTGCCCGCGGTTCCATCAGGTGCCCGCTCTTTGCGGTGGGGCTGGAAAACACCCATTCATTCCGGCGCGGTAATGAGTCGATCAGAAAGACAACGTATGGGGTCAGAGGTATTACCCGCTCCCCTTCAACCTTGTCATGAATTGCCAGGCTTCCCCACCGGGTATCAACGTCTGACCATCGCAAGGTTGCTAACTCTCCCCGGCGGGCACCGGTGAGCAACAAGATTTGCAGGTAAGCGGAAATCACGGGGTTGTGAATTTGCTGGATCGCTGAGAACCAGGCGGGTAACTGTTCCCGTTGCAGGCAATCCGCTTTCACTCCTTTGCGGGGTAGAGTTTGTTTCGCCAGCCGGTTAGAACAGGCATCAGGGCTTGCCAACCCCTTAAAGCGGGGTTGATCATCACTCCAGTTCAGGAATGCCCGCAGCAGGGCAAACGCTAACCGGGCTTGTGTGGGGCGGTCCTTCGCTTCCTTCTGCAACCATTGCCCCACGGTATGACTGTCTATATCCGCCAGCTTCACCGGGAGCAACGGGGATAGAACACCGGGTTGTGTATTGCCCTTTCCCCGTTTTCGGGGTTCACCGCCGGGCTTACTGATTTTCAGGTGGTCTTTCAGGTGGTGATCACCCCAACGGACCTTCCGGGCTTCAATGTATTCTGACCAAGCATCACCAACGGTGGCATCAGCCCGTTTTGCTTCCTTCTGAGCCTCCCTGACTTCCGCCAGCCGCTGTTTCTTTTCCAAACGGGGGTCTATGCCCTGATCAACCATGGTACCAAGTCTACGGGCTTCAGCGCGGGCTTCATCAATGCCCCACGTTTTCACGTCCCCGATAGTAACCCGCAGGGCTTTACCGTCTAACCGGTTCTGGTAGATGAATGCCTTGCTCTTTGCGGTGGCACGAACCCCCAACCCGGGCACCGTGGAATCCCATAGAAAGGCTTGCTTCCTATCAGCACCGGCTTTGAATCCGTCTACCCTGCCCGCAGTCAGGTTTACTCTCACCCCTGCTACCCCTCGAAAACGTGTAAGCAATATGTAAGCACTTTTCGAGAATACGGGTAAATTTCGATCAATACAATAGGGCAGAAAAAATTCAACTAACAGTTGATATTAAAGGGTTTTGCTGTAATTTCGGGAGTGCGGATCAATGTGGAAAAATGTCGATTTTTAGGGATTGAAAATCCCCGTGTCGGTGGTTCGATTCCGCCTCCGGGCACCATTAAGAATTCTGATGAAGCCCGCCTTGTGCGGGCTTTGTTGTATTTACGGCAGACCAATCATCGGGTGACCGTCCGAGACGAGTGATTCACTGGCGGGGCTTTCTACAACGCCTGCCCTGCCTGGTTCGGACGGGATTAGACTCAGGCAAGCCGTGAGACACTACTTGTCGCCAACCGGCTTATAACCCAGGTAACCCTGCCCATTGGGGCCCTTCCTCACCCGGAAATATTCCGGCATTCCCAGCAGCAAATCCGAAAACTTTTTCGCACCATAGGTTCTGGGATCAAAATCCGGCTTGGTACGCTTCAGAAAGGAACCGGCCTGGGAAAAAGGTGCCCATCCCTGTTCATCCTGCAAATGCTCCCAGGCCCGATTGAGCAGTTTCACAATTTCCGGAACCTCGCCTGGAGACGGCTTGTCGGGCTCGCTCTGCTCATCGGTTTCGGTTAGGGCTTCCGGGTATTGCAGGTTCTCGGTGAACAGAAAATCATCACACGCGCTACGGAAGGAAACCGGAGTTTTCCTCTCTCCCACGCCAAACACATAGATTTCGGATTCTCGCAGTCTCGATGCGAGCTTGGTGAAGTCACTGTCGCTGGAAACCAGCGCAAACGCATCAAACTTTGAAGAATACAGCAGATCCATGGCGTCGATAATCATTGACGCGTCCGTCGCATTCTTCCCCTTGGTATAGGCAAACTGTTGAATTGGCTGAATCGCCAGTTCATTCAGCACGTTCTTCCAGTTCTTCAGGCTATCGACAGACCAATCCCCATAAGCCCGTTTAACCACCACATGACCATGAGATGACAGTTCTTCGATAATCAGAGGGAGTTTCGAAAGCTGGGCGTTATCGGCGTCAATCAGTACCGCAATCTTTTTGTGCTGCTCAAGGTCCTTCAATGTGCACATCCTTTGGTCAGGTGGTCCTGACCAAAGGATACCTGTCTTTAGCCTGATCGTTAACCATCCGCGCCAGCACCACCCAGCAGCATCTCCAGATAATGCACCGCAGCACTCCGGCTGGTACTGCGGTACAGCACCGGCTCACCGGGGATGTGGACTTCAAACTGCTGGTCGCAGAGCAAGCCTCGGGCATCCTGCTTTGCCAGGACAACCAGCTCGACGTCGGGCCCCTTCCACAGGGTTCGCACGGTGAGTCCCTGGAGTTCGTCTTTCAGGATCGACACATCTCATCTCCGATCAAATAGGTGACAGCTGAGTTCGACTCGTCCTGAGAAAACTTGAAACGTTGGCAACGTGACAGGGCCGAGGTCTCTCTCGGCGGGGCCATTCAAACTGATCGGGGTTACAGTTTTGTGAACCGGAGCGGAATGCACTGCGCCAACCAGCGGCGCAGCGCATTCACCCCGGCCCTCAGAACCGGCGCAATGCGCCCAGGTGCAGGGACGTACCGTAATAGCGCCCGGTTTCCAGCAACCGGTCAGCGTAGGCAACACGGCCGTGGAACTGCCAGTCGCGGTAGCGGCCGATGAGGGCTTCCAGTTCGATGTCGGAGCCGAATTCGTAGCTGGTGAAGGTGTTGTCTTTATGCCAGCCCAGGCTGGTGCGCAGACTTACCCAGTCGTCGGCGTTGGGGCTCCAGTAGAGCAGCGCGGTGCCGGCATAGCGGCGGAAGTAATCGGGATCGTAATAGCCGTTGTTCAGGTCGTCATCGAAACTGAACCACTGGGCCGACAACCCCAGGTTCACGCCCCAGGGCCCGTGGCGATAGACGTTGCGACTGGGGGCAAGGAAAATTTCCTCGCGGCCGTTGTCATCGGAGAAATCCGAGACGCTCACCCAGCCCTCCACCTGGTAGAGCGGAGCCGGCTGCCACAGCGCGCGCAGGCGGTTGCGGGTTTCAACAATTTCCTTCGATACGGCCAGGGGCGACATGGCATACAGTGCCCGCTCGCGGGTCAGCTGCAGCATCAGGTGCTCGCGCGGGTGATAGCTGCCTTCGAGCAGGTAGTACCCGTAGTCACCGCCGCCCTCCACACCACCCCGACCGGCGCGGGCTTCCACGCTCAGGCGGCGATGCAACTGGTGTCGCAGGCCCAGCCAGCCGTAATGGTCCATGGTGGAGCGCTCGCTCTCCTCGGTCATGAAGGGCGAGCCCTGGCGGGTGCTTACCCGGCGGACGTTGTAGCCCAGGAGCGCCCGGGTTTCCGGGCTCAGCGCCAGTTCGCCCCGGGTGTGCAGGCTGGCGATGCGGATATCGTCGGCATCGAACTGATAGTCAC
>AZIJ01016189.1_pt1 | contig 12035 bp, 9 predicted proteins | sample 359151 | NCBI WGS metagenome assembly AZIJ01 (sample SAMN02429718, study PRJNA222666) | marine sediment metagenome | biome: Sediment sample; isolation source: enrichment culture of sample MGS-ElMAX(UA) from oil contaminated site at the... | place: Egypt: El Max | collected 2013-01-23 | depth 9.22 m m | reverse complement strand
CGGCTGTGCAAGGCCGGCGCTGCCGAAGCCCTGAATGCCGTGGTGGGCGTGGGGCTGGCGCTGGATCTGACCTTGCGCGCGGTGCAGGATGAGCTGAAGCGCAAGGGCCAGCCCTGGGAGCGGGCCAAGGCCTTTGACGGCAGTTGCCCCATGGGACCTTTTGTGGCGCCGGATTTGCTGTCGCCACTGCAACAACTGGACTTTTCCCTCACCGTTAACGGCACGCCCCGCCAGACCGGCAACACCGGGCTGATGATGTGGCCCATGGCCGAGCTGCTGGCCGAGATCAGTCAGTGCTTTACCCTGATGCCCGGCGATATTGTGCTCACCGGTACCCCCAAAGGGGTAGGGGAACTGCAGGGCGGCGATGCACTCACCCTGACACTGGACAATAAATTCGTCTTTGAGGCGAAGGTAGCGAAATAAATGCAGGCGAATTTCTGGCAGACCAAGACCCTCGACGAGATGGCCGATGACGAGTGGGAAGCCCTGTGCGACGGTTGCGGCAAGTGCTGCCTCAACAAGCTGATTGACGAAGAAACCGATGAGCTGGTGCACACCAATGTGGCCTGCGAGCTGCTCAATACCCATAGCTGCGCCTGCAGCGATTACGCCAACCGCTTTGCCCGGGTGCCCGACTGCCTGAAAATTACGCGGGACAAGCTGAGCGAATTTTACTGGCTGCCGTCGACCTGCGCCTACCGGGTGCTGGCGGAAGGCAAGTCATTGCCGTCCTGGCATCCGCTGCGCACCGGCTCCAAGAGCGCCATGCACCGAGCCGGTCAGTCGGTACGGGGCAAGGTGGTGCCGGAATCCAAGGCCGGCGACTGGGAAGATCACATCATTACCTGGGCCGGCTGAAGATTGGTAAGGGGGGAGGAGGGCTGTGTGAGGAGACGGCCCCTTTCATATATCCCTTACGCCTCACGCCTCACGCCTCACGGCCGCCGCCACGCGCACCCCGATAAACAGCGCCGCCAGTCCGGCCAGTACCGCGAAAATCCCCATCAGCCATTGCGGCATGGACAGCCCCAGCCATTGCCAGTCAATGGAAGAGCAGTCGCCGCTGGGGTAGAACACCGCCGGCCACCAGGCTTCCAGCTGAAACCAGGCGGGAAACTCGGCCACGGTGGAGCACTGATGAAAGGGTGAAGGATTAAGCTGATAACCCACATGCTCTTTGGCCAGTAAAAAGCCTTCCCCCGGGGCCGCCAGCCAGCCCGTCAGGGCCAGCCCGCTGACCACCGCATGGCCGGGAGCCAGCCAGCCCAGCAGGCCGGCGAAGATCACGCCGCCCAGCGCCGCCCGCTGGTACACGCACATCACACAGGGTGCGTAACCCTCCACATACTGGTAATACAGTGCCGCCAGCAGCAGGGCGGTGCTGCCCAGGGTCAGCAGGGCCCAGGCCAGGCGAGCGCGGGAAAACTGGTTCACGAATAAATCCTCGTTGGTCGGTGTGCAAGGAATGGGGTCGCTTGTGGGAGACTGGTCCGCTCTGTTATCATTTTTCGCGTTTTTTACTCTTTTTAACATTCCAGAGACAGAGTGGTTTCATGGTCATCAAGGCACAAAGCCCCGCCGGTTTTGCGGAAGAATATATCATCGAGTCCATCTGGAACAGCCGCTTTCCTCCCGGCTCCATTTTACCCGCCGAGCGGGAGTTGTCGGAGCTGATTGGTGTGACCCGCACCACCCTGCGGGAGGTGCTGCACCGGCTGGCCCGGGACGGTTGGCTGACCATCAAGCACGGCAAGCCTACCCGGGTGAATAATTTCTGGGAAACCTCCGGCCTCAATATACTGGAAACCCTGGCGCGGCTCGACGCCGAGAAGAGCCCCGAACTTATCGAACATCTGTTATCGGCCCGTACCCATATCAGCAGTATTTTTATTCGCGGGGCCATCCGCCATGATCCCGATGCCGTGCAGGAGCTGGTGGCGGGGCTGGAGCGGCTGCCCGACGATGCCGAGGCCTATTCCACGTTTGATTACGAATTGCACCGTCGTCTGGCCTTTGCCTCGGGCAATCCCATTTACGGGTTGATCCTCAACGGTTTCAAGGGGTTGTATTGCCGGGTTGGGCGTTATTACTTCTCCCGTGCCGGCGCCCGCACCCTGGCGGCTGACTATTACCGCGACCTGGCTGCTCACGCCCGTTCTGGGCAGGCGGATGCCGTAGTGGAGCTGGTACGGGAGTACGGCAAGGCCTCGGGCCGGCTGTGGCAGGAGATGCGCGATCAGTGGCCCGATCCCTGGGTGCAATCCTCATAATGACAAGGCCTCTCAATGAGAGGCCTTGTTGCTTCTGACCGCCGTTGTGGCGTCAGCCGGCAGACTCGCTTTTGGGCGGGCAGCGGCTCAGCAGGGTGCCGCTGCCGTCGGCTTCTTCCTGTTCCAGAAAAACGTCGAACCCCCACAGCCGGTGCACATGCTTGACCACCTCGTGGCAGGAGTCAGACAGTGGTATGCGATTGTGAGGAACATGGCGCAGGGTCAGCGAGCGGTTGCCCTTGACCTCCACGTTGTAGACCTGAATATTGGGCTCCTGGTTCGATAGGTTGTACTGGTTAGACAGGGTCTGGCGCAACTGCCGGTAGCCGGCATCGTCGTGAATGGCGGAAATCTCCAGGTAGTTGCGGGTATCGTCGTCGGCCACGGCAAACAGGTGAAAATCCCGCATCACCTTGGGTGAGAGAAACTGGCTGACAAAACTCTCGTCCTTGAAATTCTCCATGGCAAAGTGCAGGGTCTTGACCCAGTCCGTTCCGGCAATGTCCGGAAACCAGGCCCGGTCTTCCTCGGTGGGCGCCTCGCAGATGCGACGAATATCCTGGAACATGGCAAAGCCCAGGGCATAGGGATTGATGCCCGAATAGTATTTGCTGTTGTAGGGCGGCTGAAACACCACATTGGTGTGGCTGTGCAGTATTTCCATCATGAACTTGTCGGTGACCAGGCCTTCATCGTACATGTGCTGGCAAATGGTGTAGTGCCAGAAGGTGGCCCAGCCTTCGTTCATCACCTGGGTCTGTTTCTGCGGATAAAAATACTGGCTGATCTTGCGCACGATGCGCACCACTTCCCGTTGCCAGGGCTCGAGCAGGGGCGCGTGTTTTTCAATGAAATAGAGCAGGTTTTCTTCCGGCTCTTTCGGGTAGCGCTGTTTCTGTTTTTGTTTTTCGTCCTGCATGCGCGGCAGGGTACGCCACAGCTCGTTGACCTGGGTTTGCAGGTAGGCCTCGCGTGCCTTCTGCCGGCGTCGCTCTTCCGCCAGCGACAGCTTCTGCGGCCGTTTGTAGCGGTCGACACCGTAGTTCATCAGGGCATGGCAACTGTCGAGCAGGCTTTCCACTTCCGAGACGCCGTATTTTTCCTCGCATTCGTTGATGTAATGCTTGGCAAACAGCAGGTAGTCGATAATCGACTCGGCGTCGGTCCAGGCCTTGAACAGGTAGTTGTTCTTGAAAAAGGAGTTATGACCGTAGCAGGCGTGGGCCATCACCAGTGCCTGCATGGGCATGGTGTTCTCTTCCATCAGGTAGGCGATGCAGGGGTTGGAGTTGATGACAATCTCGTAGGCCAAGCCCATTTGGCCACGCTTGTAGGTCTGCTCGGTCTGAATGAATTTCTTGCCGTAGGACCAGTGATGGTAGCCAATGGGCATGCCGATGCTGGAGTAGGCGTCCATCATCTGCTCGCCGGTTATGATCTCAATCTGGTTGGGATAGGTACTCAGCCCGTAGCTTTCGGCGATACGGGCAATTTCCCTGTGATAGGCCTCGAGCAGGTCAAAGGTCCAGTCCGGTCCGTCACTGAGCGGTCGGCTTTTTTTCAGTGCTTGTGCCATAGGTTACCTCACGCCGCCTGTTTCCTGAACAGCTCCCGGAACACGGGATAGATATCATCCACCGAGCGAATGTGCTCCATGGCAAAGGTTGAAAATTGCCGGGCAATGGCTTCGTATTCGTGCCACAGGCTCTGGTGGGCCCGGTTGGTGATCTCGATATAGGTGTAGTAACGCACCAGCGGCATGATGTCTTTCTGCAGCAGTTGCCGGCACAGGGGAGAATCATCTGCCCAGTTGTCGCCGTCGGAGGCTTGGGCGGCGTAGATGTTCCACTGATCTGCCGGGTATCGCTCGGCCATCACTTCTTTCATTAGCTGCAACGCGCTGGAGACAATGGTGCCGCCGGTTTCCTGAGAGTAGAAAAATTCCTGCTCGTCCACTTCCTTGGCCTGGGTATGGTGACGAATGAACACCACGTCCACGTTTTTGTAACTGCGGGTAAGAAACAGATACAGCAACAGGTAAAAGCGTTTGGCCATGTCCTTGGTGGCCTGATCCATGGATCCGGAAACGTCCATCAGGCAGAACATCACGGCCTGGGTAGACGGCACCGGCCGTTTAACGAAGTTGTTGTAACGCAAATCGAAGGTATCGATAAAGGGCACCGCCGCAATGCGTCGTTTGAGTTCGGTGATCTCGTCCTCCAGATCCTGAATGCGGGCGTAGTTTTCCGCCGGGCGCTTGCCCAGCTCCGCCAGCTCTTGCTCAAGATCGGCCACGGTTCTCTTTTTCCCTGCCTGCAAGGCGGTGCGCCGGGCCAGAGACTGGCGCAGTGAGCGCACCACATTGATGTTGGCCGGCACCCCGTCGGCGGTGTAGCCGGCGCGAAAGGTTTTCATTTCGCTGATCTTGTTGAGCTTGTTCTTCTCGAGGTTGGGCAGCTCCAGGCCATCGAACAGCAGATCCAGGTATTCGTCCTTGGAGATCTGGAACACGAAGTCATCCTGACCTTCTCCCTGGTTGCTGGCATCGCCCTTGCCACTGCCCCCCCCGCCACCGCCGGAAGGGCGGTCGACCTTGTCACCTTTTATAAACTGATCGTTGCCGGGGTGCACCTGATCCCGGTGCCCCCCTTTGCCGTGATGAAAGAAAGGCTCGGAGATGTCCCGGGTAGGAATAGAGACACTCTCGCCCTTGTCGATATCCTGAATGCTGCGTTTGAGCACCGCGTCTGATACCGCCTTTTTAAGCTGCTGTTTGTAGCGGCGGATGAAGCGCTGCCGGTTGACAGCGCTCTTGTTGCGGCCATTCAGTCGTCTGTCGATAAAATGCGCCATGATTCCCCCAACTGATCGCTATCAGCTTGACTTGCGTACCCGCAGGTACCATTCGGACAGCAACCGGACCTGCTTGCGGGTGTAGCCCTTTTCCATCATGCGATCCACGAAGTCGTCGTGCTTTTTCTGCTCGTCGGCACTGGTTTTCGCATTGAAGGAGATGACCGGCAGCAGCTCTTCGGTATTGGAGAACATTTTCTTCTCGATAACGGTTCTGAGCTTCTCGTAGCTGGTCCAGTTGGGGTTTTTGCCGGCGTTGTTGGCCCGGGCCCGCAGCACGAAGTTGACGATTTCGTTGCGGAAATCCTTGGGGTTGCTGATGCCGGCCGGTTTTTCGATTTTCTCCAGCTCGGCATTGAGCGCGGAACGGTCGAACAGCTGCCCGGTATCCGGATCCCGGTATTCCTGATCCTGAATCCAGAAGTCGGCATAGGTGACATAACGGTCGAAGATGTTCTGACCATACTCGGAGTAGGACTCGAGATAGGCGGTCTGAATTTCCTTGCCGATGAACTCCACGTATTTGGGGATAAGGTACCCCTTGATGAACTCCAGGTAACGGTCGTGTACTTCCTGGGGGTACTGCTCCCGTTCGATCTGCTGCTCGAGCACATAGAACAGGTGCACCGGGTTGGCGGCCACTTCGGCGTGGTCGAAGTTGAATACCCGGGACAGGATCTTGAAGGCAAAGCGGGTCGACAGGCCGGTCATGCCTTCGTCCACGCCGGCGTAATCCCGGTACTCCTGGTAGGACTTGGCCTTGGGATCCGTGTCTTTCAGGGTTTCACCGTCGTAGACCCGCATCTTGGAATAGATGCTTGAATTCTCCGGCTCCTTGAGTCGAGACAGCACGGTAAACTGGGCCAGGGTTTCCAGGGTGCCCGGGGCACATTTGGCGGTGGACAGCTCGCTGTTGGTCAGCAGTTTCTGATAAATTTCCACTTCCTCGGTGACCCGCAGGCAATAAGGCACCTTGACGATATAGACCCGGTCGAGGAAGGCCTCGTTGTTCTTGTTGTGCTTGAAGTGCTGCCATTCCGACTCGTTGGAGTGGGCCAGAATGATGCCGTCAAAGGGCAGGGCGGAAAGCCCTTCGGTACCGTTGTAGTTGCCTTCCTGGGTGGCGGTGAGTAGCGGGTGCAGCACTTTGATGGGTGCTTTGAACATTTCCACGAACTCCATCATGCCCTGGTTGGCCTTGCACAAGGCGCCGGAGTAGGAATAGGCGTCGGCATCGTCCTGGGCGTAATGCTCCAGCTTGCGAATATCGACCTTGCCCACCAGCGACGAGATGTCCTGGTTGTTGTCGTCACCGGGCTCGGTTTTGGCCACGGCGATCTGGTCAAGCACCGAGGGGTACACCTTTTCGACCCGAAAGCGGGTAATGTCGCCGCCGTATTCGTGCAGGCGTTTAACTGCCCAGGGAGACATGATGGGCCTCAGGTAGCGGCGCGGAATGCCGTATTCCTGCTCCAGAATGGGGCCGTCTTCGTTCATGTCGAACAGGCAGAAGGGATGATCGTTGACCGGCGATCCCTTGATACGATAAATCGGCACCTTTTGCATCAGGGCCTTGAGGCACTCGGCCAGGGATGACTTACCGCCACCCACCGGACCCAGCAGATAAAGAATTTGTTTCTTCTCTTCCAGCCCCTGGGCGGCGTGTTTCAGATAGGACACGATCTGCTCGATGCTGTCTTCCATGCCGTAAAATTCGGCGAAGGCAGGGTAGCGGGCAATTACCCGGTTGGAAAACAGCCGGCTGTATCTGGGCACCTGAGCGGTGTCGATCATTTCCGGCTCGCCGATGGCCATCAGCAACCGCTCGGAAGCGGATGCGTAACAGGCCTTGTCTTCGCGGCAAAGGTCGAGGAACTCTTGCAGGCTGTATTCCTCTTCCTTGGCTTTTTCATAGCGCGTTTGATAGTGCTCGAAAATACCCATGGTCATTCCCCCTGATTACTAACGACTCTTGATAAAAGACAGAGCCGTGCGCACACACATTTCACATCCTGTAATGATAAGGTTAGTCAGGGTTGCGCCATTGTGCTCGTGTAAGGTCCGGAAAAAACTGACATTTGTGCAAAACGCCGAGGGGACTTCCCTGAGACCGCGAGACAGGGAAGCCCGGTGTTGTGGCACCGCTGCCGGCATGCATGGAAGCCGGTGTCATCCAGCACTCCATGATGCACCCAAGTGTTTACCATGACGTCAACGTAACACTCGGAAAAGTAACGGCAAATCCTGCTGTCTTTTATGATTTTTTACGTTGACTTCACATTTTGCTCCGGTTACATTGAACGAGCATCACGGTCTAGCCATTTGCTGCAGCTCAATGAAAGCAACTTGTTAGGTGAGATGCATAGCTCTGTTTAAGCACGTTTCCGTTTGTTTGACCCTCGCCAGCCGAGGGTTTTCTTTTATCTGCACTGCTTGATTACGTTAACGTCAACGTATCATGGCGGCATTAATATGTTCGAAATTTTTGAATATATTGGCCATGAATTTCCGGTTTTTCTCTCCGTTTGTCCGGGTTAGTCTGAACTTAATTCAACAAGTGCCCATTGTTGTTGGGCTTTTTATTTCATTCAATATTACTGCATTACGGAGCCAGCCCATGTCCCATACCCTGATACTCAAATCCAGCATTCTTGGTGAACATTCCGAATCCGGCCGGTTAATTGATTATTTCGTATCCCAGCTGGACGAGCAGCATTGCCGGGTGAGGGATCTGGCCGCCGCGCCATTGCCCGTGCTGGACGGTGAGGGCGCCCAGGCCCTGCGTGGTGGTGGTGAGCTGAACGACCAGCAACGTTCACTGCTGGCGCTGTCCAACGAGCTGGTTGCGGAGCTGAAAGCCGCCGACCGGGTGGTGATTGCCGCTCCCATGTACAACTTTCATATTCCGGTACAGCTCAAGGCCTGGATTGATCTGATATGTCGGGCCGGCGTGACCTTTCGTTATACCGAGCAAGGACCGGAAGGCCTGCTGAAGGGCAAGAAAGCGGTGGTTATCACGACCCGTGGTGGTCAGCACAAGGGCAGTTCCCGGGATTTGATCGCACCCTATATGGAAACCGTGCTGGGCTTTCTGGGCATTACGGATGTGGAATTTGTCTATGCCGAAGGCCTGAACATGGGCGGTGATGCTCGTGAAGCCGGCCTGGAAGCCTCCCGGGTACAACTGAGCCAGCTGACTGCCGGTTAACCGGTATTAGTGATTGCAACGATAAAAAGGGCTGCCGTGGCAGCCCTTTTTGATGGCTTGATTTAACGGCTCAGCCAAAATGCTGGCGAATGCAGCGTTCCAGAATGCCGATGGTCTGGTCGACATGCTCTTTTTCAAGGATCAGCGGCGGTGACATGGCGATGGCATCGCCCAGCGAGCGCAGCATCAGTCCTTGCTCCCAGGCCATGCTCTGAATGGCGGCCCCGGTGGTGCCGGCCTGGCCGGCTGGCGCCTCGAACTCCACGGCGGCAATGAGTGAATAGTTGCGAATGTCGATCACGCCGGGCAGTCCTTTCAGGCTGTGCAGCCCCTGTTCGAAATGGCGGCTGATCTCGCCATCCGCGGCGCCGCGCTGGTACAGGCCGTGCTGCTCGTAGACATCCAGGGTGGCCATGGCGGCGGCACAGGCCAGGGGATGGGCCGAATAGGTGTAACCGTGGAAAAATTCCACGCCGCTGGCGCTGGCTTCCATGATGGCATCATGAATGTGATCGCCGGCCAGCACGGCCCCCATGGGGGCGGCGCCATTGGTCAGGCCCTTGGCGGTGGTCATGATGTCGGGTTGTACGTTAAAGGTCTGGCTGGCAAATACGTTACCGGTGCGGCCAAAACCACAGATCACTTCATCGAAGATAAGCAGTATGCCGTGCTGATCGCAGATTTCCCGAATGCGCTGCAAGTAACCCACCGGAGGTGGCAGCACCCCGCCGGCCCCGGTGATGGGCTCGATGATCACCGCGGCAATGCGGCTGGCATCGTGCAGCTTGATGAGTTTCTCCAGCTCGTTGGCCATCTCTACGCCGCCGTGCAGGGGCAGGCCGCGGGAAAAGGCATTGCGCGCCAGATCCTGGGTATGAGACAGGTGATCGGTGGGCAGCCACTGGCCAAAGGCCTTGTAGTTGCTGGTGATGCCACCGACGGCAATACCACCGAAGTTGACCCCGTGATAGCCCCGCTCGCGACCGATAAACAGCTGCCGGCCGGCTTCGCCCCGGGCATGGTGATAGGCCAGCGCCATTTTCAGGGCGGTTTCCACCGACTCGGAGCCGGAGTTGGTATAGAACACCCGGTTCAGGTTGCCCGGCGCCAGTGCGGCAAGGCGCTCCGACAGTTCGAATGACAGCGGATGGCCAAAGCCGAAGCAGGGGGCATAGTCGAGCTCCCGGGCCTGGCGGGCAATGGCCTCGGCAATGTGCGGGTTGCCGTGGCCGGCGTTGCAGCACCACAGACCGGCGGTCATGTCGAGTACCCGGCGGTTGTCGTCGGTGATCCAGTGCATGCCTTCGGCACCGGTCAGCATACGGGGGCTGGCCTTGAAGCCCTTGTTGGGGGTGAATGGCATCCAGTGGGCGGCTAATGGTTTTTTGTTCATGCTGGCACTCTCTCAGACTCTTGTTATGGGCGCCTCGGGCGCAGTGATTGAGGCCAGTGTGGACAAAAGCCGGTAACGGGAAAATCACATCGTTTCAATGTTCAGTTTGAGGGTGCTTAACATGTGGCAAGATGCTTATTATGCCAACATACTTAGATTCTGCTGAAATAATCCGGTCTGTCTTGCTACCGAGTTGTTTGTGTTGATCACTGTTTCATGTATGAAACACTTACAGGTCGACTAAATGACTTAAAAAACAATGGCTTGGATGTTTTTCAGTATTAAGTATTAACCGGTATTTACAGAGAGGGAGGAGGGGCTTGTTATCAGCTTTGAAATTAGCTGATAAAAATCAAAAGGATATAAGTTATGGCATGGATGATGCCTTATTCCCTTCAGTCTGCCGGTGACGGTAACCGGCATCGTATTCATGGGGCGAATGCGTATCTATCGCGAGTCACGTGTTTTTGCCCGGGAGTCTGGAGAGTCTGGAGGCTGTTATGGATAAACAACAACAGGGAGCATCAAGGGCAGAAGGCACTGCAAGCCTGGTTGCTCTGATGGCATCAATGGCGAGAGTCACTCGGGTTGCACCCTTGGCACTTGCTGCCACCTTCTTGCCGGCGACCACTGCGGATGCTCGGCCCGTTACCTTTAATACGCAGCAACAGGTGCTCGCAACATTCGGCAAGCATGTGTTTTTTGACGAATCCCTGTCCACCCCGGGCAACAAGCAGGGCTGTGTGTCCTGCCACGCGCCCGAGCAGGGCTGGACCTTTCCCGACTCCGAAACCAATCTGGGGCCGGTCGGCGCCCCGGGGGCCAAGCCCGGTGATCGGGGCAAGATCAAGCCGCCCACCGTGGCCTATGGCAGTTTTGTTAGACATTTTCAGCCCTGCAATGAAAACAATGGCTTTGGTATACCCGAGTGGTGCGGAGGGCTGTTCTGGGATGGACGTGCCGAAGGCACCGCACCCGATGGCGCTTACCCCCAGGGTAATGGGGCAGTCAGTGAATCGGTGGCCTGGGAGGATCTGCAGCTGAGTCCGCGTTATTACGGTGATTACGCCGCTTTTCTGGGACCGCTGACCGACCAGGCCCTCAATCCGGCCCAGCGACCCAATGTAGAGCAGAACGCCGGTGAGAAGAAGGTATGCCAGCAGGTGAAAACCGCAAAGTACAAGAAACTTTATGAACAGGCCTTTGGCGAGCCCGTCAACTGCCAGAACAACCCCAAACACAACCCTGCCTACCGGGTGGCCTTTAAGCGCATTGCCCTGTCGCTGGCGGCCTACCAGACCTCACCGGATGTGAACTCGTTCAGCTCGCTCAGGGATCTGGCTCTCTATCGGGAGCTGGGCTGCAAAGGCGAGGTCGATTATGCCGAGTACGTCACACCCGAGATTTGCAACGCATTGACATGGCTGAAACAAGACCAGAACACCTGGGGCAAGTTTCCGTTGGCCTTTGTGGGACTGGGGCTGTCGGACTACGAAATCAAAACGATCAACCGCGGCCACGATATTTTTTACGGAATAGCCAGCAATTCAGGTCCTCTGAATGCGGGTAACCCTGCAGGTGAGAACGGCCAGTTGCGTGGTTCTGCAAATGGCCCTATTTCGACGGCTTTTGATGATTTTAAAGATCGAAACGTGGGTATTGCTGCGCTATGCGTAGTATGCCATGCCGATAATCCTGGCGATGACGGTACCGAGCCCAGTCAGCTCTACACCGATCAGGCCTATCATAATATCGGTATTCCCTATAACCGCGAGATACCCGATACCTTAAAGGGAGAAATCATCGGCCTGAAGGGGCATGTTGATTACAATACTTCTGGATCTGAGCTTCATGAAGGTGAGTTCCGCTCGCCGACCCTGCGTGACGTCGCCAAGGGAGAGGAAGACGGCTTCATCAAGGCCTATGCGCATAATGGCTACTTCAAGAGCCTGAAAGGCATTATTCATTTCTACGGCAGCCGGGATTTGAAAAAGCGCTGTGACTTTGTGCCTCAAGATGAGCAAAGAAGGGTTGCCCTTGGTGGACCGGTGATAGCCAACTATGAGGTGATCGATTACCCCATTGTCAATGCCACCGAAGCGGAGGCCCATGCCAATGACTGCTGGCCGGAGCCGGAATTTTTCAATGCCGCTGGGTTTGTGGTCGGTCAGTTTGACTTTTATCCCGAAGAGGAAGAAGCCCTGGCGGCCTACATTCGCGCCTTGAGCGACACCCATATTGCCAAGGCACCGTAACCGCGATATCAGAAAAGCAAAAAGCCCGCTCTGTAAGCGGGCTTTTTTTGAAT
>AZIJ01010458.1_pt1 | contig 12088 bp, 7 predicted proteins | sample 359151 | NCBI WGS metagenome assembly AZIJ01 (sample SAMN02429718, study PRJNA222666) | marine sediment metagenome | biome: Sediment sample; isolation source: enrichment culture of sample MGS-ElMAX(UA) from oil contaminated site at the... | place: Egypt: El Max | collected 2013-01-23 | depth 9.22 m m | reverse complement strand
AACCCTCTTTAACTTCCTAAGCCCCTTTTTTAATATGTTTATTATGCACATTTAATTAAAGCTAATTTTTATTCTAAAATTTATAAAAATGTTGATTTAAATTAACGTTTTTAATTCTATTTATGGGGTAGGTAGTTGAAAAAAATTAATTATTTTTACAGCCTTTTGTGTTTTTCTGCTCTCTGGTTGTGGTGAGGATGGCTCTTTTAGTGCAGGTGGAGTAAGCTTGGGTGGTACTGGGACTGGTGTTCCAATTGGTGGAAGTAATACTAATCCTCCAACCCCAGGCAATCCTGATGAGGATGGGCCAATTCTGATTCAACCTGACCATTTTGAGTTGGTTTATCCATTTCCACAATACCCACAAAATTGTGATGGAATTGAAAGGGTGTTCCAGTTTATTGATAAAGCTTCTGGAAGAGTTATCCTTGAGGGGAGCCGAAGTATATTATCCTCAATGAATAGTCAGGATTTAACTAATGTCGTGTTGCGTTTAAAAGTTAAAAATAATTCTTCTGAAACGGCGTATGAATATATTGAGGCATGTAAAATACCTATAAAAATCATAGATACATTTAATGGAACGAATAAAGAGCTTGATACAAATCAGCATTTTAGTTGTGATGGAGGCGAATATATACAGAGATATCAAACAAATGAGGAAAAAATATATAATTTTGATTTCTATTTACCAAATCGCCCGACATCATGGCAATTTGACTATCAGCCTACATATTCTTTCGGCTTATTATCCGAAAAAACTGTACGAACAGAATGTCCTGTTCTATCAACTTCACTTGTAATTGCTATAGCTGAAAAGTCAGCTCCACCCGCAAAACTTTATCTTGATGATAGAATTATTATTTTACCACCTCCATTGCCGCCTGTTGTAGTTGAACCACCGACAGTGCTACCTATTATAGTTGAACCACCGACAATGTTGCCTGTTGCGGTTGAACCGCCAATAAAACCACCTTTGGTATTAATCAAACGCCGTAATGAATATCTAGAACTATTCGGTTAGAGTCACCTAACTTACGTTTATTTATTGAAAAATAATAATAGTCTGAGCAGGCTATTTGACGAGTTCTGCTACCCATGAAAAAAGATACATTACCTGTTAACCAACCTCTTGGTTTATTTTAATAAGATAATTCATAGCCCATCAGACGAGTCTGGTGGGTTTTTTATCGTGATTATAAATTATTACACTTTCTTATTTTTATATTTAAGTAGTTGTTTTTTTGGGGTTTTAGCTTGTATGTGGATTATTTTAAGCCTAAAAATGTGATTAAGTTCAAATAAAACAATAAAAATGTAGATTAAATAAAACAAATAAAAATGTTCCAAATGAACATTTAATTTGATATAAATGTACAAAATGCACACTTTAAATCCAAGAATAATCTTTCTTTGTCATATAGAGAGCCGGCATGACGATAAAAATGTGTTGCTAATTGTTGAGTTAATTCTTTCTAAGCCCACAAGGAGTGGTTATGTTGAGATTATCCCTTTTAACTGTTGTAACTTCACTGGGATTGGTGGCTTGCGTATCAAGCCCATATTCGCAACCCAAAAATTTACGCTTTCAAGAAAAAAATCAATCAATTAATCAGGTTTTTAATATAAAAAGAGATGAGAAACTTTGTGCTGGAGACACTGCTGATGCCCAGAACTGTCCAATTAATTTTTATATAGACAGTGTTCAGGCTGGCAGTTTTTATATTAATAATGCTGCTCAGTACCATCTAAAACCTGAAACTTATAACTTTAAAGTTAAAAACTGTACTGCTGCCAATGAATGTCAAACCTGCGATGTTGATCTTCGTGCAGATCGCCTAATTGACCATGATTTTATTCTGTCGGTTGATGATGCAGGTAAACCATTTATTTCAAATGGTGGACGGCCTCTCGTATGTTCTGTGAAAAAAGAAGCGCCAAAGTATGTTGCACCACCAGTAGAACGTACTGTAACTGTCAATTTGGCTGCTGACACTTTGTTTAAATTCGATGGCTCATCTTTGAATGACTTGCTTCCAAAAGGTCGTCAGGAAGTCCTAAATGTTGCATCGCAAATTTCAAATGGTTTTGTTTCTGTAAGCCAAATTAGATTGGTTGGTCATACTGACCGCTTGGGTAGTGATGGCTATAACCAACAGCTAGGCCAGAACCGTGCTGACACTGTGCGTAATCTTCTGATTCAAAACGGTGTGAATGGAAATATTGTATCTACTTCAAGTGCTGGTAAACAGCAGCCAGTAACGGATGGTTGTCCGACAGTCAAATCACGTGAAGCATTAAAAGCTTGTTTACAGCCAGATCGTCGGGTGACTGTAGAAATTACCGGTATTACAAAATAATCAACAGTTTAAATATAAATAATTCAAGATCAGGTGGAATATGGCTAAATTTATTGTAATTGAAAAAGATTCTTTAGATAAGATTACGGTTGAAGCAGAACGTATTTTTTTAAGCGAGGCTTCAATTGTACATACTAAAATGCATCGTGAAGATGTGGCTGAGTTTTTGCGTGATGGTAATAACTTAATTCTTAAGCTTAAGAGTGGTGAAGTTGTTGTTATAGAAAACTTTTTTTTGAACTATGAAAACGATGTACATTCGGATTTAGTTTTTGAAGAAGATGGATGTGTACTATATTGGTTCGATGGTGTTTCTAGTTTTGAGGGGATTCCCGGATTAGAAGTTTTACTACCCACTGCAAATACTGCTCAAGTGGGAGGGATTTTACCGTGGTTGGTTGGTGCGGCTGTTGTTGGCGGTATCGCAGCAATTGCTTCTGATAATGATAATGATCAGAAAATACCAGATGGTAGTGTTGCAATTAAAATTGGTACAGATGGTAAAATAACAGGTAGCACTCAGGAAATTCCTACTGGTACTGATGTTATTGTGACTGTTAAAGGGACGGATAAAGATGGAAATGAAGTCACAAAACAAATTTCAACAAAAGTTCAACCAGATGGTAGCTTTCAGGTAGATGTTCCATCTGAAATTGTAGATGGTTCAGACGTGGAAGCGACTTCAACTGCTAAAGATCGCAATGGTCAGAATCGTACTGATACGGATGAACTTGCTGGTTCGGATGATCCTAACTCTAATGGTGGCCTAGATCGTACACCTGGTGCAATTGAGTTAGAGATCACTCCAGATGGCAAGCTTACAGGTACCATTAAGGACGTTAAGCCAGGTGAAGAGGTAACGATTACCGTCAAGGGTGTTGACAAGGATGGTAATCTTGTTGAGGAAGTCATCAAGACTATGGTCAACCCAGATGGCAGCTATACAGCAGAGCTTCCACCAACAACAGGAATTGTTGATGGCTCGCCTTTAGATGCGGAAGCAAAAACCAAGGATCGTAATGGTAATGAAATCTCAGGTAAGGATGATCTGGGTGGTGCAGGTTCACCTGATGGTGGTCTGAACCTTGTACCAGGCAGCATTGACCTGGGCATTGGCACAGATGGTTCACTGACAGGTACAACTGTAGATGTTAAACCAGGTGAAACCGTAACCATTACCCTTAAGGGAATGGACAAGGATGGCAACGTGGTGACGGAAACAGTGACCACTACGGTACAGCCAGATGGCAGCTATACAACCCAACTACCACCAAGCTCAACGATTGCGGAAGGTTCGGCAATTGTTGGTGAAGCAACTTCAACTGACCGCAATGGCGACCCTGTAAAAGGTACTGATGCGATTGGGGCAAGCGGTCAACCGGGTACAGAATTGCCACCATCTGAAATTCCACCAGATGTTGTTGTGCCACCATCACAGCCGGGCGGTGGTTTAGACAAAGTACTAGGAACGATCACGGTTGATATCAATGAGACTGGATCAATCACAGGCACAACAACAGATGTACCGGCAAACAGTAATGTGGTATTAACGATCACAGGTAAAGATGCCAATGGTAACGATGTAGAGATCACCCGTACTGTTCAAACAGATGCCAACGGAGACTACGACTATCAACTGGTTGTAGGTGATGGCATTGTCGATGGTTCATCAGTCGATGTTGAAGCGGTAACCACAGACCGTAACGGCAACAGCATCAATGATACCGATACACTTGCAGCGCAAGGTGACAATGACAACGATCCAAATACACCAGCAGATCCGGGCTTAGATCTTGTTCCAGGAACGATCACGGTTGATATCGAGGATACAGGTTCGGGCTTAATCAGTGGTACAACCACTGACGTTGAACCAGGTGAAACAGTCACTTTGGAGATTCATGCCGAAGATAATACTGATGGTTCACCGATAACTTTTACCAGAGATGTGATTGTTCAATCAGATGGTAGCTATGAGTATCAACTTGTTCCTGCCGATAACATTCGACAAGATTCACCAGTTGATGTTGTAGCAACAACGACTGATCGTAATGGTAATAGTATTAGCGATACTGATAATCTTGCTAATGATTTGCTAGACCTTTATCCAGCAACGATTACAGTTGATATTGATGACAATGGTTCAGGTGCAATTACAGGTACAACCGAGTATGTTGCAACCAGTACGGATGTTGTTCTGACTATCAAGGGTAAAGATGCCAATGGCAATGATGTGGAGATCACCCGTACTGTTCAAACAGATGCCAACGGAGACTACGACTATCAACTGGTTGTAGGTGATGGCATTGTTGATGGCTCGCCAGTAAATGTTGAGGCAACAACAACCAACAGTAAAGGTAATCCAGTCGGCCCTGCAAATGATCAATTACTGGGTCAAGGTGACAATGACAACGACCCATTAACGCCAGAAGATACAGGCTTAGACCTTGTTGCTAGTGCAATTACAGTGGATATCACCAATGCGGATACCACCAAAATCACAGGAACAACAACGGATGTTGCACCAAACAGTACTGTGACCTTAAACATTACCAGTATTGATGATCTTGGTGAAACACGCGTGTTTACTCAGGATGTACAAACTGATGTCAATGGTCACTATAGTTACGATTTGACTGCACAACAAGGTAATGCCATTGATGTTATTGCAACTACACAAGATCGTAATGGCAATGCTATCCAAGCTGATGATATTGCTGAAGCTGTGGTTAAAGCAGATAGTGATTCGAATGTAACTAATGGCGATAACGTTGTTACAGGTAGTTCAGGGAATGACGTACTTGCAGGTGATATTGGCGGCTTATACACCAACTTTAAAGCAGGTCAGGATTATAATGTTTCTGTGGTACTTGACCTTTCAGGCAGTATGGCATGGGAGTTGGGGGATAATACCAGCCCAGAACCAGGTGAATTAAGTCGTGTCGAAATTGCGAAATTAGGATTAAAATCTTTCGTGCAACAAATGGCTTACCACGATGGAACAATCAATTTACAGATTGCTTCTTTTAGTGCCGCTGGTGGTAATGGAAATGCTTACAATCAGGCCTTTATGACGGTTAACCAAGCCAATTTGCAGACAATTTTGGATTATATTGATGCAATGAATACGGGTGGTGGCACTTATCCCGAACTCGGCTTTGATAAAGCCACCAATTGGTTTAATAGCACTGATATCGCAAATGCAACAGCGAATGGTTTTGAAAATCAAACTTATTATCTCACAGATGGTGATCCGTCTGTTGCGAGTCCAACAACACGCGATACGGCATTTACTCCGCTGGCTGCCATTAGTAAAGTCTATGCAGCGGGTATTAGTGCAGCAGTTGCCCTAAGCAATGTAGAACGTTATGACAATACTGATATCAATGGTGACTTAGTTGCAGGTGCGTGGAATGGAGCTAACCATGGTACGGCGCAACGCTTTACGGAACAGGACAAACTGATTTCTTACCTCATTAGTGGCAAAGAAAACTGGACACCTGCTGATGTTGGAAACGATATCGTCAAAGGTGCGGCTGGCGATGACATCCTCTTTGGTGATGGGCTGAATACCGATTGGATTACTTGGGCGACTAAAGATACGTTACAGTATTCTCCATACTCAGGTTATCCAACACTGATTGCATACCTCAAATCTGAAGTCACAGGTGGCGCAGAACCAACGCAAGTACAAATCTATGATTTTGTGAAAAACAATTATCAAAACTTTGTTGATGCAGATGCGGCTGATCCACGTACCAAAGGTGGTCATGATACTCTCTATGGCGGTGGTGGTGATGACATCCTTATGGGTGGTGCAGGTCAGGACACTGTGTATGGTGGTTCAGGGAATGACATTATTTCTACAGGTCGTGATGATTATCTTGTGACAGGTACAGATCCAAATACAGGTGAAAACATCTATGACCTGAATACCACTGTCCCTGTGGTCGATACTATCGGTTATGAAGTGTTGAATATTACTGATGCAACCGGCGGTAATGGTACAGATACTTGGATTGATTATGATGATAATGATCAAATTGAGTTTGGTACAGATTTCTTTGATGGCTTATTAGCAGATCAGAGCAATATTGCCGATTACATCACCGTAGAAGACGATGGCAATGGTAATGCCGTGTTGAAAGTTGACCGTGATGGTACAGGTACGACACATCAGGCATCTGACTTGTTGATTATCGAAAATCAGGCAGGTTTAAGCTTGCAAGACCTACTTGATCACAATCAAATCGTGATCGGTTAATCCATGCATCAGTGATCGGCTTTCGGGTTGATCACTGATTTTTTTAAATCCCTCTTGTGCCGCAAGAGGGATTTCCAGATTTAAAAAATACTGAATTGATGTGCATAAATGCTGTAAGGCATCTTTTGACATCCAGGCAGTTAGTGTGGATTTACCAGATTTTTAAACCATGAATTCAATTAAATTACGGTTAGGGTTAATTCTTTTTTTACCTTTTCCGCTATGCATGTCAAATGTGCAGGCTGAGACATTCCAAGACTATTTGCATTCCGCCAGAAATGGAATCAGTCAACTTTTTGTTCCAAAACCAGCCAATGACAGCAATAGGGTTAGCCTACAAAAGTTGAGCAATTTTCAGTTGGACACGTCATCCGTACAGGAGACTCTACCAACGGTTGGCATTCCTAAAAGTGGCCGCAATAGACTGACTGAACTGTCAGGCATAGGTGGATATGAGGTGGGATTGGTCGAGGCAATACAACAAGCATTGCAACGACGGCCAGAAATTACTCAGGGTATTGCCAGTATTGCAGGACAGGCTGCCAATATTGATGTTGCCAAGGCACAGTATTATCCACAAATTTCAGGTGGTGTCAGTACGGCTGACTTAAATTCGAGTGAACGCGGGCAACAGCTTCTGACTTTGTCTGCAACACAAATGCTCTATGACTTTGGCAAGGTCAAGGGGTCTGTACATATTGAAGAAGCAAAATTATTGCAGGAACAGGCAAAGACATTGATCAATATAGATGACATTGCCTTTCAAACGGCAAATGCCATCGTCAATATTAAACGTTATCAGGAAATTGTAAAAATTGCCGATCAGCAAATTGAGGGTATTTCCCGTATCGCTGAAATCGCAAATTTACGGGCAAAAGCAGGTATTAGCAGCCAGGCAGATCCTGTACAGGCGCAATCTGATCTGGAAGCAGCTAAATCAAATAAAATTATTCAGGAAACCCAACTTAGACAATATCAGCAAAAACTACGCACCTTATTGGGCTATGAGGTATCAAATGTGCAGTTTAAGCTGCCTGATGATCTTGTGCGCAATGCAGCTTTATACACTGAACCAGACTTGGTGCAAATTCCAGATATGATGGCTGCCCAGGCTGGGATACAGATTGCAAAATTTCAAAAAGAGCAAATTAAGTCAAGTGTTTATCCAACAATCAATGTCAAGGCAAGCCTGAGTCAGGCCTTGAATGGCCGAAATCCCAATAACAACAAAGATGATGGTTTTTATAATTCAATCATGCTGGAAGCCAGTAGTAATTTTTTTCAGGGTGGTGCAGTCAGTTCAAGGCAGCGTTCAGCCAGCTATGCCGAAGAGGCGGCAAAAGCCCAAGCCAATACCACTTATTTGAATGTACTTGATCAGGTCAGGCTCATTCGTGAAGAAATTGAGAATAAACAAAGGCAGATTCAGATTTTGACTGCACGTAGGGAAACCACAGTTCGGACTAGGGAACTGTATCAGGAACAATATAAATTAGGGACACGAACAGTGGTTGATCTTTTAAATTCAGAACAGGCGATTCACAGCGCAGCTCAGGAAATTGAAACGGCTAAATACGATATTTACGCTGGTTTGGTTAAATATATTCAGGTCACGGGTCGTTCTCGAGAACTCTATCATTTAAACAATACAGTCATTCAAGGGTTTGAGATTCAGCCATGAGCAAAATTAACTATCAGCCATGGCTTAAAGCCATTTTGATGATTGCAAAACATTATCGTATTGAACCATCAGAGGAGCGAATCCGCTTGCAACTGGAATGGAATCCAAACCAGACCGTTGATGACATTCTGTATACTGTGACCCGACAAGTGGGAATGAATCTGCGTAAAGTTGACTTTGGTATAGAGATTCTCAATCCATGGCGCTTACCAGTATTGTTTGAAATGCAGGATGGGCAGGTTGGGGTACTGGATAAAGTCGATGCTGAGGGCAATGCCAGTGTTCAGTTTAGTGGGGATCAGGATCTGGCTCAGACTTTAACACTGGATGTATTATCCGAGAATGTTGCGCATATTTATATTTTGCGTCCTGAAAAATCAATTCCAGATATACGCATTGATGAATATATAAAGCCTTATGAAGCGAGCTGGTTTTGGTCAATCGTGCTAAAGGACTGGAAACGTTACATTGACATTATGTTTGCTTCATTGCTAGCAAACATTCTAACTTTGGCAACCATCGTTTTTTCAATGAATGTCTATGACCGTGTGGTGCCCGCACAGTCGGTTCCAACTTTGTGGGTCTTGGCTGGAGGCGTGTTGATCGCTGCAATCTTTGAGTTTAGTTTGCGAGTGGCGCGTATCTACCTATCTGACATTATTGGAAAACGTGCAGACCTCACCATTTCAGACCGGGTTTTCGGCCACGCTTTGAGGATTAAGAACAAAGAGCGTTCTAAATCAACAGGCACATTCATTTCGCAAATCCGTGAACTGGAGGGCGTTCGTGAACTGGTGACTTCAACCACAATTTCTGCGATTGCAGACTTACCATTTTTCTTACTGTTTCTGGTGATTTTCTGGTTGATTGGTGGAAGCCTATTCTGGGTGATGGTACTTGTGGTGCCATTGATGATTATTCCTGGAATTTTAATCCAGAAGCCTTTGGCAAAACTGGCGCAAGAGGGAATGCGTGAGAGTGCCATCCGTAATGCCACATTGGTCGAAGCCGTGCAGGGCATTGAAGACATTAAACTGTTACGGGCAGAATCACGCTTCCAGAACCAATGGAACCATATGAATGAAATATCCGCAGATATTTCAATGCGTCAACGCAAACTGGTTGGTGTGATGACGACATGGACGCAGAAAGTTCAGGGTTTAACCTTTGCTATTGTGGTGCTGGTGGGGTGCTTTGCGGTAATGAAAGGTGAAATGACCACAGGCGCCCTGGTAGCCTGTTCGATTCTTTCATCGAGAATGTTGGGGCCAATTGCCCAAATCTCAGGGGTGTTGGGGCGTTTACAGCAAGCCAAAGTTGCTAAAACCAGCCTCGATGAATTGATGAAAAAGCCTGTAGATCAACCCCCTCGTGCCAACCTGATTCATCGTCCTGCATTACTTGGACACTATGAACTGAATAATGTGGTGTTTCAATATGGCAAGGATGATCCAAAACCAACCCTTGCCATTAAACAACTTGAGATTAAGGCTGGTGAAAAAATTGCCATTCTTGGGAGTAATGGTGCAGGAAAATCAACCTTGCTGCAATTGCTGGCGGGTATGCAGGAACCTGTACAGGGGCGAATCAGGTTGGATGAAATTGACCTGGGCTTGATTGATCCATCGGATGTGCGTCGGGATATGGGATTGCTGAATCAAAATTCACAGCTGTTTTTTGGTACGGTCAGGGAAAACTTAAAGTTGGGCGCGCCTTTGGCAAGTGATCAGGAAATTTTAGATGCCTTGAATATGGTTGGCGCGCTCGGTTTTGTTCAGGATAAAAAAGAGGGATTGGACCATCAGATATTAGAGGGCGGCACTGGCTTCTCAGGTGGTCAAAGACAGGCGTTGTTACTGGCGCGTTTATTGATTCGTCAGCCGAACATTTTGTTGTTGGATGAACCGACAGCAGCCATTGATGATATCTCTGAACAAAAGTTTATTGAACATTTAAAAGGATGGCTTGGGCAGAAAACCCTGATTATTGCAACACACCGTCGCGCGGTACTGGAACTAGTGGATCGGGTGATTGTTGTTCACGATGGGAAAATTGCAATGGATGGTCCGAAAAATCGGATATTGAAATTATCACCAGCAAACACGGCAGAGGTGGAGGCATGAGTCCACAAGTAAATGGAAAAAATGCATTAAAGATGAAAGAGCTGGCTCCACCTTTACCTAAGATCAGCCTGTTTATCTGGATTGTATGTATTGGATTGCTAGTGCTTCTGCTGTGGGCATGGTTTTTTAAGCTGGAAGAGGTGTCTACAGGAACGGGTAAGGTGATTCCCTCATCAAAGGAGCAACTCATCCAGTCCCTTGAGGGTGGTATTCTGACTAAACTAAATGTGCATGAGGGTGAAATTGTCGAGCAAGGTGAAGTTTTGGCACAGCTTGATCCAACCCGACTGGAATCTAATGTGGGTGAATCCGCATCGGTATTGCTGGCGGCAAGGGCAACCGCAGCCCGTTTGCGTGCCGAAGTGAATGGTACTGCATTAAGTTTTCCTGCCGAGGTTTTAAAAGACCCTGCCTTGGTCAATGAAGAAACAGCACTGTATCAGTCACGTCGTTCCAATCTGGAAGAATCACTGGCAGGTTTAAAACATGCCCTCATTTTGGTGGAGCAAGAGCTGAGCATGACTGAACCCTTGGTTGCCAAGGGTGCTGCCAGTGATGTGGAGGTGTTACGTTTAAAGCGGCAGGCCACGGACATCCGCAACCAGATGAGTGATGTCCGTAACCAATATCTGGTCAAGTCGCGTGAAGAACTGGCAAAGGTCAATACGGATATTGAAACACAGTCTCAGATTGTGAAAGGGCGTACCGATACACTCAGCCGTACCGTCTTTAAGTCACCTGTACGAGGGATCGTAAAAGAAATAGATGTCATGACTTTAGGTGGTGTGGTTTCACCAAATGGTAAGTTGATGACCATTGTTCCACTGGATGAACAGCTTTTGGTTGAAGCTCGCATCTCCCCACGTGATATTGCGTTTATTCGACCGGATCAGGAAGCACTGGTGAAATTTACTGCCTACGATTATGCCATCTATGGTGGACTGAAAGGCAAGGTCACTGTCATTTCCCCAGATACCTTGCGTGATGAGGTGAAGCAGGACCAATATTACTATCGAGTCTATATCCGTACAGATTCAGATAAGTTGGTCAATAAAACTGGGAAGCAATTTAGTATCACACCAGGTATGGTCGCCACCGTTGATATTCGTACAGGGGAAAAATCTGTACTGGATTATCTGATCAAGCCGTTTAATAAGGCAAAAGAAGCTTTACGTGAAAGATAGTGTGATGTTGAGGTAATGAAATTTTTTCTTTGTAACCTCTCTTTTTTCTAAAACTCTTTCTCTATCCATAGTTTTTACATGGAATACTTCGATGATCACGGAACAAGAACATAAAATTATTGGCATGATTTACGATGCTATTTTAAATCATAAGTGGGATCAAGTACTTGCCGAGATTGTAAAGTACACGAATAGCCACTCAGGCATTCTGACGATTCTGGACCAATTGGAACCTATGTCCAATCTCACTTATACCCATAATTTACCTCAAGAGCTTGTCAAAATTTATCAAGATGAGGAAATTAGGGTGCTGGATATGGAGATTCATCAACCAAAACTAAAGCAGGCAGGTGGAGTTGGACATGCGGTAACGATGGATTGGTCGCCATATGCGACCATGCCTAATACAAAAGAAAATATATTATATGAAAAATGTATGTAAGCGTCCGCTGAATCCCATACCAATTTTAATTCGATTT
>AZIJ01000580.1_pt1 | contig 12164 bp, 10 predicted proteins | sample 359151 | NCBI WGS metagenome assembly AZIJ01 (sample SAMN02429718, study PRJNA222666) | marine sediment metagenome | biome: Sediment sample; isolation source: enrichment culture of sample MGS-ElMAX(UA) from oil contaminated site at the... | place: Egypt: El Max | collected 2013-01-23 | depth 9.22 m m | reverse complement strand
TCTTTTTTTCAAGTCAATTTATTATCCGCGATTCGGGTTAATTTAGGAATTTATTATCGAGCCTATGAGCAGTATCCGCAGGGAAAAGGTTTGGTGATTGAACCTACTTTGGGATTTAACTATACGGATTTAGAGGGGGATTTAGGCGCTTTGGGGAAAGTGGTTGCAGTAGAGAAAGATTGGTTTGAATACTTTGGTGGTGCGCGTTTTCGTTACAACACAGACTCTCCTTGGAACATTGCTGCTCAATATACTTATGGCACTGAACAAACACAAATTGCTCAAGCATATGTAGGATATCGCCAAAAAGTATTCTCAGCACCTATCAACTTTAGAGTTGGATATCGTTATGTATCTCAGGATTATAAAAGTGGTAGTTTTAAATGGGATACTGAGCAGAAAGGTCCTGTAGTAGGGATTGGCTTTTGATTATTTTATTATATTGAATGTGAAGTTTATTATATTATCCATAGCGTCTATATAGTGACACTTTTTGACATACCCCATTTGGGGGGTGGAGAAATATTGAAAAAAGTATAATAATGCACAAAATATGATTTTTATGAAAAGTAATTATCAATGGATGAGGTGTATTCTTTCAATTTCATGACAATATTTTGAGATGAAAACACTAATAAAAATAGGGAATCAGAATTTCTACTGTTCATAAGTGGGGGTGACATTGTGTTAGTAAATAAATTGGCAGAAAAAGAAGATAGGCATGAGCTTTATCCTGTTAAGGAGGTGCAGGCTTTGTATATTATAAAACTGCAATACCAGGCTTTAGAGGAGGAAATAGCAAAACTTAAAAAAGAAAACTGGCACCTAAAGCAGCTTTTATTAAGAAATGATAAGTGAGGCTTAAACTCACTTTAGCAAAAACTCTTCTACAAGATTGTAAACAATTTGCTTTTGTTTGGGGGGGAGTTTCGAAATTTTTTGAGGTAAATCATCCATATATAGCTGTAGATTCTTGTGGCTATCGTTAGAGTCTTGTTGAGCTGATAGGTCAGTTTCCCCAAATCTTAACCAATGTGTAGACACATTTAGCCAAGCTGCAAGTATTTGTAGTTTATCTTGGCTAGGAATAGCATTACCTAACAACCAATTATTTGCAGTTTGTACACTTACTGAGTTACCACTAAAACGAATGTTAAATTCTTTAGCCAACCATGTAGGACTATTGGTAGGCCAATTTTTTGCTAACAATAGTTGTTTCAATCGTTGGCTAAATGCTTCTTTTTCTTTAAATTCCTTCATTAAAAACTAATACCTAACGCTTGTTAAGTTCGTAACTTTAACAGTTTTGATATCAAGTTTTGATTGATGTAAGTATCTTTATGACAATTCTAATACACTTTATTTTATTGAATATTTCACGTTTAAAATCTTAATAAAGCACAAGTTGATAAAAAATCAAATTTTAAATCAAATATTGATTGATAAAAAATTAAAGTGAAATTAGAATCAGTCGAGATAGGGGTTAGATCTATTTTCTCGAATTTCAATTTTAGAAATGGAAAAGACAATAGGTTAAAACTGCTTGCTTGAGTTAGGCGAGTCATTACTGAACTTCATAAACCCAACTCCAGATATGGGAATGTGTATGTTTGGAAAAATGAAAGTTTAGACTTTATAAAATAGGAAATGTTTAAATGAAAAAATCTTTTCAATTGTCAGCTATCGCAATTGCAATTGCTGCATCAAGTTCAGTCATGGCTGATGTTCAATTATCTATTGATGGTACACCTTTAAGTACAACAATTTCTGCTGGTACAGGCGTGAATGTAATTGCACAAAACAATGCGACTTTAAATTCAGGACCAACAGGTGAAGGGACTGTAACATTGGCCACCACGGGAACGCCAAGTAGTGTTTCAAATGTAGCTTATGATACGATTTATACTCGTACTGAGACACAACAACAATCCTCTCAAGTCTACACGCCTGAAAAACTTGAATTCACTTCAGCAAATAAAGATGGTACATCGGAAAAGACGATTAGCCGTACTGCTGATGTTAGCTATGATGCTAATGGTGATTTGAGTGGTTTGAATAATATTGTTCAAACCAATCTTGGTGCACCTGATGCAGATTGGGTATTTGATAATGCAAATGCAACAACTCTTTCTGAAGAGTCTCTTACTTTAGGTAAAAAATCCACTGGTGCAGAGAATGCGCTAACAATTACTAAAACCGATGCAAGTGGTTCAGCAACAACAGAAGTCACTGCTTCTGGTGTTACAACTGGTACGGTAACTGCGGATACCATTATTGTTGATGGTACAGATGTTAAAGCGACTTTAGATCAACATACAACTGACATTGCAGCAAATACAGCAGCAATTGCTCAAGAAGTTATTGATCGTACAAATGAAGTTGCCCGTTTGGATGGTCGTGTTGACCAAGAGGTTGCTGATCGTACAAATGAAGTAGCTCGTTTAGATGGTCGTGTTGATCAGGAAGTTATTGATCGTACAAATGAAGTAGCTCGTTTAGATGGTCGTGTGAATCAAGAAATTGCTGATCGTATGCAGGGTGATGCTGATACACTGGCAGCAGCGAATACCTATACAAATGATCAAGTTGCAAATGAAGCAGCAGCTCGTATTCAAGGTGATGCTGATACATTAGCAGCAGCAAACGTTTATACAAATGATCAAGTCGCAAATGAAGCAGTAGCTCGTGCAGCAGGCGATCAGGCAATTCGTAATGATATTGCTACAAAAGTAACCACAAATGAATTAGAAGTTAATGGTTCAAGTACTTTTAATGGTGCTGTAACTGTAAACAATGTTAAATCTACAACAACAGTAGATCAGGCGGGTACGCCAGCAACAACACCAGAGTTTGGTGCAGATGTGGATGGCGATAATCGTCCAGACACCTTAATTCAAACTAAAGAGCAAACGGATGCTGTGACTGTTAGCAGCCAAACTCAAGCTTATAATGAGAATAATTTAACATTCTCTTCAAAAGTTCAAAAAGGTACACAGACTACAACAGATCAATATACAGCTGAGATTATTTATGATCAAAATGGTGTAGCAACTTATGGTCCAAATGTAGCAAATGGCCAAGCTGTTACATCTGATTTAGAGACTATTGCTGAAGATTCAATCATTGTTGGTAAAGAAACAGCGGATAGCGAAACGGCATTAACGATTCGTAGCAAAGATGCAAATGGTGAGTCTGCTACTGTAGTTACATCAAAAAGCGTTACGACAGGTAATGTATCTGCTTCAACAATTACTTTAGCAGGTAAAGACTTGGCGACAACAATTGCTGAAGGTGATGCAGCAACTTTAGCTTCTGCAAATAACTATACAGATGCAACTGCAACAACATTACGCGGGGAAGCAGCCGCAGAAACAACACGTGTAAACCAAGCAATAGCTGATGGTGATGCTACAACTTTAGCTTCTGCAAATGGTTATACTGATGCAACTGCAACAACATTACGCGGGGAAGCAGCCGCAGAAACAACACGTGTAAACCAAGCAATAGCTGATGGTGATGCTACAACTTTAGCTTCTGCAAATGGTTATACTGATGCAACTGCAACAACATTACGCGGGGAAGCAGCCGCAGAAACAACACGTGTAAACCAAGCAATAGCTGATGGTGATGCTACAACTTTAGCTTCTGCAAATGGTTATACTGATGCAACTGCAACAACATTACGTGGTGAAGCTGCTGCTGAAACAACCCGTGTAAATAAAGCAATTGCTGATGGTAATACTGCAACTTTAGCTTCTGCTAATAGCTATACCAATGCACGAGTAAATCAATTGAATAGTCGTGTAGATGATGTAGAGAAAACTGCTTATCGTGGTATTGCAATTGCTTTAGCAGCACAACAAGCAATTCCAAGTATTCAACCAGGTCAAATTGCTGTATTTGGTGGTGTAGGCCATTATGAAGGTGAAACAGCTGGTGCAGTTGGCCTAGTTGGTGCTTTGAATGATCGTACATCACTAAGTGCTGCACTTGGTTTCGCTGGTGGTAATGAAGTTGGTGGTCGTGTAGGTGTTGCTTACGTTTTTGGTGGTAAGTAATCTATAGTAGAATCAAAAATAATGAAGAAAACCTGAGTTTTTAAATAAATTTCGGGTTTTCTTTCAAAGTATTCTTTTTAAGGTTGTCTCTACCCAGCAAAGAGACAACCTCTTTTTTTATTTAAATAAAATAATTACCCAAGTAAAGAAAATAATGGCTAAAGAAACAAATTGAGCTGCGCTACCCATATCTTTCGCATTCTTAGACAATTCATGTTTTTCCAAAGAAATACGATCTACAACAGCTTCGATAGCTGAATTAAATAACTCAACGATAATTGCTAATAGGCAAACAGCGACCATTAATGCTTGTTCTAACGCCGATACATGAACAAAGAAACTCAATGGAATGAGAATTATATTGAGCAAAATGACTTGTCTAAATGCGGCTTCATGACTAAAAGCAGCCTTGAATCCAGCAAGTGAATAGCCTGTCGCGTCAAAGATTCGTTTAAGACCATTTTTGCCTTTATAAGGAGAATAAAGAGACATAGTGAAAGGAGAAAGAAAGGGGGATATGCCTATTATAAAATTAAAAATAGGATTCGGGATTGGCAATACATCGCAACAATGCATCAAAATTTTAGTGCTTATTGCAATATTGTATGCAAGTTAAACAGATTTGAATTGTCAAATTTGCCTATGCTAAGGATAATAAGTGCTGATTTTCTATAGGACAGTTCTGCATGAAAATTATCGCAGATGAAAATTTGGCATTTACCGATTATTTCTTCGCGGAATTTGCAGAAATTCAGCATAAAGCAGGGCGAACACTTACACATGCTGATGTTGAAAATGCTGATGCATTGCTAGTGCGATCAGTCACAAAAGTAAATCATGATCTTATTGACCAAACAAAAATTAAGTTTGTGGGTAGTGCAACGATTGGGACTGATCATTTAGATATTCAAGCTTTAGAGCAAAAACATATTCGATGGAGTAATGCAGCGGGTTGTAATGCTCAAGCCGTAGCTGAATATGTAATTACTGCTTTATTGCATTTAAATATTGATCTATTAGAACAAAATAGCGCATTTACGTTGGCTATTGTGGGTTTGGGAAATGTTGGAAGCCGTCTTGCTGTAATGGCACAACTCCTTGGTTGGCATGTGATCGGATATGATCCATATGTTCAACTTGATGGTATCGAAAATGTCGCTTTTGAGCAGCTTTTAAAAAGAGCTGATGCGATTTCAATTCATGTACCATTAACAAAATCAGGCGAATATCCAACACAGCATTTATTTAATCAAGCTGCTTTTGCTCAAATGAAAGATTCGACGATTTTAATTAATAGTGCGCGTGGACCAGTGATTCAACAATCTGCATTAATTGAAAATATTGAGCAGACAAAACGCCAAGTGGTATTAGACGTGTTCGAGTTTGAGCCAGAAATTTCACAGCAATTACTAGATCAGCTCGCTCTGGCAACGCCACATATTGCAGGTTATAGCTTGGAAGGTAAAGCGAGAGGTACACAGATGATCTATGAGGCATTTTGTAATACCTTTGGTTACAAGGCATCGAAACGATTTGAAAGCCAATTGCCTTATGTGGAACAGTATTTTGAGCAGCATGATTTAAAAACTGCGCTCAAACAGCATTTGACTCAAATTTATAATATTGCTGAAGATGATCGACAACTTCGTGCTTGTGTTGAAGCGAGTAAGGTTGAACAAACAGCGTTTGATCTACTGCGTAAGAATTATCCATTGCGCCGTGAGTGGGCTGCACATGGAGGGCCTAAAGCGTGAGTGAGACAATGAATCGTTATCAACCGACATGTTCTATCGAGGCACTCAAAGCACGTGCAGCAATGTATCAAAAAATCCGTCAGTTTTTTGCTGAGCGTGGTGTTTTGGAAGTGGAAACTCCTATTCTCTCACAGGCAGGCGTGACGGATGTTCATTTAGCATCAGTACAAGTGCAGCGTCATATTTATGGCAAGTTAAACACGCAATATTTGCAGACCTCGCCAGAGTTTCCAATGAAGCGCTTATTGGCCAGTGGTAGTGGGGCAATTTATCAAATCTGTAAAGTATTTCGTGATGATGAACATGGTCGTAAGCACAATAGTGAATTTACAATGTTGGAATGGTATCGACCAGCTTTAGATTTAAAAGGGCTGATGCATGAAACAGCTGATTTACTGGAGCTTTGCCTATCACACCGTTTTGGTGAAGTTCGTCCTTATCTTTTAAGCTATAAGCATGCATTCCAAGATCGTTTAGAGATTAATCCTTTACAAGCAAGCTTAGAGCAGTTGAAGGGTGTAGCAAATCGAGTTGGATTGAACCTTGATCTAGGTGATGATCGCTTAGCCTATATGGATTTATTATTTTCCCATTTTGTTGAGCCGAGCTTAGGTTTTGATGGGCCTGTTTTTCTGATTGACTTCCCTCCTGAAATGGCCTCTTTAGCGAAGGTAAAACAAGATGAAGATGGGGAACTTGTTGCAGCGCGTTTCGAGGTTTATATCGAAGGTTTAGAACTTGCCAATGCATATGATGAATTGTTAGATGCAGATGTTTTAGCCGCTCGTTTTGAAGCCGATAATACTGAGCGTTTAAAGCAAGGTTTGCCAATAATTCCGACTGATCAGAACTTATTAGCGGCTTTACCTAATATGCCCGAATGTTCTGGCATTGCCTTGGGAATAGATCGTTTGTTGATGGTCTCAATGAATAAGATGAAAATTGACCAAGTGATTGCATTCCCAGCTGAGATTGCATAGTAAAAAATCTTTAAACTATTTATAGAAACTGCATTAGTAGCTGGATCAATCCAGCTTGCCGATTGGTTTTGGTCTTTTTAAAAATAGATTTTAGATGTTTTTTGACGGTATCTAACTGGATTTCGTGGGTGAGCGCAATTTCTTTGGTCGTTTTGCCTTCTAGTAATTGCTCACATATCTTATGTTCCACAGGTGTGAACATAAATAGTTGTGTATAAAGCTCTTTCTGATATTTAGGGCGGTGTTGAAGCCCAGAAAATGTTGCAAGTAAAACGGGACGTAATCCAAAAATTTTATGTGTCCTTTCTGGGCTAAGTAAGTCTAATGTTAGAAATAAATCATCGCTGAGCATCATGATTTTCGTCTGTTCTTTAGAATCAAGTTGTCTATGATTTTTATATTTTCTTTCTAATTCTATAAGGTTTTGATCAAACAGCTGCTGATGATGTTCATTCAGGCTAAAACGACGCTGTTTAATTTGAATCAGCTCATTATTTTCAAATAACTGTTCTGCCTCAGCATTTATCTCTAAGATATCACCATTTAGATTAATAATCGCAATCGGCTGCTTCATCTTTTGGATCAATTGTGATCCGAGAAGCGTCATTGTTGAATATTCAAAATGATGTCGATATTGCTGAATTTTTTGTTGTAATACTGGCAAAATCTCATAGATCGGTTGTAATTCTGAACAAGTTAAGCTACCTCGATTTTGGCTACTGAGGAAAGCTAAAATAACACAAACTTTTTGATCATATATGACTTGAATCGCAGAACAGAATCTTAAATCTAGTGGTTGTAATACTTGTTGATAGACTTCAGTTTGGGTGATTTCATGTTCTTGAAAATGTTGTGAACAATGCATCCAACCATTCATTGGCGCTAGTAACATTTTTTTTAAGCGAGGGTCATCGTCTATGGCTAGACGGATTTGTTTTAAAGCGGCTTGTTCGAGTTGATTCTCATCAAGATTTACGCCGTGATGGACACTGAAAGACAGAGCTTGAACTTCCAGATCAACGGCTAAAAGCTGTGATGCTTGAACACTAAAATAGAGATTGAGCTGTTCTAGAAAATTAATCCAATCATCTGCATGTTGAACCTTATTCAATATTTCGGTAATGACACAGGGCTGGATTTGATTCATCTAAAAAATCCCATAAAAATGAATAAAATACATTTCCATATATAGTATATGGGTTTTACGAAAATGAAATCCAAGAACAGAAAAAATGTAATGTTTTTTGCAATTATCTGATGGAGTAAATCTTATTTTAGATGCTTATTATTGTAGGAGGTTTAGACTACCTAAGCCCATTGCAATGAGCTTAGGTTGGAAACTGATTAGCAGCGACCTTTCTTCGCTTGACCAGGAGGACAGAAATTACCTGAACCACCATGGTTATGATCTGGATCAACGACGACACTGCCGTGAGGTGTGTGTACAGCACAACCTGATAATCCGACAAAGAATAATGCACTTAAGCACAATAAAGTTTTTTTCATGATTTCATCCCAATCTTTATGTTTATTCCATAGAAACTTTAAGGGTATATTCAATTTTCTACTAGATCAAAAATGAAATTTTTAACTGATATTTGTATCAATGACGATATATAAAAGCCTCAAATATGAGGCTTATTTTCAATTGAATTTATTTTCAGATTTTAAAAAGGTAATTTAGTCAGTTGATTAAGGAAGTGTGGAATGACTCTAGGCTCTAATAAGATTGTCACGACGACACCATAAGCAGCTCCCCAAAGGTGAGCGCTGTGATTGATGTTGCTATTGCCGCGTTTCCCTGACCAGATGCTATATGCGACATATAAAATTGCAAAAATAATTGCTGGTACTGGAATGAAAAATACAAAAATTAAGTTCCAAGGTTGAAACAGAATATAGGCAAATAAAACTGCAGATACGGCTCCTGAAGCACCTAGGCTCGCCCATCTGACATCATTTTTATGTTTCAAATAGCTTGGTAGTATCGCAAAAATCAAACCACCTAGATAAAACAACACAAAGCCCATGTCGTAAAAAAACTGACGATAAAAACTCTCAATGATATTCCCAAAAAAGAACAGGGTAATCATATTAAAAAGTAAATGTGTACCATCAGCATGAACAAAACCATGGGTAATGAAACGATCAAATTGACCACGTTGCATTGCAGGAGGCCAAAAAATCAGACGGTTCATCACTGCCTGATTGGAGAATGCCAATAAAGAAATTGCAACTGTGATAATGATAAGAGTCACAGTATGGCTAAAGGGTAGATGTAACATAAATGTTTTAAATTGATCAGTGTCTAAGCAATAATGCCATTAAAAACTTAATAAACAATGATCTTGCATATAATTCCTACAAAAATGGTTGATTTTTTTTTATTACCCTCCATCTTCGGTTAATATAACGACATCAGCTTGAGGATTATTGTTATGTCGACTGAGAACACCAACACTGCTGTCGCAGAAGAAATTCCAAACCTTTTGATTACTCCCTCTGCACAAGAGTATTTACGTGATTTATTAGCAAAGCAAAATACTCCAGGAATTGGCGTTCGTGTTTTTGTAGAGCATCCAGGTACACCACGTGCAGAGTGTTGTATGGCTTATAGTGCACCTGAAGAAATTGTGCCAACAGACTATAAGCAGGATTATCCAGATTTTCCAGCCTATGTAGATGCACCATCAATTCCATATTTGCTTGATGCTGTAATTGACTACAACAAAGATCGTTTTGGTGGACAATTAACATTCCGTGCACCTAATTCGAAGGTTCCACGTGTTGGTCCAGATGCTTCAATTGAAGAGCGTATTACTTATGTACTTCAATCTGAAATTAATCCGAGCTTAGAAGGGCATGGTGGTAACTGTAGTCTTGTTGAAGTTCAGGATGATGCAGAACACGGCCTAACTGCTGTATTAAAATTCGGTGGTGGTTGCCAAGGTTGTTCAGCGATTGATGTAACTTTGAAGCAAGGTGTTGAAACCACATTAAAGCAACATGTTCCTGAGTTACAGCGTGTCGTTGATCAAACTGACCATAGCCAAGCAGAAGGCGCATATTTTAAGTAAAAAACTTGAAATATCATCTATTGGAAAAGGCCCTTTCGAGGGCTTTTTTCATGTCAGAAAAATATCAGTAAATATTTTTCTTTGTTTCATAACAAGATGTAGAACAAAAAAGATGAATATATAAATAATAATAATTATCATTTGTATTGAGTTTTATTTATTTTTTGTTAGAATTCTCCTAAATTTTTTAAGCAAATCTTAAAATTTGTCATGTTTAGGTGGGAATATGTCCAATAAATTAGCTCGTCAATCACTACTCGCTATTTCTGTTCTTGGTAGTATGATGGCAATCGCGAATGCGAACGACACTCAGACAAACGAAGTTACTCAACTAGAAAAAATTGTGATCACAGCAAGTGGCTTTGAGCAAGATATTAAAAAAGCTGCTGCTTCTATTTCAGTTCTCACACAAGAAGAAATTAATAAAAAAGCTTATCGCGATGTCACTGATGCGTTGAAAGATGTACCTGGGATTGTGGTCACGGGCGGTGGAAGTTCAAGTGATATTAGTATCCGTGGTATGGGCAGTGCTTATACAGTCATTATGGTTGATGGAAAAAAAGTAAACACGCGTTCTGTAAGACCAAATAGTGATAACTCTGGAATTGAACAGGGATGGTTACCTAATATTGGTGCGATTGAGCGCATTGAAGTGATTCGTGGCCCAATGTCAGGCTTATATGGTTCTGATGCCATGGGCGGGGTAATTAACATTATTACCAAGAAAAATACCAATGAATGGACTGGATCAGTCAAGTTAGACACGACATTACAAGAAAACTCAAAATCAGGAAATATTTACCAAACCAATGCATACATTGCAGGGCCTTTAATTGCAAATCTTTTATCTTTCAAGGCCAATGGTTTATATTCGCAACGTGATGAAGATGAAATTTATGGGGGGTATAGTGAGCAAAAAATTCGTGCAGGTGGGGCAGCATTAACACTTACGCCAAATGATCAACATACTTTTGATTTGGAATATCAACGTTCAATTCAAAATCGTGATGCAACGGTTGGCAAAAGTATTTCACCAATTCAAACAGGCAGAAATCCACCAGCAAACTCACTCACCGATTATTACCGTACAGAATATAGTTTAACGCACCGTGCTACCGTTGGTGCTGTAGAAACGCATTCTTATATCCAGCGTGAGGAAAATGAAAATCCATCACGTAATATGGAAGCAATTAATACGACATTTAATACAATCAATAAAATTAATTTTGATCGTCACAGTCTCAGCTTTGGTGGGATGTATTTAAAAGAAGAATTAGAAGATAAAGGTAATCAATTGAGCATCGGTGGTTCTACACCTGTTTCTAGCTTAGATCGTTATAGCTGGGCTCTATTTGCTGAAAATGCATGGAACATTGTGGATGATTTCACTTTGACAACTTCATTACGTCTAGATGAAGACGAGAAGTTTGGTGATCATTGGAGTCCAAAGGTTTATGGCGTTTGGGGTTTAAATGAAAATTGGGTGATCAAAGGTGGTGTATCTACAGGCTATAAAACACCAGCATTGCGTGCAACCGTTGCTGAATGGGGACAAGCAACAGGCGGTGGACAAAGTAAGGGGGTAATTGTTGGTAATCCTGATCTAAAACCAGAGAAAAGTGTGAACTATGAAGTGTCATTTAACTGGGACAATTTAGATAACTTAAATGCTGGCTTAACACTATTTAATAGTGAGTTTAAAGATAAAATCACTGAAGTCAGAACTTGTCAGGGTGAGAATGTTGGTGCGTTAGAGTGTGATTGGTTAGGTGAAAAATTTGACTTTGTTAGCTTACGTGAGAATGTTGATAAAGCCAGCATGCGTGGTGCTGAATTGACGTTTGGTTGGCAGGCTCTACCAAATGTAAATGTATCTGCAAATTATACCTTCACGGATACAGAGCAAAAAAGTGGTATCAATAAAGGAAAACCTTTAAATGAAATGCCAAAGCATATGTTCAATACAACTGCTGACTGGGAAATTAATGATCAGTTCTCGAGCTGGGGACGTGTTAATTATCGCAGTAAAACATCTGATTATTTGAGTCGTACCACAATGGCAAAAGGTAAACCTGCTTATACGATGGTTGATGTTGGATTGAACTATAAGCCAACACAAAACATCGCAGTTGCAGCAGGCGTTTATAATTTATTTGACAAAGAGATTGATAAAGATACCTATAACTATGTCTTAGATGGTCGTCGTTATAATCTCGGTGTGACTTATAGCTTCTAAGTTGATTGCAAGAAAGGAGCCTGTAAATAATTTTGTGTAATTGCTTTTCATAAATTTAA
>AZIJ01012977.1_pt1 | contig 12185 bp, 10 predicted proteins | sample 359151 | NCBI WGS metagenome assembly AZIJ01 (sample SAMN02429718, study PRJNA222666) | marine sediment metagenome | biome: Sediment sample; isolation source: enrichment culture of sample MGS-ElMAX(UA) from oil contaminated site at the... | place: Egypt: El Max | collected 2013-01-23 | depth 9.22 m m | reverse complement strand
CACCAATCAGCAATGCAGTTGGCCATGGTAAGTCAAACAGCCATACAACCCCTGAAGCTGTTAATGCGCAAGTTAAAGCTACACCAACAGTAGCGAGACTAATCGCTGGCCACAGAGCAACTCGAAAACGCTCTTTGTGCGTGCGCATGCCCCCGTCAAAGAGAATAATGACGAGCGCTAGCGAACCAATGAAAAAAGCCAGCTCTGGATTACTAAATTCAATGCCAAGCACGCCCTCTTCACCTGCTAACATTCCTACAACCAGAAAAGTTAGAAGCAAGGGGGCACCGAGTCGATTAGAAACAACAGCTGCTAAAATACTAATTAGCAGCAGTGAACCCATCAACAGCATGATTCCAGTAATGCTGGTCAAATTTTCTCTCCTTGGTCACAATGCCTATGACCCGTATAATAACAGGCAAATATAAAATTCGGGTGAAAAATTCATGCAAGAATTGGTTTTAGCTACTGGTAACAAAGGCAAAGTCGTTGAATTGGAGGCGCTGTTACAGCCGTTTGGTTGGAACGTCAGACCGCAGTCTGAATGGCATTTTGCCAAGGCCGAAGAAACCGGATTGACCTTCATCGAAAATGCAATCCTCAAGGCGCGACATGCTGCACAGCATACCGGTTTGCCAGCTTTAGCTGATGATTCAGGGCTAGCCGTTAACGCGTTGCAAGGAGCTCCCGGTATCTACTCTGCCCGTTATGCTGGGCCTGAATGCAATGATCAGGATAATATCGAAAAGTTGTTAGATACACTAAAAGACACCGCACCAGAACAACGCCAAGCAAGCTTTCACTGTGTTCTTGCCTATTTGCGTCATGCTAACGACCCGACGCCAATTATCTGTCATGGACGATGGGATGGGATGATTGCGACAACACCGCAAGGCGAACAAGGTTTCGGTTATGACCCAGTATTTTGGATACCCGAACTAAATTGCACGGCAGCACAACTTAGCACAGCTCAAAAACAACAACTCAGCCACCGTGGGCAAGCTTTACGCCAGTTCGTTAAGCAACTACAGGCGTCCCTATGAGCCACCTCAAATTGCCGCCGCTATCTTTGTATGTCCACATACCTTGGTGCATTCAAAAGTGTCCATATTGTGACTTTAATTCACATGCTTTAAAACATGATATTCCCGAGGCAATTTATGTTGCCCGATTACTGGATGACTTACGAGCTGACTTAGGTTGGGTTCAAGGACGCAGTCTCTCAAGCATTTTTATCGGTGGTGGCACACCAAGCCTGTTTAGCGCCAGCAGTATCAAACAACTCTTGGATGGCATCAGTGCGTTAATTCCCCTGCAGCCTGACTGTGAGATCACCTTAGAAGCAAATCCAGGTACCTTTGAAACAGAGCGCTTTTCAGGATTTGTCGACGCAGGCATCACGCGATTATCAATAGGCGTACAAAGTTTGCAAAACGAGCAGCTCCAAGCGCTAGGTCGAATACACGATCCGCAACAAGCAATCGTCGCCGCCGAGCATGCTTCGAAATTAAACTTAACTAGTTATAATCTTGATTTGATGCACGGCTTACCGGGTCAATCTCTAGCGGATGCAATGGCAGATTTGGATGGTGTTATTGCGCTGAACCCACCTCATATTTCTTGGTATCAGCTGACCATAGAACCAAATACGGCATTTGCTAGCCGCCCACCGCAACTCCCAGAAGATGATGAGTTATGGCGCATACAAGAACACGGACATGACAAATTAGTTGCCGCGGGTTATCAGCAGTATGAAGTTAGCGCCTATGCAAAAATCGGGCACCAGAGTAAACATAATCGCAACTATTGGATGTTTGGCGATTATCTTGGCATTGGTTGCGGTGCGCACAGCAAAATTACCTTACCCGCAGCTGGTGAAATTGTTCGTTGCGAAAAAATAAAGCATCCACAAGGTTATCTCGATCTTACCCGAGCGCTACGTTATAAAGAGTGGCTCGTGGACGCAGATGAGCGTCCGTTCGAGTTTTTTATGAACTACTTCCGCTTATTAGAACCGGTACCAAAATCGTCATTTGAAGACTTAACCGGCTTATCAAGCTCAGTGGCGGATGCACTCCTCACTGACGCCATCGCGAAACAGCTGGTGATTGATCAGGTGGATTATTGGGAAACGACACCGCTAGGACGACGCTTTCTTAATAGTGTTCTCGACTTACTCGTATAGATTTGAACGGGTTATTCTACCCGTTCAAATTTCAAATCCCACACACCGTGTCCCAAGCGCTCGCCACGTTGCTCAAACTTAGTCAATGGCCGCTCCGATGGTCTCGGAATATAAGTATTCGTTTCTGACAAATTACGCCATTGCTTCGCAGAATTCATCACTTCTAACATATGCTCGGCATAATTCTCCCAATCGGTTGCCAGATGAATGATGCCACCGATAGCCAACTTGCGGCGTAATAGCTCAACAAACTCAGGCTGAATTAAACGGCGTTTATGATGACGCTTCTTATGCCACGGATCTGGGAAATAAACTTGTACAGTCGACAAGCTACCGTCAGCAATACAATCTTCGAGCACTTCCACGGCATCATGCTCAAAAACACGCAAGTTGGTTAAGCCAGCTTCTTCGGCGTCCATTAGACAAGCGCCGACACCTGGTCGATGCACTTCAATACCAATGAAGTTTTTTTCTGGTGCGGCGGCGGCCATGGCAACCAGCGATTTGCCCATACCAAACCCAATTTCCAATACTGTGGGGGCTTGACGACCAAACACATCGGTTAAATCAAGCAATCCTTGATCGTGCGTTAACCCCATGGTTGGCCAGCTTCGTTCAAGAGCGGCAGCCTGACCTTTGGTTAAACGACCTTCACGCTTAACAAAACTGCGGATTTTCCGAATGTACTTTCCTTCAGCTTGGGCCTTTTCTAAATTCTCTGAGCTCATGGTGCCTCTGTGTGTTAATGCGCGATCAAGTGAATCTTAAAAGTTTAAATTTGCGGCGCTCATTATGCAAAAAGGCACGCCAAACGCAAGTTTGGCGTGCCTTTAAAAGTAGAATAATCGTTGAATTATTCTTGAACAGGAACCTGTTTAGTCACTGACATAACAGCTTCGATACGACGGTTCTTCGCGCGATTTTCCGCTGAATTATTCGGATACTTCGGACGACTCTCGCCGTAACCTTCTGTTGTTACTCGAGAAGCTGCAATACCGAAATCGTTGATCAAACTATTACCAACCGATTTCGCACGACGCTCAGACAACTGCTGGTTATATGTTGCAGCACCAGTGTCATCGGTATGACCTTCGATAACCACGGTTAGCTGTGGATACTCTTTCAAGAACTCAGCTGTGTCTGCAATATCAGATTTCTGCGAAGCTGGAATTTCGTCTGAATTTAACGCAAAAGTTACCACTAACTCACGAGTTACTGTCTCATTTGCATACATAACACAGCCTTCTGCATCGACTTTGTAACCAGCTCGAGTATTTGGACACTTGTCCATGTCATCATTGACGCCGTCGCCATCAGAGTCTTTTGCTACTGGAGCAACTGGCGCAGGGGCTGGTTCTGGTGCCGGAGCAGGCTCTGGTTTGGTATAGGTTGATGCAGTTGAACCACCAAAGTAGTAACGCAAACCGGTCATTAGCATGAATTCAGTTAAGTCACCATCGCTCTGTTGCACGGCTCCTTCAAAGGAGATTGCCCAATTATCGTTTAAAAACTCTTTATAACCTGCACCAACGCGCACGAAACGGTTTTTGATATCGCTAAACTCGGTTGAGTTAATACCAATTGCACCGTATACATTTGAGGTGAAGTTATAAATTAAATCTACACCATAGGCGCTGCCGGTCGAATCATCGCTCGAAGTTTCTAAATCACCGCGCAAATAATCATAATACACGCGATAACCCCACTCTGGAGTGAATTGATAACCAACTTCTAAACCACCCATGAGCGAATCAAAACCACCACCGAATGATTGTACTTGATTATTTTCAATAACCCGACGGTCTGAATCGGTGCCAAATACCCCAATACGAGGCCCAACATAAATACTACCCGGCTCATCGCCTTCGAATGCCATGACTGGTGCAGCGATTAAAGAAGAAATAACAGCTGCAGATACCATTGATAACCGTTTCATGAGATGCTCCTTATGTTTTCTCATAGGCCGATTTAATAACGTGGTTGCATTATAGTACAAAAATAAAAAAAAAGCCTGACGCGACGGGGCTTTACCGTTTTTTTGCGACTTTTTTAACCATTAACTTACAAAATATTCATGATTGATAAGACTTCTAGCCCTACAAGTACGCCTCTAAACCCTCTTGAGTTCAGTGCAACCGTAACAAACTGGCAACGTCAGTATGGTCGCAATGACCTCCCATGGCAGATAAATATCACCCCGTATCGAGTCTTAGTTAGTGAGCTAATGTTGCAGCAAACACAAGTCGCTACGGTAATTCCCTACTTTGAGCGTTGGTTGCAACACTTCCCCACCATTGAAGATTTAGCGACAGCGTCAGAGGATGCGGTGATGACGCAATGGCAAGGTCTCGGTTATTACTCACGAGCCAGGAATCTACACAAAGCCGCGCGTTATGTGGTTGACGAGTTTGCCGGACAATTACCTGACAATGTCGACGAGCTCAGAGAGGTACCTGGGGTTGGGCCATACACAGCAGGAGCAATTTCAGCCTTTGCATTCAATAAACCGGCAGCCATCGTAGATGGCAACGTCAAACGGTTGTTTAGCCGTTACTTTGGTATTGAGGGTGAAATTAGTTCGGCCAAGACAAATAAGACGATTTGGTCGTTAGCAGAACAATACACACCAGTTACTGACAGTCGACGTTATGCACAAGCTCTGCTTGATCTGGGTGCCACAGTTTGTACGCCTCGAGCGCCGTCATGTCAGGAATGTCCGTTACAAGAAAGTTGTAACGCCTATGCAACCGATCGTGTACAAATTTTGCCAACGAAAAAGATGAAATCGAAAATACCGACGCGTAGCGGAAATTTCTTGCTTGATTTAACTTCCGACGGCGTTGTTTTAGTCCAGCGATCTGCTGACGGTATATGGCCACGACTCTGGTGTCTGCCCGAAACGGATGAGCCACCAAAAAATGCTACGATTCACGGCAAATTTAAACATGTATTTTCTCACTATAAGCTTGATGCAACAGTGTTTGCGCAATCGATTCCAAACGGTGCTACGCGTGTGCATTTAGATGAAATTGAAAGCTATGGATTACCAACACCCATACGTAAATATCTTAATACGTTACGTACATAAATATACATATTTAACGATGATGTAAGTTTGCATTCGCTTACTGCAACGCCGTAAAATAAAATACAAATTTAAAATCAAATGGGGTTGTCATGAGCCGTACTGTATATTGTGAATACCTAAAGAAAGAAGCTGAAGGGTTAGATTTTCAACTTTACCCAGGTGAACTAGGTGAGAAAATTTTCAACAGCATTTCTAAACAAGCATGGGCTGAGTGGCAAAAAAAGCAGACGATGTTGATTAACGAAAAGCGCTTAAACCTCATGGACCCGCAAGCTCGAACGTTTCTTGAAGAGCAAATGCAAGCATTCTTATTTGAGGGCAAAGACGTCGATATAGAAGGTTACACCCCTCCCGCCAAATAAATATCCTTCAAAGCCCCGCTAAGCGGGGCTTTTTTATGTTTAAAAAAAGTAAAGTATTCATCAAGAATAGTCCTATTTCCTTATTTTATGCCTTATATAATGGGCATTTCCATCACTTATCCCTGTCAACTAGAGAAACAGCCTTAAATCTGTTAGACTACATACGAATTTTTCAAGAGGGAGAAGTTATGGAGATGCCTTCCTGGCAACGTGCTGTACTAAAAGTAGGCAGTGCGTTGATTGCACCAGACGATACAGGAACGAGCAGTAAGTATTTATTAGCTATCGCTCGATTTATTATTGAGTGTCATGAACGTGGACAGGAAATAGTCCTTGTTTCATCGGGCAGTGCTGCAGCCGGCAGAAAACATATCAGTTTTGACGGCGATCAACTCCCGGTGACCATTAAGAAAGCGATGGCAGCTGTTGGACAAAACGACATGATGGCGAATTGGTCACGTTTTTTCGATTTCCCATGCGCTCAAGTACTTATGACGCATGGTGACTTACGTGATAGAGCTCGTTATGTCAGCATTCGAAACACACTTCGAACATTGTTAGAACACGATGTATTACCAATCGTTAATGAGAACGATGCGCTCGCGACCGATGAAATGAAAGTTGGCGATAATGATAATCTCGCCGCAATGGTTGCGACGTTAGTTGATGCCGATGCATTGTTTATTTGTTCAGACATTGACGGTTTGTTTGACGCCGATCCGCGAGTAAAGCCGGATGCGAAAAAAATTCCTCAGGTAGATGAAATAACCGAGGAAATTTTTGCACTCGCCGGTGGTACAACCAACAAGATTGCAACCGGTGGCATGCGTACCAAAATCGAGGCAGCCGAGAAAGCAACGTCACACGGTATCGACACTTATATTGTGAATGGTCGCAAAGGTGCAACCTTCGAACATATGTTACGTGGTCAGAATCCGGGAACATTGTTTAAGCGCCAGCAAGATCCAATGAGTAACAAGAAGCATTGGTTACGCCATACGTTAATTTCACAAGGTGAGCTTGTTGTTGATGAGGAATCGGCGGCGGCATTGAGTCGTGGCGAGTCTCTTACAACCAGCGGTATTGTGGACGTTCAAGGAGACTTCAATCGCGGTGACGCGGTAGTGATTCGATGTGGCAGTACCGCAGACGCTATTGGTAAAGGTATTTGCCAGTACAGCTCGCACGAACTCATGCATATCAAAGGGCAAGACATCAGCGAAATCGCTGAAGCATATGGTTATAGCCCCATTTCAGAAGTAATCGAAAGTAATGATTTAATGATACTGGAGGACGAATGAGTACTCAGTTAGCAGAACAAATTTCCAAACGTGCAGCGGTTGCTGCGCGAGCCGTTGCAAACTTATCAGAAGCAAAAAAGAATCAAGTATTGCAACGTATGGCCGACGCCATCAGAGCCGCAAAAAGTAACATCTTAGCGGTCAACGAAAAGGACATGGTTGCAGGAAAAGACAAAGGTCTATCTGATGCTATGTTAGACCGCTTGCAGCTCAATGATGAACGCATTGAGGGCATGGCTACTGCAATTGAAGAAATTATTGAACTGGCTGACCCGGTTGGCGAACGCCACCATTTTGAAACACGACCGAATGGCATTCAAGTTGATAAAATGCGCATTCCGCTTGGTGTCATCTGCATGATCTATGAGGCGCGCCCGAATGTTACAGCAGATGCCGGAGCGCTATGCTTTAAGTCTGGTAACGCTGTGATCCTTCGTTGTGGTCGCGAGGCTATCGAAACCAGTAAAGCAATTGCTGAGGCATTGCACCAGGCTTTACGTGAAAGCGAGTTACCTGAAGATGTCATTACTGTTGTGCCATCGCCCGATCGTGAGCTAATGAATGAACTGCTAAAGCAGGACAAATACATCGACCTCGTCATTCCACGTGGTGGTGAAGGCTTAATTCACTTCGTGAGCGATAACAGTAAGATCCCTGTAATTCAGCACTACAAAGGCGTTTGTCATCTCTACGTTGATAAAGATGCAAACGTTGATACAGCTTTAAACATTTTGCTCAATGGCAAGACGCAGCGTACAGGTGTCTGTAATGCTCTGGAAGGATTAGTCGTTCATCAAGAGATTGCGTCGAAATTTTTGCCAGCTGCTGCGAAAGCGTTAGCGGAGAAGAACGTGATTATTCACTCTGATGCAGCTTCGGCCAGCTATTTTGAAAATGCCGATGTTATCGCTGATGGCGCATTTGGCGAAGAATATCTCGCACTTGAAATTGCAGTTAAAACAGTTGGTGATTTCGACCAAGCGTTGGATCACATTCACAACTTCGGTAGCGGTCATACAGAAGTTATTGTGACTGAAAACAAACAAGCAGCCGACCGTTTCATTCGTGAAGTGGATTCTGCAGTCACTATGGCAAATGCTTCATCGCGCTTTAGTGATGGCGGTCAATTGGGTCTCGGTGCTGAAATTGGTATTTCTACCAGTAAGCTGCATGCTTATGGCCCAATGGGTTTGCAAGCGCTTACCACTGAGAAATTTGTGGTCACTGGAACGGGGCAAATTCGCGAGTAATGATTACTCGCGATGTGCTGGAGCTATAGGCTCGCTCCATACCCTTGAACCAATAGAGGCCAGTCTCGTGTTTCATCAAAGTGGAACGCTTGATTGGCTTCTTTTGCTTTCGTCAGCTCTTTATTCAATGAACGAAGCAGACGCTGCAAGTTAGCCTCGTGCCACTCTCCAAAAGCTCTGAAACCGCACTTATCAAAATCGACTATCCAACACTTGCCTGTATCATCGAGCATGATGTTATGGCAGTTTAAATCAGAGTGATAAACGCCCGCATCATGAAGCTGTCGAATGGTTTCACCGAGAAGTTGCCAGTGGGCGCTTGTCAGTGGTTGTTGTAACAGCAGTTTAAATACATCTTGTGCACCAGGAATCACTTCAACCAAGATATCGGCTCGATAACCCCATATCGGCGCTTTGGTAAATTGCGCCGCAACTGGGCGCGGTACTGGCAAGTTTAATTCTCGCAGTTTCAATAATAACGAGAATTCTGCCATCGCGCGGCTGCTTGCAATCGGCTCGCGCTTGAACCGATCCTTATTAAATTTACCGACTAAGCCACCGCGATAATAATGCCGCAGCAATAAACCATGTGTGCCTGCATCAACAAAAAATGCCGTACTGCGGCCCGTAGCGGAGCCCTTCACTTTATTCAAGCGCTGCCAATATCCAGCTTCAAAATGTTCGGTCGTACAATCATCAAGAATAGCTGGGTCGTACCAAATTTCTGTGTTGCTATTCGGGTTAATTGTTTTAATCATCGACATTGTCCTCACTGTTCCAGCCGTCTCTGTCGACGGTAAAAACCGTTTGATATCTTCTAAAATGGTCGCCGTTGCCCCTTGATCGTTGGCAAACTCGTTAAACGCTTGTTCGGCGCAAGCAGCTGCTTGTTCAGGATGAGTCAGCCAAGTACACCAAATGTCCGCGAGTTCTTCTGAGTTAGCAACCATTTGCACGCCATGGGCGGCTTTTAAGCGTGCATAAATCTCGTCGAAATTGAATACATTCATGCCTGAAACAACGGGGGTTTTGGTTGCGATTGGTTCAAGAGGATTGTGCCCTCCTCGCTCAATCAAACTCCCGCCAACAAAAGCAACATCAGCGACCGCATACCAAAGCAATAACTCGCCCATAGAGTCAGCAAGAAACACTTGATGTGTCGATTGCACAGTCTGCTTATCGCTGCGCCTAACCAAATTGAATTGCTGCTGTTTTACCAAACGTGCGACTGCATCGAAACGCTCCGGATGACGTGGCACTAAAATCAAGAGAGCTTGCGGATATTGCTTAAGTGTTACCTTAAAGGCTTCAAGAATTTGTGCGTCTTCACCATCATGTGTACTTGCAGCAACCAGCACGGGGCGGCTTAAAGTATCGCGCCAACGCTTGGCCTCTTGCTGTACGTGTTCAGGTATTTGAAAATCATGTTTCAGGTTGCCGCGCACAGCGAGCATATCAGATGGGACGCCAAGCGATAGAAACCGTTCCGCACTTACTTCGTTCTGCGCAGCGACAAAGTCCAACTTTTGCCAAATTGGACCAAGTAACCAACGGTACTTCTGATAACCTTTCATTGAGCGCTCTGACATACGTGCGTTGACAACCAACATCTGTATATCACGCTGCTGGCACTGTTCTACCAGACACGGCCAAACTTCTGTTTCAAGAATGACTATCAACCGCGGGCTTAGCTTATCGAGAAAACGCGATACTGCGGCGGGGGTATCTATCGGTAAATAATAATGAAAGACGCGATCGGCGAAGAGTTTATAAGCCATTTCAGCAGCTGTAGGCGTCATGGAGGTCAGCGTCACCGACAAATGCGGGTAAGCGTTTAAGGTGCTTTCGATCAGGCCTCGCGCGGCTACAGTTTCCCCCACCGAAACACAATGGATAACGAGACCGTCACGTGCTTGTGCTGGAACATTCTGACGAGCAAGTCGCTCAGCCCATCGCTTGCGGTAAGCAGGCGCTTTCGCCCCACGTAACCAAAGGTATATAAAAACCAAAGGTGTCGCGAGGCGAATAAGCAGCTTATACCAAAAAGTCATTCCCGCTTAACGCCAGTAGTCTTTAATCCACGTCGTTGGCAGTACCTTGCGGTACCATTTGCCGCTACGTCCGGCAACAGCATCATCTGGATGTGGGCGACCATGGAAAATAATCACTTTAGCGCCCTCAGGAATCCGCGGCTGCTGAAAGAAACTTAACGGGAATGGACGCAAACAATGGCGTTTAAAGCTACGGCACCACTGCGCAGGCCAATACTTCAATTTCCCTTGGCGGGCAACGAATTGAGTAATAAATTCTTGCTCATTACGCACATCTTTACGAGAGCCAACTGGATCGGCTTTCAAATGTTCCAAAGCATCAACGTGAGCACCGATATTGAAACGGAATACTGACGTATTTCCGGTCGCATCTGATTTATCCCACTCTTTGATAACTAAAAAATCACCTTCAGGTTCAAAGAACTCGTCTAAGCTACCCACAATGACGATATCAAGATCAAGGAACAGCGTCTGTCCTTGTAAATCATAGAGCGGATCGGCGAAACAGGTTAATTTCAGCCATCCATGCGCAAACGTCCATGGCTTGCGCTGGTCAAAATCTTCAAAACCAATCTCCGGAATTGGCTTTACTTCAACTTCATCGCGAATACCTTCTGCGTCATCAGTGAAGCAAACAAAACGATATGGCAATGAAATATTGCGACTCACCATCGAATACAAGGTATTGACGTAATCCGAGCCGTATTTGTTGCCCCATTTGATACAAATAATATTAACTGGCTGCATGATGTTCCTGCCTGAGGGTTAACTAATTTAATAGACGCATAATGCCAAATTTTCAGTGATCTCGCTATGTTAAAACACGTATTTAGCAATGATTCCCTATAACTTAGCGTAGATTTAACAGATGACCAGCCATTCCACCTCTCACGCAATCGGCAGTTTTGATTTTAATCACCTGCCTGACGATTCGATTACCAGCCTCGCATTGGTTTTGGGTGATCAATTAAATGCGAGTCATAGTTGGTTTAAAACCGTTAACCCACAACGCTTGATTATTCTTATGGAAGTGTGTGAAGAAACGGATTATGCGAACCATCACATTCAAAAAGTTGTTGGTTTTTTCGCTGCAATGCGTAACTTTGCGCAGGCATTAAGCACGGCTGGGCATTCTGTTTTATATATACGCCTTGACGACCCACACAATCACCAAAGCGTGACCAAAAACTTAACTGGCTTATTAGAAAAGCTGCCGAGTGTCGCCCATGTTCACCTTCAACAACCTGACGAATATCGAGTAGACTGCTATTTGCAAGCTTGGGCTGAGCAGCAATCCATTCAAGTGAGCTGGTTCGATACTGAGCATTTCTTAACACAACGCAGTGTTTTGCATGACTGGTTTCCTGGTAAAGATAATTTTTTGATGGAATCCTTTTATCGACGCATTCGCAAACAATCCGGCTATCTGATGGAACATGACAAACCCATCGGAGGCAAGTGGAATTTCGATAAAGAAAATCGTCATAAGTTAGCAGATAAGCACGATGTGCCAGCTCCATTGATGTTCTCTCACGACGTGACCGACATTGTTGCAATGCTGACGAAAGCTCAGGTTAAAACGATTGGTGAGATTGACCCTGAGCGTTTTATTTGGCCCACCACCCGAGCGGAATCGCGGCAACTACTCGACCACTTTGTCGATAAACTATTGGCGAATTTCGGCCGTTATCAGGATGCCATGCATACTGACTACTGGTCGTTATTTCACGCGCGTCTATCGTTTTCATTAAACACGAAAATGCTCTCTCCCCGTGAGGTTGTCGAACGAGCAATTAATTATTGGCAAGACCATCGCGCACAAGTTAACGAGGCTCAAATTGAGGGTTTCGTAAGGCAAATTATTGGTTGGCGAGAGTTTATTAGAGCGATTTATTGGCACCATATGCCGAACTATTCCACAACCAACTTCTTCGAACATAGCGCAAAA
>AZIJ01023177.1_pt1 | contig 12207 bp, 12 predicted proteins | sample 359151 | NCBI WGS metagenome assembly AZIJ01 (sample SAMN02429718, study PRJNA222666) | marine sediment metagenome | biome: Sediment sample; isolation source: enrichment culture of sample MGS-ElMAX(UA) from oil contaminated site at the... | place: Egypt: El Max | collected 2013-01-23 | depth 9.22 m m | reverse complement strand
AGCCTCAGGCCACAGCCGAGCCCGAGCCGGCCCCCCGGGCGGTGCGGCCCCGCGCTTCCACCATCGATCTTATCAAGGGCACCAGCCAGCAACAGGTGCCGGTAAAAAGCTGATAACCAGAACGATTAATTAAAACAATGAATTAAAACAACGAACGACAACAATTCAACGATTAGTGCACATGGAGGTGGCTATGAAAGCCCTGTTGGCAAGCATATTGGGGGCAACCCTGCTGGCGGCAACCGGCCCGGTAATGGCCGGCGGCAGCCTGAACGAGGCGGGCAATGAAATGCAGTTGCCCATTCACAAGTCCCGCTCGCTGATGCTCGACCGGCCCGCCAGCCGGGTGTCGGTGGGCAACCCGGCCATTGCCGATGTGCTGGTGCTGCAGGATCGCGAGCTGTATCTGGTGGGCAAGTCGCTAGGCCATACCAACCTGATGGTGTGGGACATGAACGACAACCTGATGCAGGTGTACGACATTGAAGTCAGCCACGATCTGCAGGGGCTGAAAGAGCGTCTTTACCGCTTTTTGCCCAATGAACCCATTCAGGTGCACACCTCCCAGGGCCAGCTGGTGGTAAGCGGTGAGGTGTCCAACCTCGACCGGCTCAATGCCGCCTACGAGCTGGCCCGGGGCTATGTGGTGGCCGCCGAGGGCGGCACCGCCCGCTCCGAGGTGATGAACATGATGAGCGTGGGCGGCGGTCAGCAGGTGATGCTGGAAGTGACCGTGGCCGAGGTGGCCCGGGACACTTCCCGCAGCTGGGAGTCGGCCTTTGAGCTGGTAGAGCGCTCCGGCAACTGGGGCTTTTCGCTGCTGCGCGACAGCGTGAGCCAGCTGCAGAACTTTGGTACCAACACCGTGATTGGTGGCTTTGCCAGTGCCGACACCGTGTTTAACGTGGCGCTGGATCTGGCCAAAACCCGCGGCCTGGCCCGGGTGCTGGCCGAGCCGCGCATTACCGCCATCAGCGGCCAGTCCGCCGAATTCCTCTCCGGCGGTGAATACCCGGTGCCGGTGCCCACCGAAGACGGGGTAGCGGTGGAATTCAAGGAATTCGGGGTGGGCCTCAAGTTCACCCCCGTGGTGCTGGGCAGTGGCAAAATCAACCTTAACCTGAACGTGACCGTCAGCGAGCCGGTGGTGGCCAACTCCGCCAATGTGCCGCTGTTCGGTGATATTACCGCTCTCAGCAAGCGCAGCGCCGGCACCACCGTGGAGCTGGGTGACGGCCAGACCATCAGCATTGCCGGCCTGCTCAGTGAAAATACTCGGGAGTCGGTCAGCCAGCTGCCCTTTGCCGGCGACATTCCCGTGCTGGGCAACCTCTTTACCAGCCGCAGCTTTGCCAAGGGTGAATCCGAGCTGGTGATCATGGTTACACCCCGCCTGGTGCGCCCCTTTAACAAGCAGCAGGTCACCCTGCCCACCGACGGCTTTATTGAGCCTAATGACCTGGAGTTTTACCTGCTGGGCCGCATGTCCCACCGGGATCGCGTGAGCGACGGGGCGCCCGCTACCGAGCAAAGCGGCAACACCGGCGTTAACCCGGCCATGCATGAAGGCGGCATGGAGCAGACCTATGGTCAGTCGCTCTAGCGGCCCAGGCAGAACAAGGAGAACCACCATGAAACAGTTATTGCTGACCCTGCTGACCGCCGCCGCGTTGACCGGCTGCGCCAGTGAACGTTACTACGGTTTTGATATGGGCCAGGACACCAGAGACCTCGACACCCTGCAGGTGCTCGACCCCGGTGCCGCCGCCCGCAACGACGGCAAGCTGGCCGCTCTCACCCTGAACGGGGAATACGGCGTGTCGCTGCACGACAAGTACGTTTCAGGCGCCGAGGCCCCGGCCGAAGGCAAAACCCAGGTCACCCTGAACTTTGGTGATTGAGGAGCCATGTCATGAAAGCGCTACCACACCACAACAAACAGAAAGGCGCCGTACTGGTTCTGGTGACGGTGGCGCTGTTTGTATTGCTCGGCTTTACCGCCCTGGCCCTGGATGGCGGGTATTTGTTGCTGAATAAAACCCGGGTTCAGGATGCGGTCGATTCGGCAGCGTTGAGCGGGGCCAAGACCCTGAGCCTGCCTGATTATAATACTCATGCAGATGCTACCGCGGCTGTTGAAACCACGCTGGCCAGCATTCTGAGCGGGGAAGGCTTCGGCCAGGTAGATATTGACGTCGACAGTTTGCCGGATGCGGTAGAAGTCGAGTTTTCATTGGAGCCAGTCCCTTTTATACCATCGGCTAGTGAAGACGCCCGCTACATCAGGGTCAGCCTGAACACTGTACCGGTAAGGCAGTTTTTCTCTCAATTGCTGGTGGATGTCTGGCAGGTCCGAGCTTCAGCCGTCGCTGGCGCCAGTGCAACCATCAAAGACCCTTGTCAGGTTATTCCTTTGATGATGTGCGTTAACGATAATGATCCCCCTAGCCCTGATGCAATACCCGAGGATTATGATTACGGGTTTAATCCATCCGATGAAAATAACCGTGGTGATGTTGTAATGATAAAATCACCAACCAATAGTACTCCAGTAGGGCCCGGTAATTTTCTAGCAGTGGATCTAGAAGGAGCAAATGGTGCTGATGGTTTTAGGGACGGTTTGGCGGGGGCTTTGACGGACTCGTCTTGTATTGCTCCTGGTGAAGAGATTATCACTAAAACCGGTAATATGTCTGGCCCTACCGAGCATGGGCTAAATACTCGGTTTGGAGACTACAGTGGAAATATGGGGAAATTTGAGCCTAGCTCTTACTATGAAGGAAACGATGCTTTTTATGCTGACTGTGCTGTTCCGGTTTCAGACCCCAATGCAATAGAGCTGACTAACGAAGATTTTGCTACCACGGGGGGGAGTGCCATATTGTCTCCGGAATCAGATAAATATGGTCAACTCCAGAGCTATATGGACTATATCAGCGATCCGTTGACTTCAAAGCTGCCGTCCACAGCCTATTGCCAACCTAAACGTAGAATGGTCAAGGTGCCTGTGGGAGATTGTAGTAACCCTATTGACAAAGGACAGGGGAAGCACATGGTACCCTCGTTGGGTACCATGTGTATGTATCTAAGTCAGCGAGTAACAGATGGCCCTGGGAATGAAAAATATATAGTTGCTGAATTTGTTAAAAACTGTACTGCCGAAGGCTCTGGATATACCAATTTAGAGAATGGGCCAGACAGGCTGGTGCTGTATAAGGATTCGAATAGTGGGGATTCATAATGTTGACTCACAATAAACAAAGAGGCCTGGCTGCTGTAGAAGCTTCCATTATATTGCCAGTGTTGCTACTGCTGCTTCTTTCTATTGGCGAGTTCGGTAGGATGCTGTATCAGTACAATACCTTGTCCAAGGCCTTGCGGGCTGGAGCAAGAACTGTAAGTGTGGCTGAGGGAGATAATTTTGTCCTTGACACTTCGCTACGAAATAGAACTGCAAATATGATCTTATATGGTCAGGAGGTGGCCGGGACTATACCTGTATTACCAGGCTTGACTGTAGAAAATATTACTTTTTCGGAACCTTTCAATATGCCAGTGACGAGTGAGGATAGGTACATAACTTTGCTGGTTAGCTATGATTGGACTCCGATGTTTGGGGATGACTTCAATACGTTTTTTGGGAATGCCATCTCACTTTCGTTTCCGCTAAGTGTCAGTATGACCATGAGGATACTGAATGATGGCTGAATTCACTAAAAAACACCCTATCACTGGGGGGCGGCAGAAAGGTACTACGACTGTCGAGTTTGCCATTGTTGGAGTCGTGGTGTTTTTGGTTTTGTTTTCCGTTATGGAAGTAGCAAGATTAATATTTACTTGGAATACTCTTAATGAGGCGAGTCGGCGGGCTGCGCGTCTTGCCACTGTATGTCGTGTTGAGGAAGTCATTGGCGGAGTAGTGACGGATGCAGTTGTCAGTCAGATGGGGTCCTTATTGCCTGGTTTTACCAGTGACAACCTAATTTATCAATACCTTAAGGCTGATGGTTCTAGTTCTTTTCCACCGCACTCGGCTGCTTATGTGAGGGCAAGTATTGTTAATTATCAGTACGAGATGATATTGCCCTTATCAGTGAATTTATCTCAATTGGCTCCTGACTTTTCAACCACTCTGCGTACCGAAAGCATGGGGAAAACTAAGCCGACAACGGCTAACCCTGATGGAAATATCATTTGTAGTGAAACAGGAGGCGCAGGAATATGACAGACGCCAAAATAGTAGAGCTGGAGCGAGAGAGCATGCAGACACTGCCGGCACTTTCCTGCCCCTTGCAGCTAAATGTGATGGATCCGGACGAGCGGTTGTGGCCCCTGCTCAAGATAAAGCTGCATAACAGCAGCCAGCTGCAGCTTAAAAAGCTGAACGATCAGGACTTTCTGCCCAAGGGCGAGCGCCAGGTGTTGCTGCTGGTGGATCATCCCATGCTGGCGCCGGTGTACGATGAGCTGGAACGCAAGGCCGGGGAAAGCCGCAGTCTTGTGTTTATGGGAGATCCGGCCAACACCGCCCTGGTGCGTCGGGCCATGCGCATGGGCGCCGCCGACTTTTTACCGCTGGAAAGCGATCCCATCGAGCTCTGGTCGGCGCTGGTACGCATTTCTGCCCAGGTGTCCGCCAGCATTCGGCTGGCGCCGGTCACCGTGGTGGTGAACGGCAAAAGCGGCTCGGGGGCCAGCTTTGTGTGCGCCAACCTGGGGCACTCGTTTCAGATCAGCGACGAAAAAGTGCTGCTGCTCGATGCCAACCGTCATTACGGCTCGCTCGCCGACTACCTCAATATTCGGGAAAAACAGGGCGGTCTGAACGATGCCCTGCAGCGCGCCAACGAAATGGACGCCATGGCCCTGGCGGGCATGGTCAGCCAGGCCCGGGACGGCATGGATGTCATGCCCGCCTCTATACTGCCCCTGCATGATGAAAACACCGTCAGCGCCCGCCAATGCGCCCAGCTGCTGCACCTGATACGCGGGCAATATCAGCGGGTGGTGGTGGACATGTCCCGGGGGCCCGAAGCCTGGAACCTGCCGCTGCTGGAAAACGCCGAGCAGGTGGTGGTGGTGATGCAGCAAAGCCTGAGCGCCCTACGCGAAACCATTTTTCTGCTGCGCCAGCTGCGCCATGAGCTGGGCATTGGCAAGGATCGCATTCTGCTGCTGGTTAACCGTTACGACAAGAAAAAGGACGTTTCCCTGCAGGAAATAGAAAAAGCCACCGAAATCAAACGCATCGTCACTCTGGCCAACGACTTTGCCATGGCCGAAACCTGCACCGATCTGGGCCGGCTGGTGGCGGAAGAAAAACGCAACCACAAACTGGTGGAAGGCTTTAACCACCTTTCCAGCGCGCTGAAGCCCGGCAATGAGCAAAACGATAAACCGGGCTTATTCAAACGACTGTTCGGTCACTGACCGGACAAAGGGGGTCACGGATGAACCTTGAAGACTATATTCTCAGCCAGGAAGAAGAAGGCCACAAACAACGACTGCACGGCAAGCTGATGGACATGCTCGACCTGCCCATGCTGCAGACCGTGTCCAAAGAGCAGGCCAGCGATCAGATAGAGCGGCTGGCCCACCAGCTGATGCAGGACTCGCCGGTGCCGCTGTCCATGAGCTCGCGCCAGAAAATTGTCCGGCAAATCCTCGACGAGGTGCTGGGGCTGGGGCCGCTGGAGCCGCTGCTGGCTGACGCCGGCATTGCCGACATCATGGTGAACGGCGCTAAAAGCATTTATGTGGAACGCCGGGGCCGCATTGAGCGGGTGCCGCTCACCTTTCATGACGACGAACACCTGATGGGGGTGATTGAGCGTATTGTGTCCAGCGTGGGCCGGCGCATAGACGAACTCTCGCCCATGGTGGATGCCCGCCTGAAAGACGGCTCCCGGGTGAACGCCATTATTCCGCCATTGGCGCTGAACGGGCCGACCGTGTCCATTCGCCGTTTTACCGTGGAAAAGCTGGCCATCGATACCCTGATTGACTTTGGCACCATTACCCCGGCCATTGCCCAGGTGATGGAGGCCGTGGTCAAGGGCAAGCTCAACATTCTTATTTCGGGTGGTACCGGCACCGGTAAAACCACCTTTCTTAACGTGCTGTCGAGTTTTATTCCGTCCAACCAGCGCATTATTACGGTGGAAGACTCCGCCGAGCTGCAATTGCAGCAGCCCCACGTGGTGCAGCTGGAAAGCCGGCCCGCCAACATTGAGGGCAGAGGCGAGGTGAGCCTGCGGGATCTGGTGAAAAACACCCTGCGGATGCGCCCCGACCGCATTGTGGTGGGGGAAGTGCGCGGCGCCGAAGCCTTTGACATGCTCACCGCCATGAACACCGGCCATGAAGGCTCGCTGACCACGGTGCACGCCAACACCCCTCGCGATGCCCTGAGCCGCTTGGAGAACATGGTGTCCATGACCGGCTTCGACATGCCGGTGAAAAACATTCGCACCCAGGTGGCCTCGGCGCTGGACTTGATCATTCAGCTCGAACGGCAGGAAGACGGCAGGCGGCGGATGATCAGCATGCAGGAAGTGCACGGCATGGAAGGCGAGACCATCACCATGTCGGAAATCTTCACCTTTGAACGCACCGGCATCGATGCCGAGGGCAATGTGCTGGGCCGCCACAAGGCCACCGGGGTGATGCCCAACTTTTATGACCGGCTGGCGCGGCGCGGCATGGTGCTGCCCCGCAGCCTGTTTGGCGACGACGAGCTGCACAAGGGCATTTTCTGACGGGAGGCGCTTATGAATATGCTGATTTTTCTGGCGCTGGTGGGGCTGGCGGTGGTGTGCCTGAGCATGGCCATGTTTGTGCCCATCAGCCAACCCCGGCTGAAATATTCCACCATGCTCAAGCGCCGGGTGCAGGCGCTGGCGGACGAAAACCGCGAGCAGGCCCAGGCATCCATTTTCCGTACCAAAAAGCTGGATGCCCTGTCGCCGGCCCTGCGCCGTATCGAAACCTTGCCGGTGATGGAGCGGGTGGCCTTTTCACTGGAGCTGGCCGGCTCCAGGCTCTATGCCTATCAGCTGGTGCTGATGGTGGCGGCTATTACCCTGCTGCTGGTGGTGGGCAGCTGGTGGTGGCTGCACAATCTCTGGCTGAGCCTGATGATGCTGGCGGTGCCCTCGCTCATTACCTGGATCAAGCTCAAGCGCAGTTACCTGAACCGGCTGGCGCTGTACGAGCAGCAAATGCCGGAAGCGCTGGACATCATGAAACGGGGCCTGCAGGCGGGCTATTCCTTTGCCGACACCATCAAGCTTATCAGCGAACAAATGCCCAATCCCATTGGCCGGGAGTTTGCCCTGGTGTTTGCCGACATCAACTACCGCAAGGATGTGCGCAAGGCCATGACCGGCCTGCTGGAGCGGGTACCCAGCATCTCCAACATGGCGCTGGTCAGTGCGGTACAGGTACAGCGGGAAACCGGCGGCAACCTGGTGGAAAACATCGACAAGCTGGCCAAAATCATTCGTGACCGGTTCAAGTTCAACCGCCAGCTGCGCACCCTGTCGGCGGAAGGACGGATGTCCGGCTGGGTGCTGGTGCTGACCCCCTTTGCCCTGTTTGCGCTGATCTTCGTGACCACACCCAGTTACATTACCGAGCTGGTGAACACTCCGGAAGGCCATCGACTGCTGATTGCCGGGGCCATTGGCATGGCGCTGGGCACCTGGTGGATTAGCAAAATCATCAAGATAGAGGTGTAACCATGGACACGCTCAATCAAATGCTGGGCCAGGTGCTGGCCGATCCGCAAATGCGCCAATGGACGCTGATTGGCGTGGTGGCCCTGAGCGCCATTACCCTGTTCTGGGGCGTTACCCTGGTGGCCAGCGGGGTCACCAGCCCCTACCGCCGCCAGCTGCGGGAAATTCAGCGGGAAGCAGACGAAGACGAAGAATCCCTGGAGCAGCGGCTGGTCATCGCCAAAGAGCACGGCAGCGGGTTTAACGGCCACCGGGTGCGAACCCTGCTGGTGCACGCCGGCTACCAGAAAGGCTCGGCCTACCGGGTGTTTAACGGCATTCGGGTGATGGTGGTGCTGATGGCGCTGCTGGCCACCTTTGTGACGCTCAACATGCTGACCCAGCTGCCCCTGAATGGCATTTTGCTGGTGCTGCTGGGGGTGGGCTATGTGGCTTACATTTTACCGGTGTTCGTGCTGGAGCGGCTGGCCAACAAACGCATGACCCGAATGAAGCTGGCCATGCCCGATGCCCTGGATTTGCTGGTGGTGTGCACCGAAGCCGGCCTGGGCTTTAAGGCGGCGTTGCAGCGGGTGGCCCGGGAAGTGAGCATGAGCCACGAGGAGCTGGCCGAGGAGCTGACCCTGATTTCCGCCAAGCTGCGGGCCGGCTTCAGCATGCAGCAGGCCTTTGACGAGTTTATTCTGCGCACCGGCCTGGAAGACTTTAAAAGCCTGACCGTGGCCATTAACCAGAGCATTCAGCTGGGTACCAGCATTGCCGAAACCCTGCGGGTGTATGCCGATGAATACCGCATCAAGCGCAAGCAGGAGGCGGAAGAAATGGCGGCCAAGGTGGGCACCAAGATGATTTTTCCATTGGTGACCATGATCTGGCCGTCGTTTTTTATCGTGGCCATTGGCCCGGCGTTGATCAAGGTATTCCGGGTGTTCGGCAATATGTAATGGCCCGAACTAAACACACCGACTAGCATAAGAACAACAACAAAAACTTTAGCCACGGAACCGGCTTGAGGATAACAACATGAAACATACTGCACTGGCGCTGGTCATCATTCTGCTGTCCGGATGTTCTTCCATGTCCGGCTCCGACGACAACGGGCTGCCTTCCGTCAAAACCCCGGGGGCGGGGGCGATCAAACCCACCAACGGCAAGGAAGCGCAAATGCTGATTGCCCAGTCCCAGACCTCCGGCGATCTCGACGCCATGATCTATGCCTATACCCAGGCCCTGGCCTTTGACGATTTCAAGCCGGTGGAGATTTACCTCAACATCGCCCGGCTGGAACGCCAGCGCAACAACAACGCCCGGGCCGAGCAGGCCTATCGCAGTGCACTGCAGCAAGACGCCAAGCGCCAGGATGCCAAGGAAGGGCTGGCGCTGCTGCTAATTGACATGAAGCGCCACGACGAAGCCGAAACCCTGCTGCGGGAAGTGATCGCCGCCGATCAGGTAAGGCTTGGCCAGCGCACCGCTGAAGCGGGTGAATGCGTGACCAATGCCGACTCGCCCTGGCGCAGTTACAACGGCCTGGGGCTGCTGGCAGACATTCTGGAGCAGGGCCAGCAGGCCCGCAAATATTACCAGTGTGCCCTGCAGATCCAGCCCGGGCTGGCCATGCTGCACACCAACCTGGGTTTTTCCTATTACCTGGAAGGGGAATACCCCCAGGCCGAGCGCGCCCTGCTGCGGGCGGTGAACCAGGAGCCGGAATATGAGCGCGCCTGGAGCAACCTGGGGCTGCTGTATTACCGCTGGGGGCGCAGCCCGGAAGCCCTGATGGCCCTGCGCAAAATTATGTCCCAGGCCGAGGCGCTGAATGATCTGGGTTATATCGCCATGATGGAAGGGGAATACGAGAACGCCGAAAGCCTGTTTCAGCGCGCCATTGATGCATCTCCCCGTTACTATCCCAAGGCGGTGGAAAACCTGAGCCGGGCCAAATCCATGCAGGCGGTGAGCAGGCGCTAGCGCGCCTCTTCACACACCGCCATCATGGCCGCAGTCAATTGGCTCAGCTCCTCGGGCTGAATAATGTAGGGCGGCATAATGTAAAACAGCTTGCCAAAGGGTCGTATCCACACGCCCAGCTCCACCAGTCGTTTCTGCACCTCGGCCACCTTCAGTGGTTCATGCAGCTCTACCACACCAATGCCGCCCAGCACCCGCACATCGGCCACCGAAGCAAGCTCACGGGCCGGAGCCAGCTCCCGCTGCATCTGGGCCTCAATGGCGGCAATGCGCTGCTGCCAGGGAGAATTCAGCAGCAGCGTCAGGCTTTCCAGCGCCACGGCGCAGGCTAGGGGGTTGGCCATAAAGGTGGGGCCGTGCATCAGTACCCCGGCGGGGCCGTTGCAAATGGTCTCGGCCACCCGTTGCGTGGTAATGGTGGCGGCCATGGTCATGTAGCCGCCGGTGAGCGCCTTGCCAATGCAGAGGATGTCCGGGGAGATACCGGCCCATTCGCAGGCGAACAATTTGCCGGTGCGGCCAAAGCCGGTGGCGATCTCGTCGGCAATGAGCAGAATATCGTAGCGATCACACAACTCACGGGCGCCTTTCAAGTACTCCGGATGGTAAAACCGCATGCCGCCGGCACCCTGTACCACCGGCTCCAGGATCAGCGCCGCCAGCTCGTGATGATGTTGTTCAAATACCGCTTCCAGTGCCTGCAAGTCGCCCTGGTCAAAGGCCTCGCCGAGGCGGCTTTGGGGCGTGGGCACAAAGACATGCTCGGGCAAAAAGCCCTGGTACAGGCTGTGCATGCCGCCGTTGGGATCGCACACACTCATGGCGCCAAAGGTATCGCCATGGTAGCCACGGCTTAAAGAGGCGAAGCGGGTTCTGGGCGTGCCCCGGCCGTGCCAGTACTGAATGGCCATTTTCAGTGCCACTTCTACCGACACCGAGCCCGAGTCCGCCAGAAAAAACCGATCCAGCCCTTGGGGCAGCACGTTTGTCAGTGCCCGGCACAACGCTATGGCCGGCTCGTGGGTCAGACCGCCAAACATCACATGGGCCATGTTATCCAGCTGACGGCTGGCGGCGGCGTTCAGCTCAGGCACCTTGTAACCGTGCAGGCAGGCCCACCAGGACGACATGCCATCCACCAGCCGCCGGCCGTCCTTCAGCTGCAAATGCACCCCCTCGGCGCTGGCCACTTCGTAGCAGGGCAGAGGACGGGTCAGGGACGTGTAGGGATGCCACAGATGGTGCAGGTCGAAATCTTGGTTGCTCATAAAATGGTCAAATGTCAACGTCATTGGTGGGTTATGATTGACAGGCTAACATCGGCCCTTACACTTGGCCAGGCAAAACACCCTTGTCAATCACCAATAAAAGGCCGCTGCATGAGCCGTACACCCTGGACCCGCGAGCAAGTGCTCGACCTGTTTCACCGCCCGTTTTTCGATCTGCTGTTTGAAGCCCAGCAGGTGCACCGTGCCCACTTCGATGCCAACGAAGTGCAGGTGAGTACCCTGCTGTCCATTAAAACCGGCGCCTGCCCGGAAGACTGCAAATACTGCCCCCAGAGCGCCCGTTACAACACCGGCCTGGAAACTGAGCGGCTGATGGAAGTGGAAAAGGTGCTGGAGCGGGCCCGTGAAGCCAAGGTCAACGGTTCCAGCCGTTTCTGCATGGGCGCTGCCTGGCGCAACCCCAAAGAGCGCGACATGCCCTATTTGGTGAAAATGGTGCAGGAGGTCAAGGCCATGGGGCTGGAAACCTGCATGACCTTGGGCATGTTGAACGCCGAGCAGGCCGGCCGGCTGGCCGAGGCGGGGCTCGACTATTACAACCATAACCTGGATACCAGCCCCGAATTTTACGGCGACATCATTACCACCCGCACCTATGCCGATCGACTCAACACCCTGGAAAACGTGCGCGAGGCGGGCATGAAGGTATGCTCCGGCGGCATTGTGGGCCTGGGCGAAAGCCCGGAAGACCGCGCCGGCCTGCTGCTGGCCCTGGCCAACCTGCCCCGCCAGCCCGAGAGCGTGCCCATCAACATGCTGGTGAAGGTCAAGGGCACTCCGCTGGAAAATCAGGAAGAGCTGGACGACTTCGACTTTATCCGCACCATTGCCGTGGCCCGTATTCTGATGCCAAAGAGCCACGTACGGCTGTCCGCCGGCCGGGAAAAAATGAACGACCAGATGCAGGCCCTGTGCTTTATGGCCGGCGCCAACTCCATTTTTTACGGCTGCAAGCTGCTCACCACCCCCAACCCGGATGAAAACAGCGACCTGCAGTTGTTCAAGCGCCTTGGCCTGCGCCCCAGCGGGGTAAGCCAGAAGCCGGACGAAATGGCGGAAATAGAGCTGCACGAGCAGATTGCCGAGCAGAACGCGCCCAAACCGCTGTACTACGAAGCCTGAACCATGCCTTTTAACCTGAGCCTGGCCGAGCGCGACGCCGCCGGGCTGAAGCGCACCCTGCCGGCCATCGACCGGGTGGACGGCCG
>AZIJ01004906.1_pt1 | contig 12300 bp, 8 predicted proteins | sample 359151 | NCBI WGS metagenome assembly AZIJ01 (sample SAMN02429718, study PRJNA222666) | marine sediment metagenome | biome: Sediment sample; isolation source: enrichment culture of sample MGS-ElMAX(UA) from oil contaminated site at the... | place: Egypt: El Max | collected 2013-01-23 | depth 9.22 m m | reverse complement strand
GATGGATATCACTGGCCCGGTCTGCAACGGCGTCCAGCAGTAATGCCTCATACAGATTGACCAGTTTGGCTTCGCTGTTCTCACCTTGGGAGACGAGCAGGTCGCTGTCGCCGCCCTTTACTGTCGTTTCGTCGATACGGTCGAGGGTCTTGCCACCGCGCTCAAGCGCTCCCCAGATGCGCCGGTAATCAACCGGCGTGACCAGAACCCGGTCAATCTTCAGGCCAGGGAACAGTTGCTGGACTTCATCCATCGACGCATTAGGGTCACGGCAAGCCACTATTACCGTCTTGCCATCGGACTTGATTGGAATGATGTGCTCGTGACTCAGGTAGGCGCGTGAGATGTTGGCATGCAGTTGCGGATCAATCCGGGCCATGACCTCGCTGGCACTGAGCAGTGGCAGGCCATAGCGTTCCGACAGCGCTCTATACAGTTTTTGCGCGTCCAGATTCTGCAGGCGGCTGATCTCGTCAACCAACAGGGTACGATTGCGGGCGGCCTGGGCTCGCGCCTCGCGCAGCATGTCTGGCGACACAAAGCCCAGTTCGACGTAAATGTCATCGCCGTTGGTAACAAACTCGACATAGCCATGTTCGCTGCGCGCTATGCGCTTGTTGCCGCGATTGATGTATTTCACCAGCATCTGGCGTGAGGCGTCACCGATCTCGACGCAGATGAATTCGCCGCGTAATGCCAGTTGGTCCCAGAGCGGTTCTCGAGTGGTAATCTTGGGTGTGGAAACTACGATCAGGTCGAATGGGGCCAGATCCGCAGCCCCCAGGCTGGCATCGGCGCAACGGACTGTTACGTTCGTCAGCCCCTGGGCAGCAAGCGTCTGGCGAGAAAAGTCCGCCAGTTTCTGCAGCCGCTCAACTGCTATGACCTCTTTGGCCAGCATGGCCAGCACCGCAGTGAGATAGCCAGAACCCGAGCCCAGATGCAGTACCCTGGCATCCGGGCCGAGATGACATATCTCAAGAATCTGCGCGACCGTTTTTTCCGGCGGAATTCCCCTGCCGGATACCCGATGCTCCCCATCACCGAGGACAAACGCCCCGCGGTCAACACTGGCCAATGCATGTGCGTTACGCTCAATCCGATCCTTGCTCTGCAAATCAGCCCCCTTGTGACCGGTCCCTACGTTTGCTCGTGACATTTTATCTGACTGTCACTGGTACATTCTAATACGCACCTATGACCGACAAACTGATCATGGTCAACTGCTTTATGCCAATGCATGCGGCGCCAGGCCAGCAGGGTATTTCCTCCAGCCGGATATTGACATGGCGTGGGGCCTGAACCATTTTGATTGGAAACGGAAATCTCCGTCATATCTCAGAGACACGTCCATGAAAGCGGAATCTGGCCTTGGTGAAGATACCACCATAAAGCTGCACTCCCTGTTCGATGCAGTGGGTGCCTATGTTTACGCCAAGGACCGCAGCGGCCGATACCTGTATGTCAACAAGGCGGTATGCGATCTTTACCAGCGCCCCCTGGAAGACATTTTGGGTCATGACGATAGCACCTTCATGGATATATCTCTGTCGGCGGGCCTGGTTCGCAATGATCGCCATGTAATCGAATACGGGGCAGAAGTTCACGAGGAGGAGCAAATGCTTCTCCTGCATGAAAGCAGGCCGCGATCGTTCTGGACCATCAAGGTTCCGATCCGCGACGCCAGCAACAACATTATCGGGCTCAGTGGCATTTCATCGGAACTCGACAATATCTACGCCAACACCTCCGACGCCATCCGTCACAACCGACTGCTAAACACCATTCTGTCCAACGTCGACGCCTATATTTATGTCAAGGGAGCGGATGGCACCTACTTGTATGCCAATCAGCAGGTTTCCTCGCTCTACGGGCAGAATAACGACGATGTAATCGGTTTGAACGATATCGATATTCACGGACCTGAAGTCGCCGAACGGCTGATGAAGCTCGATCGCCGGGTGCTCGACTCGCAACAACGCCAGGCCAGCGAGGAAGTGTTGCTTGACCCCAGTGGCGCTGCCAGGCACTTCTGGTCAGTCAAGATGCCAATCAGTCTGCCGGGACACCCCAATGCATTGATAGGCTTTTCATCGGACATCACGGAATTGCTGACGTTGCGCCAGGATATCGCCCTGGCCAAAACCATCGATCCGCTGACCGGACTGTTCAATCGCGATGCACTTGAAGACATTTTGAACCGCAAGATCAGTGCTGCCGACCAGCGCGCAGATACCCTGGCCGTGATCATGCTCAATCTGGATCAGTTCAAATACCTGAACAACACCCTTGGCCACGCTGCCGGCGACGACATTCTGCGGCAGACAGCACAGCGTCTGGAGACGGCCAATTGGCTGAATGGACACCCGGCCCGTCTGGTGGGCAACACCTTTGTCGTGGTCCTGCCGAACCTGGCCGCCGGGGCCGGCGACGCAGCCTCAATGGCCGAGCGTATTCGGCTGCTGATCGGCATGCCCTATGTGCTCAATAACCAACCCTTTCACCTGACGGCGAGTCTGGGCGTCAGCCTGTATCCCGAAGACGCTGATCACGCTCAGGCGCTGCTGGCAAACGCCGAATCGGCCATGTATCACGCCAAGGAGCTGGGCCGGGATCGCTGGTGCTTGTATTCATCCTCGCTGGGAGCTGCGGTCAGTGAGCGACTGGATCTGGAGCGGGACCTGCGTGCGGCGCTCGCGGCCAATCAGTTTGAACTTTACTACCAGCCCAAAATATCGGCCCGCAATGGTCAGACCGTCGGTGTAGAGGCACTGATTCGCTGGGATCGTCCTGGCTACGGCATGATGGCACCTGACCGGTTTATTCCGCTGGCCGAACAACTTGGTTTGATTGTTCAGATCGGCGACTGGGTTATTGATCGAGCATGCGAGCAGGTTGCCAATTGGGCGCGCGAGGGGCTGGCAATCTCGATTGCGGTAAATCTGTCTCCTGCACAACTGGTCGAGAGGACCCTGGTCGATCGTGTGGCTGGATTCCTGGAGCGGTACCGTATCGGTGCGGACATGATCCACATGGAAGTGACCGAATCGATGATGCTCAACGATCCGGAAGAGGCCATCGTGCACCTGCAGCGGCTGCGCAATCTGGGCATCACTCTCTCGATTGATGACTTCGGAACAGGTTATTCATCGATGGCCTACCTCAAGCGTTTACCGGTAAACCGGATCAAACTCGATCGCAGCTTCATCCAGCAGATTGCTACTGACCCTCGTGAGGCTGATCTGTGTGCGGGCATTATTGCTCTGGCGCACAAGCTCGGATTGTCGGTCGTGGCCGAAGGCGTAGAAACCATAGAGCAAAAACAGATTCTGGCAGCCATGGACTGTGACCTGTTTCAGGGCTACCTGTTCAGCAAGCCGCTGCCCGGTAACGAGGCGACCCGTTATCTCAGGGCTCAGGCCCAAATCACAGAAGCCGCCCAGCTTGTTTAGGCAGGCAGGTCTGCGGGTAGCGCTCACAACAGAGGAATAAGGCCTATGGATAACCTGGCGCTACAGTGTCAATGCGGTACCGTCAGGGGCCGCGCAATCCGGGTCTACCCTGTCGATGGTACCCGTGTGGTCTGTTACTGCCGGGACTGTCAGGCATTTGCCCATGCACTCAATGCTGCCGAGCGCGTGCTGGACGCCCAGGGCGGCACGGATATTTATCAGTTGCCGCCAGCGAGGCTGCAGATTCATCAGGGGCATGACCAGATCCGCTGCCTGCGTCTTAGCTCCAAGGGGCTGTACCGCTGGTATGCAGGCTGCTGCAACACGCCAATCGGCAATACGCTCGGACCCGGGGTTCCACTGGTCGGGTTGATTCACAGTTTTATCAGTGACCCCTTTGCCGAGCAAAAGATCGGACCCGTGCGCGCACGAGTCAACCTCAAGGGTGCCACGGCAGAGATCCCCAGAGACAGTGTCAAGACCGCGCCAGGCCAGGTATACATGCGCAAGTTGCTGTTGCGGATGCTGTTGTGGAAACTGACGGGCAAGGCTCGCCCCAATCCTTTCTTTATGGGCAAGAGCCCGCGCGTAACGCCAATAATTCTCTCGCCAGGCAGCGCTGTCGAACACAATGGCGCCACCGACTGACAACAAGCCCCTTCCGCGTCTTGTTGCGATTTTCGCTGCTGCCTGGCTGCTGTGGGTTAGTATTTCGCGCAAAGGCGGCACAATACGCCGGCATTTACCAAGGACGGACCTAGTGCTTTTCACTCGTACCCGGCAGATGGTTTTCTGGCTGCTGCTGAGCTGCTTCGCTTGCGTTGCCGAGGCACGAATCGTAATCGAAGCACTGCCGGTCAATTTGACCGACTTCCGCATCGACTACTACATCGACGATTCGCAGAATCTGGATTATCCCGAGGTCCGCGGCAAAACCTTCAGTGAAACCGCCAGTAGCACGTCCCTTGGCACCAATGCACGCGTTGCCTGGTATCGCCTGTCGCTTGAAAACCGGGCAAGCCAGACGTTAGATCTCAATCTGCATTTACCCCATGCCTACCATGTGCAATCCATTCGGTTTTATGAAGAACGTGATGGCACGCTGGTGCGCAGTGAAAGGCTCAACCTTGATCAGCCTGCAGATACCGGGCTGATGTTCCGCGGCAGTGCCATCTATCAGCTCACACTGCCCGCGGCAAGCAGCACGACGCTATATGTGCGCAGCCACGCCTATTCGCACCAATGGTTTGCGCTGAACATATACGACCTTGAGCATTCCCGACGAGCGCTGGTGGGCGTCTCAAACGACATTGCCCTTATGGTCGGAATGATGCTCGCGCTGGTGTTTTACAATCTGCTGCTTTACTTCGCCACCAGCAAGATCGAAAACATTTACTACTCCTGCTACCTGATCTCCGGTCTGGTCTGGATTGCCCTGTCATATGGTCTGGTTGCCAGCCTGTTCGATCTCTATGGTCAGGCTGTGTTCATGCTAAATCTGTCGCTGATCACCATGCCCATCTTCCTGTTGCTGTTCATGATGGCCATCTTTGAGACTCGCCAGCACTATCCGCTTGAGCACCGTTGCCTGCAGTTCGTTCTGGTACCGCTGTGTGGCATGTTCATCTGGGGGTTGTTTGACATTTCCGCCGCGCTGAAGCCGGCCAGCAGCGTGGCGCTGGTGATGATGATCGTCACGCTGTCGGTCAGTATCTCTCTGCTTCGCAAGGGTAACCCGCTGGCCAAGTATTTTCTTCTGGGACACCTGCTGTTCGTGTTGTTCAACACACTGGCGGTGCTGTTCTACAAGGGACTGATTGAGCCGAACTATGTCGCCAGTCATGGCGTAGGCATTGGTATCGTGCTGGAAGCACTGATGCTGGCGTTCATTATTTCCCACCGCATCAGGATACTTGAGCGCATTCGCGCCTCGCAGGATGAGCTGAAACGTCAGGCCGCGACGGATCCGCTGACCCGGCTGCATAATCGCCGGTATTTCGCTGCAACGGCGGAGGCCCTGCTGAATCAGTGTCGTGCTCAACAGCAGCCTGTGGCCATGGTGATGGCCGATATCGATCAATTCAAGGCCGTCAACGACACCTGGGGCCACGCGGCTGGCGACAAGGTGATCGAACACATCGCCCGGATTCTGAAAACCTGCAGTCGCAACCGCGATCTGCCGGCACGCTTTGGTGGCGAGGAGTTTGTCATCCTGCTGCCGGATGCTGACCTCAATCAGGCTCTGCAGTGCGCGGAGCGCATTCGTTCGGAGGTCGAACGCAGCCGGTTTGACATTGGAACTGACGCTCCGCTGCACGTCACGCTCAGCCTGGGCGTGACGCAGCTGGATACCGCCCACGACAGCATTCAATCAGGCTTGTCACGTGCCGACGAAGCACTTTATCAAGCCAAGCACGCCGGCCGAAATCGAGTCTGTTTCGCGGACACGCCTTCGCGCACGTCAGACTAGATCGTTACATTATCAGGCTACCAATCAGGGCAACCGCCGAAGACTGTTTGATCGCCTTGAGTCGACAATCAAGCTGGACCAACTGATGAACCGAATCAAACTTGTGCTCTTGTTCCTGCTGGCTCTCATTACCGCAGCCTGGCTGGCCGCGGACACGCTGATGCCTGACCCGTTTGGCTATTTCACCTTTCGCAGCGTGTTCGTTCAGTATTCCGGCCTGCTGGGTATCGCGATGATGAGCGTTGCAATGGTTCTGGCTACCCGCCCACGCTGGCTGGAGCGCCATCTGAACGGCCTCGACAAGATGTATCGCCTGCATAAATGGCTCGGCATTGGCGCTCTGATCGCCAGCACCGCGCACTGGTGGTTTGCCAAGGGCACCAAATGGATGGTTGGCTGGGGCTGGCTAACCCGCCCCGAGCGCAAGAAGGATGGCGCCGCACAGGTGTTGCCTGCCATTGAACAATGGTTCCGTGACCAGCGCGGACTGGCCGAGTCGATCGGCGAATGGGCGTTCTATGCAGCCGCCATCCTGATCATTCTGGCGCTCATCAAGACGTTCCCTTACCGATGGTTCAAGAAGACCCATAACTGGCTGGCGGTTGGCTATCTGGCGCTGGCCTGGCACAGCCTGATACTCGTGAAATTCAGTTACTGGAGCCAACCGGTTGGCTGGTTGACACTCATACTGCTGATCGCCGGCAGCGTCTCGGCCATTATGGTGATAACCGGACGCGTGGGCAGGTGTAACCGTGTCGTGGGGCAGATTGAGGAGCTGACCCATTATCCGGGCCTGGACGTTATCGAAGCCAGGATCGCGCTGCGCGAAGGATGGCACGGACATGCTCCGGGGCAGTTTGCCTTTGTTACGTCCAAGAGCGGTGAAGGCGCCCATCCTTATACCATTGCCTCGGCCTGGAACCCGTCAACGCCAACAGTCACCTTCGTGGTAAAGGCGCTTGGCGACTGGACCTCGCAGCTAAAGACCTGGCTCAAGGTTGGCATGCGGGTGAGCGTTGAAGGGCCTTACGGCTGTTTCGACTTTTCCGATCCGGCGCCCCGACAGGTGTGGATCGGCGCGGGTATTGGCGTCACGCCTTTCATCGCACGTATGCACTCCCTCGCGCAGCAGGGCGGCGAGCATAACGTCGATTTCTTTCATGTGACCCGCGATGTTGACCAAATGGCACTCGACAAACTCACTGCGGATGCCGCTGCGGCCGGTGTTCGCCTGCATCTGCGCCTGTCCTCCCGCGATGGGCACCTTACGGCGGAGCAGATCAGGACCCTGGTTCCCGAATGGCGCCAGGCCAGCTTCTGGTTCTGTGGCCCGACGGAGTTCGGTCAAACGCTGCGCCGCGACTTTGTCAGTCAGGGCTTGCCTGGCGCACGGTTTCACCAGGAGCTGTTCGAAATGCGCTAGCCCTACCGAGTGCTCTCACAGATGCATTCAGCGTGGCGACTGTCTCGCTTCCCGCCCGAATTGAGTGTTCAGGTGGCACTACCGGAAATGTGCTGTTGCAAATTCCCCGCGACGTGCTCCGCCCTGCCCCGGTAAAACTGCTCCCGATCAGTCATTGCCGGCGCTGCGCCGAGTATATTGATCGGCAACAGCATCGTCGGACCGGTTAGCCTGCACGCTGTTTAAAGCAGCGTCGGCAGCCCGCGTCAGGGAGTCAGGGAGCAAGGCATGGACGGGAATATTTTCGTACAGATCGGCATTCTGCTGGGGTTGTCTGTTCTCGGCGGCGCCCTGGCGCAACTGCTGCGCCAACCGCTGATCGTCGCCTTCATTGCGGTTGGCATTCTGGTCGGCCCTTCCGGGCTGGAACTGGTTGCCCAGAGCAGCGAGATCGAGCTGTTCGCCCGCCTCGGCATCGCCCTGCTGCTGTTTGTGGTCGGCCTGAAACTGGACCTGCATATCATTCGAACAGTCGGGCCGGTAGCACTCGCTTCTGGTCTCGGTCAGGTTGTCTTTACCTCTGTTGTAGGGTACCTGCTTGCCCTGCTGCTCGGTCTGTCGCACGTGGCGGCTATCTATATTGCGGTAGCGCTGACTTTTTCCAGCACCATCATTATCGTCAAGTTGCTCTCCGACAAGCGCGAGATTGATGCCTTGCACGGCCGCATCGCGGTCGGCTTTCTGATTGTCCAGGATATCGTGGTGGTGCTTGTCATGATCGGTCTTACCGCATTCGGCAAGGCCGATAGTCAGGTAAGCCTTGGCTGGGAAGCGCTGCAGGTTATGCTCAAGGGGATGGCAATGCTGGCCGTGGTCGCCTTGCTGATGCGCTATGTGCTGCCCGCGCTGCTGCAACGCCTGGCCCACTCGTCCGAACTGTTGATGCTGTTTGCCATCGCCTGGGCGGTGCTGGGCGCGGTGGCAGGCGACGTGCTGGGGTTCAGCAAAGAGGTGGGCGCCTTCCTCGCCGGTGTATCGATCGCCTCTACTGCATTTCGCGAACAGATAGCGGCGAGACTGGTCAGCTTGAGGGATTTTTTGCTGCTGTTCTTCTTCATTGAACTGGGCGCTGCACTGGACCTCGGCATGCTCGGCGGGCAGATCGGCGCATCAGTGGTGTTTTCGCTGTTCGTGCTGATTGGCAACCCGATAATCGTCATGATCATCATGGGCGCAATGGGGTATCGCAAGCGGACCGGCTTTCTTGCCGGGCTGACAGTCGCCCAGATCAGTGAATTTTCATTGATTCTCGCGGCGCTTGGCAACAGCCTTGGGCATTTGCAACAGGAAACTATCGGGCTGATAACGCTGGTCGGCTTGATTACCATCAGCGTCTCCACTTATATGATTCTGTACTCCCACGCGATATATGAGCGTTTGGCGCCCTGGTTATCAATTTTTGAACGAAAGGTTCCTTACCGCGAGCGCGATGGTTTGCCCGATGGGCAGGATACTGTCGACGTGCTTTTGATTGGTCTTGGGCGCTACGGTGCCGCGCTGGCTGATAACCTTCGGCGCCGCGGCTGCAGGCTGCTCGCTGTGGATTTTGACCCGGCAGCGGTTCAGCAGCATGTGCGTGACGGTTATCAGGTGCGTTACGGCGACGCTGAAGATCCGGAGTTTATCGCCACCCTGCCGCTGGGCAGCACCAGTTGGGTTGTGAGCACTGTCCGTGAACGCAGCGTCAACCTGATGCTGTTGCATGGCCTGAAACAGAGCAACTATCGTGGCCAGGTGGCCATAGCCAGTTCCGCTAGACACGACAGCAAGGTGTTGGCAAAGGCTGGCGTGGATCTGTTGCTGATCCCCTACGCCGATGCGGCCAAAGAAGCGGCAGACCAATTGCTGGCACGGACGGCAGCGCGAGATTCCGCACCGGCTGCCATGCCGCATTGAGGTATCTGCCACGGCCGATGGCACGGTGTAACCTGCGGTAGCAACAGCCGATACGTTGACGCAGACTTGCCAAGGCGACTGCCAGGCGCGAATATGCCGCGGCATTCAACTCGGCGCTGCCTGCGCCCGCCTATCCCTACTTGTCGGAGCGCCGGTCATGCATCCTGTGCTGATCTCCATTTCGCTGCTGGTGTGCAGCAATATTTTCATGACATTCGCCTGGTATGCCCACCTCAAGGAACTCAATAACAAGCCCTGGATCATCGCGGCCCTGATCAGTTGGGGTATTGCCCTGTTCGAGTACCTGCTGCAGGTGCCCGCCAATCGCATCGGTTATACCGCGCTGTCGGTCGGTCAGTTGAAGATTATTCAGGAAGTCATCACCCTCTCGGTGTTCGTCCCCTTCTCGGTCATGTATCTGAAGGAACCGCTGAAACTCGATTACCTGTGGGCAGGTCTATGCTTGCTGGCTGCGGTCTACTTCATGTTTCGGGACAAACTGGCTTAACTGCCGAGGCAATTCGGGTCATGCTGCACAGGTACATTCCCCGTCTGCAAGGAGCGCACGTGCTGATCCCGCTGTTGGTCAATCTGATGATGCTGTTCGGTAGTCTGGTACTGTTTTTCGCCGCTGCCGGTATTGCCAACAATTGTGACAACCTGACAAAGCTGGAAGAGCGCATTCTCAACAGCAGTCTGTTCGTACCTGGACCGCTGCACCTTGTTGCCCTGATTGCCATAGCCCTGGCCGCCATGGGTCTGATCCCGATAGACGATCCAGCCTGGCTATACCTGCCGGCTCTGGTAAGCACCGGCTACTGGGTATGCCTGATCGTCATCAATGCCCGGAAAAACCGGTATCTTCGGGCAGACTGATCTGTCCTGACCGCCTGACTGCCATTATCCGGAGTTACTGAAGCGCCGGACCTTCACGTGTTGCCAACACCATCGCGTGCCCAGAGCAGCGCTTTGTGCAAGCTGGCTCGCTCGGGCTACAGGCGCGTTTGTTAATGGGAGATATATGGGTCTTTACACTGTACACACATACAGTAGAATGAGCAGCAAAACCGGCCACGCCGGTCACTCCACTCGCCAACAAGCCAGAGGTGCGCATGGCCGTTGAAATTGTTTATCGCAGCAGCAGAGACCCGGAGCAACTGTTCATGGATAAAGCCCAAGCCGACCGTCATGACAAGATGCTGGAGCTGGCCGAAAATCTGGGCGAGGTACTGCAGCGTGCCGTTCCGCAACTGGGAGAGCAGTTGGCTGAAGAAATCAGTATCTACATGGCGCGCAACCGCGAGGTCTTCGCCAAGGCTTTCAAGAGTAACCCCGAGGCCCTCGCCGAACTGGATGCGTCCGGCGCGGCCTGATGCCGTTACTGGTACATCCAGAAGTTCGGATGCGCTTGCGCAACCTGAACAGGACGGACTGAATCACGACGGCTGATGATGCGTTTGATCATGCTCATGGTGTAGCTCCTTTGCTTGCTGTTTCGAACATGGGAGGCATCATGAGTCATATCGCACGATACTAAAAACGAATTAGATCTATTTTATTTATTGAGAAAAGCAATTAACCGCGCAGGCACGGCCGATGTCGCTGGCCAGCCCTTTGCTGCTCCTTTCCCAACCTGCGCTGACACCGGGCAACCAAACCTTCCAGTGCTTTAGCCCTTCCCACCACTCCGTTGCCCTGTTTCCTCCGGCAACTGCTACGCTGACAGAAACGAACGCAATATCGTTAAGCCACACCTGAACGTCACCGTTGTGCCAATCGCATCTCGCCGGGGGCTTTGGCTATGAACCTGCTTCGCCGTTTCTCCATACTTCAACGCCTGGTTACTGTGACCTTGCTGGTGTTGATCATAGTGCTCGGGCTGGTGACGGCCTTCGCAGTTGACTACCACAAGACGCTGCTTGATGGTCGGGCAATAAAAACCCAGCACCTTGTTGAGTCCGGGCTGGGCGTCCTCCAGTATTTCCATCAACGGCAACTGGGCGGCGAGCTGACCGAACAACAGGCGCAGCAGCAGGCCGCCGCCGTTCTGCAAGGGATGCGTTACGACGGCAATGAGTATTTCTGGATACATTCCGATGACCTGCGGATGATCATGCATCCCTTCAGCACGCAGCTGGTAGGTAACAGCGTCGCCGACATCCAGGACCCCGAAGGAAAATACCTGTTTCGGGAAATGGTTGCGGTGGTGAACACGCAATCAGCCGGCTTTGTCGACTATATGTGGCCCAAACCCGGCGTTACTGATCCAGTACCGAAAATCTCCTACGTCGCCGGCTTTGAACCCTGGGGCTGGATCCTTGGGTCGGGCATCTATCTTGACGATATCAGTGAGACCTTCTGGGCCGATATGCTGCCCAAACTTATGGTTGCAGCGCTGGGTCTGATGTTGCTGGTGGGTGTCAATCTCCTGATCGCCCTGAGTGTCAACCGCCCACTCGCCCAGGCAGTGGCGGCAATGAACGACATTGCAACCGGCGACGGAGACTTGTCACGCCGCCTGGACGCCAGCGGCTTTGATGAAATCAGCGAACTGGCGGCAGGGTTCAATGCCTTTACCGATAAGCTGGCGCAGGTCATAGACGAATTCCGTGAGGTGGTAGCAAACAACCGTCGTATCGCTAATGAAGTTGGCCTTGCAATGGGCAAGGCGGAGGCCTCTTATAACCAGCAGAACAGCGAACTTGACACCATTGCATCGGCGGTTGAGGAAATGAGCGCCACCTCCGACGAGGTCGCTCAGCGCATGTCTGACTCCGCAGAGGCTGCCAGACAAGCCAGCGGCCACGCCGCGGACAGTCAACGCACAGCAGATACCACCTCGCAGAGCATGCGCATGCTTGCCGGCGATCTCGCCCAGGCCGGTGCGGCCGTGGATGAATTGAGCGCGCAATCGAATACCATTGACTCGGTGCTTGAAGTGATACGCTCCGTTGCAGAACAAACCAACTTGCTGGCCCTGAACGCGGCAATCGAGGCGGCACGAGCTGGTGAACAGGGAC
>AZIJ01018730.1_pt1 | contig 12319 bp, 13 predicted proteins | sample 359151 | NCBI WGS metagenome assembly AZIJ01 (sample SAMN02429718, study PRJNA222666) | marine sediment metagenome | biome: Sediment sample; isolation source: enrichment culture of sample MGS-ElMAX(UA) from oil contaminated site at the... | place: Egypt: El Max | collected 2013-01-23 | depth 9.22 m m | reverse complement strand
CCATTATTTCAATGAGTTATCTTTTTTTGTCGTGTACAAAGATTCAAAATAAAAGCTTTGAAAATTAAGTTTTACTTAATAGAAATTAAGATCCATTTAAAAAAGTTAACAATAATCTTTATCATTTGTGATAGTTTCTTATTACCTATCTTTTTTTAAGCTTATTTTAAGTTTACGCATCCTATGAAGTTCTCCCAACATGATTAAGCGGCGTTACCTGATTTTATTATTACTTCCACTGGCATTTATTTCTTTATTTGTCGGTGTGGGTGAGATGAGTCTTGCTGGTCTTTGGACTGGCAATCCTCAAGAGTGGCAGTTGTTTTGGACCAGTCGTTTACCCCGTTTGATGGCGATTATTGTGGCGGGTGCAGGTCTAAGTGTCTGTGGTTTGATTATGCAGTCGCTAAGTCGTAACCGCTTTGTCTCACCAACCACCGCAGGTTTATATGACTGTGCACGTTTAGGTGTACTGGTTTCGATTATTTTACTGCCAAGTGCTTCAATCTTTATTAAAACTGGTTTTGCGATTGTCGTAACGCTCATTGGTGCGATGGCCTTTATGAGTATTCTGGCGACTTTAAAGCATCGTGATACCGTTTTTGTTCCACTGGTGGGGATGATTTTTGGCAGTATCATTTCTGCATTTACCACCTTTATTGCGCTGCAACTGGATTTATTACAGAACTTAGCAGGTTGGTTGCAAGGGGATTTTTCCACCATTTTAAATGGTCAATATGAGCTGATCTATCTCAGCGTGCCTGTTCTGATTCTGATTTATATCTTTGCCAATCGTTTTGTTTTGGCTGGGTTAGGGCAAGATTTTGCGACGAATCTTGGACTGAATTATAAGCAGACCCTTTTTATTGGCCTACTACTGGTTTCGGTCATTACGGGTGTGGTAATTGTCACTGTGGGGGCGATTCCATTCCTTGGTTTGATTGTACCGAATCTGGTGAGCCTGTATCTGGGTGACAATATCCGTAGAACGCTTTCGCATACTGTATTGTTGGGTGCTTTGCTGGTTCTACTCTGTGATGTATTTGGCAGAGTGGTAATTTTCCCTTATGAAGTCTCTGTGAGCCTGATTATGGGTGTGGTGGGAAGCGTGATTTTCCTGTGGTTGCTACTCAGGAGATATCGTTATGCCTCATAAAACCAAGCTGATTGTTTTGGCTGTATTGGTGCTTGCAACGATTGCACTGTACCTCGGCTGGAATTTAGGTGTGGCATGGCAATATGCCCTGAATCTACGTTTAAAAACAGTTGCTGCCATTATCGTGGCGGGTGTGGCGGTCGGTGTTTCGACTTTAGTTTTCCATACTATTGTAAATAATCGGGTGGTGACACCACAGGCTTTAGGATTAGATAAGTTATACGAACTTTCCAAGACGGCGATTATCTATTTCTTTGGTGCCAGTACGTTATTGTCACTGAACTTTGTCACCGATTATCTGATCAGTTTGCTGTTAATGGTGACCTTTGCCTTGCTGCTGTATCGGTTTATTTTCCAGAAAGTTGCACAGCAAAATATCTATTTCCTCCTGCTCGTTGGTCTGATTTGCTCGACTTTATTCGACAACATGACCACGTTCTTTCAGGTTTTACTGGATCCCGATGAATTTCAGATAGCGGCTTATGCTGGTTTTGCCAGTTTTAATGTCGTGAAAATGGAAACGGTGGGGCTGTCCTTGCTGACCATTGTACCGATTTTATTTTATAGCCTGAAGCACTATCACAAGCTCGATGTGATGGCATTGGGACGAGATCATGCGCTGAATTTAGGGCTGGATTATGACAAGACCAGCCGCCTGCTGTTGATCCTCGTAGTATTGGCACTGGCTTCTGCAACAGCGTTAGCTGGTCCAATGATGTTCCTCGGTTTATTGGTTCTCAACATTACCTTAGAACTGTTCAAGACTCATCAACATCACATCTTATTGCTTGGCATTATTCTGGTCAGCATTCTTTGCCTGATGCTTGGGCAATTCATGGTTCTGCATGTATTGAATTTCAAAACAACGCTCAGTGTGATTATTAACTTTGTCGGCGGAATTTATTTCTTCTGGATCTTATTGAAGGAAAATAAAAAATGGCAATAGAGCTTAAGAATTTAAGTAAAAGCTATCAACAGCAGCGTGTGGTAAATGCGCTTTCGCTGACGATTGCCAAAGGACAGTTTACGGCGTTTATTGGCCCAAACGGTGCAGGTAAAAGTACAGTACTTTCGATGATGAGCCGCTTAATTGAAGCAGATCAAGGTCAAGTTTTGCTGGATGGGCAAGATCTGCAACAGATGAAAAGTGCTGACATTGCCAAAAAACTGGCGATTTTAAAACAGTCTAACCACACCGAGCTGCGCCTCAGTATTGAAGATCTGGTTGCTTTCGGACGTTTCCCATATTCACAAGGTCGCCTTACACAGGAAGACCGTGAGGTGATTGATCGCTCAATTGCCTATATGGATCTGGAAGCCTTAAGACACCGACAAATCAGCGAATTGTCGGGTGGGCAGCGACAACGCGCTTATATCGCCATGATTCTGGCACAGGACACCGAATATATCTTGCTCGATGAACCCTTAAACAATCTGGATATGAAGCATTCTTCACAGATTATGCGGGTCTTAAAAGATTTGGCCGAGAATCATGGCAAATCGATCATTGTGGTGATTCACGACATTAACTTTGCTTCCGTCTATGCCGATCACATTATTGCCATGAAAGAAGGTGAATTGGTGTATCAAGGGCATCCACAACAGTTGATGGATGAACATATTCTGCAAGATATTTTTGATTTCCATATTCCGATCCAGCAGGTTCAGCAACATAAATTAGGTTTGTATTTTATTAGTTAGGAGTTCGTTATGCGTTTCAAAAAAACATTGCCAGTCATGATGCTGAGTATGGCATTGGCTGCATGTGGCAATTCCAACACACCTTCGGCAAATCAGAACAGTCATACTGCTGCTACACATGAAACCTTAAACTTTAACAGCAAGGCAGGGCAAATTACCATTCCAGCGAATTTATCGCGTATTGCTGTACTCGATACTAGTGCTTTAAATACCATTCATGCTTTGGGCGCGGACGATAAAGTGGTTGCTTTGCCAAAAGGAACACCGTTGCCGAAAGTCCTGCAAAATTTCAGTGAAGGTAAATATCTGGATGTAGGGACAGTGAAAGAACCGAATCTGGAAAAAATTGCAGCCAGTCAGCCTGAGCTGATCTTGATGAGTGGCCGAATGGAAAATCTGGTGGGTCAAATCAAGCAGATTGCGCCAACTTACTTTGTCGATGTGGATTACAACGATCAGTTCAATTCTTTTAAACAGCAAACCTTGAATATTGCTGAAATGGTGGGCAAAAAGCCTGAGGCAGAACAGCAGTTACAAAGCTTGGAAAAAGATATTGCTACATTAAAAGACAAGACCAAAGGTAAAACGGCTTTGGTAATTCTGGTGAATAACAGCAAGATCGCTGCCTATGGCCCAGATTCACGTTTTGGTAATATTCATGACCTGTATGGATTTACACCAGCAGATCCTTCAATCAAGGTTGGGCTGCATGGTATGGCGGTGTCACATGAGTTTATTGCCCAGAAAAATCCAGATTATCTGTTTGTCATTGATCGTGGTGCAGCAATTACTGAAAATCAGGAAGGTGCAAAGCGCGTATTGAATAACAAGATTATTAATGAGTCCAAAGCTGCGAAAAACGGCAATATTGTCTATCTCGATTCGAGTAACTGGTATTTAATGAATAATGGCTTGGATGGGATGAAAGCCATGCTGAAGGAAGTCGCGGATGCTTTAAAATAAAGCTTAATTCGCCGATTTTATAACAAAAACCCGAAGGACTTTCCTCGGGTTTTTTATATGATGTCATGAGTAAATGAAACAATACTTTTTATAAAATGATGCGAATTTCTTTATTAGGTTTGGGAACAGCGATTATAGCTATTGTTCTAATTATTTCTGGGATTAAACCATATGATCGAATGACGTGGTTGATGGAAGTGATACCAGTCTTGATTGTGATGCCTGTGTTATTTATGAGCTTTAAAAAGTTTCCTTTGACCAACTTGCTATATAGTCTAATTTTTTTGCATGTAATTGTTCTTATTGTTGGCGGTGCTTATACCTATGCACGCGTGCCTATAGGCTTTGAAATTGCAGACTGGTTTAATTTAGATCGTAATCCTTACGATAAAATAGGGCATTTCATGCAAGGTTTTGTTCCAGCAATAGTTGCTCGTGAAATATTGATTCGAAATCATATTTTAGCCAAAGGCAAAATGCTGAGTTTTATTGTGATTTGTATTGTACTCGCGATAAGTGCAACGTATGAGTTGATCGAGTGGGCTGCTGCTTTATTCTTAGGGCAAGGTGCTGAGGAGTTTTTAGGAACACAAGGCTATGAGTGGGATACACAGTCTGATATATTTTTTGCATTAATTGGCGGTAGTACTGCGTTGCTATTTTTATCGAAATGGCATGATTGGCAGATTTCTAACTTAATCAGTAAGCCTTAAATTTGATATTTAATGATGATCTTTTATAAGAAAAATAAGGCATTATGAGAAAAGGTCGTCTGCTGAAAAGAATCTATAGCTAACAAGCTACAGATTCTTTTTTGTATATTTTGCGACAGCTAGAGCGATTAATAAAATGATTAATCCACCTAGGCTTAAAACAAAACCCACCCAAATTGGTGCGAGCCAACCCATATTATGACTAAGCACCCAGCCACCTAGGAATGCACCAAGCGCGTTGGCTAAGTTGAATGCAGAATGATTTAGCGAGGCTGCTAGTGTTTGTGCATCACCCGCAATATCCATAAGATAGGTTTGTAAAGCACCACCAAGACCAATCACTGTAAAGCCTATCAGGAATAAAGCCAATATTGCTGAATATAGGTTTGACATCATAAAGCTGGCAAATACGAATGCGAGTGCTGAACTAATCAAAATTCCAATCATGGTTTTAAACAAGTCTTTATCCGCTAACCATCCAGCCACAAGCCCTCCAAATACCATACCTGTTCCCCAAATGGCTAATGCGATAGGAACGATTGAGATATTTGCTTCTGTGTATTCAGTCAGAATAGGAGATACATAACTATAAACTGAGAACATACCGCCAAAACCAACTGCACCTACAGCAAGTGCCAACCACATATTGATATTTTTGAGTCCAGCAACTTCAGCACGGATACTTGCAGTTTTCTGTAGTGGAATATTCGGTACAAATAGACTTACCCCAATCAGGGTGATGAAGGCAATAATTGCGGAAAACTCAAAACCCGCTTTCCATCCGAACTGCTGACCCAACCACGTTGCAATTGGTACACCAATCACATTGGCGATTGTTAGACCCATCATCACTTGTGCAATCGCAGTTGCACGACGTTGTTTACCTGCAAGCTCAGCTGCAACCAACGCAGCTACCCCAAAATAAGCACCATGAGGAAAACCTGCGATAAAACGAGAAACTAACATTGTCTCTGGAGTTGTCGCAAAAGCTGTAGCAGCATTCGCCAACCCATAGAACAGCATTAAGCTAAGTAATAACGTTTTTCGAGGAACTTTCGCGCCTAAGATTGCAATAATCGGTGCACCAACCATCACACCTAAAGCATAAGCGCTAATGAAATAGCCAGCGTGGGGAACACTCACATTCAGATCACTTGCGATTTCTTGAATCAATCCCATTGCCACAAACTCGGTCGTTCCAATGCAAAAACTACCGACCGCAAGAGAAAAAATAACGAGAAATAATGAATAGTGTTTAGGTTGAGAAGAGAGTGTAGGAGAGCTTAGAGAGGACATAATGACTCTAAAATAATAAACCGAGCATATTATATTCGAGCTTAGAAAAGAAAAGTGAAAAGGAACGTAATTTTTAACAGTGAAATAAACTAAGGAATGAACTAATTAAATATAATGATAATTATTTGCATTTGTGTATAATAATGCTGAATTAAATGCGATCAAATTTATAAGTTTTTAGGGTGGAGATGATTTATGAGGATTTTATTGGTTAGTTCATTACTGATGCTTTCAGTTTCTAGTTTTGCACATGAACCTTATGTTGCACCATTGGCCTATAACACTTCACAAACGCAGGTTGCGATTGTTTCAGGTTATGCAGAAGAGGCATTGAATAGTGAATATGCACTGAAAAATGCAAAGTTTGAAATTATAAGTCCTAATAACGATAAGAATTTGATTGAACCTGAATCTAAATTAGGCTCTACAACGGTATTTGATCTTAAGCTTCCAGAGTCAGGGACTTATACGGTTAAAACAAGCACGATTTATCCATTGAAATACATTCAAGATCAAAAAGAATGGAAAATGTTTTTTGACATGCCTGCGGATCAAGCGCCTAAAAAAGCTGAGCGTGATTATGTAATCCCTGCGGATTTAAAAGCGAAGAAATATACGCCAACCGAAGTGAAGCGTGAATGGACATTATTCACTTATGTATCAAAAGAAAAAAATACCCCAATTCAAGCAATGTTAGCACCTATTCAAGTTGAGTTTTTGACGCATCCAAATGAATTAAAGGCTAATCAAGCAGTAAAAATTAAGGTTTCAAAAGACAATCAAGCATTAGCAAATGCCAATGTTGTGATTCGAGCTAAAGGTGCTACAGATGAGCAAGCTAAGAATTTGAAAACTTTAATAGATGGAACAGCAGAGCTTATTTTTCCAAAATCAACGGAGTATTTAATTGAAGTAAGTGAGGCTGTAGATTCTAAGAGAAAGCCGAGTAATCAGTTTTATACCATCATTAGTTTGTCTGTAAATTAAAATAAAAAGGCTGATCATCGCGATCAGCCTTTTTAGGGTATTTGGCTGATGATTGGGTACTATTTACTGGAAGTATTTTAATCTTCATCCATGGCATTACTATAAAATTTCAAACCTAATTGAATTCGATCACGCCCGTTACCCATACGCCAGCGATTGGTATCTCTAAGCGAATAGACACAGCCACAGTATTCTTGTTGATAAAATTCTTCTCGTTTGCTGATCTCCAACATGCGTACAGCGCCACCATGCTTGCGCCAGTTGTAATCCCAATATTGAATATCGGGATAATGAGCAGCGGCACGAAGCCCACAATCATTGATTTGCTGCATATTCTTCCAGCGAGAAATGCCTAAAGAACTACTAATTAAACTAAATCCATGTTCATGTGCGTAGAGCGCTGTTCTCTCAAAACGCATGTCGAAACACATGGTACAGCGAATGCCTTTTTCAGGTTCATTCTCCATTCCTTTGGCTCGAGCAAACCAGTTATCGGTATCGTAATCACAATCGATAAAAGGGATATTATGCTTTTCGGCAAAACGGATATTTTCTTCTTTACGAATCAAATATTCTTTGACTGGGTGAATATTAGGATTATAGAAAAAGATAGAGAAATCGATACCAGACTCTATCAGTGTTTCCATGACTTCGCCTGAACATGGGGCACAGCATGAATGCAACAGCAATTTGTTATGACCTTTCGGTAAGCTGAGTTTTTGGCGTTCAAGCGTCTTTTGGCTTTGACGTGTCATGGTTTTATAAGGTCTACAGAAATCCAGCTGATAGTTTAAAAGTTTTAATAAATGATAGGGCTTGGATTGAATGAAATGTTTTCAGTTCAAACTGAAATTTTTTAACTGCCGATACTTGCTGCGTACTTAGCCGTCCTATCGTTTAGTATTCTCAATTTTGTGATGATTGAATAGGTGATATTTCAAATAATTAAATTTCATTTAATAAAATAACAATTAAATAGAATTCATGTTGAGACTATCTCATTAATGCTATGTTAAGATGAAAACAATTCAATTAATAAATTAAAGGGCAGCAGCTTATCCTTTCTATCTGTGCATTGACTAAATTTAGATTAAAGGAAAGTTGTTGTTTTTCTGGTTATTATTCATGTTAGAACTTCGTCATTTAAAAACGCTTCTTGCTTTAAGAGAGCATGGTTCATTGGTCGCTGCGGCAGCAGATTTATGTCTCACACCTTCAGCAATTTCACATCAATTAAAAGAACTTGATCATTGGTATGGCGTTGAGGTAGTCAACCGCCGTAGTCGTCCTGTGGCTTTCTCTAATGTGGGGCAACGACTGCTTAAACTGGCGGATGATGTATTGCCGCAAGTTCAAATTGCGCAAACAGATATTACTCGTATTGTGCATGGTCAAACTGGACGTATCATTTTTTCATCTGAATGCCATAGTTGCTTTGATTGGTTAATGCCTTTGCTTAATCAATATCGTCAACAATATCCTGATGTTGACCTAGATTTTGCAGCAGGTTTTGAATCAAATCCACATGAATTATTACAGAATGCAGAGTTTGATTTACTTATTACCGCTGATCCAATTGCTTTGAAAGGGATTGAATATTTTCCAATTTTTGAATATGAATCGCGTTTAGTATTATCAACTACGCATCCATTAGTGCGTGCTGAAAAAGTTTCGATACAAGATTTGGCAGAAGAAACATTGATTACCTATCCTGTCGATAAGCATCGTTTGGATATCATGGCGCATTTATTTATTCCTGCAAATATTCATCCAAAGCATATTCGGACGACTGATTTGACTCAAATGCTGATTCAATTGGTTGCAAGTGGACGAGGTATAGCGGCTTTACCTGATTGGGTGGTGAATGAATATGAACAAAAAGGATGGGTGGTCAGTCGCCGTTTAGACTGTGTATCGCCAAAAGGTTTAAGACGTACACTTTATGCGGGCTATCGTACAGAAGATACAGAAAAGAGCTATTTTGAGGGCTTTTTAAAGCAGTTGGAAAAGTTCTCACAAAAGCGCGCAGTTTATTATGAACGCTGATTGTGCTTAAACTAAGACTTACCAATCAAAACAGATAATATGCCTGCTGCGATGAGAGGGCCAACTGGAACTCCACGTAGTAGGGCAACGCCTGCAACAGTCCCAATTAATAAACCCGCGACGACATCTGGTTGATTGCTCATGAGCTTAACTCCACGGCCACCTAACCATGCCACTAATAGTCCGACAGCGATCGCGAGAAGCGATTTCCAGCTTACAAAAGACTTTAGAATACTTTCACCGCTTAGTTTGCCACTTGCGATTGGCGATAGTACACCAATGGTCAAAATGATGATGCCGACATTAAGCCCATGTTGCTGTATAAAAGGGAAAAACTGATCAAGAGGTGTAAGTTTCACGAGAATCAAAACACCAGCAGCCACGGTCACGGCTGTATTATGACTAAAGATTCCACAGCCTAAAAGAATCAACAATACAAGTAAGTTAACGTCAAATTGTGAAAACATAGCGGAAGAAATTAAAAACAAAGTTGAATTGTATTGTAATTCTCAACTCGATGCAGATAAATTTGGCGAATTTTTACATTGAAAATATGTCTTGATGAAGTTGGTTTTATCTAGCTTATCATCAATTACTTAAAAGATTCCTGAGTACAAATCTGATCAAACTCCAATGCCAGATCGGCAAGTGTCGTTGCTTTGAGTTGAGTGAGTAAGATCGTTTGCGCTTGATTCATTGCATCATCTAAAGCTGCATTTACGACTCTTTCAACAGCACAATCTGGATTAACTCTTTCATTGCCCATTGCAAAAATAGTAGGCTCACCAACCGCATTATAAATATCAAAAAGCGTAATTTTACTAAGGTCTTCAACCAATGACCAACCGCCTTTAGGACCTTTTTCAGAGTGAATAAAGCCTGCTTTTTTCAAGCCTACCATTGTTCGTCTAATCACTACAGGATTTGTAGCTAGCATTTTCGCTATCTCATCAGAAGTATAAGTCTTGTTATTTCTAGCCATGTGTAAGAGCACATGTAGCATTCGTGAAAGCTTGCTGTCTGTTCGCATAAGGTAGGATTGTAAAAGTTAGAGTTGTCTTAATGTAACATCAAAAGTTGCAAAATAAAAAGAATAGCATTATTGTAACTTTAAAAGTTACTTATAGGTGTGATTATGATTTATGATGTAGCAATAATTGGTGGAAGCTATGCGGGTTTAGCAGCTGCATTACCCTTGGTTAGAGCGAGACGAAATGTTGTCATTATCGATGCAGGAGAAAGGAGAAATCGCTTTGCCGAATTTTCTCATGGTTTTTTGACTCAAGATGGTAGGCCTGCAAGTGAAATTGCGCATATTGGCAAACAGCAATTAATGAAATATGAAACTGTGAGCTGGCAGCAAGGCAAAGTAAAGCGAGTTGAAATGAAAGATGAACATTTCTATGTTTGTATTGATGGCGTTCAATCCTTAACAGCAAAACGCTTGATCATAGCCACAGGTATAAAAGATCAATTACCCGAAATTAAAGGAATTTCAGAGCGATGGGGAACCAGTATTTTTCATTGTCCATATTGTCATGGTTATGAGTTAAATAAAGGCAATATTGGAATCATTGCCTCATCAGAACATTCTATCCATATGTCGATGATGTTGATTGATTGGGGGAGTGTCACTTTATTCTTAAATAATCAAGGTATTGATATAGAAACAGAACAAGCACTGCAAGCTCGAAATATCAAGATTGAAAAAAGAAGGATTAAAAAAATTAATGGAGAATGCAATATTGTTTTAGAAGATGATAGCTCGGTTGCTTTAGATGGGGCGTTTGTGAGTACACGATGTCTAATTAATCAAGAGTGGATTGTTAATCTAGGATGTGAGTTAGAACAGAACTCTATGGGTGAAATGATTAAAACCAATACATTGCAAGAAACTTCAGTTACTGGTGTTTTTGCTTGTGGTGATGTTGCTCGTTTGGGCGGTTCAGTTTCTTTAGCTGTAGGAGATGGAACAATGGCGGGCGTAGCAGCACATAGATCACTCTTGTTTTAAATAGCAAGGTCACTTCTATATTAAGTATAGAAATGACCTTGATCTAAAACTAAGCCAGTTTTCGGAAGGTTTCATATTGATAAGTTGCAATTTGCTCATCCCAGAACTGTTGCCATAAATCGCAGTATTCCAAACAGATTTGACGAATTGCTGCGTAATCTGATTCGACGCATGCTTGAGCAAGTACAAACCATAAATCATCTTCATGATCATCATCTGCCGCTTCAGCTGTTTCATCATGTGATACGCCGTGTACATAGTAGTAACCGCCATCAACATCAAATCCAATAGCTTTGGTTGCTTGACGTAAAGCAGGGCTAAACAGAATAACTTCTTCTTCTGCTACAGCAAGTAGAGCCGAAACAGCTTGGTAACGATCAAATGAACGTTCTAAATAGTTTCGAACTTGTTGTGCAATAATTGATGGTCTGTAATTATTCCGCTCAGATTGCGATAATTCAAAATCATCAAGCACATCTTCAAACAATGGATAGTGCGCATATTGAGGATTACCAGAGTAATAGCCATCTTTATCAACTGCAGGACGGAAACCGAATTCATCCAGAATGTTAAGATTTAATAAAAAGCGAGGATACATCTTCGAACCCGATAAAAGACGTGGCTCAAGTTGCTTGGTTTGAAATTGTGCCATCAACAACGCATCTGTGAACACTTGGACAATAGCATGTCGATATTCTAAATGAATATGTTTTAAGGTTTCTTTATCAATCAAGCCATCATTTAATAGCTGGATTGCGGGGTGCTTTGAAACTGGATGATTTGAAATTTCTGCGCGTAATTCTTTCAGAAAATTCAGGTTCTTATTCCATAACGTTTCAGAAATACTATTTTTCATTCCGTCTATAGCTTTCTGTCTAGGGTTGTCAAAATCTTCGAATTTTTTTGGCATAGTCTTCTACTCAATGAATTAATATTATTGCTTTTTCCAATTATATAGTTTCGATTTGCTTTGGTTGCTTATGAATATAACTATTAGATCAACCAAATACCTTTTTATTGGATAATTTAAATATAAAATGATTTTTTTGTGAAATCAATTTATTAAACAATCTGAAAAATTAAAATAAACTTTGTAGATTTAATCTATTTTTAAGAAAAGGTGAGGTAGTTCACTTAATATTTTAATTTTTTAAGAATCGAAAGATTTTTTTACAAATTAGCTTGTTTGTGTGTGACTTTTTGCTTAATTTATATAGGTGTAGATAAGGTATTTTTAGCTATTTTCTGTAATACTCATAAAATAATATGAAGGAACATGGTTGCCAGAATTATCCAGCTTTAACCGTGTCTAAATAATACATTAAGTTGTTTTTAAAATTCTAAAAGGATAATAACATGTCAAAAAAAGAAGATATTATTGAAACGGCTCTTAATCTCTTTAATCGCCATAACTATAGCTCGGTTGGGGTTGATCGAATCATT
>AZIJ01017699.1_pt1 | contig 12348 bp, 14 predicted proteins | sample 359151 | NCBI WGS metagenome assembly AZIJ01 (sample SAMN02429718, study PRJNA222666) | marine sediment metagenome | biome: Sediment sample; isolation source: enrichment culture of sample MGS-ElMAX(UA) from oil contaminated site at the... | place: Egypt: El Max | collected 2013-01-23 | depth 9.22 m m | reverse complement strand
GGCCCGGCCGGCGAACAGCAGGGCGGTGACCACCGGCCCCAGCTCCCGCAGCAACGACAGCGACACCAGCGGTCCCAGGCTGCCCTCGGCACCGAAGTCCACCAGCACGTTATAGCCCTGCAGGGCCAGCACCATGCCGATAAACATGCCCGACACCAGGATGATCAGCACCGACTGGACGCCGACCACGTGCAATTGCTGTACCAGCAGTGGAAAGTGCTTTTTCGGCTGCGGCCGCCCCACCAGGGCGTGGCTCAGCATAAAACCGGCCCGGCCCAGGGCGGTGAGACCGGACACTCCCTGGCGGCCGAGACGGCCAATCACGTCAATCAGCATAAGCCAGTGACTCCCTGTAGTCCGGGGCCGGGTAATGGAAGGGCACGGGCCCGTCCGCCTCGCCCCGCAAAAATTGAATCACCTGGGGATCCTGATGGACCCGCAGCTCCTCGGGAGTACCCGCGGCAATCACCTTTTTATTGGCGATGATGTAGGCGTAGTCGGCGATGGTCATCACCTCGTCCACGTCGTGGGTCACCACGATGGAGGTGAGCTGCTGGGCCCGATTGAGCTCGGCGATCAGCCGTACCAGTACGCCCATGCTGATGGGATCCTGCCCGGCAAAGGGCTCGTCGTACATGATCAGTTCCGGATCCAGGGCGATGCTGCGGGCCAGGGCCGCGCGCCGGGCCATGCCACCGGAGAGCTCAGACGGAAACAACTGGGCGGCCCCGCGCAGGCCCACCGCTTCCAGCTTCATCATCACCAGGGTGTGAATAATGGCTTCCGGCAGGCCGCTGTGCTCGCGCAGGGGAAAGGCCACGTTGTCAAATACCGACAGGCCGGTAAACAGGGCGCCACTCTGAAACAGCATGCCCATGCGCCGGCGCACCTCGTACAGCCGGCGGCGGCCCAGGGACGGAATCGACTCGCCGTCAAAGCGCACTTCGCCGCTGTCGGGCTTGATCTGACCGCCGATCAGACGCAGCAAGGTGGTTTTGCCAATGCCGCTGGGCCCCATGATGGCGGTGATCTTTCCGCGCGGAATGTCCATGCTGATGCCCTCGTAAAGAGTGCGCTCACCATGGCTGAAGCAAAGGTCCCTTATCTCGACAAGGCTTTGACTCACGCTGTGTCCCCGCAAAAAAGAAAGGATTGTAGGGGTTCGGCCGAATATCGGCAACCGAATGACACCGAATTTGCGCCACCCTCTGACCCAGGAGACTCAGGACTCAACGCATCAAGCCGGTCGCTTCTCGGGCCGGGCTTTTCTATAATGGCGCCGCCTCAGTGTGGAGAAAGCCATGTCAGCAGAATTTGATTATCGTACCACCGCCCGTCGTGTTCTTGATATTGAAAAGGCGGCCCTGGACGGCCTTTATCAATATTTGGATGAGTCCTTCAATCGTGCCTGCCGGCTGATGTTTGACTGCCCCGGCAAGGTGATTGTCACCGGCATGGGCAAGTCGGGCCATATTGCCAACAAGATTGCCGCCACCCTGGCCAGCACCGGCACCCCGGCCTTTTACGTGCACCCGGGGGAAGCCAGTCACGGTGACCTGGGTATGATCGACAGCCGGGACGTGGTGCTGGCCCTGTCCAACTCCGGGGAAAGCGAGGAGATCATCGCCCTGCTGCCGGTGCTCAAACGCCGCGGCCTCAAGCTTATCTGCATGACCGGCAAGCCCGAGTCCACCATGGCCCGGGAGGCGGACGTGCACCTGTGCACCCGGGTTGAGCAGGAAGCCTGCCCCCTGGGGCTGGCCCCCACCGCCAGCACCACCGCCACCCTGGCCATGGGCGACGCCCTGGCGGTGGCACTGCTGGAAGCCCGCGGTTTTACCGCTGACGACTTCGCCCTCAGCCATCCGGGCGGCGCCCTGGGCAAGCGACTGCTGCTGCGGGTGGCGGACATCATGCACAAGGAAGAGCGGGTGCCGAAAGTCGCCCTCGATACCCTGGTGATTGAGGCGCTGCTGGAAATCGGCCGCAGCGGCATGGGCTTTACCGCCGTGGTCGATGCCGAAGGCCGGCTGGCCGGCATCTATACTGACGGTGACCTGCGCCGCACCCTGGATCACAAGATAGATGTGCACCACACTCGCATCGCCCAGGTGATGACCCGCAGCTGCACCACGGTGCCCGCCGGCATGCTGGCGGCGGAGGCGGTCAAACTGATGGAAGAGAAAAAGATAAGCGGCCTGCTGGTGCTGGACGAGGAACGGCGCCCGGTCGGGGCCTTTAACATGCACGATTTGCTGCGCGCGGGAGTGATCTGATGACGGTACAAACCCTGTATGGCGCCGTAACCAAAGAGGTCTGGCAGCAACTGAAAGCGGTTCGCCTGCTGATCTGCGATGTGGACGGCGTGCTGTCCGACGGCCTGATTTACCTCGGCAACGAGGGCGAGGAATACAAAAGCTTTTGCACTCGGGACGGCTTTGGCATCAAGGCGGTGCTCAACGCCGGTATCGAGGTGGCGGTGATCACCGGGCGCAGCTCGCGCATCGTCAGTGACCGCATGAGCGCCCTGGGCGTGCGCCACATTTACCAAGGCCAGAGCGACAAGCTGCACAGCTACGGCGAACTGCTGGAACGCCTGGAGCTCGCGCCGCAACAGGTGGCCTACATCGGTGACGACGTGGTGGATCTGCCGGTAATGCAGGACTGTGGCCTGGGCGTGGCAGTGGCCGATGCCCATCCGCTGGTGCTGCAGCGGGCCGGCTACACCACCCGCACCCCGGGTGGCCGGGGCGCGGTCCGGGAACTGTGCGATCTGCTGCTTGATGCCCGTGGCACGCTGGAGCAGGCCGAGGGCATGAGTATATGAGTCGCCAGACCTGGCTGTTTGGTGCCTTATTCGTGGTGGCCCTGGCGGCCTGGCAATGGTTTGGTAACGACCGCCGGGCGCCGGTCAGTGAGCAGGACTTTCAGCCGGACTTCGTGGCCACCAACCTGACCAGCATACAGTACAACCGGCTGGGGCTGCCCTACCGGGGCATGCAGGCGGAGCATGCAGAGTACTACGAGTCCCTGTCCATGACCCTAATGAAAAAACCTGTTATCTTGCTTTATTCCCCCGATGGCCAGCCCCAGTGGCGGCTGAGCGGGAATGACGGCACCATCAACACCGGCGACAACGCCGTACTCACCGGCAACGTCGTCGGCAAGGGACTGCAACCGGATGCCCTGGTGGAAACCCTGACCACCGAATATCTGGAAATGGACTTTATCAATAATCGGCTGCGCTCCAACCAGAGGGTGCGGCTGGAAAGCCCGCAATACCAGGCGGAAGGCACGGGCCTGCGAGGCAGGCTGGATCAACAAACGGTGGAATTACTGAATGAAACCCGGGCAACTTATTTCAATCCTTAGTCTTGGTGGCCTGCTTGGCCTGGGTCAGGCACAGGCCAGAGACAGCGATTACCGCCAGCCGGTCACCATCGACGCCGGGCGTCAGCTGGTGGAGCTGGCCGACAACAAAGTCACCTTTATCGACCAGGTGGTGGTCAAGCAGGGCAGCATTGACGTGCGCGCCGACGAGCTGGTAGTGATCCGCAACGAGCAGGGGCTGCAGTCGATGACCGCCAAGGGCAGCCCGGCCACCTACCAGCAAGTGCTCAACAACGGTCAGCCGGTGCATGCCGAGGCCCGGGAAATTCACTATGACATGCGCGCCCGCACCATCACCCTGGTGCAGGACGCCAAACTCAAGCAAAACGACAACATCGTCACCGGTTACCGCATTCGCTACTTTATCGACAAGGAGCAGATGGAAGCCGAAAGCCAAGGCGGCCAGGATCGCGTGACCACCATCTTCCTGCCCGAGCAGGTGCAGGACCTCGATAACCAGGATCAGAACTGAGCATGGCGATACTGAAAGCGCGCGGGCTACAGAAAAGCTACAAGGGCCGCAAGGTAGTGGCCGACGTCAGCCTAACCGTCAACACCGGCCAGATCGTGGGTCTGCTGGGCCCGAACGGTGCCGGCAAGACCACCTCTTTTTACATGATAGTGGGCCTGGTGCAGCGGGACGCGGGCAGCATTACCATCGACGATCAGGACATCAGCCACGAGCCGATGCATGTGCGCGCCCGGGCCGGCATCGGCTACCTGCCTCAGGAAGCCTCCATTTTTCGCCGCCTGAGCGTGGCCGACAACCTGATGGCGGTCTTGCAGACCCGCAAGGATCTGAATGCCGACGGCCGTAACGAAAAAATGGAGCAGCTGCTGGAAGAGTTCAACATCACCCATATTCGCGACAGCTTAGGCATGAGCCTGTCCGGCGGCGAACGGCGACGGGTGGAGATCGCCCGGGCACTGGCGGCAGATCCGCGCTTTATACTGCTCGATGAACCCTTTGCCGGCGTGGATCCCATTTCTGTCATAGACATCAAGAAGATCATTCTGCACCTGAAGGAACGGGGTCTGGGCGTGCTGATCACCGATCACAACGTGCGCGAAACCCTGGACGTATGCGAAAAGGCCTATATTGTCAGTCATGGCCATCGGATTGCGGCCGGGACCCCGGCGGAGATACTGGCCAACGAACAGGTCAAAAAGGTCTATCTCGGCGAACAATTCAGCCTTTGACGGCACCGCGACACGGTTGATTAGGAAGGACGTTGCAACGAATGAAGCCCACTCTTCAGTTACGCCTTGGCCAACAGCTGACCATGACCCCCCAGTTGCAGCAGGCCATTCGCCTGCTGCAACTGTCCAGCATGGAACTGCAGCAGGAAATCCAGATGGCCCTGGACAGCAACCCGCTGCTGGAGCAGGAGGAGCCGGACAGCATCAAGGTCGACGACAACCGCAACGAAGAGCAGATGGCTTCGGATACCGCCATGGAGCGCAACCAGCTGGGTGAAGATCTGCCCATGGACACCAGCTGGGAAGAGGTGTACACCGCCTCTCCCGTCAGCGGCGGCGCCGGCCTGCCGGAAGGGCTGGAAGACACCGTCTACCAGGGTGAAACCACCGAAAGCCTGCAGGACTACCTGATCTGGCAGATGAACCTGACCCCCTTCAGCGAGACCGATCAGGCCATTGCCCTGGCCATTATCGACGCCATCGACGATGCCGGTTACCTTACCGCCGATATCAACGACTTGCTGCAGGCGGTGTCGGCGGACGAGCTGGACATAGAGGCGGACGAAGTGGAAGCCGTGCTCAAGCGCATTCAGCACTTCGATCCCGTCGGCGTGGCCGCCCGCAGCGTGCAGGAATGCCTGTGCATTCAGCTGGACCAGTTTCCGCCCGACACCCCCTGGCTGGCCGAGGCCCGCAACCTGCTGCTGCAGCACATGGACCTGCTCGGCAACCGGGACTATCGCAGCCTGCAGCGCAAGACCAAACTCCGGGAAGAGGAGCTGCGCGCAGTGCTGGCCCTGATCCAGCAGCTCGAGCCCCGCCCCGGCAGCAGCATTCTTCAGGGCAACTCCGAATACGTTATTCCCGACGTGGTGGTCACCAAACGCAGCGGCGCCTGGGTGGCGGAGCTCAACCCCGAGGCCATGCCCAAGGTACGGCTCAACCAGACCTATGCGGCCCTGGCCAACAAGCCCAGAAACAGCGAAGACGGCCAGTTTATTCGCAACCATTTGCAGGATGCCAAATGGTTCCTCAAAAGCCTTGAAAGCCGAAATGAGACGCTGCTCAAGGTTGCCAATTGTATTGTTGAACAACAACAGGCATTCTTTGAGTATGGAGAAGAGGCCATGAAGCCCATGGTGCTGAACCATGTGGCGGAGGCGGTGGAAATGCATGAGTCCACCATTTCCCGGGTGACCACCCAGAAGTTCATGCACACCCCCAGGGGCGTGTTTGAACTCAAGTACTTCTTCTCCAGCCATGTGGGCACCGACGATGGCGGTGAGTGTTCTTCCACGGCAATTCGCGCCCTGATCAGAAAACTGGTCGGGGCCGAAAACCCGGCCAAGCCGCTGAGCGACAGCAAAATTGCCCAGCTGCTGGCCGACCAGGGGATCAAGGTGGCCAGGCGGACCATCGCCAAGTACAGGGAGTCACTGGCCATTCCCCCTTCCAATCAGCGCAAACGCCTGGTTTAAAGGCAACGACAGAAGGAAGACGTTATGCAAATTAATCTGACTGGACACCATGTCGAAATCACCGATGCACTGCGTGATTATGTAAACAGCAAGTTTTCCCGGCTGGAACGCCACTTCGATCACATCACCAATGCGCACGTCATCCTCAATGTGGAAAAAATGCAGCAGATTGCCGAGGCCAAGCTGCATGTCAGTGGCGGTGAGCTGTTCGCCAACGCCCAGCACGAAAACATGTATGCCGCCATCGATGGCCTCATCGACAAGCTGGATCGCCAGATCATCAAACACAAAGAGAAGCTCAAGCAAAAGTAACCATGGAAGTCGCCGACATACTAAGCAGGGACTGCACCCGCAGTGCAGTTCCCTGCACGAGCAAAAAACGTGCTCTGGAAATCATCAGCGAGCTGGCTGCCGAACACCTCAATATCGGCAGCCAGTCGCTTTTTGACTGTCTGCTGGCCCGGGAGAAAATGGGCAGTACCGGCATTGGCAACGGCATCGCCATTCCCCATGGCCGGATCGGTAATGACAACAAGGCGACGGCCGTACTGCTTACCTTTGCCGAGCCAGTGGAGTTCGATGCCATCGACAATCAGCCGGTCGGTCTGGTGTTTGCCCTGCTGGTGCCGGAGCAGGAGTGCAAACAGCATCTTAAAACCCTGTCGCTGATCGCCGAGAAACTGAGCAACAAGCAGGTATGCCGGCAACTGCGTCAGGCCGGCAGTGACGAAGAACTTTATCAAATCATGATTTCAGCCTGAGGAGCCAAGATGCAGCTGGTGATTGTCAGTGGCCGTTCCGGTTCGGGCAAGACAGTGGCGTTGCGGGTGCTTGAGGATCTCGGCCACTACTGCGTCGACAACCTGCCGGTGGCACTGCTGCCGGAGCTGGTGCGTCTGCGCCAGGACAAGCCCGGGGCCGTGGCCGTGAGCATAGACGTACGCAACCTGCCCGACAGTCCCGAGCAGCTTGAGGCCTTTCTCGCCGAAGTGCGGGCCATGGACGACGTGCAGCTGTCCAGCTTCTTTATCGACGCCGACAACTCGGTGCTGATCCGTCGTTTTGGCGACACCCGTAGGCTGCATCCCCTGTCCCGCCACAGCCTGACCCTGGACGAGGCCATTCGCGAAGAAACCCACCTGCTGGCGCCGCTGTCGTCGGATGCGGATCTGCGCATCGACACTTCCGCCTTGAGCATTCACGATCTCAGCGAGATCATTCGTGAACGCATTCTCGGCAAAAAGGAAAAGGAGCTGAACTGGGTGTTCGAGTCCTTTGGCTACAAATACGGTGTGTCCAAGGACGCCGACTTCGTGTTTGACGCCCGCTTTCTGCCCAACCCCCACTGGATTGCCGAACTTCGCCCCTATACCGGCCAGGATCAACCGGTGGCCGACTACCTGGGCAGCCAGCCGGAGGTGATGAAATACCTGTGGCAGCTGGAAAACCTGCTGATCACCTGGATGCCCCACCTGGAGCGCAACAACCGCAGTTACGTCACCGTGGCCATCGGCTGTACCGGCGGCCAGCACCGCTCGGTGTTCATCGCCGAACAACTGGCCCGGGTCTTTACCCAGTTGGGCAAAAGCGTGCAACTGCGCCATCGTACCCTGGAAAAACGCCATGCCGAAAATTGAACGCGACCTGCAGATCGTCAATAAACTGGGGCTGCATGCCCGGGCCGCCATTCAGCTGGTGCAGCTGACCCAGCAATTCGACGCCGAAGTGACCGTCTGCAACCAGCACAAACAGGCCCCCGCCAACAGCGTGATGGGACTCTTGATGCTGGAAACCGCCCAGGGGCACGCCATTCGCGTGGTGGCGGAAGGGCCGGATGCCCAGGCGGCCATGGACGCCGTGGCCCGGCTGGTGGCAGATCGTTTCAACGAGTCGGAATAACCCTCAGCCGGACACCGAATGACAGAGCCCGCAGAGCAAAGCAGCACCCCGGATCATCTGGAAACCATTACCCAGGCCCTGAACAGCGGCATGTTCGTGCACGTACGCCGCATGCTGCAACAAATGCGCCCGGGGGACGTGGCCTGGCTGCTGGAATCGTCGCCTTCACCCAGCCGCAAGGTGCTGTGGCAGCTGATCGATCCCGACGACTACGGCGAGATCCTGGAAGAGCTGTCGGAAGAGGTACGGGACGGCATCATTCGGCTGATGGAGCCGGAAAAACTGGCCAGCGCCCTGGAAGACATGGAGTCGGACGATCTGGCCTATGTGCTCAGGGATCTGCCGGAGCAGCTGTTCAACCAGGTGCTCACCGAAATGGACGAGCAGGACCGGCACCGCGCCGAGCTGGCCCTGTCCTACCCGGAAGACACCGCCGGCTCGCTGATGAACACCGAGTTCATTACCCTGCGCCCGGACGTTACCATCGATGTGGTGCTGCGTTACCTGCGCCGCCACAGCGAACTGCCGGAAGGCACCGACACCCTTTATGTGGTGGATCAGCACAACCGCTTGCTGGGGGATATCTCCCTGGCCAGCCTGGTGGTGCAGTCCCCCACCACCACGGTGGCGGAAGCCATGGACACCACGGTAGAAGCCATTCCCCTGACCATGACCGACACCGAGGTGGCCAACCTGTTTGAGCGCCACGACTGGCTGTCGGCCCCGGTAGTGGACGACAGCAACCAGTTGTTGGGCCGCATTACCATCGATGACGTGGTCGATATTATTCGCGAGGAAGGCGAGCACTCCATGATGGGCATGGCCAAGATGGACGACGACGAAGACACCTTCGCGCCGGTGCTGATCAGTGCCCGCCGCCGCTCCATCTGGCTCACCGTCAACCTGGGTACCGCCCTGGTGGCGGCCAGCGTGTCCAACATGTTCGAAGAAACCCTGTCGCAGCTGGCCACCCTGGCCATTCTGATGACCATAGTGCCGTCCATGGGCGGCATCGCTGGCAATCAGACCCTGGCGCTGGTGATCCGGGGCATGGCGGTGGGCCATATCGGTGACAGCAACGCCCGCTGGCTGCTGACCAAGGAAGCCCTGGTGGGCCTCATTAACGGCATGGTGTGGGCCCTGGCCATCGCCGTTGTGGTCAGCCTGTGGAAGGGCAGTTGGGAAATCGGCCTGGTGATCGCCGCCGCCATGTTTATCAACCTGTCGGTGGCGGGCCTGGCCGGCGCCAGCATTCCGCTGGTCATGAAGCGCTTCAATATCGACCCGGCCCTGGCCGGCTCCATGGCGCTGACCACCATCACCGATACCGTGGGCCTGCTGTCTTTCCTGGGGCTGGCCACGCTGATCCTGCTGCACTGAAGCGGGAAGCCAGAAGCTGTTCAGGAGTTAGCTGTAGGCGCCGCTTTAGCCGGCGCAATACCGCATACCAGCCGACACATCCAAAGCCTGTTGCACAGGCTCTGCCGGCTAAAGCGGCAGCTACCACAACCCCAGTTGCCAGAAATGCCAAGGGCCGCATATGCGGCCCTTCTTACAGCTGACAGCTTATGGCTTACAGCTGGGTTTTACTGTCCTGCAATCTTCATATTGTCGATCAGCACCGAGCCGGTATGCAGGCTGGAGCGGGTTTCCACGTCGGTGCCGATGGCCTGAATGCCAGCGAACATGGTTTTCAGGTTGCCGGCAATGGTGATCTCTTCCACCGGGTAGGCGATTTCGCCGTTTTCCACCCAAAAGCCGGCGGCGCCCCGGGAATAGTCCCCGGTCACGATGTTCACGCCCTGACCCATCATCTCGGTCACCAGCAGGCCGGTGCCCATTTGTTTCAGCAGCTCATCAAAGCTCTGACCGCTGCTCGATACCGTCCAGTTGTGAATGCCACCGGCATGGCCGGTGACCGGCAGCCCCAGCTTGCGCGCCGAGTAGCTGGTCAGCAGGTAGGTCTGCAGCACGCCGTGCTCAATGATATTGCGCTCAACGGTGCGCACCCCTTCATTGTCAAAGGGCGCACTGGCCAGCCCCTTGTTGAGGTGGGGCTGTTCGTGAATGGAGAGCCAGTCGGGAAAGAGCCGCTCGCCGCAGGCGTCGAGCAGAAAGGACGACTTGCGGTAGAGGTTGCCGCCGCTGATGGCCATTACCAGGTGACCGAACAGGCCCGCCGCTACGTCCGGATGAAACAGTACCGGCGCCTGGGTAGTGCCGATCTTGCGTCCGCCAAGGCGCCCAAGAGTGCGGCTCACCGCTTCGTCGGCCACCCGCTCGGGGGCCCACAGTTCGTCAAAACGGCGGGCCGAGGTGTAGCCGTACTCCCGTTGCATGTCGCCGTCCTGCTCACCGATCAGCACACAGCTCATGCCGTAGCGGGAGCCGGCGTAGCCCTTGATAAAACCATGGCTGTTGCCGTAAACCCGAATACCCACATTGGCGGAAAAACTGGCGCCGTCCGACTGCTTGATGCGCGGATCCCGGCCCAGCGCCGAACGCTCGCAGCGCAACGCCAACTCCATAAAGTCATTCGGATCCATTTCCCGGGGAAAACACAGCTCAAGCTCGGGGGCCTGCCAGGCCAGCTGGTCGGCATCGGCCAGACCGGCGCAAGGGTCGGCGGTGGTGTAACGGGAGATGTCCAGGGCCGCCGCCACGGTACGGGCAATCGCATCGGGACGCAGATCCGAGGTAGAGGCCGAGCCCTTGCGGCCGTCCCGGTAGACGGCAATCCCCAGGGCGCCATCCTTGTTGAACTCGATGTTCTCCAGCTCGGCATTACGGGTGTTGACCGACAGCCCGGTCTGCTTGCTGATGGATACTTCCGCCGCCTCGGCCCCCAGGCGTTTGGCGCTGTCCAGCGCCTGCTCTACCGCCAGTTCAAGCTGGCGCTGTTCGGTGTGAATCTCTTCGGGAGTCATAATGAATTCGCTGGTTCCGTTTGCAGTTAGCATAACAGACCCCTGCGCCCCTTGGGAGAAGCTGGTAGAATAATCGCAACTAACGATTTGCAAGAGAAATGCCATGCGCCATCACGACGACCACCCGGACCACGACGACGACATCGAGTGGGTCAGCAAAAGCGAAATGAAGCGGGAAAGCCACGCCCTGCAGCAACTGGGCATGGATCTGGTCAAGCTCAAGCCAAGCGATCTGGCCAAGGTGCCCCTGGACGATGAGCTCAAGGATGCCATTGCCCTGGCCCACAAGCTGGCCAACAAGCGTGAGGCACAGCGCCGCCATATGCAGTTTATCGGCAAGCTGATGCGCAGCCGGGACGTCACCGCCATTCGCGAGGCGCTCAACGCCTTTGATCAGAAAAGTGCCGTGGCAAACGCCCATTTTCACAAGCTGGAGCAATGGCGGGATCGGCTGATCAAGGAAGGCGACAAGGCGGTGAACGCTCTGGTGGCCGAGCATCATCAGCTGGATCGTCAGAAGCTGCGCCAGCTGGCCCGCACCGGCCGCAAGGAGCTGGCCGCCGGCCTGCCCCCCAAGGCCTACCGGGAGCTGTTCCAGTACCTGAAGGAAAACCTGACGTCCTGACGGCAGCAGTGTGCCGCTGCGCGGCCACTGGCGGGCAAGCGGCCCCTATTCAGGGACAGACCCGCGCTCCAGACCACAACGCCGGCAATATGCCGGCGTTGTTGCTTTCAGCGAAAGCTTACTGAGTGCCGCCGACCGTCATGCGATCCAGCTTGAGGGTAGGCTGGCCCACCCCCACCGGCACGCTCTGGCCATCCTTACCGCACACCCCCACGCCGGCGTCCAGACTCAGATCGTTACCCACCATGGACACCTGGCTCATGGCCTCGGGGCCATTGCCGATCAGGGTCGCCCCCTTGAGGGGGGCGGTCAGTTTGCCGTCCTCAATCAGATAGGCCTCGGAGGCGGAAAACACGAACCGGCCCGAGGTGATGTCCACCTGGCCACCGCCAAAGTTGGGGGCGTAAATGCCCTTTTTCACACTGCGAATGATCTCCTCCGGCGGGGTCTGGCCGGGCAGCATATAGGTGTTGGTCATGCGCGGCATGGGCAGGTGGGCGTAGGACTCGCGCCGGCCGTTGCCGGTGGGCGCCATGCCCATCAGCCGGGCATTGAGCTTGTCCTGCATATAGCCCTTGAGCACGCCGTTCTCGATCAGCACGTTATAGCCGCTGGCGGTGCCCTCGTCGTCGATGGTCAGCGAGCCGCGGCGGTTGGCCAGGGTGCCGTCGTCCACTATGGTGCACAGACTTGAGGCCACCTGCTCGCCGATACGGCCGGAGTAGGCGGAAGACCCCTTGCGGTTGAAGTCCCCTTCCAGGCCGTGGCCCACCGCCTCGTGCAGCAGTACGCCGGGCCAGCCGGCGCCCAGTACCACCGGCATGGTGCC
>AZIJ01008043.1_pt1 | contig 12360 bp, 13 predicted proteins | sample 359151 | NCBI WGS metagenome assembly AZIJ01 (sample SAMN02429718, study PRJNA222666) | marine sediment metagenome | biome: Sediment sample; isolation source: enrichment culture of sample MGS-ElMAX(UA) from oil contaminated site at the... | place: Egypt: El Max | collected 2013-01-23 | depth 9.22 m m | reverse complement strand
ATCCGCGCTGTCGTGCTATGCATTATATTGGCAGCACACTCGTATTGGCAGTGTTAGCCTACGCTATTTTTACGCAGCAGTGGCTTTGGTTATTCGCTATACCGGTTGTGGGTTATGGTTTTGCATGGTTTGGGCATTTCGGTTTCGAACATAATAAGCCGGCGACATTTAAGTATCCGGCATACTCATTGTTGGGTGACTGGGTCATGTATGGGCAGTTCTTGTTGCGCCTAATTGGCGTGAAAACGGGTCCCAAGGCTCCGAACTAATTGATTATGCACTCGGCACTCGGTGTGGTGGCACTTGCACGTCGACCAAACGCAAATTAAGCAATTTCGCTTGGCCGACGTAACGGCTTTCGCCATCGCTACTAAAACCAAACTCATACGTACTCAGCCAACCAATATGGCGTGCCCATTTCGCTGGACGCCCTCGTTGCCACGCAATATCCAAAAACTGTAATTGATGTTGTTTACAGTAGTGTTCAACATGGCGTCGAGCCTGTTCAGCTTGGCGTCGCCCCTGCCAGAAAAGAAGCACAATAAAGCCAACGACGATAAGCAGAATAGCATCGCCTAGTATCATGATTTTGCTCCAATAAACTGTTGCCATGCCTGATATAAAGGCGTCGGTAAGTCATTGCGTTGAACTAGACCTAAAGCAAATATACGAGTTTCTGGTAATCGTAAAAGGTCACGCACAATGCCAGTAAACAGGGCAGCATTATTGAGCTCGGCTAAGCGCAGGAGATAGCTTTCCATTAAACTTGAACCACTACTTGCACCTTCAGGTGAAGCACCAATCAAGGCTGGCCATAGCCGCGCGGTTATAATAACCAGTTCATCGGCCGTTGCGAGAGGAATGCGTTGGCCGAGTGCTTGTTGCATTTCGGCGGTGTTAGCAAAGCCTGCGAGGGCGCGCAGTGCATTCATTCGTAACTGCATCTGCTCAGCGTTTAAAAGAGGTAACAATTTATCGCGTAATTGAACGGGCGGCTGAGTATGTTCTAATGCTTCGGCTAACGCATTCTGTAATGGCTCAGGGTAGGTGGCAAAGTTTTCTGTTATCGCCTTAACCACCTCCGGATGCTCAGCCAAACGCATCGCGACATCATGAATACCTTGCAGACCAAGATGCTGCCAACCATCAGGCGTTGGCGTTTGGAACTCAGTAAGCGCAGCGCTAAAATAACGCGAGGGCGGACGCTGCCAAGTCGTGGTGAGCTGAGCATGAAGGGCAGCGCGTTTCGCTTCTGATGGGGTGAACAAATAAGCCGATTGCTGCAATTGTTGCTCTTGTTCATCGCTTAGCGCGCCAGTAATTTGCTGACCAAGCAGTGCAATCACGTGGGCCATGAATTCCTGTTGTGCGGCATGGTTTAATAAACCGCGCTCGTCGAGCGGCATTTTAAGGAACCATAAGAATGGCTCGGGCTGCTCAGCTTGCAGTTTGGGCCAAAACACGACAGCAAACCACGCATGGTCTTGTAGCGGATACGGATAAGGGCGCTGTTGCGCACAAATGGCATCAAATACTTGTGATTCAAGTGGCTGAACACGGCGGCCTAAATCGTAAACGAGGTAATCACTATGGCTTTCGCTGAGTAACTCAGCCAGGTTTGTCATGGTCATGAAACTTGCAACATTTATCATTTTGCTTAAAGATGTCGCCCATTATAACTAAAATAAGTCGTGGAGGTAGTCATGGACCAACGACAACGCGCAGCGCGTTTACTGGAACGAATTGAAGCAGAACTAAATTGTTTGGGCTTATGGCAAACCCATTATCCGTCAGCGCAAGCGCTTGAAAGTACGGAACCGTTTGCAATGGATACCTTAGATTTTCATCAATGGCTGCAATTTATAATGTTGCCACGAATGTGGGCGATGCTCGATGGTGAACATCCATTACCGCAGAATATCGCGGTAAGTCCAATGGCAACGCATGTGTATCGTGAAGAGCTCGAGCATCATGAAGGGCTTATCTCAAGTTTACGTGAATTCGATATCTTACTCAGTGGGGCAGACCCACTAGCCGAAGATGTCTAGTGCGACCAACGAATTGCCCATCGTCTTTCATGACGATTATTTCGTGGCGATTGATAAACCTAGTGGGTTGCTCGTTCACCGCAGTTGGATAGCGCGCGAAGCGACTGAATTTGCGCTGCAAAAGGTGCGCGATCAAATCGGTCAGCGGGTGTATCCCGTGCACCGTCTTGATCGTCCAACGTCCGGTATTTTATTGTTCGCAAAAGATGCCGATACGGCCCGTTTAACCACTGAATTATTTGCAAGTCGTCAGGTTGAGAAAATCTACCATGCTGTGGTGCGTGGGTATTTGCAAGACGGTGTTTTGGACTACCCACTAAAAGAAGAACTCGACAAAATTGCGGATGCTCAGGCCGATCCGAACAAAGAAGCTCAAACTGCCGTAACTGAGTATCGTTGCTTGAAACAAATTGAGTTACCGTTTGCGGTTGGCAAACGGCATGCAACATCGCGTTACTCGTTAATGGAACTGAAGCCGCGCACTGGCCGCAAGCATCAACTGCGGCGCCATATGGCGCATTTACGCCATCCAATTATTGGTGACAGTCATCATGGTGACGGGCGCCATAACCGGTTTTTTAGAGAGCACTTCAACTTACACCGCTTGATGCTTGCGGCAACGACACTCGCATTTGAACATCCGTATACGAAAACGGCAGTTCGAATCGAACTGCCGTTACCGCAGGATTTGTTATTACCGTTTGCTAACGAAGATTAGTCGGCGGCACGTAATAACTCATTGATGCCAACTTTTGCACGTGTTTTCGCATCAACTTTTTTCACAATGATGGCGGCATAGAGGCTGTGAGTACCGTCTTTTGCAGGCAGGGTGCCTGGCACAACAACGGCACCTGCAGGCACACGGCCATAGTGAATTTCACCGGTTTCACGATCATAAATACGGGTGCTTTGGCCAATATAAACCCCCATAGAAATCACCGCGCCTTCTTCGACGATTACGCCCTCAACGATTTCTGAGCGTGCGCCAATAAAACAGTTGTCTTCAATGATTGTTGGGGCAGCTTGCAATGGCTCTAAGACGCCACCAATCCCCACGCCGCCTGACAAATGTACATTTTTACCAATCTGAGCGCATGAACCGACCGTAGCCCACGTATCAACCATGGTGCCTTCATCAACATAAGCGCCAATATTCACATACGATGGCATAAGGACGACGTTGCGACCGATAAATGCACCTTTTCGTACCATTGCTGGTGGCACCACACGCATTCCCTCGGCACGGAAACGAGCATCGTCATAGCCAATAAACTTACTATCAACTTTGTCAAAGAAGCGCGTTTCACCGCCGTTCATGACGTGGTTATCTTGCGTGCGAAACGACAGTAGCACGGCCTTTTTCAGCCATTCGTTGACAACCCACTTGCCGTCAACTTTTTCGGCGACACGGTATTCTCCTTGATCAATTTTTTGAATCACGTCAGTCAAATCACGTTGTAGTTCGGCCGGAACTCGGCTGGGTGAAATATCCGCGCGTTGCTCAAATGCGGCTTCAATACGTGCTTGTAATGTGCTCATGAAATATCCTATTACTACTTAATCGTACGTCAAATGAGACGTTTTAATGGTCGAGTGCAGCAATGATTTGCTTGCGCAATTGCTGCTTTTGTTCGTTATCTAAGGCTTCATTGCGGCGGGTGGTGATAATAAATAAGTCCTCCGCCTGCTCGCCAACCGTGGTGATTTTAGCGGTAAGTATATTTAAATCCAATGCTTGGAGGACTTTTGCCACTCGTGCCACTAACCCGGGTCGATCCAGTGCCGTTAATTCAAACGCTGTGCGACGCGGATTGCGTTCGCTGACAAACTCAATTTTGGTTGCCACATTAAAGCTACGCAAACGCCGCGGTAGTCGTCGTTGAGCATTTGGTGCAGATTGGCGTTGACGTAATACATCGTGCAGTTGCTGTTTCAATGATTCGATACGACGAATATCCGTCAGAGGCTCGCCATCGTCTTGCAACACCACAAAGGTATCCATGACATAACCATCGCGTGTCGCCAAAATTTGTGCATCGTGAATGCTCAGTGCTTGGCTATCCAGTACCGCGGCCACCGCAGCGAATAAGTTTTCATGCTCTAGGTGATAAACAAATAGCTCGGTAGTACCTTGATTATTTTCGTCACCGACTAAAATCAGTGGTAATTGCTCATCCGAGTGAACTTGCAAAATATATTGTGAGTGCCAAGCAATCTGCTCAGGTTGATGGCGTAAAAAATAGTCGGCTGTAAACCGGCTCCACAATTCGTTCACTGCTTGTGCGGCAAACCCAAGGCTCAGTAGCAAGCCCATTGCATGCGCTTGGTGCTGATGAATCCGTTGGCGCATTTCGCCAGCTGCCGACGGTTTACTTTGGGCTAGAAACTGCTTGGTGGATTGATAGAGATTCTCAAGTAATGTCGCTTTCCAGTTGTTCCACAAACTACTGTTGGTGGCGCGAATATCAGCCACCGTTAAACAGTAGAGATAATCAAGATATCGTTGATTACCGACCTGTTCAGCAAATTGTCGAACCACTTCAGGATCATGGATATCACGTTTTTGCGCAGTGACAGACATCACTAAATGATTGCGCACAAGCCAAGCGATCAACTTGCCATCTTCAGCTTTCAACTCGTGTAAGCGAGCAAAGTTTAATGCGTCAATTTCGCCAAGCTCAGAGTGATCACCGCCGCGCCCTTTGGCGATGTCGTGAAAAATTCCGGCAAGATAGAGCAGCTCAGGTTTGTCCATGCTGCTGACGATTTCGGCGCACAGCGGAAACTCTTCGTTGTAGTCGCTATCGGTATAACGGTATAGGTTTCGAACCAAACGGAACGTGTGCTCATCGACGGTGTAGGCATGAAATAAATCGAATTGCATTTGCCCAACAATTTGCTGCCACTGCGGCAAATAATTCGCCAATATTTGATGCTTATGCATGAGGCGGAAAGCATCGCCACAACCATTCGGATGGCGTAATAGTCGCATAAACAACTGCCGACACGCCGCATCATTATTTAATGGCTGGCGTAGTTGCCGTCTCGCATTACGCAATAAACGGAGCGTTTGTGCCTGCAGCTGCTTTAATTGAGAGTGCTCAGCAACTAACAGCATGCATTGTAATAAATGACGAGCATCGTCAAATACATTGACGTGACGGGCTGCAATCAATGGCCCATAGGCTTCGAAATTCTCGTTAAGATGCAACGGCTCGATATGTTTACTACTTAGGATGCTCTGCTCAAAAAACTGCAGCAACATTTCGTTGAGTTCAGTGACACCGACCACGGCATTAAAGTAGTCCTTCATTAAGGCTTCAACCGCATGTTTACCGGGCTCGCCATAACCGAGGCGAGCGGCAACACCCGGTTGATAATCAAACAGTAAACGGTCTTCTTTTTTTGCTGCCTCAAGGTGTAGAGCAAACCGAATCCGGCCCAATAACTGTTGATATTCTCTGAGCTCGAGTAACTCTTCGGCAGTGATATAGCCGTGTTGGACTAGGGTTTCATCGTTTTGCGTATGAAAGTGACGCTTGGCAATCCAACTAATGGTTTGAATATCGCGTAAGCCGCCTGGTGTGCTCTTAACGTTTGGCTCTAGATTATACGCAGTGCCATGGTAGCGTTGATGGCGCTCTTGTTGCTCGGCGTATTTCGCTTGATAGTAAGCACGACTAGACCATGGAAACTCTCGTTGTACTTGCCATAAAAACTGGTCGGCAAGCGCTTTGTTTCCACAGAGTAAACGTTGTTCCAATAAGCTGGTGGCAACTGTGACATCGTCTGCAGCTTGCTCGATGCATTGGCTCGGTGTGCGCACGCTATGCCCAACATCGAGGCGCAGATCCCAGAGAAACTGAATGATGTGTTGAATATGTTCTTTTTCACGCGATGACAGCGGCTCAGCATGCAGAAATAATAAATCGATGTCGGACTGGGGATGCAAGGCGCCGCGGCCATAACCGCCGACCGCAATTAAACTGAGTTGGCTTTGATTTAATTCAAATTGCTGCCATAGCTGTTGTAGCAGTGTATCGATAAATGCACTGCGATCAGCAAGTAAAAACTCGATGTCGGCCGTTACAAACGCATCGGCCTGCCATTGATGATAAGCTTCAAGGCATTCGCGCCCCGTGCTTAAGGTGACCGGGTTTGGCCAACGGGGTGGGGCGCTAAGCATGATTTAACTCGTGTGGCGAATAACGCGCGGCAAGTCTTCATCGCTACGCAACGTTAATACTTCGACACCGTCTTCGGTGACTAACAGTGTGTGTTCCCACTGAGCGCTCAAACTGCGGTCTTTGGTGAGTACCGTCCAACCGTCGCGCATGAGTTTGGTGTGGCGTTTGCCCGCGTTAACCATCGGTTCGATAGTAAAACACATGCCCGGCTGTAATAGGTCGCCGGTACCTGCGGTGCCATAATGCAAAATCTGTGGCTCTTCATGGAATACGGCGCCAATGCCGTGACCACAATATTCACGTACAATTGAGTAACCGTGCTGTTCAGCATGCTTTTGAATAACCGCCGCGAAGTCACCAGTGCGCATACCCGGTTTGACCATTTTGATAGCCATGTAGAGTGACTCTTGAGTGACGCGAATCAGCCGCTCAGCCAAAATACTCGGTTTGCCAACAACAAACATTTTCGAAGTGTCGCCGTGGTAACCATTGAGTTTAACGGTCACATCCAAGTTCATGATGTCGCCTTCTTTCAATGGCTTTTCATTTGGAATGCCATGACAAACAACATGATTTAATGAGGTGCATACCGACTTCGGGAAGCCGTGATAATTTAGTGGAGCAGGGATAGCGCCGTGAGAAACAATATAATCGTGACAGATCTGGTCAATCTCAGCGGTGGTAACGCCAGCTTTGATGTATGGACCAATCATTTCTAATACGTCCGCCGCCAACTTTCCGGCCGCACGCATTTTTTCGATTTCTTCAGGCGTTTTAATACTAATACTCATGAGGCTTGTTAAGTCCCTGCTTAAGTCAATAAAATTGCGCATAGTTTACCAGTAAACCTGAGCATCGTGAAGCATGGTGATAGCCGCATAAAACTTGATTTGCAGTAAAGGTTTATGGTATAAAGCGCCCGCAATTTCTGATTGCACGAAAACTAACTTAAACACACACATACATCGACACATAGCTCGGGGTGCCCAAATACGCAATGACGTTACGGGTCGAACTATGGGATGTATGGAGGCATAACCCCTTAAAAAGGAAAATTATCATGGCAAACGTGTCTATGCGTGACATGCTGAAAGCTGGTGTACACTTCGGTCACCAAACCCGTTTCTGGAACCCAAAAATGAAGCCATTCATTTTTGGCGCGCGTAACAAGATTCATATCATCAACCTTGAGAAAACTGTGCCGATGTTCAACGACGCGTTGAACTTCTTGCAACACGTTGCTTCAAACAAAGGTAAAATTTTGTTTGTTGGTACTAAACGTGCAGCAGCAGACTCAGTACAAGAAGCTGCAGTTAACTGTAAGCAGTTTTATGTAAATCACCGTTGGTTAGGTGGTATGTTGACGAACTGGAAAACTGTCCGTCAATCAATCAAGCGCTTAAAAGAACTTGAAACCATGAGCCAAGACGGCACTTTCGAAAAGCTGACCAAGAAAGAAGCGTTGGTTAATACCCGCGAAATGGAAAAGCTAGAGAAGAGCCTTGGTGGTATCAAAGATATGGCTGGCTTGCCAGATGTATTGTTTGTAATTGATGCTGATCACGAGCACATTGCAATTAAAGAAGCGAATAACCTGGGTATCCCAGTTATCTCGGTTGTTGATACTAACTCAAACCCTGATGGCGTTGATTACGTAATTCCTGGTAACGACGATGCGATTCGTGCAGTACAACTGTACTTGAACGCAGCAGCTGCAGCTATCAACGACGCGCGCGGCGTTGTTGTTGAAGGTAAAGCTGACGACTTCGTTGAAGCTGAAGAAACTGAATAAAGTCATCTGATTAGAGGACAAATACATGGCTATTACAGCAGCTCTGGTTAAAGAACTGCGCGAGCGCACTGGCGCTGGCATGATGGATTGCAAAAAAGCATTGGAAGAGACCGGCGGCGATATCGACGCGGCGATCGAAAACATGCGTAAAAGTGGTCAAGCGAAAGCAGCTAAGAAAGCTGGTCGCGTAGCTGCTGAAGGTGTAATCCTGACTAAGACTGAAGGTAACGTAGGTACTTTGGTTGAATTGAACTGTGAAACTGACTTCGTTGCACGTGACGAAAGCTTCTTAGCATTTGGTAGCAAAGTTATCGATGCGGCATTCGCTAATAAGCACACTGACGTTGAAGCGCTGAAAGCGACCAACATCGGTGACGGCACTGTTGAAGAAGTTCGCGAAGCACTCGTTGCGAAAATCGGTGAGAACATGAACGTTCGCCGTGTGATCACTATTGAAGGTGGTGACTTGGTTGAAGCTTACGTTCACGGCGGCCGTATTGGTGTATTGGTTGCAATCACTGGTGGTGATTCTGACCTAGCTAAAGATTTAGCAATGCACGTTGCAGCAAGCGCTCCACAGTTTGTGAAGCCTGAAGACGTATCAGCTGAAGTGGTTGAGAAAGAGCGTGCTATTCAACTTGATATCGCAATGCAAAGTGGCAAGCCACAAGACATCGCTGAGAAAATGGTTGAAGGCCGTATGCGTAAATTCACTGGCGAAATCAGCTTAACTGGTCAAGCTTTCGTGAAAGATCCATCAATCACTGTTGCAGATTTACTGAAGCAGAAAGGCGCTGACGTTCTTACTTTTGTTCGCTTTGAAGTGGGTGAAGGTATTGAGAAGAAAGCTGAAGACTTCGCTGCTGAAGTACAAGCGCAAATGGCAGCTGCGAAAAAGGCTTAATGCCAATGACGCTGCCGACGACAGACAGTCGATAATAGAAACCGCATCCTGCTCGGCAGGATGCGGTTTTTTTTAAGGTGAACCCCCTCAAAACCTGAACATGGAGCGAACTTATGACACCAAGTAGCAAACCTGCATACCGCCGTGTACTTTTAAAATTAAGCGGTGAAGCGCTAATGGGCGATGAGCCTTTTGGCATTGATGCAAAAGTTTTAGACCGCATGGCTCAGGAAATTAAAGAATTGGTTGAACTGGGCGTTCAAGTTGGATTAGTGATTGGCGGTGGTAACCTATTTCGCGGTGAAGGCCTCGCTAAAGCTGGGATGAACCGTGTGGTTGGTGATCATATGGGCATGTTGGCAACCGTAATGAACGGCTTGGCGATGCGTGATGCACTGCATCGTGCGTTTGTGAACGCACGATTGATGTCAGCCATTGAATTAAATGGTGTTTGCGATAGCTATAATTGGGCAGACGCGATTAGTTTATTAAAATCGGGTCGAGTCGTGATATTTTCGGCCGGTACCGGTAACCCATTCTTTACCACTGATTCAGCAGCTTGCCTACGCGGCATTGAAATCGAAGCTGACTTAGTGCTCAAAGGAACGAAAGTTGACGGGGTGTTCTCTGCGGATCCAGTCAAAGATCCAAACGCCAAATTGTTCCGTCAAATCAGTTATAATGACGTACTACAACAACAGCTTAAAGTGATGGATTTAGCGGCGTTTACGCTTGCTCGCGACCATAATTTACCGATTCGTGTGTTTAATATGAATAAACCCGGTGCGTTAAGAGCCGTGATTATGGGCGAAGAAGAAGGTACACTAATAGCCAGTGAAAGCGTGATTGAGCAAGCATAAACCAAAGAGTTTGTGCACTAAGAATTGAAAGGATAAAAACGTGATAAACGAAATTAAGCAAGACGCCAAGCAGCGTATGGAAAAGAGTGTTGAGGCGCTGCGCTCACAAATTTCAAAGGTTCGCACCGGGCGTGCGCACCCAAGCATTCTAGACGGTATTATGGTGCCATATTACGGCGCTGATACGCCATTGAAGCAACTCGCTAACATTACTGTTGAAGATTCACGAACACTGGCGATTACGGTGTTTGATAAATCTTCAAGCGCTGCAGTTGAAAAAGCCATCATGACCTCGGATCTAGGGTTGAATCCGGCCGCGGCAGGTACTGTTATTCGTGTGCCACTACCGCCACTGACCGAAGAGCGTCGTCGCGATTTAGTGAAAGTTGTGCGCGCTGAAGCTGAGCAGGGGCGTGTTGCGGTTCGCAACATTCGTCGCGATGCGAATAATGATTTGAAAGAATTATTGAAAGAAAAAGAAATCACTGAAGATGAAGAACGTAAAGGCACTGATGAAATTCAGAAGCTTACTGACACTTACATCGCAAAAATTGATGAACTGCTGGCTGAAAAAGAAAAAGATTTGATGGAAGTTTAAGCAGTCACTTGTATTCCACGTTGGTGGAGAGCGCCGTGTCAGGTATACTCGCACGGCGTTTTTTCTTGTATGGCATTACCTATGACAACAACGGAAGTCTCGACAATAAAAATTCCACGGCACGTGGCAATCATCATGGATGGTAACGGGCGCTGGGCGCAAATGCGTGGCAAGCGCCGCACCGCAGGTCATAAGGCAGGCGCGCAAGCGGTGCGTGCAGCAGTTGAATTTGCTCGCAAAAAAGGTATTGAGTCATTAACCTTATTTGCGTTTAGTAGTGAAAACTGGAAGCGGCCAGAACAGGAAGTTTCAGTGCTCATGGAATTATTCATGACTGTGCTAAAACGTGAAGTCAAAAAACTTCACAAGTATAATGTGCGGTTACGAATCATCGGAGATAAGTCAGCTTTTGGCGAGCGTTTGCAACGACAAATGCACGAGGCCGAAGCATTAACGGCGGGTAATACGGCGTTAAACTTGAATATTGCAGCGAATTACGGTGGTCATTGGGATATCACCCAAGCGGCTCGGAAGTTGGCAGTACAAGTTGCGGCGGGAGAGCTCACGCCAGCAGATATTACCGAAGAAAAATTGGCTGGCCAGCTTGAGTTAGCTGATCAGTCAGTGCCAGATTTATTAATAAGAACAGGTGGCGAACACCGAATTAGCAATTTTCTGCTGTGGCAATTAGCCTATGCGGAGTTTTATTTTAGTAAGGTATTATGGCCAGACTTTGACGATCGTGAATTTGCCGCAGCTATTGCAGACTTTAGCTGTCGGGAAAGACGCTTCGGGCTCACTAGTGAGCAATTACAACAAGCCATTTTAGATACCGACGTGACAACCGGGGATTAGTTTGCTGAAACAACGTTTAATAACTGCAATTATTTTAATCCCATTAGCTTTATATGCGGTGTTTGGGCTGCCATTATTGTGGTTTGCGATTGCCGTGATTGGGTTAATGGCAGCAGGAGCGTGGGAATGGGCGCCACTGATGAATGTGACGCGCACCAGCGCTCGCATTGCATACACGGCGTTTGTCGCGATCTTGCTGGGTTGTCTGATGTGGTTAGTGCCACTGAATAAGATTTGGTTAGACGGTGAGCTCGACCCAATTATTTACGCATTAATAGTCATTGGATGCGTCTGGTGGTTGCTGGCGATAGCTCTGGTGATTAATTATCCGAAAAGTCGTCGTGTGTGGTCACGAACCCGTTCAATTGTTGGGGTGTTTGGTTTATTGACCCTTGTTCCAGCATGGGCCGGCTTGGTTGCCGTACGTTCACTAAATTATGCTGAGCAACCATTGTTTGGCGGTTTTGCGGTATTGTTTGTACTACTTCTTGTGTGGGCTGCCGATGTCGGTGCCTATTTCGCCGGCGTGCGCTATGGCCGTAACAAACTGATGCCAGCAGTGAGCCCAGGCAAAACAATGGAAGGCCTGTGTGGCGGTATCACCTTAGCATTTGTGGTGATGATGGTATTGGCACATTGGTTGAAAATTCCTGCCGAGCAGTTTAGCGGTTACTACGTGACAGGTTTAGTCACAGTTGTCGCATCCGTATTCGGTGACCTCAATGAAAGTATGTTTAAACGCTGTGCCGGCGTAAAAGACAGTGGTTCATTGTTGCCGGGTCATGGTGGCATTCTTGATCGTATTGATAGTTTAACCGCTGCGTTACCGATTTTTACGCTCGCTTATTTGTGGTTCTTGGCCTGATATGAAGCAACGAGTTACCGTTCTTGGCGCAACTGGCTCAATTGGCCAGAATACTTTAGCTGTGATGGCTAATCACCCTGAGCACTTCGAGCTGTTTGCGGTAACCGCAAACGGTAACGTGACTGATATGGCGACACTATGTCGCCGGTTTAAGCCGCGGGTAGCGGTAATGGCTGATAAACAAGCTGCGCTGCGTTTACAGCAAGAATTAATTGATCTTGACTGCGAAGTTTTAGGCGGTGCCGAGGCCA
>AZIJ01016698.1_pt1 | contig 12419 bp, 9 predicted proteins | sample 359151 | NCBI WGS metagenome assembly AZIJ01 (sample SAMN02429718, study PRJNA222666) | marine sediment metagenome | biome: Sediment sample; isolation source: enrichment culture of sample MGS-ElMAX(UA) from oil contaminated site at the... | place: Egypt: El Max | collected 2013-01-23 | depth 9.22 m m | reverse complement strand
CCATTATTTCAATGAGTTGTCTTTTTTTGTCGTGTACAAAGCAAACTGATAATGAACTTCTGCGGCAGGTAACCATGCAGTTGCTGATGCAGCTTTTTTACTCTGTGACAAATTGGTAATAGGAATATCTTTCTTAAGAGGTAAATCTCCTCCAATAATTAATCCAGCATCAATTATTCCTGCAACTTTACCTGGTGTATCTGTGCCAGTTAAAGGCGCGTAAATTTGTCCTTCGCCTTTGATATCAACCTTTGGCGGGATGCCTGCTTTAACTTCAAGTGAAAGATTATCGGTAAAGAAATAATTTGCCATTATACCTAGCGTGTCAACATTATCGGCGGTTAATCCTGTTCCTTGAGCTTGCCAATTTGATAAGCCATTAATAGTCGCGTCTCCAGCAACTTCACCGTTTAAATATCTTTTTCCGTCTGAGCCTTCATGAGTGATAATCGGTTTAGTGATTATGTTGTTGACTAAACCTTCTAGCTTATCGTGTTTTGTCTTACCATCTGAAGTGGATTGATCTATGGCACCAAGAACAGAGTCTACTGTGATATCGCCAACTTTAGATTTTGTTCCTTCAGCTACACTGGTATTGATATTAATTGGATTACCATTTCCTTGCGGCATGGCATGCAACCAGCCAGCAGATATCGAGAAACGTTTAAACCCGTCTCCATCCTTTAAACTAAAATAAGGTGAGTCAGCGAAAGCAGATGTAGGTAACGTACATAAACTAGTAATCAGACAAGCGAATGATTTCTTCATCATTTAGGGACTCCATGTCCAGAAGTTTGTTAGGATTTTTCTTGCGCCCACCATAACGTTATTTTTAGACAAGCATTGTTTAGTTAAATTTTATAATTGTTCTGCTTATGAAAATTTTTGTTTGATTTAGATAAATTGATGAAGAAAATATGAAGAAATAAAAAAAGCCACCAAAGTGACTTTTTTAGAATAATTTAAATAGAATAAATTACATAAAGCGAGATAAGTCTTCTTCAGGGCGAGCTGTTAAAACTTCGATGCCTGTTTGAGTTACTAAAATAGTATGTTCGTATTGAGCTGATAATTTATGATCTTTAGTTACTACTGTCCATTTGTCACCTAAAAGCTTAGTTTGCCAAACACCAGCATTGACCATTGGTTCGATTGTAAATGTCATTCCAGCTTCTAAGCGCATACCTGTGCCTTTTTGACCATAGTGAAGCACTTGAGGTTCATCATGGAAAACATTACCAATTCCGTGACCGCAATATTCACGAACAACACTAAATCTCTCAGATTCAACATATTGTTGAATAGCATGGCCAATGTCACCAAGATATGAACCATCTTTCACTGTTGCCATACCGCGATACATCGCTTCTTGAGCCACAGAACATAAACGATTTGCAAGAATTGAAGTTTCACCACCCACGACATACATCATATTCGTATCGCCGTGATAACCATCCTTAATGACAGTAACATCGATATTAAGAATGTCACCATTTTTTAAAATTTTGTTTTCAGAAGGAATGCCGTGGCAAACCACATGGTTAACCGAAGTACAAATAGAGTGTTGGAAAGCAGGGCGGCCTGGAGCAGCACCATAACCCACACAGGCAGGAATTGCTTGTTGTACATTTTCAATATGGTTGCGACAGATTGTATCGAGTTCTAAAGTACTCACACCCGCTTTAATATGCGGTTTAATCATGTCTAAAACTTCAGCCGCCAATTTCCCTGCAACACGCATCTTCTGAATTTCTTCAGGTGTTTTGATTAATCGACGAGGAGCTGTATAAGTCGTATTCATGATCTCTAAAAACTTTTGGTAATTTGCAAGCGTCTATGGTATAAATAGCCGCCTATTTTATCAAATGCTTTTCGTGAATATATTTTACGAAAATATCTGATAATAATAGTCGTAAAAAATCCGCACATATATCGACACATTACTCTGGGTGCCTAGCAATAGGTGGAGAATGCGGATATATGGAGGCCTAACCCAAACTTTAAGGTAAAGAAAATGGCAGATTACAACGTAAGCATGCGCGACCTTCTTCAAGCAGGCGCTCACTTCGGTCACCAAACACGTTTCTGGAACCCAAAGATGCGTCAATACATCTTTGGTGCGCGTAACAAAATTCACATCATCAACCTTGAGCACACTGTTCCTGCGTTAAATGATGCTTTGAACTTTGTTAACAACCTTGCTAGCAAAAAGAATAAAGTATTATTTGTTGGTACAAAACGTGCTGCTTCTAACATCATCCGTGAACAAGCTCAACGCGCTGGTCAACCATATGTAGATCACCGTTGGTTAGGTGGTATGTTGACGAACTGGAAAACACTTCGCCAATCTATCAACCGTTTAAAAGATCTTCAAACTCAATCTCAAGACGGTACTTTTGCTAAGCTTACTAAACGTGAAGCTTTAGAGCGTACTCGTGAGATGGACAAACTTGAACGTGCTTTAGGCGGCGTTAAGAACATGGGTGGTTTACCTGACGCATTATTTGTAATCGACGTTGATCACGAAGCGATTGCAATCAAAGAAGCGAAAAACTTAGGTATTCCTGTAATCGGTATCGTTGATACAAACTCTAACCCTGACAACGTTGATTACGTTATTCCAGGTAACGACGATGCGATCCGTGCAGTAACTTTATATGCTTCTGCTATGGCTGATGCGATTCTTGCTGGTAAAGAATATGCTCAATCACAAGCAAATGCACAAGCGAAAGGCGACGACGCTGCTAAAGACGCTTCTGAGGCTTAATGCGTTTTGACGCAAGCTTGTCATTTTTGCGACATGTAATGGTGGCAAATTAAAGCGTCGAGATTGCAAACGGCCCAGAGATTCTTTGGGCCGTTTTTGTTGAACAGATTTATTTTCTACCGATTTTAGGAGATCAACATGACTGCAGTTACTGCGAGCATGGTAAAAGAATTACGTGACCGTACTGGTCTTGCAATGATGGAATGCAAAAAAGCATTAACAGAAGCAGGCGGTGACATCGAACTTGCAATTGATAACCTTCGTAAATCAGGTCAAGCAAAAGCTGCTAAAAAAGCAGGTAACATTGCTGCTGATGGCGCGATCACTATTATTCAAAACGGTAACAAAGCAATTCTTGTTGAAGTTAACTGTCAAACTGACTTCGTTGCTAAAGACGAAAACTTCAAAAGCTTCTCTGATAAAGTTGCTACTGCTGCACTTGCTGCAAATGAAACTGATGCTGCGAAAATTGCTGAACTTAAGCTTGAAGACGGCGCAACTGTAGAAGAAGCTCGTGTTGCATTGGTTCAAAAAATTGGTGAAAACATTCAAGTTCGTCGTGCTCAAATCGTTGAAGGCGAAAACTTGGCTGTTTACAAGCACGGTTTAAAAATCGGTGTTGTTGTTTCTTACACAGGTGATGCTGACACTGGTAAAGGTATTGCAATGCACGTTGCTGCGTTCAACCCAGTTGCAGTAAATGCTGAAGCTGTTCCAGCTGACTTAATCGCTAAAGAGAAAGAAATTGCTGAAGCGAAAGCATTAGAATCTGGTAAGCCAGCGAACATCGTTGAGAAAATGGTTACTGGTTCAGTTGAAAAATACTTGAACGAAGTTGCTCTTGATCGTCAAATGTATGTTATCGATAACGACAAGAAAGTTGCTGATGTATTAAAAGCAACTGGTACTGTTGTAGCTCAATTCGTTCGCTTCGAAGTGGGTGAAGGTATTGAGAAAAAAGCTGAAATGAGCTTTGCTGATGAAGTTGCTGCTGCTCAAGCCGCTGCTGCTGCACAATAATTTTTACTGATTTAGTAAAAGTTAAAAAAACCCAGTCTTTGACTGGGTTTTTTATTTCAATAAGATCAAAAAGAAAATTATTCGCCGTATTGTTCTTTGTATTTAGCCAAAGCTTCAATTCGATATTGAATCAGCATTTCACCTATTTCAGCACCTTGAATGTCAGATGGTAGATCTTGTGCACGAATATTTCTGACGATTTCCATTGCATCAAGAATGTATTTAGCCTGAGGATAGGGGCGAGTCTCCAATCCTAAGCGACCTCTTGCATCACATTCACATGCTTGCACAAAAGCTTCAACTTTCTCAGGTTTACGAAGAACATCCAAACGTTGTAGTAGCCGCCATAGTGTACCCGGTTTTAGATTTTTAGCTTGGTGGCATTTTAGATGTTCTTTACACACAATTAGTGCAAGATTTTTTAACAGAGTTGGAACTTTCAAGCGATCACATACATCTGTAACTGGCTTTAAGCCGCGTTCTTCATGCATGATATGTCTTGGTAATTCATCAACAGGAGTAAGAGCTTTCCCTAAATCATGTACAAGTACTGCAAAGCGGACTTCTAACGCATAGTTTGCTTTACATGCTTCTTTCAATGCCATCAAAGTGTGTATACCACAATCAATCTCAGGGTGATATTCAGGGCGCTGTGGAACGCCAAACAGGGCATCAATTTCAGGAAATAATATTTTTAAGGCATCGCATTCTTTTAGCGTTTGAAAATAGACATCAGCTTGGTCTTCCATCAATGCACGAGATGTTTCTTTCCATACACGTTCAGGAGTAAGTGCGTCTAGCTCACCAGTCTTTGCAATATTCTTCATCAACTGGATAGTCTCATCAGCAATTTTGAAACCATAAGCTGCATAGCGTGCTGCAAAACGTGCAACACGAAGCACGCGCAATGGATCTTCTATAAAGGCATCAGAGACATGGCGTAAGATTTTCCGTTCAAGGTCTTGTTGACCACCGTAAGGGTCATAGACAGTGCCATTTTCATCCATCGCCATTGCATTAATCGTGAGATCTCGACGGATCAGATCCTCTTCAAGTTTAACAGTGGTATCTGTAAAAAATTGAAAACCATGATAACCCACACCTGACTTACGCTCAGTGCGGGCAAGTGCGTATTCTTCTTTTGTTTTGGGATGTAAGAAAACGGGAAAATCTTTTCCAACAGGTTGGTAGCCTTCAGCTAATAATTGTTCTGGGGTAGCACCAACAACTACATAATCTTTTTCGTGATAGGGATGGCCGAGTAAATGATCTCGAACAGCACCGCCTACTAAATAAACTTGCATGAAAAAACCTCTATTCTTCACACAATCATGCTACAGAATAGAGGTTTTCTCAAGCATTAAGCGAGGCTTTTCTCGAAAAGCTTCGCTTAAGATAATTAGTTTTGACTTTGTTGGATTTCAGCAACAGTCAACGCAGTCATATTCACTAAACGACGTGTTGTTGTCGTTGGTGTAAGGATATGAACAGGTTTTGCTGCGCCTAAAAGGATTGGACCGATTGTTACGTTATTACCAGATGTTGCTTTCAACAAGTTGAATGAAATGTTTGCAGCATCTAAGTTAGGCATAATCAATAGGTTTGCAGAACCTTTGAAGCGTGAATTAGGGAAGGCAAAGTGACGAATGCTTTCATCTAATGCTGCATCACCATGCATTTCACCTTCAACTTCAAGTTCTGGAGCTTGTTCAGTAAGAAGGCGGTGAACTTCACGCATTTTCTGAGCGCTTGGATCAAATTGATCACTACCAAAGCTAGAGTGAGAAAGTAGCGCAACGCGCGGTGTAATACCGAAACGACGAACTTCTTCAGCAGCTAAGATAGTCATTTCAGCAAGCTGCTCAGCAGTTGGATTCGTATTTACATAGGTGTCTGCAATGAATAAATTACGATCTTCAAGCATCAATGCATTCAGAGTGAAGAAAGTGCTACGACCTTCTTTTAAACCAATTACATTACGTACGAAATCTAAATGAATGTCATAACTACTGTACGTACCACAAAGCATACCGTCAGCTTTGCCGAATTTTACCAATAAAGCAGCAATCAGTGTTGAACGACGACGAGCTTCACGTTGAGCGTATTCGACAGTTACACCTTTGCGTTGCATTGTTTGATAATAGTCTTTCCAGAATTCTTCGTATAACGGATTTTGTTCTTGATCAACGATTTCAATATTCACACCGTGTTGCAAACGTAAGCCTAATTTTTTGATATTGGCTTCAATTACCGTTGTGCGACCTACTAAGATTGGTTTAGCAAGACCTTCATCAACTGCAATTTGTACAGCACGTAATACACGCTCATCTTCACCTTCAGCATAAGCGATACGTTTAGGATCAGTTTTTGCTTGAGAGAAAATAGGCTTCATCAAGAATGCAGAGTTATAAACAAACTCTGATAGTCTTTGACGATATGCTGCAAAATCTTCGATTGGACGTGATGCAACACCAGAATCCATCGCTGCTTTAGCAACTGCTGGTGCAATTTCTAAAATCAAGCGTTGATCAAGTGGGCGAGGAATTAAGTAGTCACGACCAAATGAAGCAGATTTCTCACCATAAGTTGCTGCATCAGCTTCAACATGTGCCATACGTGCAATTGCGTGAACACAAGCAATTTTCATTTCTTCGTTAATCGTTGTTGCACCTACATCAAGTGCACCGCGGAAGATGTATGGGAAGCAAAGTGCATTGTTTACTTGGTTCGGATAATCTGAACGACCTGTTGCCATAATTACATCAGGACGAACTTCATGTGCATGCTCAGGAAGAATTTCTGGATCTGGGTTTGCAAGAGCAAAAATGATTGGATTTTCTGCCATTTCCTTAACCATTTCTTTGGTTAAGATACCTGCAGCAGATAAGCCTAAGAACATATCAGCGCCAGCCATTACTTCGTGTAATTGCTTCGCTTGAATATCTTGAACATAACGTTTTTTAGAGTCGTCAAGTCCTTCGCGAGAAGTTGTAAGTAGACCACGAGAGTCCGCAACCACGATGTTCTTTTTATTAACACCCAAAGCACAAAGTAAATCTAAACAAGAAAGGGCAGCAGCACCTGCACCTGAAGCAACGATTTTGATTTCGTCAATTTTCTTATTCACGATTTGTAAAGCATTTAATAACGCAGAACCTACAATGATACTTGTACCGTGTTGGTCATCATGGAACACAGGAATTTTCATGCGTTCACGTAATTTTTTCTCAATGTAGAAACATTCGGGTGCTTTGATGTCTTCAAGGTTGATACCACCAAAAGTTGGTTCTAACGAAGCAACGATATCAACAATTTTATCTGGATCATTTTCAGCAATTTCGATATCAAAAACATCTACGCCAGCAAATTTCTTGAAAAGTACACCTTTTCCTTCCATTACAGGTTTAGATGCTAGGGGACCAATATTTCCTAAACCAAGCACAGCAGTACCATTACTTACGACGGCGACCAGATTGCCACGTGCTGTATATTTCGCAGCAGTTGAAGGGTCACGTTCGATTTCCAAACATGGAGCAGCAACACCAGGGGAATACGCAAGCGCTAAATCTCGTTGGTTAACGAGCTGCTTGCTAGGTGTCACACTGATTTTTCCTGGAGTTGGAAATTCATGGTAATACAAAGCGGCTTGTTTTAAAGATTGATCGTCCATCTGAGTCTCGATTGTTCCGATAATAATCAGGCATATATATGTCTAATTATTATATTAAAATAAGTGCACAAGAATATAGCACTAGTTCATGCTTTCGCACAGTCAAAAAAGCTTATTTTCAGTGAACCAGATGCGTATTGACAATCTATAATCAGCGTAAAATAAACTGTCAAAATGCTCTAAATTTACTTTTAAATGGAATATCTTGTGGTTGACAGTTGCATATGTTTTTGAAGAAATTCTGTTGCATGTGCAGCCGTTAATGGCTTCGCAAATAAGTAACCCTGTAATATGTCACAATTTTGTCGCTTCAAATAATCTCGTTGTTGTTCAGTTTCAACACCTTCTGCTACGACTTTTAAGCCAATCGTTCTTCCCATTGCAATCATGGCATTAACTATCGCATCCTGTTTTGGATTGCCAATTTTTGAAATAAACGCGCGGTCAATTTTTAAAATGTCAATTGGATATTCGGTTAAGTACGCGAGTGATGAATAACCTGTTCCAAAGTCATCCAGTGCAATGGAAATATGACGTTCTTTAATGGCAGATAAAACTGTTTTAACACTTTCAGTATTTTCTAAAAATGCTGACTCAGTGATTTCTAGTTCTAAGTTTTCACCAGATATTGCATATTGTTCGAGTACGTCATCAATATCATGTAGTAATTGGCCACGTAAAATCTGTTGTGCAACGATATTTACTGCAACGTGAATATTAGCAAAACCTAAGTTTTTCCATATCTGAAGTTGCTTAGCCGCTTCATATAAGACAAATCGGCCAATATCAGAAATTAAACTGGTACTTTCTGCTAATGGGATGAAAATATCAGGCATGATCAAACCTTTAGTTGGATGGTTCCAACGAATTAAGGCTTCAAAACCACTGATATGAGAGGATTGTGCTGTAATTTTTGGCTGGTAATAGACAACTAGCTCATTATTCTGAATTGCTTTTCTAAGGTCTAACTCTAAATCTGTATGTTTAGCAACAAAATTGGTTCGTTCAGTTGAATAGTATCGAATCGTGTTGCCGCCTAAACGCTTTGCCTCAGTGAGTGCTTGTTCTGCATGAGTATTTAAATTATCAACTTGTCTACCATGTTCTGGGTAGATTGCAACACCAATAGAGATACTGACAACGTATTCTTGATCAGCAATATAAAACGGTTTGCTGAATGCTTCGACAATATTGTTGCAGAGTTGGTGAATTGGCGGATGAATCGGCGACATTTCATAAATGATAGCAAAGTCATCTGCACTTAAATGTGCAACTAGCAATGCATCAATATTACTGATACGCAAACGCTGTGCCACTTGTTTTAATAGCTCATTACCTGCTTGATTGCTGAGCAATTCATTCAGTGCTCTGAAGCGGTCAATATTGAGACGAATGACGGCAAGATGTTGGATTGAAGCTTCATTTACCAAGTATTGATGCAGTTGTTGGTGATAATAAAAACGATTTGGTAGATCGGTGAGTGTATCGTAATTGGTTAAATAAGATAGGCGTTGTTCTTGATGCTTACGTTCAGTTTGATCTGAAACAATACCGATATAATTAATAACACGATCTGCCTCATCTTTAACTGCGTTGATATGCATCCACAAGAAACATGATTTTTCTGAAACATAGGTTTCTTGATATTCACCTTCAAACTCATGCTCTTCAAATAATGTATCAAGGATTGAAAGATGAAAATTAAGATGATGCTGCTTACTTTGCTTAGTAATTTCAAAAATATGTTTATTTAAAATAAATTGTTTATCTAAACCAGTCAGTTGTTCGTATTTGGGGTTGATTTCTAAATAGTGGAAGTTGTCATCTAAAATGAAAATACCTTCAGAGGCTTGTTCAAATACACTTGCTGCAAGTTTAAGTCTTTCTTGATCTTTTTTCTCTTGATTGATATCGCGATGAATACCAACCATACGAAGTGGAGTTCCATCTTTAGGGTTTCTTTGAATGACTTGTCCTACATCATGAATCCAAGACCATTCACCATTCGGACGTTTGATACGAAAGGTTTCCTCATAACGATCATTTAAACCACATAGATGGCTATAGAGTGTATTTTTGATACGCTCTCTGTCATCAGGATGAACGATATTTTCTAACAGAAAATAATGATTCTCAGCATTTCTTGTGATTTCTTCACGATGGGTGTTGGTAATACCAACTGTATGGTTTTCTAAATCCCATTCCCAAGGGCGAATCCCAGCAGTTTCATGTGCGAGATCTAGATTTTTCCGATGTTCTTGTAGGTTTTCGTTAAGCTCCGTGAGATCAAAAGTTCTCTCACGCACTTTTTGCTCAAGTAGATGATTGTTAAATTGAAGTTGAGCTTCGATGTCTTTGGACTTGTTAACTTCACGTTGCAACTGTTGACATAACTCTTCTGTCCATTGATTATGCCGTTCCGCCACATCAATCAGTTGTTTATTTTTCTCTAGAACTTGGAATAGACGTTTATGGATTTTGAATGTCGCTTGAGCGCATAGCAAAGTTGCGAAAAATGAGAGGTAGTAAGCTATATAAAAAAGAGTGTGTTCTTGATCTTTATGCAACAGTTGTGAAATAATTAAGGGGCTGATACTTGGAATAAAAAATAAGAAGAAATAGCGGATATGCTGTGTTAAAAAAGTAAGTGCAATAATATGCGACGATGTCAGTAGAAAGGCGGTTAACGTTAAAATATGCGGGCTTGAAATGTTTGGAACATCTCTGGCTAAAAAGTAATTAATGATGATTGCACCTGAGCCTAGAAGTAAGCCTGTTACGAAACAAATGATCTGAAAAATTAAATTGTTTTTTTTTGCATAGCGGACAGAAGAATATTGTTTTAAAGAAACATGGCAGACAATGTAAAAAACAAGTAGGACAATGAGTGTTAGTGCGGTCCAAATTGAAAAAACGTTCAGGTTAAATGAGTAAAAAAATCCAAATAAAACATAATCCAAAAGGGTGAGGCAAAAGACGCTTATGATAAATAAACGTACATGATTAGGATAGTTAATCTGATCCGTATATATAAATTGTGGCAAATTTTTTTCCAGAACCCCTGACATATAAAGAATAATCCTTTTCGTTTTTTATCAGTGTTCACAGTCTTTATTTTTTGTAAACACTATAGAGTTTTGTTTTAAATTAACGCTAAATACAACTGAAAGCAAATGAAATGCATCAATTGCTAGCAAAGTGATAATTTAAAATAGATAAAGCAACGACTGGAGCGGTTTCAGTCCTTAAAACACGATCTCCAATACACCAGTTTTGAAAATTGTTTTGGTTGGCAGTTTCAATTTCTACTTCACTTAAACCGCCTTCTGGGCCAATAAGTAAAGCAAGATGATTGTCACTTTTTAGCAAGACATTTTCTTGATTTTTATTTGGTGCAAGCACAAAACGAGATGTAGGTAATTCAGATTTTACCCAATCATTCAGCGCAATCGGCGGAAGAATTTGGGGAACTTTATTGAGTCCACATTGTTCGCAGGCCGCGATAGCAACAGATTGCCAATGGTCTAATTTTTTTTGATCTCGATCATATTTTAGACGCATTTCGCAGCGGTCACTGGTTAAGAGTTGAATCGTCGTAACACCAAGTTCAGTTGCTTTCTGAATCGCATAATCCATGCGATCACCTTTGCTCATGACTTGACCTAAAATTACGTTAAATGGTGCAGTTCGATCTAACTCATTAAATTGATCAACCGAAACAAAGGCATTTTTCTTATTAATTTCAGTGAGTGTTACGAGATATTCACCACCTTTCCCATTGAAAAAGATGGCTTGTTCTTGCTCTTTTGCTCGAAGTACACGTACCCAATGATGAAATACTGATTCTGTTAATTCGATTGTATTTCCAGTATTTAATTCAGTTTCGATATAAAAACGATTCATGCTTAGGTACGGCTCTTACAAATTAGTTCAAACCAAGATCAACAACGAGTTGTCGAGTTGGTTCTGTTTGGTTCATTGAGTAGAAGTGAAGTGTTGGTGCACCACCAGCAATTAAACGCTCACAAAGCTTCACAATCACTTCATGACCAAATGCTTTAATACTTGCACTGTCATCGCCATAGGCAGCAAGTTGTTTACGAATCCAACGTGGAATCTCTGCACCCGTTCCATCTGCAAATCGGATTAAGTTACTTGCATTGGTAATTGGCATGATGCCAGGTGCGATTGGGATATTTACCCCAGCTTTTGCTAGACGTTCAATAAAATAGAAATAAGCATCTGGATTGAAGAAGAATTGAGTAATTCCCGCATTTGCACCCGCTTGAACTTTTTCTACAAAACGTTTGATGTCTGCATCGAAGCTTTCTGCTTGTGGATGCATTTCTGGATAAGCTGCTACTTCGATATGGAAGTGATCGCCAGAATGCTCACGAATAAAACGTACAAGGTCTTGCGCATAAGGGAGTTCGCCAAGACCAACTTGTCCTGATGGTAAATCACCACGTAGCGCAACGATACGATCAATGCCTTGAGACTTATACAAATCAAGTAACTCAGCGATACGAGCTTTATCATCACCGATACAAGATAGGTGAGGTGCAACAGGCGTGCCTTTGCCATTAAAGTCATCAATTGCAGCTAAAGTTCGTTCACGAGTAGAACCACCAGCACCATAAGTGATGGAGAAGAACTCAGGATTGAGCAATTTTAGCTCTTGGTGAACAACTCTTAATTTTTCTGCACCAGCATCAGTTTTTGGTGGGAAAAATTCAAAAGAAATAGGAACACGTTTCGTCATTTCAAATCCTTTTTAAAATTGCTTAGAAATTTTAGAAAAAAGGGCAGTCCGTAAAACGTCTGCCCTCTATTTCTTAGTACTTGTAAGCGTCAGATTTGAATGGACCTTCTACAGGAACACCGAGGTAATCTGCTTGAACTTGAGTTAATTGTGTCAACACACCACCAAAACCAACAACCATTGCAGCAGCAACTTCTTCA
>AZIJ01004185.1_pt1 | contig 12423 bp, 11 predicted proteins | sample 359151 | NCBI WGS metagenome assembly AZIJ01 (sample SAMN02429718, study PRJNA222666) | marine sediment metagenome | biome: Sediment sample; isolation source: enrichment culture of sample MGS-ElMAX(UA) from oil contaminated site at the... | place: Egypt: El Max | collected 2013-01-23 | depth 9.22 m m | reverse complement strand
ACGCACTTGACCATACCATTGGTGCCCAGCCATATACGCATGCCAAGCTGATTCGCTATCCGGCACAACAGTCTGTGCAGCAGGGCGTTGGAGCGCATAAAGATCCGGGCTATCTGACCCTGGTGATGCAAGACGCGCAAAGTGGCCTCAAAGTTGAGCGCCGCAATGAATGGATTGATGTCGCACCAATTCCGGGGGCATTTGTCGTGAATATCGGTGAGTTATTGGAACTTGCTTCGAATGGTTATTTGAAAGCAACAAATCATAAAGTGCAAAGCCCAATGGATGGCAACGAACGTTACTCAATCGCCTTTTTTATGGCCGCGCAATTGTCTGCCACGGTTCCGGTACTTTCTTTGCCGCCAGAATTAAAATCGCGCGCTCATGGCCCATCGGTTGACCCGCGAAACCCATTACTGACCGATGTCGGCAATAATGTGTTGAAAGGGCGCTTGCGCTCGCATACCCATGTAACGCGCAAACATTACTGCGACGAGCCATTAAGGCATTTACTAGAGAAAAGCTTTGCACACATGCCTACCGCTGACATTTGTGACGAATGCCACGCTTAAACTGAAGAGGAACTAACTTCTATTGTTAAACTCTATGTATACAATAATAAAACAGAGGAAACGGCAATGAAGTGTCCAGTATGTAAAGAAGAAAATTTGGTGATGGCGGAGCGTCAAGGTATTGAAATTGATTATTGCCCAAGTTGTCGCGGGGTTTGGTTAGATCGCGGCGAGTTAGACAAAATTATTGAACGTTCCGCGCCGCAAGAAGCGCCAACTTCAAGAACGTCTCCTCCGCAACAGCAGGCAGGTCATTACGATCGTGGCTATGACAAAGGTTACGGGCATAAAAAATATAAGAAAAAGAGTTTGTTGGGCGAACTTTTTGACTTTTAGTTAGTGAGCGCGAGCTAATTGCAATTCAGGCGCTGAATCAATCAAAATAACCGTTCAGCGCCTCGCGTTGGGTTTACTTCATGTCTCCGGTTTGCTCAAAGCGCTCATGCCAACTGAGCGCTTCATTCAGCAGGTGTGGCGTATGCATACCACGACCGCTGGCGCAGGCACGCTCGAAGTAATCGTGCAGCTGATCTTTGAAATCAGGATGAGCACAATTTTCAATGATAGAGCGAGCGCGTTGGCGAGGCGATAATCCACGCAAATCGGCCAACCCTTGTTCAGTCACAATGATTTTTACATCATGTTCGGTATGGTCGACATGGGAAACCATCGGCACAATCGAGGAAATTTTTCCGCCTTTTGCGGTCGATGGCGACATAAAGATTGAAAGATAACCATTGCGAGCAAAGTCACCGGAACCACCAATTCCGTTCATCATGCGAGTTCCCATAATATGGGTAGAATTCACGTTGCCGTAAATATCGGCTTCGATCATGCCATTTGTAGCGATGATGCCAAGGCGACGTGCGACTTCTGGATGATTGCTGATATCTTGCGAGCGCAATAGAATTTTTTCGCGATAAAACTCAATATTCTCATCAAACTCAGCTAACCCTTCTGGGCTTAAAGAAAAAGCCGTTGCGGAGGCCATTTGTAGCGTGCCTGATTTCAGCATCTTGAGCATACCGTCTTGAATCACTTCGGTATAAGCCGTCAGATTTTTATATGGACCCGTGTCGAGCGCCTCGAGCACGGCATTTGGAATATTGCCCACGCCAGATTGCAGTGGCAGTAATTCCTTTGGTAAACGACCAATTTTTATTTCGCGCTCAAAAAACGCCAGAATATGTTCCGCGATTCGTCGTGAAGCGTCGTCTGGTTGCTTAAATGGTGTATTTCTATCTGGTGCATTGGTTTCAACAATGGCCACGACCTTTTCAATCGGGCAGCGCAGGTACAGGTCGCCAATACGTTGGTTCGGCTCCGTCAACATGATGGGTTTACGGTGAGGCGGCAAGGCAGCGCCATAATAAACGTCGTGCATGCCCTCTAAGCGTTCATGCTGTTTGTAGTTTACTTCGAGAATTACTTTATCCGCTTGCTCAATCCAAGTTTTGTTATTACCAAGCGACGATGATGGAATCAACGAACCGTCCTCACGAATACCCACAACTTCAATGATTGCGATATCCATTTTTCCGAAGAATCCCGACCATGCATATTGCGCCACTTCGGAAAGATGATAATCAGCGTAGTTCATGGTGCCAGAATTTATTCGATCGCGACAAATCGGATCGCTTTGAAATGGCAGACGCATTTCGATGCCATCCACTTCAGCGAGTTTACCGTCGAGTTCTGGCGCGGTTGAGGCACCGGTGAGTACATTGATACGAAATGGTTTTCCACCTTGCGCATTATGAGCTCGAATACGCTCTGCTAGTGCACCCGGAACGGCTTTAGGATAACCGGCTCCGGTAAAACCACTCATGCCAACATTAGCACCAGGTGAAATGAGTTTCGCCGCTTCTTCGGCGCTCATGACTAAGTGCTTCAGTTGGGGGCATAAAATACGGGAATTTTTAGACATGACATTACCTGTAGGTTAACTCACAAGACTGCATTCTTTGTGTATTAATGGGATGCAGGTATAGAAGTGCGGTATTGTACGCCGAACCTTCACGATTGAGGTGCAGTTACGACCAAAGTCTAACGGTAAATAAATATTCTTTTGATTTTTTGATACCCCAGGGTTGCAAAATGATACCTTTAGGTTATATTATGAAACCTAAGGGTATCACTCGATGCCAATCAAGAGGACAAAACGATGTCAAAATGGTCAGCAGAAGCGCAAGCGAAATCTCTCAAATATGGCGCTTATATTTCCCTTATTAGTGGTGTCTACTTTGCGATCATGTTGGTCGCGAAATGGCTGGAACTCGCTGGTATCAATGCGGGCGAATGGCCGAATATACTGATGGTGTTAGTGGCGTTGCTGTTTGTTGGCGTGGTTACTCGAATGAGTGTCGGCAAGCATAAATTAACCGGTGGTTGGCGAGAAATGCTTGGTATTTATAATGACGAATTCACGCGTGAAACTAGCCGAAAAGCGAATGCTCGAGCGTTCGTCGGGTTAATTGTTGTACTTATTCCAGGTGTGCTTATTGGCGAAAACTTAGCAACGACGGCGATTGGTAGCTATGTCACGGTAAGCACTTACAGTTTGTCGCTCATTGTTGTTGGAACGTTTGTTTGGTCCATTTCGGTTTTATGGGAAATGCGTGACCAAGGAGAAGACCATCATGGATGATCAGATATTCAATAATTTACCTGCCTTTCGAGCTCAGCAAGGCTTGTCGCAACAAGAGCTTGCTGATGCAATTGGTGTATCTCGTAAAACAATTAGTACGATTGAGACACGTCGATTTACGCCGTCTGTAGTAATTGCGTTGAAGTTAGCCAATTACTTTAATGTGTCCGTTGAAGAAATTTTTGCCTTAGAGTCCAGCCCCACAGCGCTTACTAAATGATTATCGACTACCGCCGAGTTTAGCTACTGGATTAGTTAGTCTTTAGCTTAATGCGGCGGTTAGCTGGGCTCTTATAGCGCGTGACCTCTTCTGGTGCAGGGCAAGTTGAAGTAGCATCTTCAGCGCCGAATAAATGCCAACTTTCTCGGTGCGCTATGCCTAACTCAACGCCCATTTCGCGATTAAAGCATTCGAGACTCATATTGTCGGGTGCCATAATGTAGCGATTAGGCTGCTCTTTAATCCATAGCCAAGCATTGCGCGATTGCTCTTGAGCATTCGCAAAATAGCCAAAATGAGTCAAGTTAATGGGCGAAAATAATAGATATTGCTCTTTCAGATCTAATATTGCGAGTTCACCATTTGATACAAATTGGGTTGCATTTTGCATCACATTTTTAGGTGTACGTAAAGGTTCTGCCAGCGGATAAAATAGCAAGCTAACGCTAAGACAAAGCACCGAAATCATGGCACCATACTTTATCCATAAGCTCTTACGTCTTAACAGCCAAAAGCCTAAGATAATGACTGTTCCGGTGACTGCAAATGCAACTGCTAACTGGTCAAGAAGCTGAAAATCTTTTGTATAACTGTCGAGCTTGTCGATTAACTTAGGGTGATGACTCGCGGAAAAATACCCTAACAGGGCAACAACGGTTGTGAACAGAATCAGCAAAGACCTAAACAACCAGCGACTCGCGCGGTTCAGTGTCAAAGTTGGCCATGCGGCCGCCATGGCGATGCAGAATATTGGTAGCGCAGGCAAAAGATAGACGCCCCGTTTTGCTGGACTGAGGCTGAAAAAGAGAACAACCAAGGCCACCCATCCAAACAAAATTGCTATGCGCGGGTCCCTTTTTATACCGCGGGCAATCGTCTTCGCTTCGGTTATTAACAATAAGCTAAGTGGCAACCAGAAAAATGGAATAACTTGGGTCAAAAAATAGTGCCACGATTGAAAATGGTGCCATGGGTCGGTATATCGTTGACCGGTTTGCTTAAATAGAATGTTATCGCGGTACGCAATTAATTCCGGATCACCACTATTACTCACAATCATAAGCATGGGGACTAACCAGAGACCCACGACGGCGAGCATAATGAGCGGTCCGGCTAGTGCTCGCCAGCGCCAAGTATTAACTAAAGGTTGTTTTAAAAAGTGATAAACAGCGAGTGGGAGAAGCATCAATAATGGTAAAAATCCCACTCCTTTGGTGATAATGCCAAGCCCCATAAATGCCCAGCCGAAGAAGTACCAAAACCAGTACGGCCCGGCCAAAAAGTGCCGTAATAGGCCGTAACACCCCAACATGATCCAGCAGGCAACCATAGCATCTATTTGCCCAAACTTTGCTTGAATCAAAAACTGTGGCGTAATGAGTAAGAGTAGTGTTGCTCGACGTGCAATCTGAGAATTCCAAAGCCGTTTACTGATATCGAATACGGCAACTAATGTGACCAAGCTGCAGATGGCGTTGGGAAGCATGGCCGAGATGTTGATATTACCGGTAATAAAATAAAACAGGGCAATAACCCACATGAAAATAGGCGGTTTGTCTGGATAAAACTCCTCACCCCGAGCCGGGAAGAACCATTGGCCAGTGACCACCATTTCACGTGCAACTTCGGCAAATCGCGGTTCGTCGGGTGGCCATGGCGAACGTAACCCCATTCCGGCGAAGATGAGTAGCGCCGCTAACACGAGAATCCAAAAAAGGATCGTCTGGTCGCGTTCTGAGGAAAGACTTTGCACAATTTTTTCTGACCATTTCATGATGAGTCGCGCTCCATCAAATTTCGTTGATTACGGTACAAGTGAATCCCAATAAAAGACGCCACAGCAAATAAGATGGCACTCAACACTAATTTTTCTGATTGAGAGAATCCGATGCCACCGCCAACGAGAGCAAATATTAACGTTTGCGGTATATAGCCAAGAACACTACCCATCAGAAAGCGTTTGAAATCAACATTTGCAGCACCTGCGACAAGATTCGTTAAGAGATTACTACCAACGGGTAACAAGCGAATGATCATCGCTTTACGAGTTACGCCGAGACTAAACCACGTTTTTAAACGTGTGACCTGTCGCTCAAATCGCTTTTGAATAAAGGGTTTGAGTAATGAATGGGCAAGAAAGTAGGTTAAGGACAACGATAAAGCACTAACCAAAAGAGCAAGGATAAATCCCCAACTGGTCCCGAAGACAAAGCCAAAGACAGCAGAGATTAATTGGCGTGGACCGCCCGCAGCCATGAATAATGTTGCTGACATAAGCACAATTGCAAAGCCTTCGAAACCCGCACTTTGAATGGTATTCAAGGTGGTGTCTGTATTAGAAATTGCATCGAGCCAGCCACGCTGAATCGCCAAAGCTAATACGAAAAAGGTGGCTAATACTGCCAGTATTTTAACAATGCGCGGCATTTTTTAAGACTTCCCGCGTCGCTCAATAGCGACAATTTGCGGGCGCTTTGACCGATAATTTAGCCATAATACGCCGAGGATATCGAGCAGGCCTGCCCAAGCACGATTCCACGCATTATATTTAGATACGCCTTGGGTACGAGGGCGATGATTAACTGCAACACTTTTGACTTCACCACCCAGCCGCTTCACGAGAGCTGGGACAAATCGGTGCATGTGATTAAAGTACGGTAAGCGAAGATATGTCTCGCGCGGGAGTAGCTTAAGTCCACATCCAGTATCAGGTGTATCGTCTTTTAAAATCGACTTGCGGAAATTGTTAGCGATTCGCGATTGAAATCTTTTCCAGCCGGTATCTTTACGCTTTTGTCGATGACCAATCACGCAAAAATGAGGGGCTGTTATGGTTTGTGACTCTTCTACTAGCTTGATAATGTCCGCCGGGTCATTCTGCCCATCAGCGTCTAAAACCACAATGTAGCGACCAGTTGCATGCAGTGCGGCGGTATATAATGCGGTGCTTTGTCCGCAGCTTTGCGCATGTTTAATGACACAAACCTCGCCGTTCATAGTTGTTGTCGCGCCAAGCGCTCGTTCGGCGGTCGCATCCGAACTACCGTCGTCTACGACAATTACTTCGTAGGTACTTCCCGACAATGCTTGGTCAATTTCGAGTAAAAGCGTCGCAATATTATCTGCTTCATCCTTTGCAGGAATAATAACGGAGTAATCAATCATTGAGTGTGCTCATTGTGATAGTAATTTTGATACCACTGCGCAAATTTACGCACTCCTTCAGTGATATCGGTTTTTGGTTGGTAGCCGGTCAAAGCTGCCAACTCCGAAATATCTGCCCATGTAATGGTAACGTCACCATTCTGCATTGGTAAAAATCTTTTTTGTACAACCTGTCCGAAACTACTTTCTAATATCTCTATGAAGCGCAACAAGTTTATCGGAGCGCCTCGCCCAATATTAAGAATACGATGGCTTGGCTTGGTTGTGTGCGGTGGTTTTGTCAATAAGCGAATGATGCCCTCAACAATATCGTCGATGTAGGTAAAGTCACGAGACATTTCGCCTTGATTAAAAACATCGATAGTCCCGCCATTTAGAATTTGCTGTGCAAATTTCATTGGCGCCATGTCTGGTCTGCCGAACGGTCCATAAACGGTAAAGAAGCGTAAACCAGTGCTTGGGATACAATATAGATGCGCGTAGCTCTCTGCCATTAACTCATTCGCCCGTTTCGTCGCAGCATAGAGTGATACAGGGTTGTCACAGCGGGCTGATTCACGAAAAGGAACTTGTTGTGTATCGCCATAAACGGAACTTGAAGAGGCGTAAATGAAATGTCTAACCGGATTATGGCGAACCCACTCGAGTATATTTAAAAAGCCGGTTAAATTACTTTTGCCGTAGGTCTGAGGGTTATCAATCGAATAACGAACACCTGCTTGCGCAGCTAAGTGAATGACGTAGTCAATAGACGATGCGCCAAAATTAGCATCGGGATTTAATTCCGAGCTGATATCAACTTTATGAAAAGTGAACTTCTCGTCGTCACAAAGTATTTTGAGGCGGTCGTTTTTCAACGTCACGTCGTAATAGCTATTTAAATTATCGAGACCAGTGACTTTAAATCCTTTGGCGAGGAGTCGTTGAGCGGTATGAAACCCAATAAATCCAGCGCAACCTGTAATTAATACATGATTTTCCATGGAGTATTTAATTTTTTTAGAAAGCTTGTGATTGAGTGTAGCCAACAAATCTTAAGTTAACCTTAAGACAAGCTTAAGAATGAGGCACTTCTTTTAAAATGTAGCCAAATCCGCGCACTGTTTTGATCAGATCGGGCGACAATTTCTTGCGTAAATAATGCAAGTGAACTTCTACCGAATTACTTTCGTTATCGTTGTGCCAGCCATAGCATGCGTTTTCTAACTGTTCCTTACTCACAACTTTTCCAACATTCAAAGCTAGTTGTTTTAAGACACGCCATTCTAATCGGGTAAGTCCAACATCTTTGTTATCATAGCGACATTGGTTAGTAGCCAAGTCGATTTCTAGCTTGCCACAGGCAATTTGGCTATTTAGTGCATGTTGCAATTTTTGATATTGCACTTGAATGCGCGATTCTAATTCACGTATTTCAAATGGTTTCACGACATAATCACTTGCACCTTCAAAAAGAATATCAAATTTGGTTTCAATATCTTCCCACGTTGTAAGGACAATAATTGGCGTATTGAATCCGCGAGCGCGTACCTCTCTAATCAGCGTGCCAATACTTTCATGGATTAGACTAATATCGAAAACACCAACGTCAATATTGTTTGACATAAGAGCTCGGTGCGTTTGCGAAACTGTGGTTGCTACATCGACGAGATATCCGAGTTTCGATAACTCAGAAGATATACTCTCTGCCATTGTTGCATTGTCTTCAAGTAGAAGAATCCGCATACCTTACTGCCTCGTTGTGAGAGTCAGATCAAGCTGGTGATCATAAAGTTCGGTTTTGACGTTGAAGTAACCCAGCAACGTATGTGAAAGGTTGTCATGACTAACCTGTTGGTTGTCAGCTTGAGCATTCGCTTTAAAGCGAGTACTTGGCCAAACAATCCACGGAATAAGGGTTTGCTCTTTCGGCGCTAACCATTTGGGTAAGCCATGCAAATACACCCCATTGTCGCCGAGTGATTCACCATGATCGGAAACGTACATTAAGCTGGCGTCTAGTCGCTTATCGGCCTTCAGTAATTCGATAATGGCCGCGACCATTTCGTCAGTCACCACTAGACTATTGTCGTAGGCATTCACAATTTCTTCGCGTGCACAATCGGTGAGTTCAGCGCTTGTACACTCGGGTAAAAACCTTTTTAATTCGATTGGCGAGCGTTCAAAGTAAGCCGGTCCGTGACTCCCCATTTGATGGAGAACTAACACCGAGTCGCCATGAACTTGCTGCAACCATTCTCGAAATTTATCAATTAACACCGTATCGAAACAGTCATTCTGTGTGCAGGCGTCTTCTGGCATTTTGATGGTATTGACTCGGTCACACACGTTTTTACAACCGGAATTATTTTCGACCCAGGTCACGTTTATACCGACTGTATCTAACACGTCGAGTACGTTGCTCGTATTCCGTGCGGCTTGCTCATAATTATCGGCGTTGTAGAAGCTAAACATGCAAGGAACAGAAATGGCTGTGGCAGTACCGCAAGATACTGCTTCATCATAGCTAGCGATTTCGCCGGTGCGCTCTAATTGTTCGAGTCTGGGTGTGGTTGGGCGTGGATAGCCATTTACTGAGAAGTGATCGGCGCGCGCTGTTTCACCGACAATAACAACCATGACTTTCGGCTTTGTTTCTGCGCCTATTTCACGAAAGGCATCTTGGCCCTGTGCAACAAATTCTGCGGGTCTACGTAGATTTTGCTTCGCAACGGAAACCGAAGCAGAGATAACGTTAAATGGCACAATGCGATATTTAATATCGCGATGATTTCGGAAAAGTGATGCAAAGTCATCATAACTTGTCATCACAATACCAACCGAAAAAGTTGTAAAGCAGAGCACAATAACAACGCCCTGTTTCAATCTTTTAAATATGCTTGTCGGAGTTATTTTAAGAAAAATCAGAATCAACGCCGGCATAATCCCCATAAAAATGAAGTGCATAAACAGGCCGACGGAAAGTTGATCATTCGCTTCAGCAGGGTCGGTTTCTAGAGCGTTAATCAACATATCTGGATCAATCAAAATACCGTACTGTTGCATATAAAATGCGGCTGGCGCTGCCAATAGAATCAGACTTATTGCGACGGGTTTGAAAATATTGAGCATTCTGGCAAGCACTAACATGATGCCATATACGCAGGCAACGAAAACGAATAGCTTCACCTGCGTAATGGGATATACCGCATAGTTCTCAAGCGCATCACGAAGTGCGGCTGAATAGGCCAAAACTAACCATGCGGTTACGCCAAGTAGTACCGCTACGAAATTAACGTTGATTCGTTTCATATTGCATACCGTTACCATCAAATCGATGCGTAACGGTATGCTATGAGGGAAATATTAAGTAAGGCTTAAGAAATTTTAATATTTTGGCAACAATGTGCCGATTAAAATGACCCGACGAGTGACAACGAGGCATTGAGTGGCGCCCCGACGGAAACCTGATGCGTGGAGTGCGCATTCGGGAAATAAAGCTCATCGGTCAGGTTCTCAATATTCAACTGGACTCGCATATCATCGGAAATTTGGTAATAAGCTGATGCGTCAATGCGAGTATAGCTTGGCATGACTGCGGTATTACCGTTGTCGATAAAACTGTCATCCTGATAGGTAGCACCAAGCCCCATACCAAACTTGTCGGTAAACTGGTAAGTATTCCAAATCGAGAAAGTCTGCTCAGGTAACTCACGTGGTGTGCGACCGGTTGGGCCTGTGCGATCCACAATTTCACCATCGAGATTGCTGTAGTTCGCTGTAAGATACCAGTTGTCGGTGACCTGACCCTTGAACTGTAATTCAAAACCATTAATGTCCGAGTCAATAATATCTAAAGTCGACGGGTCGGTGTCGGCTGGCTGCGGCGAACTTTGCTCGTTTTCAAAAACTGCGGCCGTGAAACTCATACCCGGTACAAAGTCCCATTTAATCCCGATTTCGCGATTGCTATATGTATCTGGATCAAGCTTGTCATTGTCGCCGTTAATATCGGTATATTGTTCGCCACTGCGCGGCAAAAACGAGCGGCTATAACTTGCGTACAATGAGACATTTTCCATGGGTTTATAAATGACACCAGCGCGTGGTGAAACTTCATTATCGGTACGACTGCGAGTTTCTAATACAGCTGGGTCGGCGTTAAATACTTCAATATCAAACTGATCAAAACGCGCACCGAGTACCACATCAAAGTAATCCGATAACGCAATTTCGTCTTGAACGTAAACCGATACCACGTTTAACTTCACGCGCGTGTCATCATTCAGATCGCTAAAACTTACGGTAAAGTTCTCACCATCCTCGTTGACACCGGCAAGCCCATTGATGTTGATTGGACGTTGAATATCAAATAATTCCTGGTCAGAACCTGTGGTGCTGAATACTGGATTAAATCGATTTTGATCGGAGTGGGTCGAAATGAACTCTGAACCAACAATGAGTGTATGCCCAATATTGCCTGTTTCAAATTCGCCAACAATATTACCGGATAGAATCAAGTTATCGCGAGAAGTGCTGTCAATATAACCATCAAGCTCGACAACATTGTTCGTTGCATCGTAATCGCTAGCGTAGAAATTCGAGTATACTTTTTCATAGTCGCCGTAAAAAGCGCTGAAGTTACCTTTCACAGCATCGCTAAAGTTATGCTCGGCCGCTACTCGGAAGATGTGTGCTTCAAGGTCGGTGAAGTTGTTCTGCGGATCACCAAACACAATCTCTTCGAATGATTCAACAGGGCGGCCATCGGCACCAGTAGGAACGCCGCGATCGATGAAACGCTCATGATTAACATATTCATAAGAAAGGTTGAGCGTGGTGTCGTCTGATAATTCAAATCGCGCCGTAGGGTTAAAGCCGTAACGATCGCCATCATAAAAATCGCGATGGTTTTCAACGCGCTCGTACATTGCATTAATTCGTAGCGCTGAGCTGTCGCTCATGGTGACATTCGTATCGATAGCGGCATTTAAGCCACCGAATGAGTTTACCGAAGTTGTGTAATCAGTAAATTCACCACCAATATCAGCCTTCTTTGAAACTCGATTTAAAATACCACCGGTACCGCCACGACCAAATAACAAGGCGTTAGGACCACGCAAAATTTCGACTTGCTCAATGTTGTATAGCGCACGGTAGTACTGCACGTCATCACGGTTACCATCGAGATAAAAATCAGCCGTCGAGCGCACACCACGGAAAACCACAGCGTCGCGATGGCCTTCACCTTGAGTCGTATTCACACCTGGTGTGTAGTCAATAATCTCACCAATACTGGTGATCCCGCGCTCAGAAATTTCTTCCGCGGTGATGATGGTGAGGCTCTGTGGCACGTCGATAATTGGCGTTGGAGTTTTCACCGAATTGGATTCACTCACCGACAAATGCTGACCCCTGACTTCAATTCGCTCGACGTCATTGCTTTCCTGTGCGGTTGCGGTGTGACTTATTAAAATAGCCGCGGCGATAGTTGTCAGTCTGAATTTCACGTTGGGGATCTCCAATTGAGTGTCAGTAAATTGTCTTAAAATTTTCTCGGCAGCGTCGGCCGATAGCGCATTACTTTGTGAATGGCGAGCATGTTAATGCGAATCATTCCTAATTGCAATAACTGAAGTTTAAAAGTGCCTGAATGCAGGTTTTGTTATCTAAGTCTGTCGACGCGCGTATGAAGAAAGTTTCTTATTGTTATAATTTAAAACGCGCATACAGCGGGTTGTGGTCGGACACCGTACGGGTGTCGATTGCTGACGTTTCAAGTAAGGAAAGATCGCGGTAAAAAATAAAATCTAGTGGGTGCTGTCGGTAGGTTTTTATAT
>AZIJ01001495.1_pt1 | contig 12484 bp, 10 predicted proteins | sample 359151 | NCBI WGS metagenome assembly AZIJ01 (sample SAMN02429718, study PRJNA222666) | marine sediment metagenome | biome: Sediment sample; isolation source: enrichment culture of sample MGS-ElMAX(UA) from oil contaminated site at the... | place: Egypt: El Max | collected 2013-01-23 | depth 9.22 m m | reverse complement strand
GGTCGTACTTGCGAAGCAGGCGCCCGATTTTCACCTCTTCGTTCAGCCATTCGAATTCTTGTACCAGCTTGGTTGATCCGCGGCGCTTGAAGCAAAACGCGCCAAACAAGTCCTGAGATACGCGGTTTTGCGGTTCCCAGAGGGTGGTGAGAAAATCGACCTGATCTCGGATGACGACGCGGTCTGACGCGCCATCTCCCCAAAGTGACGAGAACTCGGATTTTTTGATGATCGGATACATGGTATTGCCTTTCAATTTGGCGCAACTTCTCCGTTCGCGCGAATGTGCGCGTTGCAGGAGGTGTGCGATTTTTCGGGAGAGGTGCCAGACTTAGAAGTCGGCGTAATGGTGACGGGACCGTTCTTCAGCGCGCTCAGAGAGCCACTGTTCGATCTCGTGGAGGAACCACGTCACACTGGTGCCTGCGAGGCGGGCTCGCCTTGGGAAACGCCCACGGGCCTCCCAGCGCAAAAGCGTGCTGTTGCTCACCGTGATGCCCAGACGCCGCAAATCAGCGCGTGTGGCAAGGACCTTTTGTCCGTTCGAAATATCCATCTTGTCTTTCCTTCTGCATGGTTAGGTTTGCGAAGGAGCGCTCCGACAAGACAGAAGATGGATCAGGTTGGATCGCAATGCGAGCAAAGGTCCTGAAGGTCTCAGATCGGCTCGAATTGAAACCTTCAAAGCGACTTCAAAACTTCTTGGATTTGGCCGTCCAGTTGTTCATGCTGACCTGTGGTCTCGTGAAAAACTCGCCGAACGTAATCGGGAATAATCCCCACGGTCTGGCCCAAATCCTTGTCCCATTGGCCTCGAGTAATGCGAAAATCGGGAAAGCACTTCTTGAGGTCCCAAAGGCATACGTGAACCACGTAAAAGCGTATTTCATTGGTGTGTGCGATCTTGCCGCTGTTCTTGCCTTCGACCTCGCCGGACAAACGGCTTTCCAGCTTCTCGGCTCGGTCTTTCAGGGATGAAAGCTCGGCAAGCAATGTCTGAGCGTCGAGTTGCGCATGCTGTCCGTACTCTTCCCAGTGGGCAAAGTGCGCAGCGTTTTCAGGTTCAAGCGCGATTTCAAGCCTCTCAATCGGCTTGAGTACATTTCGCTGCAACCACGTGATGCGCTGCGTAAGCGACATGTCGAAGGGGGCCAGTCTGAACCCGTTGGGAGATGTCTCGATACCTCGGCGTACCTGTAAGCATTCGTCACGCAGACCCATCCAGAAATCCTGAAAACGCGCGTCATCGGGCAGCCCAAGAATTACGCGGACTTCCTCTCGGCACTCGTCTCCGAACGCACCGTCGTGATCTTCGTCAGTTCGCTCGCCCACAGTTCCAGCGCCTCACGCTTTTCGTTGAAATACGTGTAGCGATTGTAGGTTGCGCCGACGCCTGAGACGACTCCCGATTTGTGGTTGGTCACAGCGTCAATCACGTGGGGCATCACCCCCAGCTTAGCCATGCCTGTCGAAGCCGTGCGCCGAAAGTCGTGGAAGCGCCAGTCGGGTGTCCCGTCAGGCAGGGCCGTATCTACGCGTTCTTTCAGTCGCCCGAAGCCCGAGATTGCCGAGCGCCCGGTTGTCGTGAACACAAAGTCACTGTCGAGGAACCTGTGCAGCGAACGCAGGATGTCCACGGCCTGATCTGGCAACGGCACGATATGCAGGCGAGCGTTTTTCACACGGTTGGCAGGGAGTTCCCAGACGCCCTCTTCAAGGTTGAGTTCTGACCAGCGCATTCCGGCGACTTCGCTCCTGCGCTGCCCCGTGATCAGCAGGAGCTTGAGGAAGGGACCGAACGGGTAGTCCTCGGCATCGCTGTGCTGCCATATCGCCCGAATTTCAGCATCGCTCAGTACGCGATCACGCTGAACCTCACGCGTAGGCGGCCTGAGGAGAGCCACAGGCGATGTTTCGATTTCACCACGCATGACGCACCAGTTCATGAGCTTTTTGATCGCTGAGAGCGCCCGGTTTGCGCGTGTCGGCGTCCCGTTGGCGATGATACCGTCTAGCACCTTGCTCACGTCCTGCCGTTTGATCTGGACGATTGGTCGATCCTTCAAGCCGTCGAACTTACGCAGAACGCTTTCGGTCCTTTTCCAGTCCTTGGTGTTGGGCTTCGCGTGAAGCTCAATAAACTTAGGGATCATCTCGCCTAGCGTCTCGGTCGATGCCTCTGAAACCTCGGGTGTCTTGTCGAACTCGCCCAACTCGACATCACGGGCGATTTCCATCGCTCGGCGTCTAGCGTCGGCAAGGGAGACCACAGGATATGGGCCGATTTTGACGCGCCTGCGTAGACCGTTCGGGCGGACCAACGTGTAGAACACCTTGGCACCTGTGGTCGACACACGTACATGCAGGCCGTTTACTTTCTGGTCGCGCACCTCGTACCGTTTTGCAGTCGCCGGGGGCATCGCGTCGAGTGATTTGGTTGTCAGCATCTGTTTCATGCAGACATCGTAAGACACCCAGAATCCCCGTGTCAGGGTATGGTTTGGGAGGTTCTGTGCCAGATCGCATCCATATGCTTAGGATTGCCCCTATTGCGGGACTAATCTTCATCTGCCGGTTGTTCGGGTTCTTCCCAACCCAGAGAGCGAAGGTGTTCCCAAACGTCATCGAAGCGGGTTCTTGAGCGTCTTGAAAGGCTCAGAAAGAACTCGTCGACCGAACCGGCACTGGGGCATGTCGGTTGCTTGGCTTTCAACAACTCAAAAAGACGGTCCGGTACTCCGCCTGCATCCCAGATTTGCCCATTCTCTCGGGTTGCCTCTAGCACCTGATCCAGCATTTGTTCCGTCATACCTTCGGTGAATGGCCTGATGAATCTGTCAAAGTTGGCCTCAGCATTCCGGTAATGTCCTGAGTTGCCGAACCTTTTAAGCGCGTTTGGCCAGAACTTTTTTGCAGCGACTGCGTTCAGTACTTCAGCTGCGTCAGTTCGCGAAAGGTCTGCAAACCTTGTAAGGAGCACCTCTTCAAACGGTTCAAGCTCAACAGCTGCAAATGCTTCTGGGTAGTCTGCGAGCTGTGCATCGGAGGCAGCAACTTCCTGCAAAGCAGCTAAAGGGGCTTCCTGAACCCTTGGCAGAACTTCAGAGAAGTCTGCGAGCATGGCTAGCGCGCGCGGTCGAAACTCCGGATCGTCATCATTAATGAGCTTTGCGACAGCAGTAAGAACCTCTTGCCAGCTTTCTGATCGGCGGAGCCGCAGGGCGTTAAGCGCGTCAACAATACGAATGCGATGATTGTCCCACTCGGGAGGCACGTTCTTGATGAGAGACTTTGCCAGTATCATTCCAAAATTCTTAAGAACCTCGCCACGCATACCAGAAAGATATTTATCTTCAACGAATTGGATTGCCTTTCCTTCGTCACTTGGGAAGCCGGGCGATTGGACGTCGGTACTGAAGGACTCAAAGATCTTTCGCCCTTGTACGGGACGCTGACTCAGAACGATGTCGACAATGCCCACGATATGCGTTCGCACCAACTCATCAGTCGGTTCAAACAGCTTATCTTCAACCGCAAACGCCGGGTGAGCGCACAGGTGCCGATCCTCGTATAGCCTCTGTAGGAGGCGATGCTCCTGCAAGTTCATCAGGCCCATTTTTGTCTTTGCGTGCTCTAGCAAACTGCGCTCATGCTCAAGCAGCTTCGCGACATCGTTCGCCGCAATAGCTTTGTCCCAATCGCCAATGAATGCAGTGGCTTCTGCATCACCTGCTGCAGAAAGTTCACGGTACTTTAGCAAAATATCGAATACCAACGCTACCCACGCTGCGGATATCGCTGCGCGATACGCTCCAGAGCGATAGGCCCGCAACGCTTCGTTGTAGTAAGTTCTAGACCTGTGGTCTCTGATTCTGACGATTTCTGCGTCGAGGTCTTTCAATGCCATAAATGAGAACCTTAGTTGCTCGGGGTAGCCTCAAGGCCACAAACCTCAATCAAACAGTCACGAACAAATTTCTCAAGGCTCGGAACGGAGACTTGGGTGCCGTGGGGGTGTTCCAGAGCGTAGTTGCTTTGGACTTCAATGGACATAGTGAGTATCAGGTTTGGATGAAATGGCTTGAAGGTTTGTGATTGCCTGCAATCGCTCGATCAGCTTTTAGACTTTGCGATCTTCGCCTTGCCCTTACAGCGTGGGTAGCTGACACATCCAAGAAACGGACCATATCGCCCCCTTCGCTCGACTAGCCACCCATCTTCACAACTGGGGCAACTCTGGTATTCGGCACCGCAAGAGCATTTGCTTAAACCGGTTCGTTTGTTCCGAACTGGCAGTCCAACGCCGCAGGAAGCACATGCATTCAATGAATGTCCGCAGAGGGTGGTATGTTCGCACCTGTACCATGTCCGACCATCTTTGGTCGGGACAGGAACCAGATGCCCACCACATTCACCGCAGGTATGGTTGAATTCTACTTGGTCGCTGGCGCCGATTGTCCCGTATTCAGGATCATCCAACAACTCGGAAACGAAAGCCGATTGTTTTGATGCTGAACCCATGAGTGTCACGGATTTTCGTGCACGCGTGAGTGCGACGTACATTACCCGGCGTTCTTCGGCATTCTCAAATGGCTCTGCCTCCGGCGAAACAAGGCTTAGGAGTGGGTCATCAACGATTTCTGATGGAAAACCCGTACGGCCACGAAACATATTCAGGATCACCACGTGATCAGCCTCAAGCCCCTTCGATGCATGGATCGTGCGAAACGAAATGTCTAAATCAGAGAACTTGCGACGCAGTTGCGCGAGATTGGATGGGGCTAAGTGTCGATAACGGCCAAGCAACAAAACCGAGACTGGCTGCTCTCGTTGAGCCGTCCCTTGTAATGAGTGAAGCACTTGCTCCAGCTTGTTTTTCTCGTCGGCCTTTATTGTTGAGACAACTTTCAACGCAGGCATATCTGACGTGCCAGCTGGTATCACTGTTTTGTTCAACTGAGCCGGGTTTTGTAGCACAAATCTCTTCGCAGCATGTGCAATCTGATCGACGGAGCGGAAAGTCCTTCCCAGATCTACGGTGCGATGAACTCCTGATTGCCCATCAAAAACGCCCCCAAACTCGTCGCCGAAATTTCGCATGAGATTGATGTCGGACCCGGCAAATCGGTAGATCGACTGCCAATCATCGCCAACTGCGAAAACGCGTGCGTCACCGTGTTGGGTTTTTAGTGCTTTGACCAAGCGCCCTCGGCTTCGGGATATGTCCTGAAACTCATCTACCAAGATGTGTTTGAATGGGCTAGCATACTCTCCCGTCTCGGCATACTTGGTTGCCCGAAGGATCATGTCTTCAAAATCGATCCGTCCGTTTAACTGTTTTTGGTACTCCAAATAAACTGGTTCAAAAATGGACAGAAACGCCTTGGCACGTTTGCCAAGCTTCAAGATGCGTCCTTTTTCGGCGCATTCGTCCAGGTGGTATCCACCCCCTTTGTAGTGCTTCAAGAAGGTTCCAAGCAGCTGCACAAAGCTGTCGGCTTGGTTTAACTCGACCACCCTGTCAAAGAGTGTTTCAGGGGATCTTGGATTGACGGTCTCAAAGGGCGCAATTTTTTCGGCAAGGGCATCCAGCAGCGAACCGTCTTCTCGTTCATAACTGAACGTCTCGATCAAAGTCGTTTCGTGTTCGGCGTGGACACCACGCTTCCAGTCCATGCCAGCGAGATATTCTTCGCGATCTACGAATGGCGCAGTTGACAGCCGATAGGTTCCGTCTGCCGATTTCGTACGTCTAACACCAAAGTGCTCAATGTAGATGCCGCTTTTTGTTAAGCGGAAATCTGGACAGTAGTCACGGAAGCCACCTTCGGAAACCTTATGCTCGTAGTCGGGTTCGTACTCGTATTCGATGCCGTTCTCATACAGCCAGTTGGCAATCATCAACTCTTCAAAGCTTTTAACCTGCTCCCCTTGAAGGGTGCGAAGATCAAGCTTTTCAATGTAAGTGTAGTAGCTGTGCTTTTTCTTGAAATCCCACTCGCTTTTTTCTTCAAGACGGGTGTGAGAGAACCAGCCCACAATGGACTTGGACACCTCAGAAGCCGTCTTGACCAAGGCCCTGAGAATATCTCGGATCAAGGCAAGATACGCTTTGTCGTCGGTGGCATGTGCGGCCAGCGCTGGCTTGCTTCCCTCAACTGTCCCTATGATGTCATAGGCCAACGAATGAAACGTTCTGGCCTCCAACGGCTCACCGCACTTTGCCTCTATCCGTTCACTCATCTCTTTGGCGGCAGCACTTGCGAACGCCAACAGCAGAACTTCCTCTGGTCTGCGTGCACCAGACTTTAACAAGTAACCAGCTTTGGCCGTTATGACGCTGGTTTTCCCTGAGCCCGCGCCAGCCAAAACCAGTGTTGCATCTTCATCCGAAACGATTGATTTCCGTTGTTCTGGTGTTAGCGGGTTGCTTTCAAATGTCTCGAAAAACTCGGCCCACTGAACCAATTGTCGTTCCTCGAAAGCTGAAATTGCCTGCTGCCGTAAGTGCCGAGCGTTTCGTACAAATCCCTGTATTTTATCGATTTGACCCCGATGTGCATCCTCTAGGGCCTCTTGTGGTAGCTTGGAAAGAAGACGCTGATCGAGACCACGAGCGCGCTCCAGTATTGGAGACACCACGCACGCTGCCGGGTAGGTCGCTGGGTTAGAAAGCTCTCCAATTTCCAGCACCAATGCATCAATGAGTGCACGACTTTGTTCAAGATCGGCCTGAATGGCCGCTTCCCAGTCCTCACGAATAGCGTTCGAAAAATTGACCGCGTCTTTGGGCCGAGCGCCTTTGAGAAAGTGTGCTGGTTGGTCATCCAATCGAAGCGTCAGAGACGCACCCCAAAACCCATTCTCAACTGTTGGAGCGGATGCTAGTTCTCTCAGCGTGCCGTAGACCAAAGGCTTGGCTTGTACGACAATCTCGTTCCCATCGTACTGCATGTACTTGGCATGCTTGCCAAAGGGGTTGAGAAGGAAGCCCACCAACGGTTTTGGCTGTAAGCGGTTCAATATGCAGGAACTTTCAAGTCGATGGAACGGAGTTTCTAGGGTTTCAGGATATCGACCAACGAGAGAACCTAAAAGCCGAAATTAAGCACCCGGCGATAAGCTTGATCTGCTTGCACGACCGGGAAGAATGGTCGTTGGGTGCCGCATGGGTGCTCAAAGTGGTGGGCTAGGGTGAACTGGGTTGGTATTCTCTGCGACTGATTGGCGACCATATGGCATTGAAGCTAAAGACTTTTAGTGCCGGATTGAACCAGCATGCTAGAGTTTGAATGGAAACCTAGGAAAATTGAAAATCCTCGTGTCGGTGGTTCGATTCCGCCCCCGGGCACCATTTAAATCTAGTAAAATCAACATTTTAGTGAACTACAGCGTGTCTCTCGGGTTTGAAGATTTTGCTGTGGGTATCATTCGGGTAGCATTGTGAGCTAACAAGGCGAAACGCGTCTTATTCTTAAGCCGATCAAAATCTAGATTACGATGGTCGCAAACTGTCGGTGACCAAGACCTGCATCCAGTTGGTGAGTTTGGTCGTGCAATTCGCAAATTCGACACCTCCAAGCAGACATCTGCGTCATCTACAGGTTGCGCTGACGCCCGCTTTTTCTCATTCTGGCAAAAAAGCGTTGTGTCTATGAAATTAATCGAAAAACCTCATGATCTAGTGAGGCATCTGGACAGTCTGGTTGCCATCGCCGACAACTACAAAACTGAAATTGGTTTCTGGCCTCGTAGCAGCCTCGAAGACGCAATCTGGCGTGGTCGTTTGATCGGAGCCATTGCCAACAGAGACGGCTCCGAAACAGTTGTTGGATTTGTTGAATTTGGAGGAGTGTTTCCAAATGGACGGATTCAAGCAGTTGCGGTTAATCCGACATTCCTACGGCGGGGCGTTGCTCAATTTCTTATCGACAATGTGATAGCAAAGCTGGAATCCGAAGGCTATCTGGCGGTATTGGCAAAACCGGCATTGGACCTGCACGTTGCTCAGAAGTTCTATGAAAAGAACAGCTTTCGCAAGGTTCGGACGCAGTCTGGCGGCTCGGCTCGAAAACGGAAAATCGTAGTTCGTGAAAGAACCCTAAAAGGTCCAAATCTTCTGACCGCCATATCGCCCAAGCAAAGTGTGCCGCTGTTGCCACGAACAGACGCGCATTCCAATCTTTGGGTTATCGATATCAATGTTCTCTTCGACCTGCTAAAACAGCGACGGTCGCATTACGAAATTGCGTCAGGGGTCTTTACAGCTGCGTTAGACGGTAGAGTGAGGATAGCTGTTACATCGGAATTTTCCAACGAGCTTAGTCGCTCAAGCACCGACATGCGGGACGATCCACTCTTAAAACTGGCGAATGCACTGCCGAGATTGCGCGTCGTCGCTGACGCCAAGCGTAAAGAATTGGCCACAAGCATTCATACGTCTGTATTCGAAACAAAGAAACCTTCGCAGGCAGGGTCGCCCCAAGCGCTGAGTGACTGCCAACATCTCGCTGAATGTATTGCTGGAAACGCAGCAGCCTTCGTAACCAGCGATGGCGTGTTATTAAGAAACCGTCGTGTGATCCTTGAGACATGGGGACTCGAAGTGGTTGCGCTTGACGATTTCCACGATGCAATCGCAGCGACTGAGTTGATGGATGACTTCAAGCCAATCAGAGGGGAGGGTTTCCACGTTTGTGCCGTGAGCGCGGAAGTCGCGTACGACATCGCAAAGAAGCTGCTCCCCAAGGGCCTTGAGAAAGGCTACTTCGACCCTCACGCGACAAGAGTTTCGGGGCACTTTTTGGCTGCTTATGACGATAGGCAAAACGCAATAGGATTGCTTGCTTCGCGTACCCCGACAACACTTGGTGACGTGCATCGGGTTCTGCTGCTTGTGGATCAGGAACGTGCGAATGCCGAACTCATAGCCGACATGTTGCTGGGCCACAAAGTCGATGCGGTCGGGCGAGCCGGATTGAATCTGATCAACCTAGACGACGTTCCCGGTCAGATTGCAGTGCGAAAAATAGCTCTTCAATCTGGCTTTCTTCCCGGCGACTCCGAACAGGTTTTGAGGAAAGCTGCCTTGGGCGCGCCCATCACTCCCGTTAGCTTTTCCGCGCTCGCGGATCGCACCAGACTGGCCTACGGTCGAAGGCCGTCGCACTTGCTTCCTTCCAAGTTCGAGGATTTTGATGAACTTCTAGAAGCTGACGAACAAAAGTTTCAAAGTATCGAGGGCTTTATGAGTCCGACGCTGATTGTCGCCAACAATCGGCGGGTCGGCATTCAACCCATCGGTCGGGCTTACGCTGACGAGCTACTCGGAACGTCGCCACAAATCAGCTTGCTGGATCACTACGAAGGCGCCTTCCGCTCTAAGAAAATTTATGTGAGCAGCGGTCGTAGCAAGAACTTATTCAAGACAAATCAAATCATTATGTTCTATGAGTCGTCCCGAACCGGTGGGCGAGGAGCTGTGATCGCTGCGGCACGAGTCGACAACGTAGTGGTACAACCAAAAAATGAAACAGGTCGATCCGACATGAAGAAAACAGTAGTCGAAAGTGTCGACCGTTTTTCCGCCAGTGGGGAGGTCACTATGACGAGCTTCAGTTCGCTGTTGCGTTTCCCTCACCCAGTTAGCCTCGACGTGCTTCAGGAGTTAGGTGCAGCCGGAACCCAAAATTTACAGACTGCGACTGTCATTGCGACAGCCGCTGCGCAGAAAATCTTTGATCGGGGCTGGGCCAATGGACGCTGAATCTCATGCAATGATTTCAATTCATTCCGATCATGCGGCGAGCATCGTCAGTGGCGTAAAGACAGTTGAGCTGCGTCGGCGGTTCATGGCTTTGCCGCTAGGTTCGCGGCTTTGGATTTACTCAACATTACCTGTGGGTGCGCTCGTCGCTACAGCAACTATTGTTGCAATCGACTATGATGCACCTCATCAGTTGTGGGCGCGCTATCAAACTGAAGTGGCGGTCTCAAAGAACTTGTTTTTCCAATATTTTGGCGACTGCGAATTAGGATGCGCAATCCAACTGGACGGCGTCGAACCAATATCTCCGGTACCTCTTGAAAGCATTAGGCGGATTCGTGGTGTCGAACACATACCGCAAGTTGCCGCGAAAATATCTGCGCTTGAAGCCAGCCAATTTGAAGAATTCAGGCAGATGCGTTGAAAATGAGCGGTGTCGTAGTGGTATGCCCACAGCGTGCTAGAAAAGGTTAATCTTACGAATGTATTACCGATCTCCCCTTGTGTCATGGAGTAAATCCACGCTACCAAAAAACCGCATCGGCGACCTGCAATCAACCAAGTGTTGTGTTACCTGCGACACCTGCGAGAAGGTTACCTTCAACTCGCCTCACGATTGCTTCATCGGTTCATCCGAGTATCCCGCGACGTTGGGAATGCGAGATTGCAGGTCGTCGGTGCACCTGTGTCCTTAAAGCCGTTCTCCAACCTACGCCAAGTCGCCTTCCACCTTCGCCGAAACTATCGTCGGCGCATGTTCCATATCGCCTATGGGTTGGCCCCCGGTGCAAAACATAAGGAATTCACGATCCCCAAGAGAAGCGGGGGCACACGCCGCATCTGCGCTCCAAGGATTGCCTTGCTCGACCTGCAGCATGACATCCTAAGGCTGATTGATGCGGACTATAGGCCCCGCGCCCATGTTCATGGATTCGTGTCAGGACGTCAGCGCAGTATCGTAAGCAACGCGAGACAACATGTTGGCAAACGTTGGGTGCTGAATATCGACCTTGAGGACTATTTCGAAACGATCCATTTCGGGCGCGTGCGGGGGCGGCTGATGGCACCGCCGTACAACTATCCAGAAGAAATAGCGCAGTTCGTCGCTCACATAGCGTGCTTTGAGACTGAGAAGGAGGTGGAAGGAGCGCTGCGAACAACCAGCGTGTTAATGCCCGGTGGAGCATTGTCGCCGATCCTGGCCAATATCGTGACGGACAAGTTGGATGCCGAGTTGGCCAGGTTCTGTAGGCAACTAGGTTGCACGTACACGCGCTACGCAGACGACATTACCATTTCTTCCAATCGCAGAACCTTCCCCGGGCCAATTGGGCGCTTTGCGGACCCAGAAAGTTTTTTGGAGTTCACCTTATCCGATAGCTTTCAACAGCTTGTCGAAGACAACGGTTTTCAGATCAATCACGATAAGACACGACTCCTTGGAGAATCGTTTCAGCAGGATGTGACCGGGTTGGTCGTTAACGAAAAGGTCAATGTAAAGCGAAAATTCGTGCGCGAAGTTCGAGCAATGCTGCACGATTGGGAATTCAATGGCCTTGCGGCGGCTAGTGCGAGACATTTTAATGAAAAGCGCCCTGATCGCGGCCGTTTGCCCGAACATGAAGCTAGTAACTTCGAATGGGTAGTGCGGGGCAAAATCGAGTTTATCCGTCAAGTTAAGGGTTCTACGGATCAAGTGTTTCGCGCCCTAGCCGCCCGTTTCAATACACTATGCTCTGGGCAAGAATTCCACATCCCATTGGTCGAAGATCAAGATGTACTGAACGCGGCGGTTTGTTATTTGGAAAATGATACCGATGGCGGAGCAGTCGGTACATGCTTTGCTATAGAAGACAATCTTTACGTGACGTGCGCACACTGCCTAGGGCCCAACCTACGAGTTTTTCCGAGGCAAAATCCGGCGTTCTCTTTGGATGCTGATGTCGTAGCGCAAGATGATCACAATGATCTCGCACTGATCCGAATTCGCACTCCTCTGCCCGCGTTTCGACCGGCGGCGTTTCTTCAGTTGGCCGATGCAACTGAAGCCGCAAGCGTAGGCATTCGTTCGGCTGTCCAGACTGCGGGTTATCCCTCCAACCTGCACAGTGCATCTTTGACTATGAACTCTACGGAGGTGACCGGATTTTCCCGACAGTCCTTTGATGGTACGCCACCAACCACTGACAACGTCATATCGCTGTTGTCCGGCACCTTTGAGGGTATGAGCGGTGGACCTGTTCTACATGAAGGAAAGGTTGTCGGTGTTATCGTTCGAGGCCCGAACGAAGATGACCGAACAATCCCATTTTTGGCCACGCGTGTATCATTCCTTGAAACGCTAAGCGCTGGGGTTTCCAGCGCAAGCTAAACGATATTCATATCCGGTAGTCTTTTTTGATCTCGACGCCGGTTTCACGCAATAGTTGAAACAAATGGGGAACTATTTCTTCGGTTCCTGAAGCACATTTTTAGCTTCCTTCTCCGCAGCAGATCCCTTCACCCACTGCCAAGGTGTGCGCGGCTTCCTTGCCTTCGCCAGTTCGGGGTTTGCATTGGCGTCGCTGGCTGCGGCGCGCAGGCGTTCGCGGGCCTCGCGCGGGTCGATCTTCAGTTCGTCGCAGATGGCTTTGAGCGTCACGATGTCGGTCATGTCGATCTCCTTAGTTGCTGATGAAGATCGATAAGACGCAAGATCGGAGCGTGTCAGGGATAACC
>AZIJ01010742.1_pt1 | contig 12509 bp, 12 predicted proteins | sample 359151 | NCBI WGS metagenome assembly AZIJ01 (sample SAMN02429718, study PRJNA222666) | marine sediment metagenome | biome: Sediment sample; isolation source: enrichment culture of sample MGS-ElMAX(UA) from oil contaminated site at the... | place: Egypt: El Max | collected 2013-01-23 | depth 9.22 m m | reverse complement strand
TCAATCAAAGTGTGTTGCTCGCCGGCATTAATGACTCGGCAGACGTTCTCGAAGCCTTAAGCGAAGCTCTATTTGATGCGCGGGTTATTCCATATTACTTGCACCAATTAGATAAAGTAGCTGGAGCAAGTCATTTCGCTGTGAGTGATGAGCGAGCTCGACAACTTGAACATGAGTTACGAGCCCGCCTACCTGGCTTCTTGGTTCCTAAACTGGTGCGCGAAATTGCTGGTGAAGCCAGCAAGACACCGCTTTAGATGTCAGCGCGCACAGAGAAGCAATTACTTGGCTGTTTCAGGAAAGGTTTCTCGGAACCATTCTTGTAACAGCTCTTTCTCAAAATAAAGACTATCCCGACTTGAGCCCATGATATTTCTAATATTGCGCGGTGGCGCGAGCGACTTTAACTCAATATGGTCAGCTTCACTCAAAACGTTACCTTGCGCATCAGTATATCGATATGAAATCACGAGATACGGATAAGAAACATCATCGAGGATGCGCTGAAATGCACTGCTGGTTGCACCGAACGTCGGCTCCACTCGACCGGCAAGATCAACGTCGTTAAAAGTAACCTCTAGCTTATTCTGCTCGGGTAAGCGCTCACCTAGCTTTGTTACATACTCAGCAAAATCAGCTTTAGTTCGTTCCTCAAAACGGCTTTTTAACTCGTTAACGGCTTCGAAATCTGTAAACGATTTCACGTCATCCCATTTTACCGAAACTTCCGCTGCGCTTGACGCACCAGCAAACAGACTAGCGACAACAGCAAGACTTAAAACGGACGCTTTCATGGTTAACCTCCATTACAAACACTGAGTATCTATTTTCAGATATTGCTTCTGAAATTTTGTTTTCAATAGTATAGACGCTGAAACGCTGAGTTTCGTGACAGCCCAGAAAACAAAAAGGGAAGCACAAACGCTTCCCTTTTTAACTCAGCGACGAATGCGCCGGCTTACATCATGCCGCCCAATATCACGCCAAATGCCTTACAGCTTGCGGCCTACATAGGTTTCGTAGATAATCGCTGTCTACTTTACTGTCTACATAAGCGTCTACATTCATGCCGAGCCGTAACAGCACGAACGACACCAAACACCTTAAGCTAAGAGGCAACGTCTGGTGGTATCAGCGACGAGTTCCCAAGTCATTACAGCACATATACAAGGGTGACAGCTTCATAAGCTTCAGCTTAAACACAGGTGACATTAGGCTTGCTAAGTCTAAACGTGACCAGTTCAACGGCGAACTAGCTAGCAAGCAGATGTCAGGAGCTAACCCAGACGCAGCGCGATTCCGTCACATCGTTCGTCACTTACAGGCGGACAAGCAAGACAACCCTTACGAATGGGATGAGCCTTACGACGTGCGTGAAATTGAACGTGCTGGCGACATAGTGTTCGTTGACGCATACACCACAGTCAATGGGGCGAATGACAAGTCAGCCCATTACGACATTAGCTTGCGTGAAGCATTGCATAACTGGGAAGTGAAGCACGGTGTAAACAAGTCATTGGAGACTCAACGGAAGGTTCCCAACACTGTGAAGCTGTTTCTGAACTTCCTTGAGGTACAAGACGTCAGCTTACAGTCAGTTAGTCGCCGTGACGTGTACGACTTCATTGAGTACCTTGCTCAGCATTACGCTAAAAACACGGTGTCAGGCCACATCAGCCGACTTAAGGTTGTATGGGAACTAGCAAAGGACAGGTGCGACGTCACAGGAGATAACCCATTTCACGGTCATACGATGGCTGGCACAAGCGAAACCAAGAAGTATGAACTGTTTACACCCACTGAGCTTCAGGCCTTGTGTAAGTCATTGGATGAAACGTCTCGCGACCGCAGGCTTATATTCCTTCTTGGTCTGTTCACTGGCGCTCGGCTTAGTGAGATATGCAACATCAAGGCTGGCAACATCCAGCAAGCTGGGGAACATTACTACTATCACATTGAGAAAGGTAAGACGAAGGACGCGACACGAAACGTGCCTATACCTTCTGAGCTCGTAGCTGACATGCTAGCGTTGCGCGAAGGTCTAGCTGAAAATGACCTATTGTTTTCAGTCGATAGCAAGACATACAGTCGCTGGTTCTCCGTGCTGAAGTCCTCCGTAGTAGATGACAGCCGAAAGGTGTTTCATTCCCTCCGTGTAGGCTTCTCAACCGCACTCAAGCGTTGTGATGTTCATGAGAGATATGCCGCTGAGATTCTTGGTCACAAGCGTGGTGAAACGATGTCGTACGGATATTACGCTAGGGAGAACGAATTAGCCCTGTTGGCAAGACAATGCGACAAAGCTGTCAGCTATATACAGTCGACTTGGCTGTTATAGAAACTGACTAGCGACTGCTTGCACAATCGTCGAGCACGTGAGTCCCACAGGCTCACGTCAATATCAATTGTTGACTTCTAGCCCTACCTTGTTACAAATACTTGTTGTGCGTGTGATATTTACGCACTCTCTCAATACACTGAGCCACTGAACGCTTACAAGGGTGAAATTATGAACTATTGGAACTATACGGTCATTGGAGCCACAGCTCTTCTGACTGTCGCAGGTTGCCAGTCTACGGAGCCTTACCAACCAGCCGTCGTCACTAATGTGGTCGAGGTTTCTGCAAGCCAGCAAGAAATCTATACGAAAGCTAGACAATGGTTCTCAGAGTACTTCGTGTCTGGGGAGTCAGTGATTGACTATGAAGACGCTGAGTCGGGCACGATAATAGGGAATGGCATAACTACTATCGGAGTCGAGGAACCGTTTGGGCTTGTTGCATTCAAAGTTGACTTTACCATGCGAGTCGACACAAAGGATGGTAAGTTCAAGGCAGAATATAAAATCAATAAGCACTTAAATGTCGGCAGTGGTCAATCAGTTGAGATGTATAGCGTTACAGAGGAAAGGAAAGCGAAAGCAAAGAAGGCCGTTGAAGCTATAACCGCTGACTTACGCCAGTATATCGACTCTGCTCCGTCAAGCGATGACTGGTAACTGCTATATAGTGGCTCGGATAATTCCAAGTGAACTCTGAGCTAGCTGAGACACTATTGGCGCTAGTACTGGGCGTCGTCATGATTGCAATTGGCTGGCTGTCCTACGCTAGCAAATTGCGTGCGCTCGATGACCCTAACGACGACTCAGTGTTAGCGCTCGATGAGCTAGTCGGTAAATCAAAATTAGAGTCGGGCGGTGAATACCTAGTGCGCATCCATCGTCAAAGTGGAAACCTTCAGAAGGACGACCAATTATTCTCCTCACCCGAGGCAGCCATAAAAGCCGCTGTCTCTACTTTCAGGCGAGCCAAGATTGAGTTTGCTGTTATGGAGGAAAACAGTTCAGCGGAGATGAGATTCCGTCGGCCTCATTATCACCACGGAGGTGCGGCAGAAGGCAAGAAAGTAGGCAGAGCCAGAATCTTTAAGATCGGTTAACACTTCCTAGAGCCTCGAGTCATTTTAGCAATAAAAATCTGTGAGGTTGTAGAAACGAGTAGCTCAGCTCATTCCCCCCCCGTAGGGCTAGCTTGCACAACACTAAGTTAGACTCAGTGGCTGATTATTGACAAGATTAACCTCTAACCTTTTGACACCACAAGAACCTCTGTATCTCAACAAGGTGTACCTCGCTGTCACATGTAACTATGTCATAGTTTTCATCTCCGAAACGCTTGACAACCGATCCGATGGCCGATCTACTAAGAGAGTCTAGAGGCTGTTGTCACATAATCGGAGGAAGACCCATGCAACGCATCGCCTACATTCGTGTATCAAGTGCTGACCAGAACACTGAGCGCCAGCTTGACGGTATCAGCTACGACAAGGAGTTCATCGACAAATGTTCAGGGGGATTGAAGCAGCGGCCAGCGCTTGACCGTCTATTGGAGCATGTACGCCACGGTGACACAGTGCTTGTCCATAGCATCGACCGCATGGCTCGTAACTTACGTCACCTGCTTGAGTTGATAGATTCATTCAAAGCCAAAGGCGTGACCGTAGAGTTCGTCAAAGAGTGCATGAGGTTCACACCTGAAAGTAACAACCCAATGCAAGACCTCATGCTGCGCGTGATGGGAGCCGTCGGTGAGTTCGAGAAGGCAATGATTAATGAGCGTCAGCGAGAAGGCATCGCACAAGCCAAGGCGAGAGGCGTGTATACTGGGGGTAAGCGTAAGGTTAACCACAAGCGCGTAATCTCATTACACCAACAAGGTCTTAAGAAGGCAGCGATTGCACGTGACCTTGGAGTACATTGGCGTACAGTTCATCGAATCATTGAAGCTTCTAGTGTGGAAGGGCTTGCCCAAGCGTCATAGAGGCCTCTAAATGAGCCTGTAAGATCGTGCAAGCGCTGAGGCTATACGATGGTAGCGACAAGCTCGCAGCCGATCTTACAGAGCGTCCTAGGCGCTTACTTGTCTCACCCTGCTTAAAATCTGAAGGGCTGACACGGTGACTATCATAAAGCAGCCACACAGCAACGCCTATCGAACGACTCAAAGCCCTGTAAATAACGGGCTCAGGCAGGTCACACACCTATGGGTGGGAAACTAAAAAAAAGACTCAAAGTCTTACTATGCAAGAACTTTTAGCTGCCACTCAGCTTACCTCTATCGTTGGACTATCATGTCTGACCGACCTGTCATCTTAAGGGGGCATGACAGGAATCGTGGGGGTAAGGGGGCATACTCTAAGTCATCTTAAGGTCTTCCCTTAAGTCTTCTCAGAGTCTAGTTATTGGTAATAATCAATAATGATTGAGACTAAACATGAACTACAGGTCTTCTTTACGATGACTCTAGGTTAACCAGTAATGGTCTTAAGCTCACCCTAGAGCTATCTTAAAGCCAACCTGATGCATTATGAGTTAAGGCAAGTTGTCAGTAATAATCTGTCAGCCACTGTCGCAGCATTACGCTTACTATGCTTCCCCCATGCTAGTCCCCGTTTGTGCTAGTCTCAGGCAACAAATTGACTTTAAGTTGTTCCTACCGCATTCAGCTCTCAATGAGTAGTAGTAATAAGCGACTGTAACTAAGTGGAAATAGTCATTGGCGTCAGATCTGTTATGTTGATAATCCAACGCCTCTGGCAGAACAACAAGAGGCAACTGTGAGCCAGCATAGAACATAGAGCCTTGCATGACGTGAACCAAACAACACTAGAACATCTAGCCTCAGCGACTATAACAAGTCACTGGGGCTTTTTTTCAGGTTAGTTCCATGAACAAACAGCGGCCAACCTATACGCAAAGAAAAGGGACGGAGCGCTAACCCCATCCCTTCTTACTGTACTACATGAATGTCTACATCTCTGTCTACATTAGCGTCTACAAGCAACGCTAACACATTGATTTATATAGACATCGCTGGGCAAGCTTTGCTTACATCATGCCGCCCATTCCGCCCATGCCGCCCATATCTGGAGCAGCTGGTTCATCTTTTGGTAACTCAGCAACCATCGCTTCGGTGGTAATCATTAACGCAGCAACCGATGCCGCGAATTGCAATGCTGAACGAGTTACTTTGGTTGGATCCAAAATACCCATTTCTAACATGTCACCGTAAACGTCTTGGCCAGCGTTGTAACCGTAGTTACCTTCACCGTTTTTCACGTTGTTTGCAACCACTGAAGCTTCAGCGCCAGCGTTGGTTGAGATTTGACGCAGTGGCGCTTCCATCGCGCGCAACGCCAATTTAATACCAACGTTTTGGTCTTCGTTGTCGCCACGTAAGTCAGCAAGTTTGCTTGCTGCGCGTACCAACGCAACACCACCACCAGGCACCACACCTTCTTCAACAGCCGCGCGAGTTGCATGCAACGCATCTTCAACGCGAGCTTTCTTCTCTTTCATTTCCATTTCGGTGGCAGCACCAACTTTAATCACGGCAACACCGCCAGCTAATTTAGCCAAACGTTCTTGCAGTTTCTCGCGATCGTAGTCTGAAGAGGTCTCTTCGATTTGCTGACGAATTTGCGTGACACGGCCTTCAATCGCCGTTTGATCACCGCTACCGTCAACAATGGTGGTGTTATCTTTGTTAATCACCACACGCTTCGCTGTACCGAGGTCGTCAAGCTGTGCCTTCTCGAGCTCCATACCGATTTCTTCAGAAATCACGTTACCGCCCGTCAATACCGCGATATCTTGCAACATCGCTTTACGACGGTCACCGAAACCAGGCGCTTTTACAGCAGCAACTTTCACGATGCCACGCATGTTGTTCACGACCAACGTTGCTAAGGCTTCACCTTCAACGTCTTCAGCGATGATCAACAATGGTTTGCCTGACTTCGCAACGCCTTCCAATACTGGCAACAATTCGCGAATGTTTGAGATTTTCTTGTCAACAAGCAAAATGAACGGGCTATCGAGTTCAACAGTGCCGTTCTCTTGATTGTTAATGAAATATGGTGACAGATAGCCACGGTCAAACTGCATCCCTTCAACAACGTCAAGCTCGTCTTGCAATGCTTGGCCTTCTTCAACGGTGATCACACCTTCTTGGCCTACTTTGTCCATTGCTTGAGCAATGATTTCGCCGATGGTGCTATCAGAGTTAGCTGAAATAGTACCAACCTGTGCAATGGCTTTTGAGTTGTTGCAAGGCTGAGATAATTCTTTCAACTCTGCTACTGCGGCGATAACTGCTTTGTCGATACCGCGTTTCAAATCCATTGGATTCATGCCAGCGGCAACAGCTTTCAAGCCTTCGTTGACGATAGCTTGAGCTAATACGGTTGCCGTAGTAGTACCGTCACCAGCTTCATCATTTGCTTTAGACGCAACTTCTTTCACCATTTGTGCGCCCATATTCTCGAACTTATCTTCTAGTTCGATTTCTTTCGCAACAGATACACCGTCTTTGGTGATCAATGGTGCGCCAAATGATTTTTCTAAAACCACGTTACGACCTTTCGGGCCCAACGTAACTTTAACTGCGTCGGCTAGGATGTTGACGCCTTTTAACATGCGCTGACGCGCTGTATTACCAAACTTAACTTCTTTAGCTGCCATGTTCGTTTCCCTCTTAAGCTTCGATAATCGCTAGAATGTCTGACTCAGACATAATCAGGTATTCTTCACCGTCAATCTTCTGCGTTTTCACGCCATAGCTTTCGTTGAATAATACGCTGTCGCCGACTTTGACATCCAAAGCTTTCACGTCACCGTTATCCAAGATGCGACCATTGCCCACAGCAACAACCTCACCGCGCGTCGATTTCTCTGCTGCTGAACCAGTCAGCACGATACCGCCTGCAGATTTAGTTTCTGCTTCTGAGCGTTTGATGATCACACGATCATGTAAAGGACGAAGTTTCATCGTTGATAACTCCTAAACCTAAGGTTTGTGGTTGATAACTCTGCTTCAGGGATGAGCTGAAGCTGTTAAAAAATTTGTTGTGCCCCTGTTATGGGGGGTAAAAAATTGATATCAAGGTTTTCTGATAAATTTTTTTTGTTTTCGTATACTGACCAAAATTTAACGAATGGGTGTATGTATGACGACAGAATATCGTTTAGTGATTTGTAGTTGTCCTGATAAACATGTAGCCAAAGCTTTAGCAGATAAGATACTTCGCGCACGACATGCGGCATGCATCAATATTTCAGCACCCTGCACATCCATGTACTGGTGGGATGACCACATTCATGCCGATGAAGAAGTTTTGCTACAAATCAAGACAACCGTCGGTTCACTTGATGCACTATTTGAACTCATTCAAACTGCGCATCCGTACGATGTTCCAGAAATTGTGGCTCTCGCTATTACCGAGGGCTCAGAAAGCTATTTAAATTGGATTACACAGGTCACCCAATCATGAAGTCAATGTGGTTTCGAAGCTTACTTGTTATGTTGTCGCTGTGGCTGGTATTGCCATCGATTGCTGTTGCCCAGGCCCAGTTTGAACTGGGACAAGATGACCCGTTCGCCCAACAAAACCAGTTTCTACCGGTTGATGATGCATTTCAGTTCGACTTTCGTCAGCAAGGCGACGTACTCACGCTAAGTTGGGAGATTGCTGATAGCTACTATATGTACCAGCACCGGTTCGTCATCAAAACACCGGTTCAGTTGAAGCAAGAGCCACAGTTGCCAGAGGGCGAAGCTCACTTTGATGAGTTCTTCGGTGAAACAATTGTCTACCGCGAATTTGTCGAACTAACCTATCAATTAAGCCAAGCGAGCCCTGATCAAGCGTTTACTATTTCATATCAAGGTTGTGCTGATGCTGGCTTATGTTATCCGCCCACTGAAAAGACCATTTATCTCAACGCTGTGAAAGGCGATGGTTCAGTCGCCATTGATTTCCAGCAGGTCACCGAAAATTCGCAACAAACCACTTCATCGACATTTTTTGATGCGATCATCGAGAAGCCCTTATGGCTAGTTTTATTGCTCTTTGTAGTGCTGGGTATTGGTTTGGCGTTTACCCCATGTGTATTGCCGATGTATCCGATTATTTCCGCGATCATTATGGGACAGACTGGCGCCGGCACTAGCCAACCAAAGCAACTAAGTACCCACCGCGCTTTCACCTTAAGCCTTGCGTACGTACAAGGCATGGCCATTACTTATTCGGTATTAGGAGTGGTCGTTGCACTGGCAGGATTACGCTACCAAGCGATGCTACAACATCCTGCAATACTCATTACCTTAGCAGTCGTGTTTGTGCTGCTTGCGCTAAGTATGCTTGGCGCCTACACATTACAATTACCACAACGATGGCAAAATTACCTCAATCAGCTCAGCCAATCACAACGCGGTGGCGCGCATCGTAGCGTGTTCACCATGGGAGCAATTTCTGGGTTAATCGCTTCACCATGTACTACCGCGCCGCTATCAGGCGTACTTTTGTTTATTGCGCAATCGGGTGACCTCACCATTGGCGCCGCCGTTCTCTACGCCTTAAGTGTGGGTATGGGACTCCCGTTACTGGCTTTCGGTGTTACTGGCGGCAAGCTGCTGCCAAAAGCTGGTGCGTGGATGAATACCATCAAACGGGTGTTCGGAGTGGTGTTGTTGGGCGTTGCCATTGTGCTAGTCGAGCGACTAATTCCCTACGTTGTTGCTGATTGGCTCTGGGTTATCTTTATTGCAGCAAGTGCGGCTTATTTAATTCAAGCCGATGTCCGTGAGCTTTCTCGGAAAGTCGCAGCTCGTTTCGTCGCTATTTGGATTATCATCGGTGGCGTACTTTTATATAGCTGGTGGCCACAGTCACACCACACGCTGCCGTTTGTTCAAGTGTCATCGGTTGCTGAAATTCAACAGCAATTAGCAACGGCAGCTCGTAATGATCAGGTTGTGATGCTGGATCTTTATGCCGATTGGTGCGTTGCGTGTAAAGAATTTGAACGGGACACGTTCTCTGCCGAACAGGTAGCCAATGCAACAGCGGATGTTGTGCTATTGCAGGCCGATGTAACCGCTAATACAGCATCAAACAATGCCATTTTAAGCGAATATCAAGTGCTCGGCTTGCCGACAATTCTGTTCTTTAAAGCAGAACAGGAAATAAATCGCTCGCGGGTGACTGGGTTTATGTCGGCAGAAAACTTCGCTGAACACATCGAAGAGTTAAAAACACGTTAAAACTTGCAGCGAACGGCGGTGATAAGACCAGTATTTTGCTGCTTATTTTCATTTTTTCACTATAATGCTGAATTAGGTGTTGAATTAGAGGCCGAACTTGGCCTCTAATATCAATCTTGATACGTTCGCAGCAGATCGCAGCATTATGACAGCAAATAACGATAAAAAATTCAGAGTGCTTCTACTCAACGGCCCTAACTTGAACTTGTTAGGTACGCGTGAGCCAGAAATCTATGGCAGCGACACCCTCGATAAGATTGAGCATCGCTTACGCGAACACGCTGAGTCAATGGGCATCACCCTTGATTGCCGGCAATCCAATGCCGAGCACCAGTTGATTGACTGGGTTCATGAAGCGCGCACATCACACGTCGATTACATCATTATTAACCCTGGCGCCTACACACACACTAGCATCGCTTTGCGTGATGCATTGGCTGGGGTAGCAATACCATTTACTGAAATACATCTTTCCAATATTCACGCTCGCGAAGAATTTCGTCAGCATTCCTTTTTAGCCGATGTTGCTGTTGGTGTGATTTGTGGTTTCGGTGCGCAAGGTTATGACTTTGCGTTACAAGCCGCCAAGCACTTTTTAAACAAGCAATAACGAACACAAACCATTGGGGTCATAACAGATCATGGATATTCGTAAAATTAAAAAACTGATCGAACTGGTCGAAGAATCAGGCATTGCCGAGTTAGAAATCACTGAAGGTGAAGAGTCAGTACGTATTCACCGCGGCGGTAGCCACAGTGCTCCGATGCACTATCAACTGCCACCACAACAAATGATGGCAGCGCCAGCTCCTGCTCCGGCTTCAGCACCAGCTGCGGCTGAAGCGCCTGCGGCACCTGAGTTATCAGGTCACGTAGTGAAATCACCAATGGTTGGTACCTTCTATGCGGCCCCAGCACCAGGTGCAGCAGACTTCGTTAGCGTTGGTCAACAAGTAAAAGCTGGCGATACGCTATGTATTGTTGAAGCCATGAAGATGATGAACCAAATTGAAGCCGATAAAGGCGGGGTGGTGAAGCAAATTCTTGTTGAGAACGGCGAGCCGGTCGAATTCGACCAACCTCTGTTTGTCATCGAATAAATATATCGACACAGGACATCGTCATGTTAGATAAGGTAGTGATTGCAAACCGAGGCGAAATTGCGCTGCGTATTCTGCGCGCTTGTAAAGAACTCGGTATCAAGACGGTCGCAGTGCATTCCACTGTGGACCGCAATTTGAAGCATGTGTTGTTGGCGGATGAATCGATTTGTATCGGCAACGGTCCATCAACGGATAGCTATTTGAATATTCCGCGCATTATCAGTGCGGCAGAAATCACCGATGCAGCAGCAATTCATCCAGGCTACGGCTTCTTGGCGGAAAATGCCGATTTTGCTGAGCAAGTGGAAAACTCAGGATTTATCTTTGTTGGCCCAACCGCTGATGTAATTCGCCTGATGGGTGATAAAGTATCCGCGATTGAAGCAATGAAGAAAGCTGGCGTTCCATGCGTACCAGGTTCTGGTGGCCCGCTTGGTGATGACGATGCGACAAATATTAAGATTGCTAAACGCATTGGTTATCCAGTGATTGTAAAAGCAGCTGGTGGTGGTGGTGGCCGCGGTATGCGCGTTGTTCGTAAAGAAGACGAGTTACTGCGCGCAATTAGCACAACCAAAGCTGAAGCTGGTGCAGCTTTTGGTAATTCGATGGTGTACATGGAAAAATTCCTAGAGAATCCTCGTCACATCGAAATTCAAGTACTTGCTGATGGTCAGGGCAACGCCGTTTATTTAGGTGAGCGCGACTGTTCAATGCAGCGTCGCCACCAGAAAGTCGTTGAAGAAGCCCCAGCACCAGGTGTCACACCTGAAATGCGTAAGTTCATTGGTGAGCGCTGTGTGAAGGCTTGTATTGAGATCGGTTACCGCGGTGCCGGTACCTTCGAATTCTTGTACGAAAACGGTGAGTTCTATTTCATTGAAATGAATACCCGTATTCAGGTAGAGCATCCGGTGACTGAAATGATCACGGGCATCGACCTAATTAAAGAGCAACTGCGTGTTGCTGCCGGTCGTCAATTGTCTATCTCGCAAGAAGATATCGTGATTCGTGGGCATGCGATTGAATGTCGTATCAACGCTGAAGATCCAAACACGTTCGTACCGTCGCCCGGTTTGATCTCACGCTTCCATCCGCCAGGTGGTCTTGGTGTGCGTTGGGATTCACATGTTTACGCAGACTACAAAGTGCCGCCAAACTACGACTCTATGATTGGTAAGCTCATTACTTACGGTGAAAACCGTGATGTTGCGATTGCTCGTATGCGTAATGCACTCAGTGAGTTAATCATTGAAGGTATTAAAACCAACGTGCCGTTGCAAAAAAATATTATGGCTGACGAGAACTTCCAGCATGGTGGCACGAATATCCACTATCTGGAGAAGAAACTTGGTATGGGTGGTCACTAAACCCGATGCCTTGGATTCAATTAACTGTTTCAGCGCCTGAAAAGCATGCCCCCAACATTGGGGACATGCTTGAAGGCAACGGCGCTATGGCCGTAACCTACCGCGATGCACAAGATAATCCGATTTTTGAACCACCTCTTGGCGAGCTCGTTTATTGGCAAGAAACACTGGTCACTGGTTTATTCCCTGCGGAAACCAACTTAGCGCCAGTTATCGAGAATTTGAAGAAATCGAGTTACTTCAAAGACGGATTTAACTACAAAACCGACCAATTAGAAGACAAAGATTGGGAACGCGAGTGGATGGATAACTTCCACCCGATTCAATTTGGCAAGCGCTTATGGGTTTGCCCAACTTGGCGTGAAATTCCCGATCCGGCGGCTGTTAATATCATGCTTGATCCCGGCATGGCATTTGGCACCGGCACACACCCC
>AZIJ01003004.1_pt1 | contig 12522 bp, 12 predicted proteins | sample 359151 | NCBI WGS metagenome assembly AZIJ01 (sample SAMN02429718, study PRJNA222666) | marine sediment metagenome | biome: Sediment sample; isolation source: enrichment culture of sample MGS-ElMAX(UA) from oil contaminated site at the... | place: Egypt: El Max | collected 2013-01-23 | depth 9.22 m m | reverse complement strand
CGCTGTTGCTGCCCATTGTCTGGGCCAGCTGGCCGGCAACCGAGGTGGCCCTGTCGGGCTGGCTGAGCATGCTGTACCTGAGTTCGGTGAGCATGTTTATCGGTTTTTTCTTCTGGTACCGCGGCCTGGCCCTGGGCGGCGTGCCCCTGGTCAGCCAGGTGCAGTTGCTGCAACCCTTTGGCGCGCTCTGGCTGGCGGCCTTGCTGCTGGGCGAGCCGGTCTCGGCCCAGGCCATCTGGATCTGCCTGGCCGTGGTGGCCTGCGTGGCCCTGGGGCGGCGCTACGCCTGAGCCAGGGCTTGCCTATATAATGGGGCTCATGACCATCGGCGGAGAGCCCCATTGACGACACCCAATTACCTGGCCGGCTATCCGGACAGCCTTCAGCAACAGGCCCGCGAGCTGCTCGCCAGCGGCAGGCTGGGCACTTACCTTGAACGAAAGTATCCCCAGTCCCATGGCGTGCAGAACGACAAGGCGCTCTATGACTATGTCAGCGGGCTAAAAAGCCGCTACCTGAAAAAAGCGGCGCCACTGAGCCAGGTACGCTACGACAGCAAACTCAACGTGGTTCAGCAGGCGCTGGGGCTGCACACTTACCGGGCACAACTGCAGGGCAGCAAACTCAGAACCCGCAACAGCATTACCGTGGCCGCCCTGTTCCGTGAAGGGCCGCCGGAGTTTCTGCGCATGATAGTGGTGCACGAGCTCGCTCACTTCCGGGAAAAGGATCACAACAAGGCTTTTTATCAGTTGTGTTGTCATATGGAGCCAGATTATCACCAGCTGGAGCTGGATACCCGGTTGTGGCTGCTGTGGCGGGATCACGCCGGCCGAAGCTGAGCGGCCTTTACCCGGTATTTTTCCTTTTAAAAACAATAAAGAACCCGCTCTTTATGTGGGAAATACGTATACTCGCCCTCCCCCGTGGGCTCTAGAATTAGCCCTGAGTAACACCCATTTTCAAATCGGGGATAATAACAATGACCAAGACCATACTACTGGGAGCTTTGCTGGGCGCCGCTGCCGCTCCGGTGATGGCCGAGATGCCACCCCAGGCCGCCACCTGCGTCAGTTGCCACCTGGCCTCCGGCCTCGGCATGGCCAATGTGGCACCCTCCATTGCCGGCATGCCGGCATCCTACCTGGCCGCACAGTTGCGCCATTTTCAGACCGGCGAGCGCAACAACGCCATTATGAAACCCATGGCCATGATGCTGGACGACGCCGGTGTTGACGCAGTAAGCCAGTGGTTTGCCGGGCTGCCGGCCAGCCTGCCCGAGGATCCGGCATTCCGGGGTGAAAAGCCGGCACCTCAGCACATGGCGCCGGGCGAAAAGCTCGCCTACCAGGGAGACTGGCAGCGGGACATTCCCAGTTGCGTGGCCTGCCATGGTCCCGAAGGAGTGGGAGTAGGGGAGATCTTCCCGCGCCTGGCCGGTCAGCATGCCGACTATATAGAGAGCCAGCTCAAGGCCTGGCAAAGCGGCAGCCGCGCCACCGATCCCCATGGCCTGATGGCCCCGGTGGCCAAAAAACTGACCGCGGAAGAAATTACCGCCGTCGCCAGCTACTTCGCCAGCCTGGGAGGCCAATAACATGAACCGAATTTCTGCCATTATGCTCGGCCTGTCGCTGGCCGGCGTGACCGCCGCCCAGGCGGTAGATACCGCCAAACTGGCCATTCAGGAAGAGCTGCCGGTGGGCAAGGTGGCCGGTGAGTATCCGCAGGCGCCGGGCTGGGACAAGTTGCCCGAGGGCGAGTTTGGTGACAAGGTGATTCGCGGGTATAACTACTTCGTCAACACCCAGGCGCTGGCGCCCGAGTTTGTGGGCAACGGCCTCAACTGCGTGAACTGCCACATGGACGGCGGCAAGAAGGAAAACGCCGCCCCCCTGTGGGCTGCCTACATGAGCTACCCGGCCTTCCGTGCCAAGAACAACAAGATCAACACCTATGAGGAGCGGATTCAGGGCTGCTTCCTGTTTTCCATGAACGGTACCCCGCCCGGCCACCTGGATCCGGCGCTGGTGGATCTGTCGGCCTACGCCTACTGGCTGGCCCAGGGTACCCTGACCGGCGAGGCTTTCAATCCGGCCGACATGGTCATTCCCAGCGATGAAGATCTGGTCAAGGGCGGCAAGCGCGACGATTTCCCCTTTATGCAGGCCTACCTGGAAGCGGGCGGTAGCAAGGAGCCGGCCCTGCCGGGACGGGGCTATCCGGTGATCGACGAACCGGCCCAGGCGCCGGACATCGCCCGCGGCAAACAGGTCTATGAGCAAGAATGTGCGGTGTGCCACGGCGCCAACGGCGAAGGCCAGAAGGTCAACGATCGCTATGTGTTCCCGCCCCTGTGGGGCCCGGACACCTACAACTGGGGCGCCGGCATGCAGCGGGTGAACACCGCCGCCTACTTTATTCACCAGAACATGCCCCTGGGCCAGCCGGAAAAACTCACCGAACAACAGGCCTGGGACGTGGCCATGTACCTCGACACCCACGAGCGTCCCCAGGATCCCCGCAACCAGGGCTCGCTGGAAGAAACCGTTGAGCAATTCCACGGCGGCCACAGCCAGTACGGCAAGGAAGTGAATGGCAGCGTACTGGGCACCGCCAGCTATCCTAATCACCCGAACAAGCCGTAATTGTCCGCTGCTATCAAACAAGGGCCGCAAATGCGGCCCTTTTCGTTTCAGCAATGAATTTAGAATGTGATTGGCAAACTAAAGTTAAGCTGCACATCGGGAGCGTCTTCGGTCAGCCCCGCCTGCAGGTTCATATTCAGTGTGGTACGTTCGGTCAGTGCCATGGATAACCCCAAGGTCAGGCTGTCGAGTTGCAGCATTTTACTACTATCAGGAGTGACGCCATTAATCTGGGATTTAAAAACAGTTCTATGGTTAATACCAAAACTGAATGAAAGCCGATTATTTACCGCAAACCCCGCCCCCATCCCAAGAAAAATACTATCCCCCAATTTAATATCATCGTTTGCCTGACCATCATTATTTAGATCTCTACCGGCTGTTGTTTCAAAGTTGTAAGTATATCCCAAAGTACCAAAAATAACTGCCGGATCTGTAGGGTATATCATGGTAATGCTGGGTTCAACCGACCAGCTTCCATTTCCTGTAGGCGGCCGGACGAAGATATTATCGCTATCCAGTGGTTCGTCAAAGGGAGAGCGTCCGGTATCTGACTTGACTCTAATCCCACCAATCCAGAATGGTGCCGAGCCCAGGTTATACTGATATCGAACAGCCGCTTCAATATCACCCAGATCTCCACCATCAGAATTAACGGTTCTTATGCTATCCACACCATTGCTGACTTCTCTAAAACGATAGCTGTCATAGCGATAAACCCAGGGAGCCCTGAGTTCCAAATCGATTCTGTCGGTCAGACCATAGCGAGCAGCAACACTGGTAGTAAAAGTGGCAAGATCCTGATCTTCTGCCTGGATCAGGCCAACAACAATTGCCGGCAATACACTGTATCCCAGAATGGATACGCGCGTAGAGGTGTTCTGCGAATAGCTGATTGCGGGCTCAATCTCAAACTGCCCTTTCGGGGTCAATAAACCGGTGGTGTTCAGAGAGCTTGCAATGGCGTCTACCACTTGTTTGTCTTGGGCCTGGGCGGTACTGACTGTGGTCAATAACAAGCCGGCTAAGATGATCCTTTTTTTCATCGTTATCTCCTGATTCCGTATCTAGCAATAAGACGATGCAATGACGCTCTGGAAATACATAACAGCTCTGCCGCTTTACCAGTACTACCAGACACCAGTTCAAGAACCCTTTCAATGGCAAGCGCATCCGCCTCCTCTCTGGCCTTACGCAAGCTAAAGTCATTCCCTTTGACTTGTATCAGTTTGTTCATTCCCATAAGTTCCGCTGACACATGGTCTGCACTACAGTTTTCAACCCCCATTTTCACACAATCAATTAATTCATCGATATTTCCTGGCCAGTGATATTTTTCAATCGCCTCTTCAGCCTGGCTGGTGAACCCAACCATAAACTTTCCCTTTTCTCTCCCGAGCCTTTGCAAGTAATGTTTTGCCAAAAGAAGCTTATCCTTACCTCTTTCCCTGAGGGGAGGGACTTTAATAATGTTATGTTTCAATGACAAAAAAAACCCCGAGCTCCACCTTGATCCTTCATCCACAAGATCTATCGGCTTATCGAATCCATAAACAAACAAGAACTTTTCGGCATTTGATTGTGACGCAATAAAACTTTGTGTATTGTCAGAAACATCTTTTGCGTTAGCAAAGTATAAACATATTCCCTCGGCTGACTTACAAGCTGGTTCATGACACAAATCCAGAAGAAAATCAGTATTGCTTTCTCTCGCGGCATCAATACAAAAGAAACAGAAACCTTTCATTTCCGCCAAACACTGTGCGATCAGCTGCTTACCAACACCTTGCTCACCCACCAGTGTCAAACTGTTTCCCCGAAAGGATTGTAGAAATATTAAAACATTCTGAAACTCTTCATGATTACCTATCAATCCTTTTTTCTCAAAAGTCAGGCTTAAACTGCCCCTAATCCTTGACATGCCATAGGCTCTGCCCAAAGTAATGGCAAGCATATTGTCAATAACAGGAGAGGTGTGATAGTCGTAACAGTAGGTAGCAACAAAAAGCTGCCATTCTTCCCTGAGTAGCTGATTTGGTGACAATATAGCTATCCAGTAAACCCCTTGATAGCCGTCCATCCAGCGCTTAAGTTTTTTCCCCGGCGCATCAATGCCACGACAGTCCAGAATGGCAACCAAGGTACCTGATGAGCTCAGGTAGGTGCCAGCAGTGTCCAGGTTACTGTGCCTGACAATGATCCAATCAGATCTCTGACAGTCCCATACCCGCGTGCCAGATCGCTCAGGAACGGGCTGAAGAACCAGAACCTCCCTGTCCAGAGCCATCTTGTACCTCCTTGTACAATCCACATTAGCAGTGACTATGAATATAGGACAGTTTGCAAATGTGACATCAAGACTCCCCAGAAAATGAAATAACCAGCTGATTAGAAAAGAAAAACAAAATTACTCGACAATACTTCTCCAGCCTTGGGGAAATGTGGATCTCGTTCGTCTCTATAAAGGGCAGCTATCTACCACCCCAGAAAAGACCCATATGATGCCATAACCCCCCACACAAGGTAGCATCGATGTATAAGTATTTTGAACACACAACCCGTTATAACATTGCTGTTACAACGGGCTTATTAAATATTACTATAAGTTCTAATATCCACGCATCTGAGCCGCATCCAGCATCCTTGTGACTCCCTGGTTAAACCGATAGCTTTCCATCGAGCGAGGTGTCACCACATCGATATCCATCTTCAAATCAATACGGTTACCATTAGTGGAGTTTCTGATAATGTATCCTAATTGACCATCGCCCTTGAGTACATCCACGTTCATGCCACTTGGTAAACCTGTAACGGCAGGAAGTACCAAGCGGTTATTATTTACATCAAAAACATTACTAAAAAATACGGTTTTATTATTAACCAAAGCCTCCATCTTAAGGCCTATGGAATAATTAATACCTGGCAGCAAGAAACCTCCTCTGTACTCAGCAAGCTCAGTTTCGGGTATGGCAGAGACACCATTAAAACTGTCATATTGAGACTTAGAAAAGGCTAACGCTGGTAGTAAGGCAAAAACCACTAGCCATTTCATGATACTCTCCTTGCCAAAGGCTTCAGTAAAGCTTATCTGCCGGCAGCATCAACTCGGTAAGATGCGGTAGCCGTTGACGTAACGCCATGCTGGTTGGAGCATCTGGTGCCGAATGCTCCCAGTTTTCTTTTTTATTGAAACTGGCCCGCGCAAGATCGACCTTATCCTTGATAACCAGAAAGACTCCATTGCTGCTTTTGTCAAAGCTTTCGGCATCAGAAATATGCAAACCAAGAGAGGGGTCGCCAATCAACACCTTGGTTTCGGAAATACCCTTAACAACAACAAAGTGGTTATATCCCTCGTAGTTTACCAACGCGATTGCGGGTAGACCCAGTCTGGATATATCCTCCCTGGTCATTCTGAAACCCTCGGATGATAATCCTTTTCTGGCCAGAAAACGTTTCATATCCAACATTGAAAATCCAAACTTTTCAATTTTCTCCTTATCACCAAACCTGAACATATCCTCGAACACGTCTTCTTCAGAGATATTCATTGCATAATGATGAGAAAGCAGAGAGGCCAGGGCGGCAGAACCACAACTAAAGTCATACTGCTGCTTAACGACCTCTCCAAATTTTATCTCTGCAAAGCTCTGTACGGGAACCCTTAATCTGGCACCGCCTGCTCCCGGAAGGTTTAGCGCAAAACTGACAGCCGGGAAAAGAGCCATTAATATAAGTATTTTTTTAGTCATAATCACTTGGCCATAATCACATTCACCGAGGCACTCATATTGGTGACATTTGAGTTACCACTGGTTAAATTAATTAACATAATGCCATTTGCTCCCTGAAAGGCTCCAGGAGCAATGCTATTACGCCCTGTGATACTATTGGTTACATCACCTGCAACACCTGCCTGAACTGTTGTATTATCCTGCTCGTGATTATCAAAAAACATACCTCTGCTATCGCCAAGGGCGTTGGCATCCATCACAGAGAGTTTTTCAAAGTCAGGATCAGCCAGTACAGGAAATGCCAGTATTGCTGACAGTAACATTATTTTTTTCATGGTTCCCTCCAGCAACCAGCCGGCTCCGAAGAGCCGGCATATCAGTTTAGAACTGCATACTAGAGTTAACATTCACACTCTGGTTACCGAGGGCACTATGACCAGAGATACCCTGTTGCACGTTAATACCGTAGGTTGCACCGGTATTACCGATATTGTTATTACCGGAGGTGATCATGGAGACAGAGTTAGCCTGAGACCAGGACGCAGAAGCCGCTTGCTGATCAAGATCCTGCACCGCGGCCAGCTGAGCCATGCCCGCACCGGCACCAAAACCGGAGCCGAAGCCGGCACCACCGGCATCACCGCTTTCTACATCGCCATTACCGTCTTCACGACCGCCATATCCACCACGCTTGGAGTGACCATAAGGAACATTACCGCCATGGCCAGAACCGCCGCCGTCGGCTTCACTGGATGCGGCACCGAGACCTGCCCCCAGACCCACACCAACGCCCAAGGCGCCGTTGTCACTTTCCTGTTTCATAAAGCCCAGGTTACCGGCATCGGCGTCGGCATGGGAGCCGGCAAAGGATGCGGAGACAGTGTCACCGGTTTTACCACCCTGGTAAGTAAAGTTTTTCTGATAATTCAGGTTGGTATCCATTCTGACTCTAACGCTGTTATCCCAGCCATTAAGAATATCCTTGTTGATATTCTTGGTCATACGGGTGTAGTCGACGTCGATATCATAAATTTCGGAATCATCAACAGCCTGATTACCGTCATCATTGGTATTGTCGGTGCCACCGGTACAGCATTCCGGATCTTCATATCCACCACCATGACCCCAGCCACCGCCGTAACCACCACCGTAACCTCCATTCGCTGAGGCACCAAATGATACACCCAATGCAGCGGCAATCATGACCGCCAGAGTTTTATTTTTAATAGACATGGTAAAATCCCTCTTTTGCTTTTGTGTCTGCTTGTGTGTCTACCAATTCGCCACCGCATTCAACTCATGTAAGCATTTGTTGGCTTTCGGCGAACTCAGGGTTTTCTGCCTAACCCTGACATTAAGACTAGCGAAGGGATTTTTAAGTGAAGTACCAAAACCGAGCGGACTAAAATCAAATGGTTATATAAAGAGAAGCAAAAAAATAAAACAACATAAACATTATCATTTTTGAAACGACAGTGTCACTAGAGTCCAAATGTGCAAATAAAAGACAAGAACAATAAGACTTACCTGACACTCATACCTTTAAGCAGTATGACTCATTTCGAACTTTTGGCTTTATTTGACTCTTAGTGCGGTTTGTAAAACACTCAAACGAGGCCACTTTTATTCATACAACTCAAGAGGACTCACGGAAGCTCTTGTTAAAACCGGGACGGGTTATAACGGGGGAATCTAAAGAGAGCGCTTTCTGATGGCGGTTCTAATGCCGCTCATTGGCGACCATTTGCTTGTCTGACGGTGACAGCACTGCAACAGGCAGCCTGTCCGGGCTGCCTGCCATGGAGCTCACACCGCCTTTTGGTAGGAGCCTGACGCTGATATTTTTCCCGCCAACGTGCGCATGTCAAAACCAGTGGGGCTCTGGTGCACGCGCAGGTCGAATTCGGGCAGCACGGCGAAGATGTGATCGAAGATGTCGGCCTGTATCCCCTCGTATTCCACCCAGCTAGTGGTGCTGGTAAAGGCGTAGATCTCGATGGGGATGCCTTCGCTGCCGGATTCCAACTGGCGTACCATCAGGGTCATTTGCTGGTGAATGTGGGGGTGCTGACGCAGCATGGCCGCCAGATAGGCTCTGAAGGTGCCCAGGTTGGTCAGCCGCCGGCCGTTGACCAGAGACGTCATGTCGGCCGCCTGCTCGCTGTTGTAGCGGCTGATTTCCTGCACCTTGTCATTGAGGTAGCCGTCGAGCAGACGGGCTTTCTGCAGCCGGTGAATGTCGGCTTCATTCAAAAAGCGCACGCTGGCGGCGTCAAGGCGCAGGCTGCGCTTGATGCGTCGGCCACCGGACTCACTCATTCCCCGCCAGTTCTTGAAGGAATCGGAAATCAGGGCATAGGTGGGAATGGTGGTAATGGTGTGATCCCAGTTTTTCACCTTGACCGTGGTCAGACCGATGTCGATCACCTCGCCGTCGGCGCCGTACCGGCCCATTTCCAGCCAGTCTCCGACTGCCAGCATGTTGTTGGCGGAAAGCTGAATACCCGCCACCAGGCCGAGAATGGGATCCTTGAACACCAGCATCAGCACCGCCGTCATGGCCCCCAGGCCGCTCAGCAGGATCACCGGCGACTTGCCGATCAGGGTGGACACGATCAGCAGGCCGATAAAGATGCTGGCCATGAGCTTGACGCTCTGAAAAATGCCGCGCAGGGGAAAATTGCGCATGGCCGAATGCTGGCGAAAAATATCCAGCAGGGCGTCCAGCAGGGAATAGAGCGACAAGAGGGCGTAAAGCAGTATCCACAGGTTGGCGGCGGTCTGAATGGAGGGCAGCAGCAGGGTCTCACCTTCCAGCCAGAGGCCGGCCTGTATATAAATGATGATGCCCTGCAGGGTCAGCGCCAGCCGGCCAAACAGCTTGTGTTCAAAAAAGGCACTGCGCCAGATACGTTGCGTTCCCCGGGCCCGGCTTTCCACCCAGCGCAGCACCACCCGGTGCAGCACAAAGTGGATGCCCAGAGAAATCAGCACAATCAGCCCCAGCGCAATGCCGGTATAGGCCAGTTTGGCAAACTGCGGCACATACTGGTTGAGCCAGGGCATCAGCCAGCCTTCCAGATCCTTGACCTCATTCATTGCTATCACCCTTATTGTTGATACAAGCCATCATGCTACCGGCTGCATCAGGCCTCATCAAATAGCGGGGCCATAACGATAATCGCCGCCGGCCTTGAGCGCCTTGCGATACGCCGGCCTGGCCTGCAGCGCCTCCACATAGGCCCGCAACCGGGGGAAACTGTCGGCCAGCTCGGGACTGTGTATGGCGGCTTCCAGCGGAAAGCTCATCTGAATGTCGGCGGCAGTGAACCGCTCCCCGCCGAACCACTCGTGGCAGGACAGATGATCCGCCACAAAATTCAGGTGAGTATGGATCTGGCCGTCGAGAAAGGCCCGGTTTACTCCCGTCACGATTTTGCCCACCAGGGGCCGCACGAAAAACGGCATAGGCGCCTGCCTGACCCGCTCAAACACAAAGCGCATCAGCAACGGCGGCATCAGCGAGCCCTCGGCGTAGTGCAGCCAGTACACATACTGCCACCAGGCGGCACTGTCCCGCTCGGGCAGCAGGGTCGCGGCCCCGTAACGCTGGGCCAGATAATCGACGATGGCTCCCGACTCGGCCAACGTCAGGCTGCCGTCGGTGATCACCGGGGACTTGCCCAGTGCATGTATTTTTTTCAGGCTCTGGGGCGCCAGCCCGGTATCGGCATCGCGCCGGTAGCACACCAGCTCGTAGTCCAGCTCCAGCTCTTCCAGCAGCCACAGTATGCGCTGGGCGCGGGAGTGTTCCAGGTAGTGCAGGGTGATCATGATGGTCTCCTTGCTGAATGCGGTCCAGCATTGACCGACCAGAAATGTAACAAAAATGTTTTAAGACTTATGTCCAATGGTGACAACCGTTAACAGCCCTTAGGATGGCGAATGCTTAAACAGGGAAAGTATTCTTCATCGAGGAGATGATCATGTCTGATGCACCATCCCAGACCTACCGCTCTCAGCGCAAGCCCCGCCGTCATTTCGACAACCGGGCCGCCTATCTGGAGCACGAATTGTCCATCATGTCGCCCCGCCGCTGGGGGATCAACCTGCCGTTTCGCGATTACAGTTTTGAACTGGAAGATCTGGTGCCGGCACTGGCGGCCACCATTGGCAAAATCGTGATGGTAGCGGCCGTGGTGGCGGCCTTTGCCGGCCCCCTGGGCCTGAGCGATGCCTTTGTGGTGGAAAACGTCCGCTTTGAAATGCTGATCGCGGCGCTGCTGTTTGTCATCCTGTTTTCCGGCTTTATCAACCCCAACGCCAACCTGGCCGGCACCCACGGCCCCATGATCCCGCTGATCCCGCTGATTGTGGCCTCCGGCGGCCATCCGCTGGCCCTGGGCTTAATGGTGGGCCTGCTGGGGCTGCTGCTCAGCATCAGCAAGGGCGGCAGCAAGCTGATGGCATTGACCAGCGACGGGGTGCGCGGCGGCCTGCTGATTTACCTCGGCGCCGTGGGCCTGATCAGCCAGATCAAGGCACTCACCGCCTGGGCCAACGGCCTGGACATGGGTCATATCGCCTTTGTGGTCATCCTCGCCACCATCATCATGTATGCCTTGCTGGCCCGGCTGGAAATGCGCTGGCTGTCGATTCCGCTCGGCTCCGGCATCGCCTTTCTGATTGCCATCGTGCTGGGCGCACCCTTTGAGTTCGTGACCGAGCCCGGCATTCCCCACCTGAGCCCGTCCTACTGGTGGGGTGAAAACACCGGCTGGCAGATGGGCTGGCCCGGCCTGCAGCACTTTATCAGTGTGGCGCCCTTTGCCGTGCTGGCGGTGGCCATGTGGTCCCCGGACTTTATGGGTCACCGGGTGTTCCAGGAGCTGAACTACCCGAAAAAGGCCAACAAGGTGCTGATGAACGTGGACGACACCATGGCCGTGGCCTCGGTGCGTCAGGCCGTGGGCAGCGTGCTGGGAGGCGGTAACCTGGCGTCGTCCTGGGGGACCTACATGATCCCCGCCGCCATCGCCAAGCGCCCTATTCCCGCCGGCGCCGTGCTCACCGGTGTGTTCTGTGTGGTGGCCGCGCTCTGGGGTTACCCCATGGATCTGGCGGTATGGGCCCCGGTACTGCGGGTGGCGCTGATCGTGGGCGTGTTCATGCCACTGCTGGAAGCCGGCATGCAGATGACCCGCAACACCACCAGCAGCCAGGCGGCCGGCATAGTGGTGTTCGCCTCCGCCTTCGTCAACCCGGTGTTCGGCTGGTCCATGACCATGCTACTCGACAACCTGGGCTTGATCGGCGACAAGGAGCGGGGCAAGAAACTGCGCCTGATGGACCGCTGGGTCATTCCGGGCATCACCTTTGTCATTCTGCTGGCCATCATGGCCGCCGTGGGCATGCTGCCGGGCATTCCGGCGCTGATCACCGCCGCCTGAGTGCCAGCGTGACACAAAAAGCCGGAGCTCTGCTCCGGCTTTTTTATTACTGCGCGGTGAGGAGTGAGGGGTGAGGAGACCCACAGCAACTCCCCCGGTATTTTCTCCTCACCCCTGCCCCCTCACTCCTCTCTTTCTTTACCCCTCACCGTTAAAAGCGAATTCCGGTGCCAGCCGGCTGAGCCCCAACCCCTGCCCCTTGCTCAGTTTGATCTGCACCGGCACCCGCTCCTTCAACGCCTCAATATGGCTGATGATGCCGATCATCTTGCCGCTGGCGTTGAGCGCATCCAGGGCATCCAGCGCCACTTCCAGGGTGTCGGCATCCAGGGTGCCAAACCCTTCGTCGAGAAACAGCGAGTCGATGCGGGTCTTGCTGCTCACCAGATCCGACAGCGCCAGTGCCAGCGCCAGACTGACCAGAAAGCTCTCCCCCCCCGACAGGGTTTGCGTATCCCGGGCCACGTCCGCCTGCCAGGTGTCGATCACCGCCAGCTCCAGCTCGGCATTGTCGTTGCGGGCCAGCCGGTAGCGGCCATGCAGCCGTGCCAGCCGGCGGTTGGCCAGGTACACCAGGTGCTCCAGGGTCAGTCCCTGGGCGAAACGGCGGTAACGGGCGCCATCGGCGGAGCCGATCAGGCTGTTGAGCTGATCCCAGCGCTGCAACTGACGGCGGTGCCGCTCAATTTC
>AZIJ01023179.1_pt1 | contig 12538 bp, 12 predicted proteins | sample 359151 | NCBI WGS metagenome assembly AZIJ01 (sample SAMN02429718, study PRJNA222666) | marine sediment metagenome | biome: Sediment sample; isolation source: enrichment culture of sample MGS-ElMAX(UA) from oil contaminated site at the... | place: Egypt: El Max | collected 2013-01-23 | depth 9.22 m m | reverse complement strand
GACGCGGCGGCTTGCGGCTGTTGCGCGGGCGGCGTGACCTGCAGCGCGGGTGCGCTGTCATAGTGACGTGCGGCGTCCGAATAGCCTTCCACCATGGTTGCGATCTGCGGGAAGTCGGAGACCTGCAACACGTCGCCGTCGCACAGCACGATGGCGCGGAAGATCGTGTTTTCGATCTGACGCACATTGCCGGGCCAGTCATAGGCCTTGAGCATCTGGAGCGCGTCCTGCGAAATGCCGACGACTTCCTTGCCTTCCTCGGCTGCGAGGCGGCGGATGAAATGGGCCACGAGATCCGGGATATCGTCCTTGCGCTGACGAAGCGGCGGAATGTGGATCGGGAAGACGTTCAGGCGGTAATAGAGGTCTTCGCGAAAGCGGCCCTCCTTCACCATTTGCAGCATGTCGCGGTTCGTTGCCGAGATCAGGCGGATATCGACCTTCACGGGCTTTTTCGAGCCCACGGGGTCGACCTCGCCTTCCTGAAGGGCGCGCAGCAGCTTGACCTGGATGTCGAGCGGCAGTTCCCCGATCTCGTCGAGGAAGAGCGTGCCGCCATTCGCTTCCTGGAACTTGCCGGCATGTTTGTCGGCGGCGCCCGTGAAGGCGCCCTTCTCATGGCCGAACAGAATGCTCTCGACGAGGTTTTCCGGGATCGCGCCGCAGTTCACCGTGACGAAGGGCTTGCCGGCGCGGTCGCCTTCGCCCTGGATCGCGGCGGCGATGAGTTCCTTGCCGACGCCCGACTCGCCTTCGATGAGGATCGGGATGTTCGATTGCGCGGCGCGCTTGCCCAGCCGGATCACGGGGTCCATTGCGGGACTCGGCGCGATGATGTCGTCGAAGGTGAGGCGGCCGGTCTGGCGTTTCTGCAGGCGGGTGATCTCGCCCGTCAGTGCGTTCACCTTCAGCGCGTTGCGCATGGAGACGTGGAGGCGTTCGGGGCTGACCGGCTTCACCACGAAGTCGGAGGCGCCCTCGCGCATCACGTTCACCACCGTCTCGATGCCGCCATGGGCGGTCAGGACGATCACGGGGAGGTTGGGTTTCTGGGGATGGACGCGCTTCAGCACCTCCATGCCGTCCACGCCGGGCATGACGAGGTCCAGCACCACGAGGGCGATCTCGGCTCCCGCCGGGCTCTCGAGATAGGCAAGCGCCGCCTCGCCGCCGTCCACGGGGATAGCCCGGTAGCCGTCGCGGTTGACGACTTCTTCCAGGATCCGGCGCTGGGCGGGATCGTCATCGACTATGAGAATGGCCTGGGTCATTCGATCCTCGGATTCGTGCCGCAATTTCGTTGCACGGACCACCCCCCGGGGCCCGCCACTTGGCCCAATATGGGCCGTATTGGTAAAAGGGCCCTTAATCCTTCGACTGATAATCAGGCGTCGATGACACAAGCTGGGACACTGGTTGCTGCCTTGATTGCTGGGATTTAGCTTCGAAGGCACCGATTCCGTCCGGCAACAGTGTTGCTGTCATGTGACGCCTGGCGCAGAACTTGTGGAATCCGGCCAATACAGGTTGATGGTTTCCGTAGTTCCATGCGATGAAATTAGGCTTATGAGGGCTTACCGGTGGGGTCCGGGCCACCCGTCGTATCGTCGGGGGGCAAAGCGAAATAACGACGGAGATTGGGATGAAAATGATATCCCGGCTTATAGCGTTGGGTTCTTTCCTTGTGCTGGCTGGTTGCGGCACATGGACCGCAGAATCGTACCTGCATGAAGACATTCAGGGTGATTCCTTCAACGCGTGCCTGGCTCGTGAATATCAGGACAGGGCGACTTCGGAAGCCTATGTCGACTGCAACTGGGTCGATACGGCTGCGATCGTCGAGAAGGGCCGTGCCGCCGCTGCTGGCGAAACGGTGCTTCCTTACGACCCTGCCTCGAAGGGGGTTCTTGCGAGCGATCTGCCCGAACTGCAGGACGCCCGTTCCAAGCTCATGGCGGCGCTTGATAATGGCGGCCGCGACGAGCGTGGTTGTGCTTGCGCCAAGGCGCAGCGCTACTATGACGGCTGGGTCGAGCAGGCGAGCGATAACAAGCTCGGCGTGAACGGCTCGTATTTTGGTGGCGAAGGTGGTCCGGTGCAGCCGGATCGCGTTGAAGCCGAGAAGGCTGCTTTCTATGAAGCCCTCACGGCCTGCGCCCTCCAGGAATCCGGTCCGTGGACCATCTATTTCGGGTTCGACAAGTATAACCTGACGCCGGAAGCGCAGTCGGTGATCGATCAGATCGTCGCCGAGTCGACCGGTCCGCTCTCGGTTATCGGTCACACCGATACGTCGGGCAGCAGTGCCTACAACCAGGCTCTCGGCCAGCGCCGTGCCGACTCCGTGTCCAACGCGCTCACTGCGCAGGGCAAGGATCTCTGCAGCGCCGTGTCGAAGGGCGAGACCGAACCTGCGGTCCAGACCGGCGACGGCGTGCGTGAGCCGCTTAACCGCCGTGCGGTTGTCGCAGGCTGCTAAGCCACGACGCATAACAACGATCAGGGCTCCAGCTTCGGCTGGGGCCCTTTTCTTTTGCCGGATGGCTATTTCAGTATTGTTCTTCGGTGTCTTGTCGCCGCAGTGGCGTTGAATGACAGGCTGCTCCGCTCAATATAGGTTTCACGATCCTTTTCAGACGGAGCCCTGAGATGTCGCTTGTCCAAAAGACGTTCAATCATGGTCGCGCAGCCGATGGTACGGTCGGGGGGGCGGCCAGCGATGATGCCGATCTGGGCGCGCTTCCTGTCTGGAACCTTGCGGACCTTTACGCCTCTCCCGATGCGCCGGAAGTGACAGCCGATCTCGCTCTTGCCGCAGAGGCAGCAGCCGATTTCAACAAGCGCTACAAAGGGCAGATCGCCATTCTTGCCAGTTCGCAGACGGGCGGCGCGGAACTTGCCCGTGCGATTGGCGTTCTCGAGGAAATAGAAGACAGGCTCGGCCGTCTCATTTCCTATGCAGGCCTTCTCTATGCGCAGGACAACACGAATCCCGCGCATGGGAAATTCTATGGCGACATCCAGGAGCGCGTGACGACGATCTCGACGGACCTCCTCTTTTTTGCACTCGAATTGAACAGGCTGGATGACGATACGCTTGCTTCAGCACTCGAAGATCCCGCGCTGGCGCATTACGCCCCCTGGCTGCGCGATCTTCGCGCCATGCGGCCCTATCAGCTCTCCGATGAGCTCGAAACGCTTCTTCACGAAAAGAGCGTGACGGGTCATGCAGCCTGGAATCGTCTTTTCGACGAGACAATGAGCCGGCTGAAATTCGATGTCGGCGGCAAGCCGCTTGCGCTGGAGGCGGCGCTTCACCGCCTTTCCGAGAAAGACCGGACAAAACGCGAGGAAGCGGCTCATGCGCTTGCTTCGACATTCAAGGCGAATCTGCCTCTTTTCACTCTCATCACCAACACGCTCGCCAAGGACAAGGAGATCGAAGACCGGATGCGCGGTTTCGAGGATATAGCGCAATCGCGCCATATCGCGAATCGCGTGGAGCCGGAGGTCGTCGCGGCTCTGGTCGATGCCGTGCAGCGCTCCTACCCCGATCTTTCGCATCGTTATTATGCGATGAAAGCGAAATGGCTCGGCCTTGAGCGTCTCGAATACTGGGATCGAAATGCGCCGCTGCCGCAGTCGGACGATGCCGTCATGTCATGGGAGCAGGCGCGCGCCACGGTGCTCGATGCCTATCGGGGCTTCACCCCGGAAATGGCGGACATCGCGGATCGTTTTTTCGAAAAAGGCTGGATTGATGCGCCGATGCGGGAGGGCAAGGCGACGGGCGCTTTCGCTCACCCCACCGTACCGAGCGCACACCCTTACGTACTCGTGAACTATCAGGGCAAGACGCGTGATGTGATGACGCTTGCGCATGAGCTCGGTCATGGCGTCCATCAGGTGCTTGCCGCGCGTCAAGGCCCGCTCATGGCCGACACGCCGCTGACACTCGCCGAAACGGCCAGCGTTTTCGGCGAGATGCTGACTTTCCGCAAGCTCCTCGCCAGCGCACCGGACAAGGAACGGCGCAAGGCGATGCTCGCCTCCAAGGTCGAGGACATGCTGAACACGGTGGTTCGTCAGATCGCCTTCTACATTTTCGAGCGCCGCGTTCATACGGCGCGCCGCGAGGGCGAACTGACGTCGGAAGATATCGGCCGCATCTGGATGGAAGTGCAGGGAGAGAGCCTCGGCCCGGCCATCCATCTGGGGGAGGGCTATGAGACGTACTGGTGCTACGTCTCGCACTTCATCCACGCGCCTTTCTATGTATATGCTTATGCTTTCGGCGACTGCCTCGTGAACTCGCTCTATGCGGTCTACGAAAACGCGCAGGAAGGTTTCGCCGAGCGCTATTTCGAAATGCTGTCGGCAGGCGGTACGCTCCGTCACAAGGAACTTCTCGCGCCCTTCGGTCTCGATGCGTCCGACCCCGCCTTCTGGGACAAGGGGCTGTCGATGATCCGCGGTTTCATCGACGAGCTTGAGGCGATGGAATGAGCGAAGAGCCGCCTCGTTCTGCCGGCACGCCGAAGGACAGTGAGGCGAACCGGTTCGGGCGGCGCGTTCAGCGTTACGCGCAGGTCGGTGCAGGCGTCGGCGGCATTGCGGCACGCTTTGCCTCTGCGCGTCTCTTCGGTCTCGATCAGGCGGATGACAAGACGGCGCGCGAGCTCACTGCGGCGCTTGGCGGCCTCAAGGGGCCGATCATGAAGGTCGCGCAGATGATCGCGACGATTCCCGAAGCCGTGCCTGCCGAATTCGCTGCGGAGCTTTCGCAGCTTCAGTCCGCGGCGCCGCCGATGGGCTGGCCATTTGTGAAGCGGCGGATGCGGGCAGAACTCGGCCCCGGCTGGGAAAAGCGGTTCGGTTCTTTCGAGCGGGAAGCGGCGGCGGCCGCCTCTCTCGGTCAGGTCCACCGGGCGACCTCGCTTGAGGGCGAAGACCTTGCCGTCAAACTTCAATACCCGGATATGCAGTCCGCCGTCGATGCCGACCTCAAGCAGCTTGGTCTCATCTTCTCGATCCACCGCCGGATGGATCAGGCGGTCGATACGCGCGAAATCTATGCCGAGCTTGGCGAGCGGCTTCGCGAGGAGCTCGACTATGAGCGCGAGGCCGCGCATATGCAGCTCTATGCGAATATCTTCGCAAAGGATGCGCGCATCGAGGTGCCAAACGTTCATGGCGATCTTTCCACCAAGCGCCTTCTCACCATGAGCTGGCTCACTGGCGAGCCGCTGCTTTCTTTCCGGGAGCACGCGCTGGAAGAACGCAATGCCATTGCTGAGGCGATGTTCGCTGCCTGGTGGATGCCGTTCAGCCGCCACGGTGTCATTCATGGCGACCCGCATCTCGGCAATTATTCGGTGCGGGAAGATTTCGGAATCAATCTGCTCGACTTCGGCTGCATCCGTATATTCCCGCCTGCCTTTGTCGCGGGCGTGGTCGAGCTTTATCGCGCGCTCGAAACGGATGATCGCGACCGCGCGGCGGCGGCCTACGAAAACTGGGGTTTCCACAATCTCTCGAACGATCTCATTGATGTGCTGAACGTCTGGGCGCGCTTCATCTATGCGCCGATGCTCGACGATCGCGTGCGTTCCGTCGCGGATGGTATCAAGCCGGGTGAATATGGCCGCAAGGAAGCTTTCGGCGTGCACAAGAGGCTCCGTGAACTCGGACCGGTCACGCCGCCGCGCGAATTCGTCTTCATGGATCGCGCTGCCATCGGCCTCGGATCGGTCTTCCTGCATCTCGGGGCGGAGCTCAATTTTCATAAACTCTTCAACGAGACCATCGACGCCTTCGATGTGGTGAAACTCGACAAACGGCAGAACGCTGCGCTAAAGAAGGCCGGTGTGCCGCCCGCTGCCTGAGCGGCTGTTCCTTTTCCCGCCTGCCCGAGGTTCGGTCATGACCGACGATCTTCTCGAAGAAAATACCATCACGCTGCCGGACGGCTATCAGACGCTGAACTTGTTCCAGGGTTTTGGCCGCCAGATTGGTCCGCTTTATGAGCGCCTCGGCGAGGGCGGTCTCTATACGCGCGCCTTCTATGTGCAGGAGCATCACACCAATGGCATGGGTAATTGTCATGGCGGGATGCTGATGTCGTTTGCCGACATGGCATTCGGTCATGCGATCACCATGTCGGTTCACCGTTACTGGGTGACGGTTCGCCTGATGACGGACTTTCTGTCCGGCGCGAAGATCGGCGAATGGGTCGAAGGCACGGGCGAGATCGTGGGGGCGGAAGATGACTTCTTCACCGTGAAGGGCCGTATCTGGTGCGGCGAGCGCACCATCATGTCGGGTACCGGGGTCTTCAAGGCACTTGGCGAAAGGCCTGCAAAATGAGCGATTTCGATCTGGCGCCGGGGGACGAAGAGGGGGCTGCCGTCACGCTCGCTCCAGGCTGGTTCTCGCGGGCCGTTGCAGTCGAGCCTGAAAGCCGATTTGTCGAGGTAGAGGGCACGAAGGTTCACTATCTGCGCTGGGGCGACCCCGCAAAGCCCGGCCTGCTGCTCGTTCACGGCAATGGTGCGCATGCACGCTGGTGGTCTTTCGTCGCTCCCTTTCTTGCACGTGAATATTCAGTCGCGGCTATCGACGTTTCGGGCATGGGCGATTCGGGTTGGCGCGAGCGCTATACCCTGGAAACATTTGCCGAAGAGCAGATGGCAGTCTGCGAAGATGCAGGCTTCTTTAACTGCGAAGAGCCGCCGATCATCGTCGGTCATTCCTTTGGCGGCTTCATTACCATTCTCACCGGCGCGCTTTATGGTGACCGGCTGGCGGGTACGGTTATCGTCGATAGCCCGGTCAACCCGCCGGACCGGCCGAGAGGGCCGCCGTCTCGCGAGTTCCGCCCGCACCGCATCTATCCCAGCCTCGACGCCGCGATGGGCCGCTTCCGCCTTGCGCCGCCGCAGCCTTGCGAGAACCGCTATATCGTCGATTACATCGCGCGCCATTCGCTGAAGCAGGTCGAAAACCCGGAAGGCGGGGAAGGCTGGACCTGGAAGTTTGATCCCGCTATCTGGCGGCGTTTCGATATCGGTGACATGGGCGCACGGCTTGCCGCCACACGCTGCCGCATCGCCATCATGCGGGGCGAGTTTTCCGTGCTGTTGTCGGCCGAGATCGGCGAATACATGTTCAATCTGCTGGGGCGTTCGGCGCCGGTCATCGAGATTCCGCAGGCACGCCACCACATCATGCTCGACCAGCCGCTCGCTTTCGTGGCGGCGCTGCGCGCGCTGCTCGCCGACTGGGATCATTCCGCGCCGTCTCGCAAGATCGCGAGCGGGCCTCTTCCCTCGCCCTTCGATAGCTGAAACAGGCCTGCCGTTTCACGCCGGGTTGAACGAAATTGCACAGCCGCTGTAGGTATTTAGCGTAGGGCGGGAGCCTCTATGCTTGCCGCGCACGGATCGTTTGCTATAGTCCGGCTCGCTCAAATCGAGCATAACGAGCGGCATAAAGCGGGTGAGGTAACATGGCTGGATATCAGGAAGGCTGGGGCAAAGAGATGGACCCGAAAGAGCACATCTCGACCTATGACCTCTTCATCTCGGGAGCGAAGTGGGGCACGGGAGCGACTATTGTCATTCTCGTTCTGATGGCGGTTTTCCTCCTCTGATGTCCGGCAGCAGGTGGGTCTGATTTCTCACTTGAAACCAACCCTCAGTGCTGCATATTTGAATAATTCTTATTCTCACTTGGTGCCCGTGATTTTCACGAGCTCCGGAGAACAGGCGATGTTCCATGAAACTTGCGATCCCAAAAGAACGCCTTGAGGGCGAAACTCGCGTAGCAGCGTCCCCGGAAACGGTGAAGAAGCTTTCCGCACTCGGCCTTGAAGTCATCGTCGAGACGGGAGCGGGCGAACACGCTTCCATCGCTGATCAGCTCTATGCGGATGCCGGCGCGACCATCGCGCAGAGCGTGGCGGAAACCCTCAAGGATGCCGACATCGTCTTCAAGGTGCGTGCACCTTCCGACGAGGAAATCGGCCTGATGAAACGTGGCGCCATGCTCGCGGCGATTCTCAATCCCTGGGATGACAAGGCGCGCCTGCAGAAATATGCCGCGCAGGGCATCAATGCATTTGCAATGGAGTTCATGCCGCGCATCACGCGTGCGCAGTCGATGGACGTGTTGTCCTCGCAGTCGAATCTCGCGGGCTACAAGGCGGTCATCAACGCAGCCTCTGTCTTCACCCGTGCCATGCCGATGATGATGACGGCGGCGGGCACCATCGCGCCGGCTCGTGTGTTCGTCATGGGTGTCGGCGTCGCGGGCCTGCAGGCAATCGCCACGGCGAAGCGCCTCGGTGCCATCGTGTCGGCGACGGACGTCCGTTCGGCAACGAAAGAACAGGTCGAAAGCCTGGGCGGGACTTTCGTCATGGTCGAATCGGAAGAAAGCGGCGACGCTGCGGGCGGCTATGCGAAGGAAATGTCGGAGGACTACAAGCGCGCCCAGGCCGCGCTCGTTGCCGAGCATATAAAGAAGCAGGACATTGTCATCACCACCGCGCTCATTCCGGGCCGTCCGGCGCCGGAACTCGTGAGCGAGGAGATGGTGAAGAGCATGAAGCCGGGATCGATCCTCGTTGATCTTGCGGTGGAGCGCGGCGGTAACTGCCCGCTCTCCGAGCCCGGCAAGCGCGTCCAGAAGCATGGCGTGACCCTGATCGGGGATCTCAATGTCGCCGCACAGCTCGCGGTCGATTCCTCGGCGCTCTACTCGAAGAACCTCTTGAACTTCATCACCCCCCTGATCGACAAGGAAACCAAAGCTCTTGCGATCAACTGGGAAGACGAAATCATTACGGGTACCTGCCTGACAAAAGATGGTCAGGTGGTGCATCCGTCGCTCCGCGAAGGAGGCAACTGATGGAAGCGGCCGCTATCGATCCTTTTGTGTTCCGGCTTGCGATTTTCGTGCTCGCGATCTTTGTCGGCTATTTTGTGGTGTGGAGCGTGACACCTGCGCTGCATACGCCACTGATGTCGGTTACCAACGCCATTTCCTCCGTCATCATTGTCGGCGCGCTTATCGCCGTCGGCCTCGATCTCACCCAGGCGGGCGAGACGGGCTGGATGTCCAAGGGGTTCGGCTTCGTTGCGGTGATCCTTGCCGCCGTCAATATCTTTGGCGGCTTCCTGGTCACGCAGCGAATGCTCGCCATGTACAAGAAAAAGCAGCGCTGAGGGGAAACGGGATATGTCAGCCAATATAGCGGCACTGCTCTATCTCGCTTCGGCGGTGCTTTTCATTCTCGCGCTTCGCGGGCTCTCCTCGCCGGAAACGTCCCGGCAGGGCAATACATTCGGCATGGTCGGCATGACCATCGCCATAGTCACGACGTTCGCGTTGTTGCAGGCGCAGAATACGCTCACCTGGGGGCTTATCGTTCTTGGCCTCGTTATCGGTGGCGGCATCGGCGCTGTCATAGCACGGCGTATCGCCATGACGCAGATGCCGCAGCTCGTTGCGGCCTTCCATTCGCTGGTTGGTCTCGCGGCGGTCTTTGTCGCCTGGTCCGCGTTTCTTGCGCCCGAGGCCTATGGCATCGGCGCCTATCACGCGATCCACGGGGCAAATCTCGTCGAGATGGGGATCGGCGTCGCTATCGGTGCGATCACCTTCTCTGGTTCGGTCATCGCCTTTGCGAAGCTCAACGGCAACATGTCGGGCGCGCCGATCATGCTGCCGGGCCGCCACGTCATCAATGTGGTGCTGGCGCTCGCCATTGTGGCTGGCATCGCCTACATCGTGATGGACCCGTCGCACCAGACCTGGCAGCTCTTCCTTGCCATCACGGTGCTCTCCTTCATCATCGGCTTCCTCATCATCGTCCCGATCGGCGGTGCGGACATGCCCGTTGTCGTGTCGATGCTGAATTCCTATTCGGGGTGGGCGGCGGCCGGCATCGGTTTCACGCTTGGCAATCTCGCGCTCATCGTCACGGGCGCGCTGGTCGGTTCTTCGGGCGCAATCCTCAGCTACATCATGTGCAAGGGCATGAACCGCTCTTTCATCAGCGTCATCCTTGGCGGCTTCGGTGCCGATGCGGCCGCTGCCGGTGGCGGTGCGGTCGAAACGCGCCCGGTGAAGCAGGGATCGGCGGACGATGCCGCCTTCATCATGAAGAATGCGGGCTCCGTCATCATCGTGCCGGGCTATGGCATGGCGGTGGCGCAGGCGCAGCACACGCTTCGTGAAATGAGCGACATCCTCAAGGAAGAAGGTGTGAAGGTTTCCTACGCCATCCATCCCGTCGCGGGCCGTATGCCCGGCCACATGAACGTGCTGCTCGCGGAAGCGAATGTGCCTTACGACGAAGTCTTCGAGCTGGAAGACATCAACAGCCAGTTTGCTCAGGCAGATGTTGCCTTCGTCATCGGCGCCAATGACGTGACGAACCCGTCTGCCAAGACCGATCCGGCGAGCCCCATCTTCGGCATGCCAGTGCTCGATGTCGAGAAGGCGAAGACGGTTCTCTTCGTGAAGCGCGGCATGGGTTCGGGCTATGCGGGTGTCGAGAACGAACTCTTCTTCCGTGACAACACCATGATGCTCTTCGGCGATGCGAAGAAGATGGTGGAAGAGATCGTGAAGAACCTCTGAGTATTACTCAGGCTGGATGAAACAAGCGGGCGGTGCTCAATCCGGGCACCGCCCGTTTCTTATCAAGCAGGCTCAAAAAGGAGGGAGACGATGATCTGGCTGGGACGAATCGGTGTTGTTCTGGTGGGGCTTTTTTCGCTGGCGATGGGTCTGATGGCGTTCGCGCAGCCAACACAGCTTGGCGACGCGCTGGGCCTCGGGGCGCTGTCGCCGCTGGGCTTGAATTCGCTGCGTGCCGATCTCGGGGCATTCTTTCTTGCCGGCGCGCTGGCCGCCATCTGCGCGCTGTTTGCGGGCAAGCCGCAGTGGATGTGGGGCGTGGCGGTGCTCTACGGTCTTGCCGTCATCGGACGTTTTCTCGGCGTCGTCGTGGAAGGCGCGCCGGAGGGCGTCGCGCAGTCCATCGTGATCGAGCTTGTCCTTGTCGCTCTTTCCGTTCTCGGCGCAAAAACACTTTCGCGGAACTGAAACCGGCACAGCTTGCTGGACGAACCGGGCGGGCGGCAGTCAAGATGATTGCCGCCCGTTTTCATTGGGCCCGTTTCCATCCTGGGGAGAGGTCATGGACATCTATCACGGCTGGTTCAACCTGAAGTCCGGCGTGCGTGACGTGGATTTTGCCGATGCCTTCACGCATTACATGGACCGCCTCGAAAGCGAGGGGGTTATCGAGGGCTGGCGCCTCATGCGCAAGAAGCTCGGCCTTGCGCCCGCGCATCTGGGCGAATTCCATTTCATGATCGAGGTCGCGGATCTCACCCAGCTCGACAGCGCCTTTGACTGGGTGGCGACACGGGCGGAACCCATCGAGAGCGACCACTATGCCGTGAACTCGCTTGTCGAGAATATCCAGTTCGCGCTTTATCGCGACTTCCCGGACCCCGTTCGTGAACGCGGCGAGGAGCGCTTCTGAGATGCCGGGAAAACAATCAGGCAATCGTCTCCGCCGTGCGCAGCCGGGCGGTCCTCGAGGAAAACCGCGCGGGTGTTGGCCTCAAGCACGTAGAGGCGGATATGGCAATTACGAGCGGTTCCTTGCCAAGCGTCTCTGATGCCAAACGAAAAACGCCCCCGGAAACCGGAGGCGCTTCAAAAGCTCGAAATCCCCTGAAGGAGATTACTTCTTGGTCGTGATGCCGGCTTCGCGCTGCGCGCGCTTGCGGGCCAGCTTGCGGGCGCGGCGGATCGCCTCGGCCTTTTCGCGGGCACGCTTCTCGGAGGGCTTCTCGTAGAAGTTCCGGAGCTTCATTTCGCGGAACACGCCTTCGCGCTGAAGCTTCTTCTTCAGAGCTTTCATGGCCTGGTCGACGTTGTTATCGCGAACGAGTACCTGCACGGGCTGATCCTGCTTTCGATTCAATAAGTTAATCGCGGGAACCGGTTTTTCGGACCCGCGAGAGCCGCTTATCTAGCAAAGCCTGCGGTATTTGTCCACCACCGGGGCCTGAAAAGCCCTCTTTTTGAGGCGCTGCGGTGTTTCTTTGGCCACCTGCGGCGAGCGGGCCTGTTGCCGCGGGTCCCGCCCGGCCTCATATTCAGCTCATGGCTATACGAAAGATCGCCCGCATGGGCCACCCGGTGCTTCAGGGGGTGGCCAAGCCCGTCCCGGACCCCACGGCGCCCGAAGTAAAGGCGCTTGTCCGCGACATGATCGAGACCATGATCGACGCGAACGGGGCCGGGCTTGCCGCGCCCCAGGTCTACGAGCCCTGGCGAATCGTTGTCTTTCAGGCGCCGCCCGAGCGCGCGCCAGAGGAAATCGGCGAAGAGGAGGCCTTCGACCACACGGCCCCCCTCACGGTGCTCATCAATCCCGAGATCGAGTTTCTCACCTCCGACATGGAGAAGGGCTGGGAGGGGTGCCTCTCGGTGCCGGGGCTTCGCGGCGCCG
>AZIJ01006465.1_pt1 | contig 12591 bp, 10 predicted proteins | sample 359151 | NCBI WGS metagenome assembly AZIJ01 (sample SAMN02429718, study PRJNA222666) | marine sediment metagenome | biome: Sediment sample; isolation source: enrichment culture of sample MGS-ElMAX(UA) from oil contaminated site at the... | place: Egypt: El Max | collected 2013-01-23 | depth 9.22 m m | reverse complement strand
TACGGGCTTTTATTCGTTCGACATCAACGCCAACAGTAAATTCAGGGCTAGCTGCGACTAGGACGGCACCTTTGGTATGGCTAATTGAACATTGCCAGACTTGCCCACCAACCGTGAGCAACGGCGCGCCATTGTCTTGGCGGGCAATCGAAACAGCGCCTGCCGCGCAATGCCAGGTATTGCACACTAACCAACGTAATAAGCCACGCCCAGCAATGAACTGCTGCTGACGTGGCTCCTGCTTGTATGCTTGCGCTCCTTCCCGCTCAGCTTCAACTACCCACGCATCAAGCGCGGGTAGTAATGTATCAAAATCTGTTGAGTAAGCAGTCGCAATCATTCATCAGTCAAAGGTTATTTGTTTACGCTAGTGTAACGCAAATAAGGCTTCACCGTTTTAAAACCTTGCGGGAATTTTTTCTCCGCAGCCTCGTTCGATACACTTGGTGGAATGATCACGTCGCCACCAACTTGCCAGTCGGCTGGACAAGCAACACCGAACTGATCGCCTGTTTGTAAGGCGTCGATAACACGCAAGATTTCAGTAAAGTTACGACCTACAGCCATTGGATAAGTCATCGTCAGGCGAATTTTGTGGTTCGGATCAATGATAAACACTGAACGAACTGCGGCGGTTTCACTTTCACCTGGGTGAATCATTTCATACAACGCGGCTACCTTTTTGTCTTTGTCTGCGACAATTGGGAATTGCAGGTTCGTGTTTTGTGTTTCATTCACGTCGTTGATCCAGCCTAAGTGCTCTTCAACCGTATCCGTTGATAAACCCAAAGGTTTCACGCCGCGCTTTTCGAATTCGCCAGCTAATTGCGAAGTACGACCCATTTCAGTGGTGCACACTGGGGTGTAATCTGCTGGGTGACTGAAGAAAAATACCCATGAACCTTTTGACCATTCATGAAAATCAATTTCACCTTTCGTGGTGTCAATTTTAAAGTTCGGTGCGATATCGCCAATACGTAATCCCATTTTCACATCCTCATGTTTTATTTCGTAATAAACTAAAATAGTTGTTAAGATGACTTCCTGCAAGTATAGACTGTCGATGTGTGAAATCGTTTTATTCGATTGCTAACTAACTTAAATGAAACGGTTATATCAATACACTTTAGAGGACTCGTGCACATGATTCAGGCAATCATTGGAGCCATATTAATTGGTTTGAGTTTAGGAATATTTGGCTCGGGTGGTTCGATCTTAACCGTTCCCGTACTGCTGTATCTCGTCAATATGCCCGCCAACCTAGCGATTGCCTCATCGTTGCTGATTGTTGCCTTTATTAGTTTATTCGGCGGTTTACTCAGCGCACGCAAGAAAATAGTTTCGTGGCCACATGTTTGGCTGTTCGGGATACCCGGTATGATTGGTGCCTATGCCGGGGCTTGGGTCGGAGCCGCCGTTGATAGCCGTATTCAGTTGCTCGTATTCGTTGTGCTAATGGCGATTGCGTCGGTGATGATGTGGCGCGGTCGTAGCGCCAGCGAAACACCGAAAGATGTGAAAGTTGTTCGCGTTATTATTGACGGTTTAGTAGTTGGCGCAATTACCGGTTTCGTTGGTGTTGGTGGCGGCTTTTTGATTGTGCCTGCGTTAGTTTTATTGGGTGGCGTACCGATGGTACTCGCCATTGGCACAAGCTTGATGATCATCGCGCTAAAATCGTTTGTCGGGTTTGCAAAATACTTTACTGCCCTCAGTGCGCAGGGGTATGAATTCGATTGGACGATTATCGCCATTATCTCCGTCGCAGGTATTTTCGGAAGTTACGCCGGCGCTTGGGTTGGTGCACGCCTACCACGCCAGAAGCTGCAAAAAGCGTTTGCCGTGTTTCTCATTTTGATGGCGATATTCGTACTCAGCCAGTCGGTACTGTAAGCCATAGTAACGACATTGTTGCTATCACTACCCACAACACAATCGCAAGAAGCAGCGGGCGCCAACCTGCTGCTTTTAGCCGTTCCAGCGTGATACTTGCACCAACCAAATATAAGCAGAAGACTAATAACTGCTTACCTAGATTAAATGTGACGCTATAAAGCGCATCAAGTTGCGGAAGTATCGTTGCCAACAGCATGGCGGCAATATAGCCAGCAATAAACCAAGGGACAGTAATGCGTCGCTTGCCGCCGGTTTTGGTCATACGTTGATAAACCATCGCAGAAACCAGCGCCAGCGGAATAATCCACAGCGCGCGGGCGAGCTTTAAGGTGGTTGCAACTTGTAATGCATTATCGCCATAGGCCTGAGCTGCACCAACCACTGAACTGGTATCATGAATCGCAATCGCCGCCCAAGCGCCGAACGTTTGCTCGTCTAGACCAAGCGCATGCCCTATCAATGGAAAAATGAGTAACGCAATGGCATTCAGTGTGAATACGCTAGCAAGTGCTAGCGCCATCTGATCGTTGCGTGCGTGGATAGCCGGTGCGACTGCAGCAATCGCACTGCCGCCACAAATAGCCGTGCCTGAGCCTAACAGATGGCTAGTAACGGTATCTATTTTAAACAAGCGACCGAGAATTAATGCCAGAGCAATGGTGACAATGATACTCACAATCATGAGCGCGAAATAATCGCTAGTAACCTGCCACGCGACATCGAGCTGAACACCGAAGCCCAGTGCGACAATGGCTATAGCCAGTAACTTTTTTACCCAGACACTGGGCAGAACCTGCGTTGGAATTGTCTGAAAGTGCGCCATCAATGCGCCGAGAATTAATGCAAAGGGCGCACTAATCCACGGCGTAAATGTTAAGATGCCGACCAGCCAAAATAGTGCCGGTTTTATATTCGTCACAACTCACCTTTTCGGTGATGATTGATACTTGGTTAGAGTTGATCAATCGGCAATTTTAAATACACTTTGCCGTCTACGTCTGCTGGCGGCATGTGCCCCGCACGAATATTAACTTGAATCGACGGTAAAATCAGCCGTGGCATCTCTAATGTGGCATCACGTTCTTCACGCATTTTTACAAATTCAGCTTCGCTTACGCCATCATGAACATGCTTGCTGTGCTGGCGTTGCTGCGCCACAGTTGTCTTATATTCGTGACTCCGTCCAGCCGTTGGGTAGTCATGGCAAATATAGATTTCGGTGGTTTCCGGTAATGACAAAATCTTCTGAATCGAGCGAAACAACGTGCTAGCGCTGCCACCGGGGAAATCACAACGCGCGGTACCAACATCCGGCATAAATAACGTATCGCCGACAAAGATTTTCTCTTCATCAACAATGTAACAGAGGTCAGCTGGAGTATGGCCTGGCGTATGCATGACTCGAAACGTCATTGAGCCAACTTTGAAAGTCTCACCGTCCTTGAATAAATGATCAAATTGGTGCCCATTCGGTAAAAACTCTTTTTCGAGGTTAAACACATCTTTGAAGATTTTCTGCACGTCTTTAATGTGTTCGCCAATACCGATGTGACCGCCCACCTGTTCTTTCACAAATGGTGCAGCAGACAAGTGATCGGCATGCGCATGCGTTTCTAAAACCCAGGCTACCTGCAAATTTTCGGCTTGAACAAAATCAACTAGGCGCTGTGCACCACGAGTACTCGTGCGACCGGACTTATAGTCAAAGTCTAATACTGGGTCGATGATAACCGCTTGCTTCTCATCTTCGCGATAAACCACATAGCTAAATGTTTCGCTGTCATCGTCCAAAAATGCTTTCACTTGTACTGCTGACATGACTCAACTCCATCAAAACTGATTAATTTAGGTGATACTAAAGTACTTTTAACGAATATAACACCGGTTTGGCTCAGCGACTAATCGAGCCACTTAACAACAAAAGAACCGCGGAGGTCGCCGACATTAAACCCAATAGCTTTATCATCTGGATACTTTGTCTGTATCGCTTGTTTTACTTCCGGTTGAACAGAATGGCCATGACAAGCTGCACATTGTGGTTGCATGACAATCGCTCGCATATGCTGTTGTTTACCTTGCGTGTCGGTAAATAATACTTCTGGAACATTGCTTGGATCTTTTGCTAAGCGCGCTGCAAAGTACTCCATAACCGCCTTTTGTTCGCCTGTTGCTGAATTGTTTGGGTTTCGTACACGTAATGCTGTACGACTCACTGTCACATTAGCGTCACTTATCGACTGCGCGATCTGAGGAGCCTTTTCATTGCAAACCTGAATGGCATATACCGGACCTTCTGCTTTCATTGCGGCCATCAACTCAGCACCTAGCTGCTGTTGTAACGACTGCGACAGCGCTCGAGAATCTTCAATGCGTTGCTGATTATCGGCGAATGCTGGTGCCATGAATAGACCTAACATAATTATCATGAAAGTAACTTTCATCATTTTCTTCCTCACTGCTTGATTGGTGAATGCTTGCTGAGTTTGCGCTGCAGTGTACGACGGTGCATTCCGAGCGCCCTCGCTGTCGCTGAAATATTGCCCTGGTGCTCTTGCATTACCCGTTGAATGTGTTCCCACTCCAGCTGCGCAGGCGTCAGCGGTTGAGCGCTAATCTCCGGCGACAACGTATCATCGGTGGCCAGCGTCTGCAGCAGAACCTGCGTTTGAATCGGTTTCGCCAGATAGTCTGTTGCGCCCGCTTTAATTGCCGCGACAGACGTAGCGATACTTGCATAACCAGTGAGAATCACTAGATTTTTCGGTAAAAACCGTGCTTTTAACGGCTTTATTAGCTCTAGACCGTTAGTATCACCGAATTTTAAATCAAGAAGAATATGGTCGATTTCTGTGTAAGGTAGGGCCGCCAATTCCGTCATTGTGGCGGCCGTTACAACTTTATAATTTGCACGCTCTAAACGGCTACTTAACGCCTGCAGCAAGTTAATATCATCATCAATAATCAATACAGTATCAGTCATGACGCACCGCCACCGGCATATTAATTTCGGTTACGGTATACCCTGCCTCGGCGTGCCACGAAACCGTGCCGCCGAATCGTTCAAAGGTGGCATAACTAAGCATAGCGCCAGCTCCAACACCGCGACTACTTGGCAAAAGTTCCCGCCCTAACCCACGCTTTCGCGGGGCATCTAACGGCTCGCCTTCATTACGAATAATCATCTGCCATATGTTCTCTACCACGCGCGTTTTGACATCAATCTTTGAATCCAACGGTGCGGCATCGGCAGCGTTATGCAATAAGCTCAAAATAGCGGGTATTAATGTTCTATCTGCCTGAATGATACATCCTGGTTGTTCATCATCATGCCAATGCACCCGGATATCTGGGCGCGCAATTAAGAGCGCATCACGTACCTGTTGTACCAGCTCATTAACTTGCAACTCAAGTACGCGATGGGTGCGCACATCCTCGGCGACTTGACGCCAATCTAACAATAAATTATGAATTCGTTTAATTTGCTGCTCGGCACGTTGCAAGTCCTCGTCATTCGGATACTGTTGCCGCACATCTTCTAGCATAAATTGAATGGTCTGAATGGGTGTTGCTACTTCGTGACTGAACTGTGCGGCCGCAGTACCAATGGTGACAAGTTGTTCATCGCGATGTTGGCGTTGATGCAAGGCTCTCAAGGCTTGCTGTTGCCGCACAATCCGAATACGTAAAATATGTAGCGTGACACCAAGCAGCAATCCGGCGAACATTTGACCATACACCATTGCCCTATAGTGGGTATCCATCTGATGATGAGTAGGTAGTGGTGCTTGCAGTTGCAACCACTGTCCTGCTACACCAATCAGGATCACCAGCCAAGCTAACCGAAACGGCAGAAGTAACATTGCCGCAGCCATCGGTACTAGTATGAGCACGGCATAAGGGTTCGTTGCCGCGCCATTGAGCCAAATAAAGCTGTTGGCAAGCACGGTAATCATTAATAGAAAAACTGCCGTCAAAATATCCCGAATGGTCAAATGCTTTAGCTCCTTCTTAAGTACCTCTTAAGTATGCATCAGTTTGCTGAGAAATCCACCTGCGACACTTTGCCACATCCTTTTTTAAATCAATCAGTTGATAATTCGCGCATTCATTAATTTCAAGGAATGCCGTTATGCTGACTACTCTCTCGTTAATGCTTTTATTAAGCCAACAAGATGTCGATAAAACCGAACTTGAGCGCATTGTTGTCACCGGAGCCCGTCCGCTGAGCTCAACTGAACTCGTCAAAGACCCAAAAGCGCCACAACAACCTTTACCAGCCCATGATGGCGGCGATTACTTGAAATCTATTCCAGGTTTTTCACTGATTCGTAAAGGCGGAACCAGTGGTGACCCTGTATTTCGAGGCGCTGCCGGTTCTCGTTTAACGATTAATAGTGACGACCAAATGTTACTTGGCGGCTGCTCGGGACGTATGGACCCACCCACAGCCTATATCAATCCACAAAACTATGATCAGATCCGCATCATTAAAGGCCCACAAACCGTGCTTTATGGCCCTGCGGCAGGCACCGTATTATTTGAACGCACAAGCTATCAATTTGATCCCAGCCAAAGTCCTGGCCAGGTAAGCCTGGTTGGCGGTGCTTGGGGACGATTGGAAAGCACGGCTGACTATACCGCCGGTAATGACAACGGCTTTTGGCGAGTCAATGCCAGTTACAGCGAAGCCGACAATTATGAAGACGGCGCTGGTGTTGAAGTCAACAGCGCCTATCAACGTTGGGGCGTGGATGCGCAAGTAGGCTGGACACCTGATGATGATACCGTTGTCTTGCTGACTCTCGGGCAAAGTGGCGCCGAAGCAGCCTACGCAGACCGCGCGATGGATGGCGCAGTGTTTGATCGTACGAGTGCCAGCTTGCGCTGGCGCGAGAGTTATCCAGTCAGTTGGCTCGCCGAACTCGATACCCAATTCTACTTTGGTTATGTTGACCATGTCATGGACAACTTCAGTTTGCGCACTTTTATGCCGACTATGGCGATGCCTAATCCGAGTGCAAAAAACCCTGATCGTTACACGCGCGGTGGTCGCATGGTCGCGACATTAGATAGCGATTTCTGGTCGAAAATTCAGGTTGGTATCGACCATCAGTACCATAGTCACCGCGAACGTATATCAATGAACCAAGCAGCGATGCCTTATCAAGAGCGTCCTCGCCTTGCTGATGCGACCATTGAGCAGACCGGCCTGTTTGCCGAAGGGAGTTTTGCGCCAAGTGACCGCAGTAAATTCTTCGGTGGCATTCGTTTAGATAATTGGAAGGCTGAGGATCAACGCCAGTTTTTGGGGATGATGCACGCCCCGCGTCCAAATCCAACCATGGACGAGCGACGCGATGATTATTTAACAAGTGCTTTCTTACGTTATGAATACACCATTAATGCCCACCAGTGGTATGCCGGCATCGGTCGCGCCGAGCGCTTCCCCGATTTTTGGGAGTTAATTGGTAATCAAAATATGAGCGAAACCAGCGCCAGCTCATTTCACACCAATGCTGAACTGACGCATCAGCTTGACCTTGGCTATCACTATCGCCAAGAACGCGTGGAGTGGGTTTTAAGTAGCTTTTATAATCGCGTTGACGACTTCATTCTGATTGAAAACGGCATGATGATGACTCCCGACACAGTGCGCGCAATTAACGCAGAAAGCTGGGGAGGTGAAGCGATGGTCACCTATCGCCCATCAGATAACTGGTTACTTGATGCTAGCCTTGCATACACCCACGGTAGCAACCTAACGGATACGCGCCCGTTGGCTCAACAACCACCGCTAGAATTGAAGTTTGGCGCTGAATATAAGTTTCAAGATTGGACGTTTGCCGGGCTGTGGCGCATTGTGGACAATCAACATCGTGTGGCTATTGGTCAAGGCAACATTGTCGGCAATGATTTCAAACAAACAGCTGGTTTCGGGACGCTAGCACTCAATACGCACTGGCGCATTTCAAATAGTTGGCGGGTGAGTTTTGGTGTCGATAACCTGCTCGATAAGCTTTATGCCGAGCATTTGAGTACTGCTGGTGCGATGGTTGCCGGATTTGAACAAACCACACAGGTCAATGAACCGGGTCGTACTTTCTGGTTTAAGCTGGATTATCACCTGTAACTGGGTATAAAATTGCCAACTTCATTTATAACCAAACATGATTGAGAGCAATTTATGGGTCGCGCGTATCAAAACCGAAAAGAGTCGATAGCCAAAACGGCCGCTGCCAAAAGCAAAGTTTATAGCAAATACGGTCGCCAGATTTATGTGGTCGCCAAGCAAGGTGGCGTTGATCCTGATGCAAACTTGCAGTTGCGTAGCCTTATCGATAACGCCAAAAAGGATCAAGTACCTGCACACGTTATCGATAAAGCGATTGATAAAGCCAAAGGTGGCGCGGGTGAAGATTATTCACCAGCGATGTACGAAGGTTTCGGACCAGGCAACTGCATGGTCATGGTTGACGCGTTAACCGATAACCCGAATCGCACCATTGGCGAAGTACGTAACTGCTTCACTAAAACCAAGTGCAAACTCGGCGCACCGGGCAGCGTGTCACACATGTTCGACCATTGCGCTATTTTGCGTTTTGCTGGTGATGACGAAGATGCCGTGCTTGAAGCCTTGATGATGGCGGATGTCGATGTCACTGATTTAGAAGCAGACGAAGGCTTCATTACCGTGTTCGCGCCACATACGGAATCACATAAAGCCAAACAAGCGCTTCAAGAAGCCTTCGAAGGCATCGAGTTTGAAGTGGACGAAGTTCAGTATCTACCGCAAATCACGACTGATTTAACGAATGAAGACGATGTTGCGCAAATGGAGAAGTTGCTCGATATGCTGAACGATTGTGACGACGTACAAAACGTCTACCACAACGCCCAGTGGTAAAGTACAACGACGATATTAGATATTGGATATTGGATATAAGAAAGGCGAGCTTGGGAAAACCAAGCTCGCCTTTTTCGTGTTTGCGCTTTTTCTAATGGCTAATATCTAATCGCTAATTGCGCTCTTGCAGTAGATTTAAGATGAAGGCGTATTCTTCGGCAATTTCCTTCATTCGCGCAAACCGACCACTACTGCCGCCGTGCCCTGCACTCATATTCGTTTTAAACATTAACGGATTCGCATCGGTTTTGTGCGTACGCAACTTAGCAACCCATTTTGCGGGTTCAAAGTATTGAACTTGTGAGTCATGTAAGCCCGTGGTCACTAAAATGGCTGGGTAATCCTGCTTTTTCACTTGATCATATGGCGAGTAAGAAAGCATATAATCGTAGTACGGCTGATGCTTTGGATTACCCCACTCATCAAATTCGTTGGTGGTGAGCGGAATACTTTCATCCAGCATCGTAGTAACCACATCAACAAACGGTACGTGTGCCATCAAGCCGCGATATTGCTCAGGCGCCATGTTCGCCACTGCACCCATCAACAAGCCACCTGCACTGCCGCCCATGCCGAAAACTTTATCCGGATGTGCATACTGTTCCGCAACCAAATGTTCAGTGACGTCAATGAAGTCAGTAAACGTATTGATTTTATTCAATAGTTTGCCGTCTTCGTACCATTGGCGCCCCATTTCTTGGCCACCTCGAATATGGGCAATGGCATATACGAAACCACGATCAACAAGACTGAAAATCGTTGAGCGGAAGTATGGATCAGAGCTACTGCCATATGAACCGTAAGCGTATTGATAAAGTGGTGCCGAGCCGTCCTGTTTGAAGCCTTTCTTATACAGTAAAGACACGGGAATTTTGGTGCCATCATCTGCAGTCGCCCATGTACGAGCTGTCTCATACAAACTTGCGTCAAAGTTTGGTACCTCATTTTGCTTTAATATCTCACGCTCGCCAGTAGCCATGTTGTAGGCATATACCGTCGATGGTGTGGTGAGAGAGCTATAGGTGTAGCGCAAAATATCAGTGTCTTGCTGCACGTTGCGCTCAAAAACCGTCACGTAAGCTTCTTCATCTGAGGCGATAAATTTGGCTTGCTCTGGCGCATCCCACGGTACAATGCGAATGCGGCGCAAACCATCACTGCGCTCGTTAATTGCGAGGTAGTTGCTAAACACAGTGAAGTCTTGAATAAATACGTCGTCGCGATGATCAACAAGTGGCTGCCAATTCGCTTTATCACCAATATTTTCATGTGCAACTTGCATCATTTGGAAATTCGGCGCATTCAAATCGGTGCGAATAATCCAGCGACCATCGAGGTGATCGGCACTGTATTGAAAGTCTCGCTCACGTGGTGCTAACACTTTGAATTCGCCATTTGGCTCATCAGCATCTAGCACGTGCACTTCAGTTGAAACCGTTTGGTCGAGGTTAATTTGAATATACTCGCCGTCGGTCGTGTTATTCACCCACATATAGAAAGTGTTGTCTTGCTCTTCATAGACCAGCTCAGCCGTATCTGCCGCTGCCCCAATGCGATATTTCATCACTCGTGTTGAAAGCAACGTCTGTGGATCGTTCTCAATCACAAACAACGTTTTGTTGTCCTTCGCCCAAGCAATTGCTGGCGATAATCCTGTTAACGTTTGCGCGTTGTCTTCACCGGTGCTTAAGTCACGAATACGCAATTCGTATTGGCGACGGCCGGTATTATCCACCATATATGCCATTAACTGTTGGTTGGGGCTTACAGCTACATTACCGACGTTCATGTAGCTTTGCCCCTCAGCAAGCTTGTTCACGTCTAGCATGACTTGCTCAGTACCGTCTTTGTCAGCGCGAATATAAATTGGATACTCTTTACCGGCTTCATACTTTACTGAATATAAGTAGTCGCCTTTTTGATACGGCACCGAAGTATCGTCTTGTTTAATTCGGCTAATGATTTCTTGCTCGAGCGTAGACGTCAGTTCAGCATAGTCGGCACGATAATCATCATAGTAAGCATTTTCGGCTTCAAGGTACGCTAATACATCAGCATCAGTGCGACTATCGTCGCGAAGCCAGTAATAAGGGTCTTGTCTGTTGCCCTGAGGCGACTCCACCACATATGGGCGCTGCTCAGCAATGGGCGCTTGCGCAGCTGTTTCGGTTGTCGCGGTGTTTTGCGATGCCGGACTACAGGCCGATAACCACAGTGCTGACAGGACTAAAGTGCTTGTATAAAAACGATTTTTTAAAGCCATCTTATGATTCCGAATTGAGTGGAAATTTAACTATACGATGCATTTTAAAATGCGCAACAAATCAGTGTTACAAGTTGTTACACTTGCTCAAAAAATGAGGTATCATCGAGCGTATAACACACAAGATTAACATGCCACCTTACGAACGTTCATAGCGTGTCATTCGCCGCAATTGGCAACACACGTCCGACCAGCTGTGTCAAACTGATGATGTTTTAGGCAAAGTTAACATTTCTGGGAGGGCGGATGCCTAAGTTTTTGGTTTTGGTAGCGCTTATAATTGGTTTACTTGCAAGCGATGTTTCTGCACAAGAGACATCGAGTCCAGCGGTTGACCAAACCATTGAAAACCGTCTTGATGCGGTGCTTAATGCTGCCAATACAGAAACCTCACTGGCGCAGTTAACCGAAATCCGCGATGATTTAACCGACGACACACCTATTCTCACTCGCGTCCGCACGCTGAGCTACATTGCTCTCGATTACGCCTATCTTGGCGATTACGAAAAAGCTTATGCACAAATTGATGAAGTGCGCCGTATCGCCGAGCGCAGCGGTTTAGCCGATGCGCATGCTGAAGTAGAAGCAACCGCCTTGTTAATCGTTGCAATGCAAGGCAAAATTTCTGAGGCTATGGCGAACCTCAATGACGCGCTGATACCTCTAGAGAAAGCTCAAATTCCTCGTGTGAAGTACTTCGTCAATAACCTCGCGGCATACTTATATCGGCAACGTAGTCAATTTGACCGTGCCCTTGAACATCTCATTTATGCTGCCGATGCTGTCGCTGAAACGGATGACTCGCGCACGCTTATCCGATTGATTTCAACGAAGCTACAAATCGCAAATCTATATACCCAACAAAAGAACTATGACTTAGCGATAGAACAGCTTGATGATGCGGAAAAACTAGCGACAGAGAACGATCTCATGGACCAGTTGGGTACCGAGATCATGATGCAACGCGCCTATGTCGAAAGCAATAAGGATAATTTTGATACCGCCCTTGGCATTTACGAGCAATTAAGACAACGCTTACAAGGTAATCCTGATCAGCTCAATAATTACCTAACAGTCTTAAATAATATGGGCGATGTTGATATTCGTATCGGCCGCTATGAAGACGCAAAAGCCGTACTTCAAGAGGCTTATGCCATTGCGAAATTGAACCCACGGCAATACAACCCTGAAGTTATTTATTTCAATTTAGGTTATGTCGATGTGTTTTTGGGTGAGGTTGAGAAAGGCCTCTCTGAAATGCGTGATGTTGTTGAAACAGCTCGTGAAGCTTGGCCTCCTTCTGAGTTTGAAGGCTTATTGGGTGAATATGCTGAAGCTCTAGTACACGTGAACCTGCTCAACGAGGCTATTGAGGTGTTGCTTGAGCAACGCCGATTACGCGAAGAAGCTTATAAGGGCGACCAACAAAAGAGCATCGCCGAACTGCAAAACCTCTACGATAGCAAAGACAAGGCGATGCAAATCGAGTTGCTGTCGCAAAAGAATGAACTTAACCAGCAACTCATCG
>AZIJ01023180.1_pt1 | contig 12662 bp, 11 predicted proteins | sample 359151 | NCBI WGS metagenome assembly AZIJ01 (sample SAMN02429718, study PRJNA222666) | marine sediment metagenome | biome: Sediment sample; isolation source: enrichment culture of sample MGS-ElMAX(UA) from oil contaminated site at the... | place: Egypt: El Max | collected 2013-01-23 | depth 9.22 m m | reverse complement strand
CTCAGGGGTGATGAAAAACTAAACACTCATGCGTTCACCCTGGGGCGCGACCGTTGAAATCGTGGCGTAAACATAACCGGGCCGGGGTTTCAATCCACGCGCCCGCGGAGGGCGCGACTTATTGCAGCTTCTTGGGTAATTCCCAACAATTGGTTTCAATCCACGCGCCCGCGGAGGGCGCGACCAGCGGCTGGTCACTGCCAAACATTCAGCCCGGCGTTTCAATCCACGCGCCCGCGGAGGGCGCGACGTCACGCCCCGGCTCATGGTGCGCATGTCCTGCATGTTTCAATCCACGCGCCCGCGGAGGGCGCGACATATGATGATGAACAAACGTGGGCGCTTGAGTGATGTTTCAATCCACGCGCCCGCGGAGGGCGCGACTAGTTCTCAAATGTTGATTGAAGCTCGTATAGTTGTTTCAATCCACGCGCCCGCGGAGGGCGCGACAATTAAAATGCCAGCGTTAAATATGCTAGCACGGTTTCAATCCACGCGCCCGCGGAGGGCGCGACCGCCAGCTGACACCTCATAAAACACCGCTTTAATGTTTCAATCCACGCGCCCGCGGAGGGCGCGACATCCCTCAACATAACGGCATGTTCATTCATTATGCGTTTCAATCCACGCGCCCGCGGAGGGCGCGACGCAATAGCGGTGTAAACAGTAATGTATGTGGTCAGTTTCAATCCACGCGCCCGCGGAGGGCGCGACCACCGGCCTGGTCACCGGGCTGTGTGAGGATTACGTTTCAATCCACGCGCCCGCGGAGGGCGCGACTAAAGACGACCAGCAGGTAAATCAGGGCCTACAGGTTTCAATCCACGCGCCCGCGGAGGGCGCGACCGGACTCACGGGCCAGATACCGGCCAAACAAAGTGTTTCAATCCACGCGCCCGCGGAGGGCGCGACAGCTGATCGGCAGCGCCATCAACTGGCTGATTGAGTTTCAATCCACGCGCCCGCGGAGGGCGCGACGAGCCTTTTCCATCCTGATAGCGGATAACATCAAGTTTCAATCCACGCGCCCGCGGAGGGCGCGACGACCAGGCCGACGAAGTGACAAAAGGTAACATCAAGTTTCAATCCACGCGCCCGCGGAGGGCGCGACCGGGAGGCCAAGCCTTGCCGTCCTGGGGAATGTTGTTTCAATCCACGCGCCCGCGGAGGGCGCGACCACAAACTCGGTGGCCGACTTGCCGAACTCAATGGTTTCAATCCACGCGCCCGCGGAGGGCGCGACCTGGTTTTTATGCACCTGACCGCTGAGGCTTTTAAGTTTCAATCCACGCGCCCGCGGAGGGCGCGACAAATCCGCTTGTACATTTTCTCGTTGGGCAGCGTGTTTCAATCCACGCGCCCGCGGAGGGCGCGACGGAAAAATAAGGCGGCAAAACCTGATACACACCAGTTTCAATCCACGCGCCCGCGGAGGGCGCGACCAGGTCAGGGCCGACCGCCTCGCTATACATACATAGTTTCAATCCACGCGCCCGCGGAGGGCGCGACTTGCCGGGGCTTACCCTGCTCTTGCTGGCCTGCTTGTTTCAATCCACGCGCCCGCGGAGGGCGCGACGGCATTAGTCTAACTTGTTAAAGAACAAAGAGAAAATACGCAACAAGCGCTAACCACCTTGATATACACAACAATCGGTGTAGTCGGCACCAACGAATACTCTTAAATGCATTTATTATCAATAATTTATCTCAGGCGCTAACCGCCCTACATTTTTCTGAGAACCGAAGGTTAGCGATTACAGGATCAAGGGAGCTCTGAGTGGGTCAGCGACCGGCTTGGCACCAACATGCTCCACCTTTTGGTGGCCCTTTTTGCCAAGAAAATAGAAGCGCAAGCTGTCTTCTTCAGGATCGAAAATATCCAACAGCTTGGTTTTGAGATAAACAAACTGATCCGGCGACACCTCGCACTCAAAAACAGAGTTCTGCACCCGTACACCGTGATCCAGACAAACTTTGGCAATATTTCGCAAGCGCCGCCGTCCTGCCGCCGTGATAACACTCACATCGTAGGTGATCAGTACCAGCATGTCATTTCACCAGATAAGGCGTGTAGTATTCGGTATCCCCCCGAATATGCCGCGCCAGTAACAACGCCTGGCAATGCGGCAATAATCCGACGGGCACCTGTTCCTGCAAGTAGGGATGCATCACCTCCACTTGCTTGCGTTCCTGATAGGCAACCAGTAATTTCTTGCGCGCCTCGTCTTGCAGGCGAACCGCACCACTCGCTTCGGTAACAAAATCGGTGAGCTGGACCTGACGACGGTTGATCATTGTCAATACAAAACGATCCGCCCAAGAAGCTCGGAACTCCTCCAACAAATCCAGTGCCAGACTCGTCCTGCCAGGGCGGTCCCGGTGCAAAAAGCCGACATAAGGATCGAGCCCCACGCCTTGCAACGCCGCCACACACTCTTGCGTGATCAACAAATACACGAAGGACAGCAAGGCATTCACCGGATCAGTCGGTGGACGGCGTATCCGTCCGTTAAAGGTAAAACCTGAACCACGTAACAACTCGTTAAACACCGAGAAATAGTAATTGGCGGCTTCGCCTTCAATACCGCGGGTTTCGTCCAGCTCTTTCGCATGGCGAACGCGCGCCAGGCACCGCGCGAGATTGTCCACAGCCTGCTTCAGTAACGGATTGTCACCGTGATTGCGCAGATCCCGCAGCAGAACCGCACGGCTGTTGGCAATTTTTGCCGCCACCATCAACCGGGCGATACCATTGTACTGCTCGGACCGATCTGCCCAGCGGTACTGCGCCCTGCGCAACAATACATTGCCGGTTTCCTTACCCTGAACCCGTGCCAGAAAACGGCCGTATTCCGTATAGAAAGCCATGCCAATGCCCTGTTCCGCGCAGTATCCCATCAAAAACGGCGACACGGAAATCTGCCCGAAACAGAGGATATTGCCCAGTGACAATGATGGAAACTGCGCCAATTTCTCGCCGCCATTTTTGATCACAATGGTTTCACGCTCTTTATGCAGGTAGCTCTCCTGCCTCGTTACATACAGCGTATTGAGCAGCTTCTTCATGTCTTGAACAACTCCCTGATATAGCGGGCAGACCCATCCTTGCGAAAGCGATCCGGCTCGCACAGGTTGAACAGGGAGCAGGCACGGCAGCGCTTTTTGTCATCGATTGGCGGCGGCGTACGCCCCTCGGCCAAGAGTGCATGAGCCTGCTCAATGGTAAAAATAGTGATCTCCCGGAGCCGGTCGTCTATCGGCACCAGTTCACGGCGGCGCACTTCCCAGTACCAGATCGCCCCCTCCCCGATCACCACATCACGCATCTCTTCTATACACATTGCCTGAGCACAAAGCTGGATTCGATCCCAGTCCTGCACCTTGGGCTTGCCACGTTTGTATTCCACCGGGCGATACACCGGCTCTTTTCCATACTCGACCTCCAGCAGATCCATTTTGCCAACCAGACGGTAGCGATCTGAACGCAGCATCACCCCGCGTTCATAGCGGATATGCCTGCGCTGTTCTGGCCCGCCCGAGTCAACGCGCTCGTGTAGTACACGACCTTCTGCGGTAAAACGGTTCTCCGCCCAGACCTGTTCTACGTGGATCAACGCATACTGCCGGGGGCAGTATGCGTGGTGTTGGAGGGCGGAGATAGAAAGGAGGTTATCTTCCATGCTCTAGTAATGTTTCTGAATTAATGCGACACCCTCCGGCCATTCCTGATCGTGAATGCTAACCTCGTAGTCGGAAAAATCGCGTGCGGGACCTTGTGATTTTCTGGTGATCTGCACCCGGTCAAACAAGCTATGTGCCGGTGCATTACCCAGTTTGCTTTCGTGTTTGAAGATGTACAAGGCTCGGGTATTCATCAAACCTCGCGCCGCCGAACGGTCATGTTCGAACATATTCAGCAACGACTCCCACAGAAGGTCAAGATCTTCGTCACTGAAGCCGGTCTGTTCGGCCAGATGTGCAGATATAAAACCGTGGGTAACGTAAAGTCCATAAGGCACGGTGAATTTTCGGCCCATAGTGCGGTTGTCTCCGCTTTGATTTTCGGCTTCCTTCTCTGTGGTGACAGCCATACGGGTAATAGAATGCTCAGAAGCGACTATCGGGTCAACTGACCGACCAAAGGTAAGTTGTACAGGTCCACGCACCTGCCCACAGTTCACTCCAGTGGACATAACTGCGCCAAAAGTACGGATATCAAAGAAATTACCACACATCCATTGGCGAGCTTCTTCGACCTTATCCCCGCCTTTACGTTTTTTGTCATCGCTCTGCAAGGCATCTTCCGCACCAATGGAAATATACGCGCGCTCATGAGTTTTATTGAGAACGGATTTTTCCTTGACATAGATCTCATGAGGCGGCTGCTCCTCTTTCGCAATACCGACATAGTTACGTACTTTTCGCTTTAAGCACACATCTGTGACCAACCCTCTACCAGTTTCGGCATCAATACGTGGCAGGTTGCCAGAATCGGGATCCCCATTGGGATTACCATCTTTCACATCGAATAACAGGACAAAATCGTAACGATTGGAAATAGCCATGGTTATGCTCCTTGTTCAGAAGGTTGAGAATCAGATTTATCTGACTTATCAGATTTTTTGTAAAATTCTTGGCGTTGGTGGTAATAACCGATGGCGAAGCGTCCCTGGTCATCCAAACTGAGTTGAGGCGGAAAACCATCCGCTTGAAGGTGTTCAAATACTTCTTGCAGTAGCTTCTCGAAGTAGATTTCTCGACCTTTTTCCAGTTTGCCCAGATGATGATTTTTAATGCGCAGCAAGATGGGCAGTACGCTGGCCGGAGTGCCAGACGCAGCGGCATAGTAGCGATCGCGGATAGTGGCATTAATGCCAGGACTGGCCTCTTCCTGGATTTTTTCAAGCAGAGCGAACAGGCGGCCAATGCGATAGCCTGGGTTGGTGTTGGTTTTATCGAGAGACACGGTTACCTCCTTATCAGGATTATTTTGAAGTCTGGCCTTTCGGTTGAGACAAGCCTTAATGATTGCCGCTCGCTCATAACTCACCTGGCGCTCGGACTGAATACGCCGAAGTGCTGCATAAAATAACGTTTGTGGATAGGGAGTACCGGTCAGAATGGTTCTCATCCAATCGCCGGCAAGATTAGGGGGGATGTTCTCCGATTTACCCAAGGCTGCAATCGATCGCAAAAGCCACCATATAGATAGATGATCCCGCTGATGGAGAGCATGAACAATGCCCAGATCATGAAAATGTCTTGCTATTCTTACTGCAAATTCAGCAACTGTGCCGCTATGCCAGAATCGTACCGAGATCCGAGCGGAATTGGGAGACAGTCCCAAAATAAAGAAGAGAGTTTCCTTGTCTTCGGAGGGAATGACTCCTTTATCCACAGCCATAAGCAAAGCACGTACTGCTTCAGTAAGTGTATCAGGGTCATCTTTTGAGGGTTCCTCGAACAGCGCAGCAAACTCATCTTCGAAATGAGAACGCCTATCAGACCAAAATACTGTTGTAGCATCACCCACTTGAAGCTTCTGGGGTGAATCCTTTCCCAACAGATGGTTCAATGCCGTGGTATAGGCGAAGCTTGCTTTCTCTCCCATGGGAGCATTGCCACCTTGTGACTTGCCAAAGGAATTGAAGGACGACAGATTGAATGAAACGATACTTCCACCTGTAGTATTAGTTCCCCGCACACCCTTGATAGCTGGCTGCAATCTAGCTTGTACGCCTGATTCGCCACTTATCAAGCAAAAACCAGCTTGTTCATCCTCTCCTTGGACATGTGAAAGTTTGTTCACCACAGCCTTTCTCTGGCATACCAATTCAGTGTCGGAATGCAAACGGAAACTTATAAAGGGAGCAGACGAACAAATTTCATCGGTATATTCGCTTCCGTCCAATGCGGTCTGCGGACTTCCCAGCAGAAATTTCAGTACAGCATTAACGCCAGGGTCACTATCCAACCCAAGTGCTGTAATGCGATTAACAAATGCACTATGTTGTTGAGCTACACGTTCAGGTTTTCCTTTAACAACTATCCCAAGCGTGTACTCGGGGTTGTCCCAAAGAAGATAGGCTTTTACGCCCGCAGTACGCTTCTCACCCTGCGGTACCAAAAACGATTTAGCTCGCAACTTCTTGTTGATGGTCTGCCGGGTGTCCTCAATATGGACCAAACTTCCCTCTTCATTGAGCACTAGGACAAAAGGAATTTCCTTGTATTCAAAACCCTTGGGAGCAATTCCACTATCCGGATCGGCTGCCTTACGCTCATAGTATGTATTCAACGCTTGCAAAATCATCCCCGCACCTCCTCGCTGTCCCATGACGGCACCTGGATCACACCTTGCTTCATCATCGCATTGAAGAATTTGGGCATAGGATTGTTACGATCGCTGTAATCCAGATCGTACAGCATCCAGCCAAGCGGCCTGTCTTCCGATATGGGAAGGGGTTCATGGCCAAATTGGGATTCATCGATCAGCTGGAATGCGCAGGAAAATTCCCGAGTGCCCAGATAGGGATGGTTGAAACATTGCCCCTTCCTCGCCCGACGCTCGAACATGGCGACATATTTACCATAGTCCGCGTTTATATCCTTTTTTTCGTCAAAGTAAAGATCCGCATACAGGCGGTATCTCACATCACGTAGGAATAACCCAGCACGTTGTTGGCGAGTTTTAGGGTCATCAACATAAATCCCCATAGGCTCGCCATCTTTCCCACTCATCTGCTTTGCTGTTGGTGATGTTGCAATCCTTCCCACTTCATTACGGCGTACAGAAATCCAATTGATCGGATTCAGCACTTCGATACGGGTAATCTTCCAGCGGATTGCGGGCTTCCATAGTATCGCCTCAAAAATGGCGCGTGCAGCGGAAGGCGTGATCACATCATAGCTGACACGCTCCACTTTCATTTCCGGGCGGGTAAAGCAGGCGTAGTCGCCGCTGACCTCCAAGCAAAAATTGACGGGCATAAAGCCTCCCTTAATCAAAAGACACAATCTTCCGGCTTGCTGGAGCACAAAGCGTCAGCAGTAAGCAAACCAAGTTGCTCATCATAAGCATTGGTCACACAGACGCCCCAGATGCCAGGTTGCAGTTCCTCAACGGCACCGAGTTTACGCAATGCTTCAAAATCGTGCTGGTACAGATTCACACTCATGCGCTGTAACTTCCGCATCAGCCAGCGTTCTGCTCCCAAGTGACGTAACTGATCCATCAATTTGAAACCATTCTCGCCGTAAGGAACCAGCACAGAGACACCACTGTCCGGGATCAAACAAAATCGCTGCGCTGCACTACGGAATTGCACTGCACCCTGCCGTGCATCCTGGGTCAGTAACGGTAGTATTTGGTGTTTGTCCGGGTTTTCCTGACTGAAATACTGGTTGAAATAGCGTTCAAATAACTTGTGGGAAAGCAGATCGGATTCCTGCCCGTGCCAAACAGAGCGGGTTGCCTGCTCACCATACAGCAACAGCCCCTTAGCCGGAGACTTGGGCGGCACAAACACCACGACTTTGCCTTTATCCAGTTTACCTTCGCGGTTGCAGCGGCCTGCGGCCTGTGCAATGGAATCCAGCCCCGCCAAGGCCCGATAGACGACAGGAAAATCAAGATCCACGCCGGCTTCTACCAGTTGGGTGCTGACCACCCGAACAGGTTCACCGGCTTTCAAACACCTTTTGATTTCAGCAATCACTTGGGAACGGTGTTCGCCGCACATCAAAGCAGACAGGTGCACGGTGCCAGGCGACATCAGTTCATGTAGCTCACGTGCGTCACGGCGGCTGTTAACGATCACTAGTACACTGGGATATTCCTCAAGTTCAGAGGCCAGAGATGACCAATCCCGGCGTACATTGAAATCTTGCGGCTTATGGATCTCTGTTCGTTGCATAGCGGAAAATAAGGCATCTACATTGGAAATAATCTCCTGCTTGGCATCCAATCCCCGCAGCCGAGTTTTTCCAAAGCTGTCTCTCACAGATCCCAAGGCCGGTTGCGTAGCAGTCGAGAGTACCAACGATACGCCATAGTGCTCTGTCAACAACCGCAAAATATCCAGAACTGGTTGCAGGAAGTCAGGCGGTAACAACTGTGCCTCATCAAGGATAATCACAGAATTGACCAGATTGTGGAGCTTGCGGCAGCGGCTGGTTCGCGCAGCAAACAGAGACTCCAGGAGTTGTACGTTGGTCGTAACCACGATAGGCGCATCCCAGTTTTCTGCAGCCAGTCTGGAACGAGTATTTTCCTTTTCGATCTTATCAGGATCCAGGTTGGAGTGATGCTCCAAAACAGCGTCACCAAAAATGGCACGATATTGCTCGGCTGTCTGCTCAATAATGCTGGTATAGGGGATGGCGATGATAATACGCTTCTTCCCATACTTGAGTGCATGTTCCAAAGCGAACGCCATACCGGATAAGGTCTTGCCACCGCCTGTAGGAACCGTGAGCGTAAATATCCCTGGTAGTTCCTGGGCGGATTGCCGACAATCCTGCAATATACCCGCCCGAATGGTATTGAGCGCAGTGCTTTCCGCATTCCTGATTTTTTCGGCCATATAGGCATCAAGCTGTGCTTTCAGATCCCGGATAGACCAACCCCCTTGGCGGGTAAGGGAGCGTTCCGGATCCATAAAACGTTCGGTGTCGAGAAAATCAGCATCCACTAGACAGGAAAATAAAATTCGCAACCATAGATGCAAACCGTCAACTCCCCCCAAGGGCCTGCTTAACTGCGACTGAACACTGGCTGGTTGGAGGATATCTTGGGGTATTACTGCCCGCAGTGCATCTTCCAGATTGCCTTTCTCCACCCCCTTATCCAATCTATTAGACAGTGCGGCTTCTCCGGCTTCCGCTTTGTTCCAATCTGGCAACCCAGCGTGATGACCAGCAATCAAATACGCTAAAAACTGTCCAGCCCCCTTGAGTTGCTGACAAGCATACAGGGCACCGGCAGTCGAGTGGTCAACCCGCCCCTGTCCTTGCTCAATATGTGCTTCCGGATCGTAGCCGGATGCTTTTTTGATATAGCTTTGAAAAGCTTGGCGGTATTTTCCCAGGTCATGCCAGATGCCAGCCGCGTTTGCCCAGCTCTCACCGCCAAAAGGAGCAGCAAAATCAGCCGCCAAGTCAGCTACCTCACGCAGGTGATCTTCGAGCATATGTTCCATCCACGGCCCTTGCTCGGGCTGCCGGACGTGGGCAAGGTAACTTATCTGATTATCCGAGATGTGCATGGCAATCTCCCCAAAAGCAACTCTTGGTTGTTCTCTGTAGCACCATTAATGCCGACGTTTCACCCACGGAACAACACTGTACATCCACACACGACAACTCAGTTGACAGGTTCGTTAACCCAGCTCGAATTACCTTTCTTGCTCTCGTCAAAACAACCACTCCTTCACTTCATCGTAATTGGCCAGTATCAGCTGCTGGGCGGCGGGATTACCGTCAAGCCATTTGGTGTTTATCTGCATTTCTTTGAGCAAATAACCGGCCAGGGCGGCGCGGGTGTTTATTTTGAGCTGGCCGTTTTCCATGGCGTAGTCCCGGATCAGAGTCTGCTGCTGTTCGGGCTTGAGACGGGGATCGGGCTGCAGTAACAGGGTAATGTGCATATTCCAGCGGGTGTCGGGCGGCAGCGGTGCCAAAAGTTTGCCTTCCGGTACGGGCGTGCCATGAAATCGGCTGAGCACAAAGTCGCGGTAGTCGTCCGCTTTTTCACACCAGGCCCGCAGGTGCCAGCGGCTGCCGGTGTTGACAAAACGCACCGGCACAATAATACGGCCTTGCCGGTCGGCATTGCTGACCGCACCATAATCCACATCCAGCCGTTCTTCACTGCGCAGGGCCCGCACCAGTTGCTGAATCACGGCGGGCTCCACGTGGCGGGCCGGCGGCACCAGAATAGCGTGAGCCAAACCATAACCGGGATCAACGGGCATGGCATGAGCACTTTGCCCGGTCATCCAATTGAGGTATTCGGCTACATCGCCGGAAATATGAGCGGGCTTGAAATGAACGGTTGGTAAATAGCCTTTGCGCGAAGTGCAATATGCCAGGTTGTTGGCATGTTCCTGCTGATACTGGTTAATGTCTTTGCTGGCCTGCTGCCGACTCAGGCCAAAAAAGTGCCGTAAATGACCGGTAGTGAGCCTGCCTTCCCATTGGCTGACAAGCTCTATCAGCCAGTAACGGCGATGAAGTTCAGTTTTTATCATGGCGTCCGTGCTTTTTGTTTTTCACCATTAAAGGCATTTAACCGGAGAATAACAAGGGAGATTTTTGAGAAGGGTAGTCTTTGCTGTATTGATGGACCTCCGCCTTCGCGGAGATGACAGAACTGGTGAAAGGCAGAAAAAAACCCCGGCAAGCCGGGGTTAAAAGAGACCAAACTACAGGGTTAATACGATGAATTAGCGGTGCTCGCGCAGCGCCTGAATGCGTTTTTCCAGCGGCGGGTGGCTCATAAACAGCTCGCTGTGGCGCTTGCCGTTGATGCCAAAGGCGGCCAGGGAGCCTTCCAGCTGCGATTCGGGGCCGTGACGCAGGCGCTCTAGGGCGGCAATCATTTTGTCGCGGCCGGCCAGGCGGGCGCCGCCTTCATCAGCGCGGTATTCCCGCTGGCGGCTGAACCACATCACGATAATGGAGGCCAGAATGCCGAACACCAGCTCCAGCACCATGACGGTCGCGAAGTAGGCAATGCCGCCCATACCGCCACCTTCTTCCTCGTTGTTGTTGCTGAGCACGCCGCTGATCAGGTTGGCCACAATGCGGGCGAAGAACATCACGAAGGTGTTGACCACCCCCTGAATGAGGGTGAGGGTGACCATGTCGCCGTTGGCCACGTGGCTCACTTCGTGGGCCAGCACGGCTTCGGCTTCGTCCCGGTTCATGCTGTACATCAGGCCGGTGGACACCGCCACCAGGGAGCTGTTGCGGCTGGCACCGGTGGCAAAGGCGTTCATGTCCGGGGAGTCGTACACGCCTACTTCTGGCATGCCAATGCCCGCCTGCTGGGCCTGGCGCTGCACCGTGGTGAACAGCCAGTGTTCCATTTCGTTGCGGGGCTGCTCAATCACCTGCACGCCGTAGGCGCGCTTGGCCATCCACTTCGACATAAACAGCGAAATGGTGGCGCCGCCAAAACCGAACACGGCACAGAACACCAGCAAGCCGCCCACACTGCTGCGGTCAATGCCCAGTACGGAAAACACAATGTTCAGCACCACACCCAGCACCAGCACCACGGCCAGGTTGGTGGCAATAAACAACAGTATGCGTTTCATAACCTTTCCTTACATTCAGGTAACTGCAGACATAATATGTCCGCTAATGGGAATTTCAAGATGGTCATGATGAATTATTTCAGCAGCGGTGCAAGATCAATGAAGCTCTCGACGGTTTCGGCCTCTGCGTCGGTGAGCCTCGGCACCTCCCCCAGAAAGGGCGCGGCAATCAGTTGCTTGAGGGTGGCGGCGTTTTCTTCATAGTGACTCATATGGGCATCTACCCGGTTCAGCACCCAGCCGGCCACCACCAGGCCGTCGTGCCGAATCGCCTCCAGGCTGAGCAGGGCGTGGTTGATGCAGCCCAGCCGCGCGCCCACCACCAGGATCACCGGCAGGTGCTCCTTTTTCACCCAGTCGGAGAGAAAGTGTCCCTGCCCCAACGGCAGCCGCCAGCCACCCGCGCCTTCCACAAAAATCCAGTCGGCGGCGGTTTCCTTCAGCCGCGCCAGCCCCTCGGCGATACGGGGCAACGCAATCACCTCCCCCGCCTGCTCGGCGGCAATGTGCGGGGCAATGGCCGGGGCAAAGGCGTAAGGGTTATGCATGGCGTAAGGCAACGGAATGCTGGACTCCGCCTGCAGGGTCAGGGCGTCTTCGTTTTTAAGCTCGCCATTGATCAGCTCGCAGCCCGAGGCCACCGGCTTGTAGCCCAGCACCTGCTTGCCTGCCTCCCTGGCGGCGCGCATCAGGGCGCGGGTAACAAAGGTTTTGCCCACTTCGGTGTCGGTGCCGGTCACAAAAAAGGTCTTAGCCATAAATCACTCCATATGCCAGCCGGTAGGTGGCCACGCAGTGGCCCTGTTGGTTTTTAGGATAGATGAGATTGAGCCGCTGCCAGGCGTTTCTGCCGAGCAGGCCGGGGCGGCGACCGTCGTTGACCTGGTTGGCCCCAATGCCCTTGAGATCCAGCAGCAGCCCTTTCAGCTCGGGATAACACAGCTGCTCGGTGGCGGTGTGCAGTTGCCATTGGCGGCCAGTGGCAACAAGCTGCTCACGCAATGCCGACTCACGCAGAAAACGGTTGATATGGGGATGAGTGTCGAGTGCGCGCCAGCTCTCGGCCAGCTCCGCCAAGCTGCCATCCAACAAGGTAGAAAACACCATCACGCCGCCGGGTTTGAGCCGCCGGCTCCAGTTACTTAGCCAGGCGGCGGTGTCGTTGCTCCACTGCATGCACAGGTTGGCAAAAATAAAATCGAGGCTCGCCTCGCTCAGGGGCGGCGCGTCCATGTCGGCGCACAGGGGCACAATCTCGGCCCGGGTGGCGGCCTGTTGCAGCATGGCGGGAGCAAGGTCCAGCGCCAGCAACCGGCTTGCCCGCTGTTTCAGCGCCGGGGC
>AZIJ01001971.1_pt1 | contig 12662 bp, 9 predicted proteins | sample 359151 | NCBI WGS metagenome assembly AZIJ01 (sample SAMN02429718, study PRJNA222666) | marine sediment metagenome | biome: Sediment sample; isolation source: enrichment culture of sample MGS-ElMAX(UA) from oil contaminated site at the... | place: Egypt: El Max | collected 2013-01-23 | depth 9.22 m m | reverse complement strand
CCAGCAACACCAGCAGCCAGGCATCGGAAAACAGCGCCGTCAGCCCCAGTGCCCCCAGCAGGGTAAACAGCACCATCAGCAGCGGCAGCCTGAAGGTCAGCCCCAGGCGACCCCAGCGCGACCCCGTGGTGTTACCGGTCCGCAGCCGGGCGTAGAGCGCTTCTGCCGCCTCAACCTGGCCGGGCTCGGGTTTGGTGCGCACCGACTGGTATTCCACCACCTCGCCGTCGTGCATGATGGGCGTGACATAGGCATTGACCCAGTAATGATCGCCGTTCTTGCAGCGATTCTTCACCAGCCCCATCCAGGAGCGGCCCGCCTTCAGGGTCTGCCACATATGGGCAAAGGCCTGGGCGGGCATGTCCGGGTGGCGGATCAGGTTGTGGGGCTCGCCAATCAGCTCCTCCCGCTGGAAACCGCACGCATCGATAAAGGCCTGGTTGATATGGGTGATATGACTGTCCGGCGTGGTCGTAGACAGTATATTGACGCCTTCCGGCAATTCCACATTGCGCCCGGTAACGGGCTGGTTATTACGCATTCCCTTCATCTCCGGTCATCTCATCCTTGAGGGTGCCGACGGTGGAATCATTCCATCGCTTGGCGGAGTCGGCAAGGTAATATCCTTATTTTAAAAATGGTTATTATCCACGCAAAGATGACAGAAATGTGATCCAAAGCACTCGGAAATATTTTCATACGGAACCTGTCCGCTTTGCCTTTCCACTTTGGCCGGCAACGCAACAAGCCCGGCGAACCGGGCTTTTTATGATGGTTGGGTTGAGGGGGCTCAGTAGCTGCGGGCCACCGCTCCGGCCGGGGCAGACTGGGTCAGCTTGCTCACGGTGATATAGATGACGGAGGACGCCAGGCAACCGTACAGCGGGCCTTCCACCCAGCCCACATTGGTGAACAGCAGGAAGCTGCCGCTGGTCACCAGGCCGGTGAACATGGCGGCCAGGGCGCCGTAGCCGTTGCCCTGCCAGAAGGAGGAGATGAACACCGGACCTATCATCACCGCCAGCAGGGTGCCGGAGCCGAGGATCCCCAGCCAGGACAGCATAAAGGGCGGCGCGTACAGCATCATCAGGAAGCCGACAAAGCCCAGAATGGCCACCCAGATACGGTTAACCCACAGAATGCGCGCGCCGGACGCCTTGCTGTTGGGAAACAGGGCGGTGCGCAAATCGTGGGACGCGGCGCTCGACACCGTATGCAGCAGCGAGTTGGCGGTGGACTTCATGGCAAACAGAATGAACAGGGTAATAATGCCCGCCAGCGCCGGATGCAGGAACTTGGCCAGGTACACCGGCATGGCCTGATCCGCTTCCGCCAGCTCGGGGTGGGCCACCCGCACATACATGCCCACAATCGGCACCAGACTCAGCAAACAGCCCATGGGCGCCACCCAGATGGCCACCTGATGCATTTTTACCGTGGGTTTAAAGGCCAGAAAACGCACCGCCATGTAAGGCAATACGGCGGTAAACAGGAAGGCATAGGGCAGCACCAGAAACACCGAGCCCTTGCTTTCACCGTAAGGGGCCGCGGTGCTCGGATTGAGCAGTTCGGGATCCGCCGCGTTCAGGCGGTCGATGAAATCGGTCAGGTTAATGTCGGTGAAGATCTGCACCATCATCACAATGGCACCAATGCCCATGCCCGCCACCATCAGGGTATCGGTCCAGGCTACCGCCGCCAGCCCGCCCAGCATGGTGTAAAGGATGATCACCGAGATCATCAGCAGGGCACTTTCGGTCAGTTCAATGCCCAGCCAGGACGCCCCCAGCAAGCCCACCGCCTTGATCTGGCTGGTAAGGAACACCAGCAGCAACACTATGGTAATGGTGGCGGCCACGCCCTTGACCCAGCGCTCCAGCAGCGCGCCGCCGCCGTGCACCTGGGACACGTACTCGGGAATGGTGCAACTGCCCAGTTCATCGGCGCGACGGCGCAGAAAGTGGGCAAAATACAGCACGGCAATCACCATGGCCGGAGCAAAGAAGAAATTGCCCAGCACTTCCACCGAGCCAAACTCGTAGGCCACCCCGGGGGAGCCCATAAAACCCCAGCCGCTGAAGCCGGTGGCCACTATGGTGCCCGCCCCCACAAAGGGGCCCAGGCTGCGCCCGGCCACCAGAAAGCCGGTTTCATCGCTGTCTTTTACCACCCGGCTGGACAGCCAGCCGATAAGGATCAGCACACCGAAGGAGCCCAGCAGCAGGGCCCAGTTTAAAAATGCATAATTTTCCATCACAAATTCCCTTTGGTCGTTTGGTCGTGTCGTGCATCAGTCCTTGGACTGACAAACGTATTCCCGGTAGACATAGGCCAGGGCGGCCCAGGCAAGAATGATGGCGTTCAGATAGACAAACCATTCCATGGTCCAGGATTCACTTAGCATGACTTCTACCTCTTTGAGCGGCTTCTTGCGAAGCTGGCGTTAATGTCCCTGATTCCACCGGCCAGGGCCGGCCTCATCAGAAGTAGGGCGGCAACCATCTTCCCTTCATTGCCGTTAACACAACGTGACTGCTCGCATCCCCTGAAGGGTGAAGCAGATACTCTGAATGCTAAGGTCTGGACCGCTATAACAGAAATGAATACTTTAAATCTTTGTATTTGCGATGTTAATAAAATGTACAATGGTGGCCATGTACCTCTCCTCGGCCGGCCCGTGCTTGGGCCGGCCTGGGACATCATGACCATCAGGATGATTAACGAGAATAGGGCTCGCTCAAGACCAGATCATCGTGGCTGGCCGCCTCTGCCTCTCCCTGGCCGCCGACAGGGAGCGTGACCCCGGGATCCGGATTGTTCACCGCTTTCTCCAGCTCCCTGACGGTTCTGTCCCGGTTGAGCAGCCGTTTAATGGTGTTCGCTATCATCACCAGGATCACAATGGAGAAAGGAAAAGCGCCGATAATGGTACCGGTCTGCACGGTATCCACGACCCCGCTGCCACCCACGGTCAACAGCACGGTGGCGACCGCGGCAATACTGACCACCAGCACAACCCGGAACCAGGGACCCGCCTGCTTCGGCGCCGATACAAACTCCGCCAATGCATAGGTTCCCGAGTCCAGTGACGTCACAAAGTAGGTTGCCACCAGAATAGTCGCGACCACCAGCAGCAGGCTGCCGACCAGAGGAATTGACTCCAGCATGGCAAACAGCCCGCTGGAAACATTTTCACCCACCGCCGCCGACACCCCGAGGCCGGTTTGATCATCGTAATAAATGGCGGCCGAGCCAAGCACACCAACCCACAGCATGACGATAAGGGAAGGGATCACGGTGACACCAGTCACGAATTCGCGCAGCGTGCGTCCTCGTGAGATACGAGCAATAAATCCGGCCACGAAGGGAGAGAAAGCAATCACCCAGCACCAGATAAACACCGTCCACCAGCCATTCCAGCTCTGCTGCCAGGAGTCCAGTGGTGCCGCCGTACCGGGGGCATCCGTCCAGAAGCTCATGGGAATGAAATGACTGAAATAGGAACCAAAGGTCTGGGTAATGTTGGACAGGATAAACAGGGTGGGTCCGAACACAAAGGCAGCCACCACCAGCACTATGCTCAGGATGGAGTTCGCCTCACTGATCAGCCGCATCCCCTTGCTGATGCCAAAGAAGGCCGAGATGGCGGCCGCCGCTCCCAATGCCACAATGACCAGCAACCAGGTGGTAGCCCCGGAGGCTGTACCGGTAAAGGAGTCGAGCCCGGAGCTGAACTGCATGGCCGCAAAGGCAAAGGAAGTGGACAAGCCCAGCACCGTGGCCATGATCGCCAGCAATTCGATGATCACGCCGGCGCCCCCTCGGGCCCAACGCGGCAACAGATCTACCGTTGCTTCCCGGAAGGTCAGGGTTTTGCCCAGATTGTGATGGGAATAGGCCAGGCAAACGGCCACCACACAATACATGGCCCAGGCGGTAAAGCCCCAGTGGAAATAGGTCCAGACAATGCCGCCTGCGGCAACATCGCCTTCCAGCGCCTGGATCACCGGGCTGCTGTCACGCAACATAATGGGCTCGGCCACCGACCAGAAGATCAGGCCAATCCCCTGCCCACAGGCGAACAGCATGGAATACCAGGCAAAATTACTGTATTCCGGTTTCGCATCGGGGCCCCCCAGCCGTACCTGCTTGCCGATTTTGCTAAAGACCAGCCAGGCGCACACCGCCACCGCGAAAATGGAATACAGAATAAACAGCCAGGTAAAATCACGGGTAACATAGGTTCGCATGTCAAAAATGGTATCAGCGACGCTGTCCGGACTGCTCAGCACCATCACAATCAGGGCGATGATGGCGATGGGGGGCGTCAGCCAGATGATGGCTCTGCCAAGCGCCGGCATGTCAGATCCCGTAAATCGGGGGATGACAACCGGCTCGGACGGCTTCTGGTGGGCCGCTGACGTGTCCTTGATTACATTATTGCCTGTCACCTTGCTTTTCCTCTCTACTGTCGTTATCCATGTCATCCCTGCTGCATACTGGCACAGGGGTCCTTGGTAAGGCGATCGGTTCCTTTCTCAGAGAGTGAGTCCAATCCATGCTTACATTGATGGGGCATGCCCAGCGTGTCGGCAGTGTCCGTGCAGTGACTCCTTTCCACTCATGGCTGATGGGGGTGAGTACGGCATCCCGTCGGGAGCGACCGTCAGCACCATGCTAAAGAGAGGCTGGCAATAACAGAAATGAATACCGCAAATTGCCCCATCATGATTGTTAATGGCTTGTTTCTTTTGTAACAAGCTGCGGCCATCATGGCTACACCGCAGCAGAACAGCGCGGTTACGGGGAAAGTGGAACCCGAAAGGACATCACGCCGAGAAGGCCCCGGCGTGATGGACAGCCTCACAAGTCGCCTTCGAGGACCGTCGTTGAACGTGACAAGCAACAGTCCATTTAGCTGACCAAACCGTCGATAACCGTTATTCCGGATTGCTAAAAACTGGCATTACGGGGCGTTCTTGGAAAAGGAATGGCATCACGCACATTACCCAGGCCGGTCACATACGCGACCATTCGCTCCAGCCCCAGACCAAAACCGGCATGAGGCACGGTGCCATAACGTCTCAATTCTCGATACCAGTCGTAATCCTCAAGCTTCATGCCAAGCTCTTCAATGCGGGCATCCAGGACATCCAGACGGTGTTCACGCTGAGAGCCGCCGATGATCTCACCGATCCCCGGTGCCAGCACATCCATCGCAGCCACGGTTTTCCCATCATCATTCAGCTTCATATAGAAAGACTTGATATCTTTGGGATAATTTTTTACCACCACAGGCGCTTTGAAATGGTGTTCTGTCAAGTAGCGTTCATGCTCAGAAGACAGATCGGCTCCCCAGTACACCGGGAACTCGAACTTGCGTTCAGATTGCTCCAAAATCGCCACTGCATCAGAGTAATCAATGTGAATGAAATCAGAGCTAACAAGCCGTTCCAGTCTGTCAATCAAGTCGGCATCCACATAACCGGACAAAAACCTCAGGTCATCCTGGCGCTCATTTAACACGGCGCGACAAATCACCTTCAACAGCAACTCAGCCAGCGCGGCGCTTTCATCCAGATCCGAGAAGGCCACTTCCGGCTCAACCATCCAGAACTCCGCAAGGTGGCGACTGGTATTTGAGTTTTCGGCTCTGAAGGTCGGTCCGAAGGTATACACCTTGCTCAGGGCACAGGCATAGGCTTCGGCATTGAGCTGACCTGAAACGGTCAGGAATGTTTCCTTACCAAAAAAGTCCTCTTGAAAGTCTACTTCCCCCTTGTCATTCAAGGGCAACTTCTGAAGGTCAAGCGTGGAGACCCTGAACATCTCCCCGGCCCCTTCACAATCGGAAGCCGTGATAATGGGGGATGCCACCCATAAAAAACCTTGTTCATCAAAAAACCGGTGAATGGCTTGGGAAATGGTGTTTCTTATTCTGGCCACACTGCCAATGACATTGGTTCTTGGCCGCAAATGGGCATGTTCACGCAAATATTCGATACTGTGTCGTTTGGGCGACATCGGATAAGTATCCGGCTCGTCGACCCAGCCAACCACAGTAATAGCTTCAGCACGCAGCTCCAGCGCCTGCTCTTTGCCATGAGACTCCACCAGCCGGCCCCGGACCATCAGCGAACATCCCGTGGTCAGTTTCAGGATCTCTGAGTGATAGTTGCTCAGGGTGTCGGGCGCGACCACCTGAAGAGGGTCAAAACAGGAACCATCGTAAACATTAATAAAGGACAATCCGGATTTTGAATCCCTTCTTGTTCTCACCCAGCCTTTTACGACTACCAAGTCATTTTCACCGTGGCAATGATGTTTAATTTCCTTGATTGCTACATGCATGGTTAGACCACCACCATTGAAAAACAAGCCACTCCTGGTGGCTTGTTGGCATTTAAAAAACAGTGAGCACTATTATAAAAAGCGCTCCGACACCGAGCCATATATGCCATCAATACAGACATTGAAGAGTAACCGGCCATATTCCTCGGAAGCATTCTTGGCGGAAGAGAGTGTTCCCGATGAGGGCACCCAGCTTGGCTCGGAAGGAAATATGTCATAGGGCGGAAAGGTGGCCGGATGGTGATGCACCACCTTATCCATGTCCACGCAATCAGGGTGCAGGTGCAGCATGAGCGAGGTTTCCAGCACACCACCATGCTCCACATCCCAGCCGGTAAAGCCATCCGGAAACACGGTTTCGATGGTTTCCTGAGTGACATAGTCCCAGTAGGACAGCAACATCACCTGAGCCTGAATGCCCTCATGACGCAGGTGCTCCAGCGCCAGATCGATTCCCTCCACCAGGAACATGGAGTTTTCAAAATGGCCGTTCACCAGCACAAACTTGCGGTTGCCATGGCGGGCATAGGCCACCAGCACATCCTTCACTACATCGATCAATGTCTTGCCATTGATACAGGTAGTGCCGGGGAAGAAATTACCGCCACCGGACTTGACCTGAGACTTGTAGCCATAGGAAATGGGCGGCGCCACCAGGATGGAGTCCGTTTTCTTTGCCACCCCTTCGGAGATGGCCTTGGGTATCAGAACATCCGGGTTCATCGACATATGAGGACCGTGTTGCTCAATCGCTCCAATCGGCAGCATGATAACGGTGTTACCATCCTTGACCTTGTCGGCGTAACTTTGCCAGTCCATCAGTTCCAAGTTGACCATTAATTTACCCCTTTGGTATCAATCACTACGTTGTTATAAGCTTGCGCTTTACTCATTCTTCTGTGTTCGGCTTTAACGCCCACATACAGTGACCAGCACATCAGCAGCATGATCAGGGAGAACGGCAGCGCGGCGGCAATGGAGGCGGTTTGCAGCGAGCTGAGGGCAGCATCTCCTCCCACAACCAGCAACACGGCGGCGACCACGCCCTGCATGATGCCCCACACCACCCGGTGGCGGTTCAGGGGATGCTCATTACCCTCGCTCATGATGGTGGTCAGCACCAGCGTACCGGAGTCGGACGAGGTGATGAAGTAGGTCGCCACCAGTATGGTGCCGACGATCATGGCCAGGGTAGACAGGTATCCCAAATCCATGCTCTCGAAGGTGGCATACAGCGCCTTGGCCACATCGTTGCTCACCACGGCCGCGATGCCGGCATCATTAACCAGATCCTGGTGCAGGGCGGTACCGCCATAGGCGGCCAGCCAGACGAAGGACAGCAGGGAAGACACGCCAACCACACCCAGCACAAATTCCCGAATGGTACGGCCACGGGACACCCGGGCGACAAACACCCCTACAAACGGGGCCCAGGACATCCACCAGCCCCAGTAAAAGACGGTCCACCAGCCTTGCCACATGCTCTTCCAGCTGGCATCGGCGTCGGTCGGGGCAGGCTCGATGTAGATATTGAAATTAACCAGTTGCACCACGTAATCAAATGTCACGCCGAAAAGGGTTTTAAGAATATAAAGTGTTGGACCAAAGGCAAAAAAGAACACCAGCAGCAGTACCGTCAGCCACATGTTACCGATCGACAGGTATTTCACCCCGCGCTTCAGCCCGGTCAGCACCGAGATCAGCGCACAAACAGTAATGACAGAGATCAGCACCAGCTGAACATTCTCACTTTGCGGAATGCCCCATATTTCCGACAGCCCGGCATTGATTTGCTGCGCCCCCATTCCCAGGGAGGTGGCAATGCCGAACAAGGTCGCAAAAACGGCAATCACATCGATCAGTACTCCCCAACGTCCGGTGACCTTTTCACCGAACAGCGGGTAAAGGGTATAGCGAATACTGAGTGGCTTTTTCAGGCGATAACAGATAAATGCCAGCGACAATCCCACCACACAGTAGATGGCCCAGGCATTCAATCCCCAGTGAAAGAAGGAAATGGCCATCGCGGATTCAGCGGCTTCCTGATTTCCGACGGCAGGTGAAAAGGGGGAGCCACTGGAAAAGTGAAACATGGGTTCGGCAATGGACCAGAAAATAATACCAATCCCCTGCCCGGCCGCATACACCATGGCAAACCAGGCGAAGTAACCAAACTCCGGTTTTTCATGATCGTCCCCGAGCTTGATCTTGCCGTATTTACTGAAGGCAATACCAATGCAAAAAATCAGGAACAGACCTGCCAGTATGACGTACCAGGAATTGGCTGAAAGGGTGATAACCGTTCTGACGGCATCGACCAGGTAGGCCGATTCACCGGGGTAGATGAGTGCAAAACCTACCAATCCAACGGTGATCAGTAGGGAAATAAACATGATGTACGGATTAATGCCTTTTAACAGACCATGATTGAGAACCATAACGTTCAACTCCTTAGAACTGCTTAAAACAACTGTTCTCACTAACCAGAAGACGTCGGGCGGTGCTGCACCAGCCGGCCGCTCTCGTCACCGGAGCCGCGATACTCTCCATGCATCACGGCTCATCATCCAAACGAAAAAAGCCTGCCCTTTCGGGCAGGCCTGTCTGCTCATCAGCCCTTGATAATGTTGTGCTCGGGGCCGAAGGGGAAGCGGGTGATGTTTTCCACACCGCTTTCGCTGATCACCAGAATGTCGTGCTCACGGTAACCGCCGGCACCCGGCAGGCCTTCCGGCAGCATGATCATCGGCTCCATGGAGACCACATGACCCGGCTCCAGCACGGTTTCAATGTCTTCGCGCAGCTCCAGGCCCGCTTCGCGGCCGTAGTAGTGGCTCAGGGTACCGAAAGAGTGGCCGTAACCAAAGGTACGGTACTGCAGTACGTCGTGCTCGGCGAAAATTTCGTTCAGCTCGGCGGCGATGTCACAGCAGCGGTTGCCGGCCTTGATCAGCTCCAGGCCGCGGCGGTGCACCTTGCAGTTGATTTCCCACAGCTCAAGGTGGCGGTCGGAGACGTGCTCGCTGAACAGGGTCCGCTCAAGGGCGGTGTAGTAGCCGCCGATCATCGGGAAGGTGTTCAGGCTGAGAATGTCGCCGGCCTCAATCTTGCGGCTGGTGACCGGGTTGTGGGCACCGTCGGTGTTGATACCGGACTGGAACCACACCCAGGTGTCCATCAGCTCGCCGTGAGGGAAGGTGCGGGCAATTTCGCGCACCATGGCCTGAGTACCGGCCAGGGCCACTTCGTATTCCGGTACGCCCACGCCGATGGCGTCGCGAATGGCGGCACCGCCCACATCGGCCACCCGGGCACCCTGCTTGATAAGTGCAATTTCTTCCGCCGACTTGATCATGCGCATCTTCATGGTGGGCACGCCGATGTCCACGAACTCGGCCTCGGGCAGGGCCGCCTTCAGCTTGTCGAGGTTCTGCAGGCTCAGATGGTCGAATTCCACGCCCACTCGCTTGGCGCCGCCGATCAGCTGCTGTACGGCGCGGAAGAAGTTGTCTTTCTGCCAGTCGGTGTATACCAGGTTGTCGCCCAGGGCATTACGACGGTAGGGCTGGCCGCCGTCGATGTTGGCGGTAATGGTGGTGTGGATGTCCTGGGTCACCGCCAGGCCATAGTCCCGGCCAAACCGGCAGTACACAAAATCACTGAAGTAGTTGATGTTGTGGTAGGAGGTAAACAGCACGGCGTCTACGTCGCTGGCGGCCATGTACTGGCGCAGCTTCTGCTGGCGGGAACGCATTTCCGCCTCGGAAAACATGCCGCGGACTTTTTCACCGTTGGGAATGGTCAGGGTGTTGGGCATCTGCATGGTAAGGCTCCTTCCTTCTAGCTGGTAACAGGGTGGTTAACTGCGCCCCATGAATGGCTGATTAGCGCATGTCCCTGATGCTAGAGGCTGGCCGCCCATAACAGAAATGAATACTTCAAATCGCCACATTTACCTCGTTAATACCTTGTTGCAGAAATACCAAAAACACCACCACTTAGTGACAAAAAGCCGTCACTGTTCACATTTATCTAACCATCCGACCCGGTTTGAACCGGCATGCTGGTTTCTTTTGAAACCTTTATGTTGGCGACCTACCCTTTCTTTATGTTTTCTTTATATCCGTTTCCGCACTCTAAACAGCCTTTTTACAGGAGCCGGCGTAGGCTTGAGTCATGGCTTACGGAGACTTCAACCATGGCAAAAAAACGTATTGCGGTGATCGGCCTGGGCCGCTTCGGCTCCGCCTTCTGCCGGGCAGCGCGGGGCGCCGGTCTGGAGGTAATGGCAATAGACTCGGCTCAGGAGCGGGTGCATGCCATCGCCGATGACGTGGCCGAGGCCATCATCGCCGACGGCACCGATCCCAAGGTGATCGCCAGCATCGACTGGCGACAATTTTTCGCGGTGGTGGTGGCCATCGGCACCGATCTGCAGAGCAGTCTGATCACCATCCTCAATCTGAAAGAGGCCGGGGTCGAGGCAATCTGGTGCAAGACCCGCGACAGTTATCACCACAAGCTGGCACAGAAGATGGGCGTGAGCCGGGCCATTAACCCGGAGCAGGCCATGGGCGAGATGGTGGCGGCCTGGCTGGGCCATCCCGAACTGCTGACCCGCCAGGGGCTGTCCACCGGCCAGGTGGTGGCGGAGCTGGAAGTCAACGCCAGTCACCTTGAGCGTAACCTGGTGGGCCTGCTCGGCCGTCACCATGTCCAGCTGCTGGGCATGACCCGCTACAAGGATTACCAGCAAGAGCAGATGATCCAGAGTGCTCGCCTGCAACCGGGTGACAAGCTGCTGCTGCTGGCCGAAACGGAGTCACTGGAAGCATGTCTGCGCGCCTTGTCCTGACCCACAAACGGCTGAGTTCGCCGGCACTGCTGCTGTTGCAGGGCTACCTGGCGCTGGCCCTGGCCGGCAGCCTGTTGCTGCTGCTGCCCGCGGCCCGAATTAATCCGGTGAGCTGGCTCGACACCCTGTTCACCGCCGTGTCGGCGGTTACCGTCACCGGCCTGGTGGTGGTGGATACCGGCAGCGACTATTCAGCCCTGGGCCAGACCATCATCGGCCTGCTGATCCAGCTCGGCGGCCTGGGCTACATGACCCTGGGGGCGGCGGCCATGCTGTCGTTCAACGCCAGCGTGGGCCTGCGCAACCAGGCCATGCTCAGCTCCTTCTGGCAGCTGGGGCCGGATCTGCGGCTGCCGGATGTGCTCCGTTTCTCCCTGCTGTTCAGCCTGGGGGTGGAATCGGTACTGACGGTGCTGTTCGCCCTGCACTGGGTGCCGCTGCTGGGCTGGCCACAGGGCCTGGGCACCAGCCTGTTTCATGCGGTGTCGGCCTTCAACAACGCCGGTTTCGCTCTGTTCGGTGACTCGCTGATGTCGGTGGCGCCGGGCTGGATGGTGCTGGCCCATGGGGCGGGCTTTATCGTCGGCGGCCTGGGCTTTGCGGTGCTGTTCGAGCTGCTGGTGCTGCGCCGCTGCCGCAGCGTCCATACCCGGCTGGTGCTGTGGGCCACCCTGACCCTGCTGGCGGTGGGCACCCTGCTGTTGCTGCTGTTCGAACACAACCACAGCCTGGCCGGGCTGGGCTGGCAGGAACGCCTGCTGCACGCCTTCTTTCAGAATGCCTCCGCCCGCACCGCCGGCTTCAATAGTCTGGACATTGCCGCCATGAGCCCGGCAGGCCAGACCTGGCTGATGCTCAACATGGTGATCGGTGCCGGCCCCGGCTCCACCGCCGGCGGCATACGCATCACCACCTTTGTGTTGCTGATCACCGGTGTGGTGGCGGCCCTGCAGGGCCGCACCGAAACCCGCATGCTGGGCCGCATGCTGGGGGTGGAGTACATGCTGCGGGCCGCCGGCATTCTGGTGATCACCCTGAGCCTGCTGCTGCTGGTGACCCTGCTGGCCTTCTACCTGATGCCCGGGGCGGATCCCTTCTCGATGATCTTCGAGCTGATCTCGGCACTGGGCACGGTGGGGCTGTCGACGGGCATGACCGGGGAGTTGAGTCCGGGAGGCAAAGTGCTCATCATGGCGGTCATGATGATTGGCAAGCTGAGCCCGGTGTATCTGTTTACCGCCCTGGCGGGCAACCCGGAGCGTCCGCTGCGCTACGCGGGAGGCCGTATTGCTCTGGGATAATCCACGTCTGCCACCCTGGCTGCCGAGCCTGGGCGGCCCTCTGCTGGCAGTGGTGCTGCTGCTGCCACTGCGGGGCTGGCTTACCACCACCGACATCGCCATGGCGCTGCTGCTGGTGGTGGCAATCATAGCGGTGCGCCAGGGCAGCCGCCGCG